>Ga0213836_101497_pt1 | contig 13540 bp, 10 predicted proteins | sample SWPATP03_FD_160578 | JGI IMG/M metagenome (GOLD analysis project Ga0213836, IMG submission 160578) | Coastal seawater microbial communities from Marineland, Florida, United States - SWPA TP0 #3 | ecosystem: Environmental > Aquatic > Marine > Coastal | place: USA: Florida | collected 2016-08-05
TTTTCTGATAAACATATATTTATGACCAATAACTTTAACTGGGTTGGCTATAGATTTAATATGGATGGGTCTTGTGGTGGTATCTTTGACGATAGATTCAAGCTGCCTACTTCAATTACAGGCTTAGATGAGGGTTTTATTGGTTTTACTAACGAACTTGGAGACTATACCCCCCTTATCTCAAAATTCGATTCAACAGGAGTTTCAATTTATACAGTAGAAAATACTACTGATCCCAATCCTTACTATTCATATAGCGTTATTTTAGGTAGAGGTTTTGTAGCTATAAATGATTCAATTTTATTGGTAGTTAATGTTTCTTCACCAGAACTGCACTACTTCAATCATATAAAAGGGGAATTCATAAATAAAAAGTCTACACCGGTTCCATCAATTTTCAAAAGCGTTAATCACATGTTCGATGAAAAAAGGTACAAAGAAATCGGTTTTTTTCATCTAAATGAGTTAGGGGATCATATGTATGTTTCTCAAGTATCCTTAGCATCAGATTCTACTGTGTTATTTTATGTACCTTATATGCTAACAGAGGAAGATGACTTGATTATTCTTCAAAATATCAATAATGGCAACTATGTGTACACAGGTCTTTCTAAAGATGGTTATAAAAGTTATTTTCTGAATAGAAATGAACTATTTGTGTTCGATTATGATCATAACAATACAATTATGAGAAAATACAACGTGAATCCGGAAATGATAAAGAAACTAAAGGACAGTCCTTAATGAGAGGGTTTAAAATAAACTCTGTCTAAGTATTTTACACCCTCTAATTTTTCATTGCTAACCTTTGTGCCTTCGGGACTTCGTGGTTTATTTTAAAACTTATCGGAGTGGACTCTGTTAATTATCTTAAAAGCCCTCACCCGAAATTCCACTTAACCCCTCTTCCAATCTCCGGATCAGGGTAATTCCACGTTACCGCGCCTTTGTCGCAGGCGTACATGCAGGTGCCGCATTCAATGCAATCTTCGAATTGGAAGTGGACTTTGCCGACTTCGTCTAACGTGTAGCATTGTGCCGGACACACATACGTTGTGGCTTTGTGGTCGCAGGTATGGTTGCAAATGTCGGTATCGACCAGAATATGGGGTTTGGCTTCGGTTTTGGACTGGTTCAGGTAATTGACCATGCCGAGGCGCTCTGCAATACTGAGTTTTTTCATAATGACTTTGCTCCTTTGATTCCTAATTTAATCAGCTCCCAGTAACTCGAATGTTTCTTGATAGATTTGGTGAGCATTTCACGGGTTTTTGGGGTAGGTTCGTTTTTGATAGAGAAAAACTGCTTGCCGAAATCGCATACCAAACTTGGTACCGTTTCGAACATTTGCGGACTATGCAGGAAGTGAACCGCATCCTGAAAGTTTTTCATGTCTTTTAGGATGAAACTGTTCTCGAGTTTATCCCGGTAGACTTTGAGCGTGGTTTTTGAAAAATCGCCTTTGTCTTTTGCTTCAATGATGGTCTCTGCAGCCAACACCCCGGAATGCATAGCATAATCCATCCCCTGAATGGCTTTGCCCGAGTTCATGAGCAAGTTTGCGGCTTCACCGGCAACGAGGAGTCCATCGGTAAACACTTCTTTTGGCATCACTTTCATTTCGCCGGTTGATACGGCATGCGCCGAATACTCCACCACTTCGCCGCCACGCAGGATATCCTGAATGACCGGATGTTCCTTAAAGTGGTTCAAGACATCATAGGGCGTTAGTTTGGCATCGCGCAAGCTAATCATCCCGAGAACCAAACCAAAGGAAATGGAATCGCGGTTCGTATAGAGAAATCCACCGCCTTCCACGCCCATTGTGGCCGTGCCGATAAACTCATTGCTCATTCCGCTCAGCCCGTTTAGCTGGAACCGGTCTTCGAGTACACTTTGTTCGTATTTGATGATTTCCTTTACGCCAACGGCAAGGTAATCAGCCGGAACGTATGAATCTTGTAAACCAACCTGACGCGTTAATAAATTATTCACGCCCTCAGCCAGAATTATGGAATCTGCAAAGAATTCTTCCTCACCGGCACGGATTCCGACGGCTTTTCCGTCTTTCATCAACACTTCCTCTACCAAAATATTCGGGGCGAGGAAGGACTCTTCAGAATATTTACTTTGATCGATGGCTTCCTGCACTTTTTCAGCAAGCCAATTATCGAATTTGGCGCGAAGGACAATCACCCCTTTGTATGGCTTCTCGTTGAAACTCTCCGATTTAAAATCAATTGAAAAGCTGGAGTCGCCATCCATAAATGTGAGTCGGCGGTGGTTGATGAAGCGCTCGAATCCGGCATCTTCATCCTCCCAATAATTGGGAACGAGCTTGGAGAGACCTTCACCCCAAAGCACCCCACCGGAAACATTTTTTGCCCCGCTGAATTCCCCCCGTTCAATCAGCAGGAACTTCATGTCGTTACGAGCTAAGGTCATGGCAGCGCTCAATCCGGCGATGCCACCGCCAATTACGATACAATCAAATTTATCTTCCATCCGGGTGTTTAGTTGGCTTTAATTTTTCGGATTTCTTCTGTTAACAGCGGTACGATTTTGAACAAATCGCCCACGAGCCCATAAGTTGCATACTGAAATATCGGTGCATCCGCATCTTTATTGATGGCTACAATCACCTTGGAATTCGCCATTCCGGCCACGTGTTGGATGGCACCGGAAATCCCGATAGCGAAATATAGTTGTGGTGATACCACTTTACCGGTCTGACCAATCTGTAACGATGGCGAAAATAAACCGGATTCCGTTACCGCTCGGGAAGCTCCGATTGCAGCACCGAGTGCATCTGCCAGGTCATCAATCAACTTCACGCCTTCGGCATCTTTGATTCCACGTCCGGCAGCCACAACGACTTCTGCTTCTGATAAATCGACTTTATCACCACTGCCTGAAATCACTTCCTTAAGGATGGCACGGAGTCCACCTTCATCAAAATCGAAGTCAACGTTTACCACTTCTGCGCTTGATGGTGCTTCGGTAGCATCATAGGAACCGGAACGAACGGAAACGAGTGTAAGTGAAGCATCAGATGCAGTCTTGCTCAAAATTTTTGCCGCCATTACCGGACGCAACGCTTCAACACTGTTTCCACTCAAATTAAATGAAGCCACATCGGGGATGGCAGCGGCATCAAAACGAGATGCAAGCGCTCCAATAACATCTTTGGTGGATTCAGTTGAAGCAAACGTGACCAAAAATGGTTTTGCTTGGTCAACAACTTTGGCCAATGCTTCGGTTACAGGAGCATTCAAATGATTTGCAAAAAGCGGACTCTTTACGGTATAAATTTTGGATGGCCCGTAATTTTTGAGGGTATCAATAAATGCATCCGGATTGGCATCGAGAATGACTGCTTCGAGCGTGTGACCACCGGATTGTGCTAATGTTCTGCTGTGGCTCAACACTTCTAACGCCGAACGCTTAATTTTCCCCTCGGCTGTTGCCACATACGTTAAAATAGTTGCCATAAATAATAATAATTTGGAATTGAGAATTACGAATTACGAATGATGTTTCTTGATTATGTGAAGTAAATATTATTCAATAGTCAATATTCAATCACAACACTTTCGCTTCGTTTTGTAATAGGTTTGACAGCGTTGCTACCAACTCGGCGGCATCGCCTTCGAATTTTTTGCCCGGCTCACGTCCCGGAACTTCCTGAAATCCTTGTTTTGTGGTTTTAGTAACCTTACCTGTGAGTTCTTCAACAGAAAGACCTAAATCTTCTAAGGTTATGGTTTGAACCGGCTTTTTCTTACTCGCCATAATACCTTTGAGGTTCGGAATACGCGGGTCGTTCATATCATTTGAGCATGTTATCAGGCACGGATGCTGAACACGAATCATTTCCTGTCCGCTGTCGCCTTGGCGCTTAACGGTAAATTGACCCTCTTCAAACTTCAATCCAACCGCATTTGCAACATAAGGCAACTCGAGTTTCCAAGCGAGCATACCACCGGTGAGTCCCGCATCGGTATCCTGACTTTGTTTACCGGTCAAAATCACATCATAGCTCGATTTTTTATGCCAAGCCGCCAACACTTCAGCGAAAGCTGCAGAGTCAAAACCTGAGATGTCCTCAACATGGATGTGAACTCCCGAAGCGGCACCCATGGCAAGGGCTTTACGGATGGTTTCTTTTGCTTTTTCAGGACCCACCAAAACAACTTCAACTTCGCCACCGTGGGCTTCGGTAAGAACCAATGCTTCCTCAACAGCCGAGGCAGAATAGGCATCTAACACCATGCGGTCTGAGTCTTGAGAAAGTGTTCCATCTTTTATGGAAATAGGCGCTGAAACATCAGGCACCTGTTTAATACATACACTGAATTTCATAATTGAATCGATTTAATAGTTTCATTTTATGGAACCGCTTTTCTGAGCGATTAAAACAGATTGATTTTCTAAAGAACATATACTTGCAAACCCGGAATAAACATTTTTAACTGCATAAATAATAATATGATACACCATCGCAGAAGTTGAAGTTTATCAAAAAAACTCCACAAAACCGGGTTTTTAACTGAACAGCGTTAATATAAGAAAACTAGACGGACTTATTTCATTCCAACTTTTACAAAAAACGTTCTACTTCTCTAACCAATAACGCCTGTAATCGCCGTTTGGGTCGTAACGTTCGGTCTGACCTTGTACGTTAAACATCCTGTCGCGGGGGTCATTTCCAACTCCACTCACATACGCCCAGTTTCCGTAATTGCTACACGGGTCGTAATCAATCAATAGACTTTCGAAATACTCGGCTCCCATCCTCCAGTCAACGTTGAGCTGTTTGGCAAAATAACTTGCCACATTTTGTCGCCCACGATTACTCATAAAGCCGGTTTCGTTTAATTCGCGCATATTTGCATCTACAAAATCCAAACCGGTCACTCCCTTAGCCCAACGGTTGAATTTCTTCCAGTCCTGCTTCCAATCTAATTTCTCAGGATGAATCCCATGCACCTGAAACAACTTATGTTCATACTTACAAAAAATGAACTTGAAGTAATCTCTCCAAATCAATTCAAAAATGAGCCAATAGGTCGAATCATTCGCCACACGCTCTGCCTCGTAGCGTTTTATCTCAAAATACACGCGCCTCGGCGAGATACATCCATTCGCCAACCACGCAGAGAACTTTGATGAATAATCAGCGCCCAATAGTCCGTTTCGAGTTTCTTTATAGACTTTCAGTTGGTCGTTTTCCCAAAAATACGTTTGCATGTGTTCAAGAGCAGCATCTTCCCCTCCCTCAAACTGAATGGCCGCTTTCTCGGATTGTTTTTTCTCTATTTTTGGAAGTTTCTCAAGGGGGATAACACCAACTTTGCCTAAATCTACCGGAAGTGGTGGCATTGAAATGGGGCTTGGAATTTCCTGACGGATGGATGCATACTTTTCCACTTTCTTTCGAAATGCCGTGAACACATCCGGAACCTGATCAAATTCAAAAGGGATGTCATCTGCATGGTATAACGTGCTTCCCCAAAACGTTTCAAAACGTACCTCAAGCTCTTCCAAACGCTTTGTGAGCGCGTCTTCAACGTCAGTTTCTTCCTGCGTAATCTCTTCGTGTGCAAATACCACGGTTGCATCGAATGTCTTGGCTAATTTCGGGATAATCTCTTCCGGAGTACCATACTCGATATACAACCCTGATTGTAACTTCTCCAAATTTTGATGCAAATTTTCAACCGACTCCATCAAAAATCGCTGACGATACTCCCCTGTTTTCGGAAATCCAAAGTGTGTTTCACCGAATTGTCGTTCATCAAAAATATACACCGGAATGAGCGTCTCACACGTTGTTGACGCTGCTTGTAGCGCTTCGTTGTCATGAATCCTCAAATCATTCCGAAACCAAAGTATTCCTGTTTTATGCTTCATCTTATTTATGACCTTTTGTTATTATTTTTTGGGGATGGATGCTTTCTTCCCCCTACATGCATCACTACAATACACCACGGTATCCCAGTTTAATTTCCATTTTTTTCGCCAGGAAAAAGGGCGATTACACACGGGACAAACCTTTTCAGGTAAATGTTGTTTATTTCCTTTCCAGGATATCATCCCATCCCTCTTCTCACATGTCGCGCCAAAATGCGTTGATTTTCTACTTTAACGACAGGGTCACCTTTCATGGACCATAGTTTAGCAGAGGCTTCTTTATACGTCTGTTTTAAATCCGAAATAATGGGATGGGGATAATCCACCCCGAGCACGCATTGATACATTTGCTGTTCAAAAGTCGTCATTTTCCACGGCTCGTGAATAATGGATGGGGGGATGTTTGCTAATTCAGGCACCCACTGCTTGATGAATCTCCCATCCGGGTCATGCTCCTGCGACTGTTTAATGGGATTGTAAATCCGAATGGTGTTAATCCCAACAGTTCCCGCCTGCATTTGAAATTGGCTGTAGTGAATACCCGGCTCGTAGTCAAGAAACTGCTGTGCCAGCCATCGTGATCCCTCCTGCCACGGTTGCCACAAATGATGAGTAAGGAAAGAAACCACCATTGCACGCATCCTGAAATTCAGATAACCCGTTTTGTGAACACAACGCATACAAGCATCAACCAAAGGAATGCCGGTATTCCCGAACTTCCATGCCTCTAAAAATTTATGGTTCGTTTCTGTTCGAATCTGATCAAATCCACGATTCACATTTTGAAACTCTGTCTCAGGCTCGGACTCAAATTTTTGTATAAAGTGACAATGCCATTGCAATCGAGAACTAAAGCTACTTAATGGACGCTTACTCTTCGCTGTCTTCTTTGCTTCTTGTGTAGCCTGCCATACTTGCCGAATACTGAGGTTACCCCAGGCTATGTAGGGTGAGAGCCGACTACAACTTATTCGACTCTCCTGAGGCTTTGAAATATGCAGATTGTAATTGTTAGAGCGCTCTTGCAGAAAGGTTTCTAAATATTCGTGAGCAACTGAAGCTCCACCACGTTGGAAATATTCGTTTTCACCTAATTTTCCTATTAAGGGATTTATGGAAAAATGTCCCTTAATTTCATCGGGAAGCTCAACAGATTTTAGTTCGCGTAAATCAGGGGTATCCGGTTCTGCTGATTGAAAGGCAAACCAGGCTTTCGTCCAGCCTTGGCGATTTGTTTTACCTCGAAGAATCCCATTAGATTGGTATTCTTTCCATTGTACTCCTTTTGAAGCAAACCATTTTGCCAAAAACTTATCTCTTGAAAAGGTAATATCGTTACCCGTTTCCTGATAACTCCAGACAGTACTGATAGAAAAATGGTCGGAAATTTTCTCAAAGATATTTTTAGCGTTACCGTAGAGAAGTTGAACACAAGAAGTGTTCTCTAATTGTTGATTTATATCATAGAGTCCTTGATAAGCAAACGTCCAATGCCGGTAATCAAAATCAGGGGAGGATTCTACATCAGGCTCAAAAATAAACAGCAAGATCAAGGGTAACCCTGATTCTATTGCTTCTTTGAGGGGTTTATGATCCGATAAGCGTAAATCACGCTTAAACCACACAATGCCGATTTCTTTACTCATGTGAGAACAAACCTTACAACTCGGTTGGTTCGTTCACAAATCAATTTTATAAATTATCTCATCAACCCTTGCAACCATCGTTGTTGCTGTTGATATTCAAGACTAAAAAATTCAGGACTTCTTTGAACTACATAATGATCAAAAGGGAAAAACTCACTTGGTGGCCTCGTTCTTCTGAATCGAATATTATAAAGTGGATCATTCAAATCAAATGTATATGCCCATATCATTTGATTATGAGTAGGTTCTACTGAAATCGGTGGTCCAAACATGATATACACCCTACCCATATCGGTCTTCCATCCTTCTTTAAATGATGAAAAAAACATATTGGCTTGTTCTACTCGCTCATAAAACATTTCAATGGTTGCTCTGGCTTGATTTGGTGGCAAATTGGATAACCAAAAACGATCAACAGCCATTTTCAATGAATCAGGATGTTCTATACTCATTAAATTTCTATGCTCATTTCTACTCATTAAATACACTAATGGTGCTGCCATTTCTCTTGCTGATAGAATATGAGGATAATTAGTGCTCTTCACAGAGAAATCTCTAGCTCTGAATAATGTTCTATCTCCACCCTGTTCTTTTGTGTCTATAGTAACTTCAAATCGATAATTTCCATCTTCCGGTCTCTTTAGTATAATCTCTTGGGGGAAGCTGCCTTTTTCGGAAATTACCTTAGTAAAATCTTTTAATACCTCCGGATTTCTAAGTCTAAATCCAACAAAAGGTAGTGAGTTTGGGGATGGATCTCTAGCTGATAAAGGTAATGCTGGCGCTCTATCTGCCTGAAATCTTAATAACCGCATTCTTAGTGTGATAGGTCGATCATCAAATTGATTAGAAACTAAAAAAGTAAAGAGTAAACTATCATTGATTGAAGGGACATCATACGTACTAATTACTGAAAAATTATCTGGATCAATTAGTGGGTTTAATCCGGACATTCTTATCGCAGTAATATTGGTTTGTGGATTATCAGGGTTAAAGATGTAGGATCTGTCTTGTCTGACTGTTCTTTTATCTGAAGTCTTATCCGTTACCGTGACCGTAACGATATGTTCACCCGGATTAATTTCATAATCCTCTGTAAAAACAAAATATAAACCTTCTCCCAATCTTTGAGAAGGATCATTAATGATAAATGTTTCCTGAAAGCTTCTGCTCTCGCTTGTTTCGGAATCTACTATTCGTACATCTATTTCTACTTCTGCGAATCTTCTTTCAAAATCAGTTCTGTAAATGAGTGAGTTCTTATTAATCTGAACCGTTACATTAATAAATGGATAATTATCATCATCTAGAAATCCTATAGCATCCATTCTAATATCTGGAGTACCAGGAACAAGTTCATAACCACTGCCCATATCAATATCCGGATTAAAAGTCCGTGCGCATGAAGTAATAATTAAAGCGATAATAGTAATACCAGATATGATAAAGCTTGATTTTACTGACTTCATAGTTATTTCAGATTCAATTAATATTTATGCATAATTAATGAACGTTACAAAGAGTCCTTAGTTGCATTAATAATACGAATACATTTACGGTAATTTTATGTGTTTAGATTAATGTACCGGTTCACCCTAGAAATTGAATATTATATTATAGTTTTTATTTAAATAATATCATTCAACAACTCTATTATAAAGAGTAAACCAGATATTTCAACATATCCGACTCATGTATTGAAACCATAATTAAATAATAAATAATTTCCTTTAAACTAAAAAAGGCTGCCTCAATAAAGAAGCAGCCTTTTTTAAATTTTTCAGCTAAGAATTAATTCTTTGTAGCTGTGAACGTTAGTTCAATAGTAGGCTGACCACAGGCTGCCAATTCGTTTTCTGTAACAACAAATTGGAAAGAAGCGTCATTAGATGGGTCGAAGCTACCACGAAGTGTTGTTGCAGGTGCGTAACGGATTGCAACCCCACCGCATCCAAGACCAGTTGGCTGTCCGGCTACTAATGTAGTGAACAATCCGAACTGAAGTCCGTAGGTACGTACTGGAGCGTTGAATTCCGCTAAAGGACGCGCATCAAACAAACGACCAACAAGATCATTGTTAGGATCTACAGTAAGATCTACGTTAAATGTTTGCGCACCATTCCAAATCCATCCAGCTGCGAAAGCACCTGCTACAGAAGTAGATGGAGCATCTTGTCTGAATGAGTAAGAACCTACAAATCTGTCTTGTGGAAGACTGATAACGATTTGCACGTTACGGAAGAATGGAGAGTTGAAGAAACCTGCTCCACCTACGTCAGGGGAAACATCGCCACGGCTAAATACACGACCGTCACGCATTCTTAGTTCCCAACGGATTTCGAAGGTATCACCAATGTTAACATCAGCAGCTGTAAATCCAAAGGCGTTGAGTAAATCAGCGAGTCTTACACTCATTCTTGCTCTTGGAAGTCCGGTTGCATCAGCAATATCAAAATCAGCAACGTTGTATGAAGCTACCGGAGTTGCTAATTCAGCAACACGGTTTCCATCAACGTCACGGTAAGCTGCAAAGAATACAATTGATTCTGAGTCTCTTCCGTCGTTTCTGTCTTGAACTTCGCCAACAAAGGCAAATTCAGCATTTGCAATGTTACCAACGTCAAGTGCAGCGCTCTCTACAGAGACTACACGAACGAAAGCACCAGTATTATCGAGAGTTTCACCTAGTGGAATAGGAAATTTGTCTTCATTTGCGGAGCAAGCGACCAATCCTATCAGTATAAGTGAACCTAAAATATATTTAAGCATTTTCATGATTTATACTATTAGATTTTTAGAAATTGAATTCGGTGTCGTTGCCGCGTGCATCCCAGAAGGTTCTGACAAGATTGCTGGTCTTAGATTCAACGTTAGCATTTCTGATAACGAGAGCAGCAGGATATGGTAGCGTGCGGTAAAAATCACCCGGATTTGGGGTACGTGAAGGTTGAAGTGGTCCAGCTTGAGCACTTGTTCCGCCTGTTCTAACACCAAAACCAGTTCTTCTCATAGCATTAAATGCTTCGAGCCCATTTGGCCATAGTGCAAGGTAGTATTCCTTTACAAGCTCATTAAGTTGGCTTGATCCAGCAGGTGGGTTATTAAAACGGCTCATTGCAACTGCAACATACGTATCCACATCATTATCATCACCGGCATTAGTCATTTCAAAACCAGTTCCATTTGCAAGTGATGCTCCAAATGTACGAACTGTGTTAAGAGATAAACGAACACCTTGCTCCATGAGCTGAGCAGCATTACCATTAACGCCAGGTATGGTGAGAACAGCTTCTGCAAGCATGAAGTGAGTGAATGATGACATAAGGATAGGATCGAAACCAGCACCTCTTAATCCAAGATCCGGACCGTTAGAAGCTGTGATAGCTACACCTTGATTTGCATCAAACTGACCACCTACAGGATATACTCCGAAGGTAGCACGGATGGTTCCATCTGGTGGAAGACCGTCATCAACAAGGAAGTCACGACCATTGTAACCACGAACTAGCTGACAATATGGATCTGATGGGTGGAAATGCCCCGGAGGGGTAGAACCTAAACATGATACAATTGCTGGATCATTTGAGTTTACTAAACTCTGACGATAGATGTAATAACGAAGTCTTGGATCACCATTTGGAAATACACCAACTTTGTCATTGAGCAAAACATTCATGTAAGAGTTAGACATGTAATTACCACCTGATACACCCGCTGCGTAGGCACCAACAAATAGTGGGTGGCGGCTATCTGGATTTACATCTACAGTAGAGAAATCAAAGGTGAAATCATGAGCAGGAGCAGAAATGAATAAACCACTTGCTACAATCTCATTGATAGGAGCAGCAACGTTACGTACATGACGCATGTTGAGCAAACCTTTGAGTTTGAATGTATTAGCAGCTCTTAACCAAGCATTTACACGGTTATCGCCGGAAGCAATAGTACCATAATAAAGGTCGTTACGAGGAACTGCACGACACTGAGCACGCTCATCAGCTGTAGCTGTGGTCAAACATTTTCTAAGTTCAGCCATACCTTGATCAATTAACGCTAATGCTGCATCATAAACATCAGCACTACTATCAAGATTTGGGTTGAAGTTAGTAGCATCAAGAGCTTCTGACCAAGGTACATCGCCGAACATATCAACGATAGTCATTAAGGAAGCACCTTTAAGAACTTTCGCAATACCGATATGGTAAGAAAGACCTCTTTCACCATCTTCTAATGCAATCAGATTTTTGGTGTCAATAAATTGACTTGAATAGGCTGATTGATAGATACCGTTGAAACCAACAGGTGTGTACGCGTTGTCATAGGTAGATCCGAACAAATAGCGCATACGGGTAAGTTGCCCACCGGTAGTTGCAGCTGATGAATAAACGGATCTTGCACTGAATTGAATGCTGTTTAAAAGCAAATCCGGGTCAACGTTGTCTGGAGCAACCGCATTCGGACTTACTAGCAAATCACTGTCAATTACATCGCACTGTACAGTAAACAGCATTAGAAATGCTACTGTAAGTAAGCTATATAGTTTTTTCATACTCTTAAGTGATTATCTAAGTTGTTATTAAAATCTAACTCTGAGGTTAGCCGCCATACGACGGGCACTTGGACCTGTCAAATATTCAAATCCACGAGCGTTACCAACACCTAGAGAGTTCACGTTAGGATCAAAACCGGATCCTTCAGGAACGTTAGGTGCAAAGAACCAAATGTTGTTACCAACAAGGGTTAAAGTAACTTGCTTGAATGGGGTTTGATTTACGAGTCTAACCGGTAAGTCATAAGAAAGTGCAATCTCACTTAAACGAATATGAGTCGCATCGTAAACACGCATTTCATCCGGACCGAAACCGAAGTTGTCGAAGAATACACCGGAAACACTAATCATAGTGTTATTTGGGGTACCATCTTCACGAACACCCGGTAGAATGAATGCGTTGTCACGGCTAATACGATCAGTATCAGTGGTAAGACCACGAGCAAGTAGCGTACTAATCCATGTACTGAAGATATCACCACCGTGCTGATAGTCAAACTGGAACGAGAAGCTGAAGCCTTGGTAACGGAATGTATTTGATAGACCCATTGTGAATTTTGGATTCGGGTTACCAATAAAACCAATATCACTGTCCTGAATATAGTTACCGTTTGAACCAACTACAGGTACACCATTTTCATCACGAACAATTTTAGAACCTTTCATGATAAGGAATGGCTGACCAGGAACAGCAAAGTTACCACGGGTTGTGAAACCTGCACCAACTTGAACTTCATCAAGACCACCACCTAATTTGTTAACAACAGTAGCATCGGTGAAGAAGTTAGCATCTAATTCCCACTGTAACTCGCCACGAAGAGGAGTAGTGTTCAAAGAAACTTCAAGACCGTTGTTCTCAATTTCACCAATGTTGATGAAAGTAGAGGTAAATCCTGTTGATGGGTCAATTGGAGCTTGTGTAATAAGGTCGGTTACTGTACGGTTGTAGTAAGTAACATTCAAGCCTAAACGGTTTTGGAACAAACGTGTTTCAACACCAAGTTCAAATTCCGTGTGAAGCTCAGGCTTTAAATTTGGGTTACCTAGGAACGCACTTGTGAAGTTAGATGTAATAACTGAACCGGAACGGTCAACGAACGCACGTGCATTGCTACCAAGTGTACTTCTTGTGCTGTATGGGCTTGGTGAACCGGCAGAGGTACCAATACCAGCATATAGCTTTAAGTAGGTAAGTACATCAGACTCGATTCCGAGTGCATCAGAAGCGATGAAAGAAATACTACCAGCCGGGTAGAAGATGCTACGATTGTCAACTTCCAAAGTAGAGAACCAGTCGTTACGTCCACTAACGTTCAAGTAAACGAAGTCACGGTAACCGAAAGTAAGGTCAGCAAACACACCTGCAGTTTGACGCTCGCTCTTAACTTGGTGCAAGCCACCTGTAAAGAAGTTTGTTGCAGAGTTCTCAGTG
>Ga0213836_101499_pt1 | contig 13538 bp, 11 predicted proteins | sample SWPATP03_FD_160578 | JGI IMG/M metagenome (GOLD analysis project Ga0213836, IMG submission 160578) | Coastal seawater microbial communities from Marineland, Florida, United States - SWPA TP0 #3 | ecosystem: Environmental > Aquatic > Marine > Coastal | place: USA: Florida | collected 2016-08-05
AGCCGGCGAAAGTGACGAAAGCGGTCACCGTCAAGAAAACCAAGGCAACGACCGCCGTCGGCGTTCCGGCAGCAACCGTCAACTAAACCCGGCCCGCGCAGCTGCCGGCTTGCCCGGAACCCCAAAAGTTGGACGCCGACTTTTGGGGTTTTTTCATGCTGCTTTCGAGATCGTCCCGTAAAAGCTACACTGCCAAGACGGCCGCAGGTCAAGCGTCTGCAACTCGTCCGTGGACATGAGTTCATTCACATCTCCGTTGCTCCGGGAGGCGCGTCATGAATGCAACAGATAAGCTGCCCGGCGCGGCCTTGCCTGCGCAAGAGGTCTCGACCGACGTGCTGCGCGAAAAATACGCAAAAGGCGACGAGACCTCGGTCTCCGACGTCCGCCGGCGTGTGGCCCGCGCCCTCGCCGCGCGCGAGGCGCCCGAACAGCGCGCCGGCCTGGCCGAACGCTTCCTCTGGGCCATGGACAACGGCTTCGTGCCCGGCGGGCGCATCAACTCCGCCGCCGGCCTCGATGGCAAAGCCACCCTCATCAATTGCTTCGTGCAGCCGGTCGGCGACTCCGTCACCGGCGTCGACGACGGCCTGCCCGGCATCTACACGGCCCTGGCCGAAGCGGCCGAGACGATGCGCCGCGGCGGCGGCGTCGGCTACGACTTCAGCGCCATCCGCCCTTGTGGCGCCATCGTGCACGGCACCCGCTCGCGCGCTTCCGGCCCGGTCTCCTACATGGAGTTGTTCGACGCCTCCTGCCGCACGGTGGAATCGGCCGGCGCCCGGCGCGGCGCGCAAATGGGCGTGCTGCGCATCGACCATCCCGACATCGAGCGCTTCATCGCCGCCAAGGACCGCGGCGCCCTCGCCAACTTCAATCTCTCGGTCGGCGTCAGCGACGCCTTCATGCAGGCGCTGGAGGCGGACGCCGATTTCGCCCTCGTGCACCGCGCCGAACCGGGCGAAGAGCTCATCGCAGCGGGCGCCCACCGGCGCGGCGACGGCATCTGGGTGTACCGCACGGTGCGCGCCCAGGCCCTGTGGGACCGCATCATGGCCTCGACCTACGACCATGCGGAGCCGGGGGTGCTGTTCATCGACCGCATGAATGGCGAAAACAACCTCTGGTACTGCGAGCAGCTGCGCGCCACCAATCCCTGCGGCGAGCAGCCCTTGCCGGCCTACGGCTGCTGCGACCTCGGCTCCCTGAACCTCACCTGCTTCGTCGAGGAGGCGTTTAGCGAGAACGCCCGCTTCGACTTCGAACGCATGCGCGAAGTCGCCAATGTGGCGGTGCGCATGCTCGACCTGGTGCTGGACGCCACCGAATGGCCATTGCCGCAGCAGGCGGCGGAGGCAGGCGCCAAGCGCCGCATCGGCCTCGGTTTCCTTGGCCTGGGCAGCGCGCTCGTGATGCTGGGCCTGCGCTACGATGCGCGCGAAGGCCGGGCACTGGCGGCCAGCATCGCCGAGACCCTGCGCGACGCGGCGTATGCAGCCTCGGTCGAACTGGCGCGCGAAAAAGGCGCCTTTCCCCTGTTCGACGCGGCGCGCTACCTGGAAGGCAGTTTCGTCTCGCGCCTGCCCGCGGCGCTGCGCGATGCGATCCGCCTGCACGGCATCCGCAACTCGCACCTGCTCTCGATCGCGCCCACCGGCACCATCGCGCTGGCCTTCGCCGACAATGCCTCGAACGGCATCGAACCCGCCTATTCCTGGACTTACCAGCGCAAGAAGCGCATGCCGGACGATACGATGCGCGCCTACGAGGTGCAGGACCACGCCTGGCGCCTGTACCGGCGCCTGCATCCCGACGCCACGCCAGAGGGCCCCTTGCCGCCGGCCTTCGTCGCCGCCCTGCAGATGCGCGCCGGCGACCACCTGCGCATGCTCGAGGCGGTGCAGCCTTTTGTCGACACGGCGATCTCGAAGACGGTGAACGTGCCCGCCGATTATCCCTACGACGATTTTCGCGGCCTCTACCTGGACGCCTGGCGCGCCGGCCTGAAAGGGCTCGCCACCTATCGTCCGAACACGGTGCTGGGCAGCGTGCTCGGGAGCGTCGCGCCCGACGACCCCGGCTGCCTCGACGACGATCCGCTGCGCAAGCGCTTCGACGGCCGCCCGCTGGGCGAACTCGATTCCGTCACGGCCAAGGTCGAGTATGCGACCCAGGAAGGCCGCAAGACGCTGTACCTGACGGTGAGCTTCATCCGCGTCGAGGGGCTGGTGGACGGCCTGCCCGTGACGATCGAGCGCCCCTTCGAATTTTTCATGCCGGCCAACCAGCGCAGCGACGGCCAGCAATGGATCACGTCCTCGATGCGCCTGCTGTCGATGCTGGCGCGCGCCGGCGGGCCGATCGCCAAGGCCCTGGCCGACCTGCGCGAGGTGGTCTGGGAAAAGGGACCGGTGCGCTGCGGCAGTCTGGTGCGCGAGGATGGCGTCCAGGTGCCGGTGTTCCACGATTCGGAAGTCGCGGCGGTCGGCTTCATGCTGCAGCGGATCCTGATCAAGCGCGGTTTCCTCGACAGCCAGGGCAACCAGGTGCCGCTGGCGCAACTGGCCGCGCGCGTTGCCTCGTCCGATGCGGCGCCAATGGAGGCCGCGGCCGTGGCGGGCGGCGAGGCGCCGGGCAGCCTGGGCGCGAAATGCCCGGAATGCGGCGCCCGCGCGCTGCGCAAGGCCGACGGCTGCACCCGCTGCGACAACTGCCAATATGTGGGCGAATGCGGCTGAGCCGGCGTTGCGGCGGGCCGCCGCGGTGATACCATCACGGGAATCCGGCGACCGATAACGACCTGAATGACGACCGACCACATTTCATGCTCCCCCGGGAGCAGCACCAACGAAGACCTGATTGCGGTATTCCACAACGGCGCCGTGTGCGACCTGGTCGTGCTCGACGGCGCCAGCTCGGTCGCCGACACCAACTACATCGATGCGCAGCAGGGCGACGTCGCCTGGTTCGTGCAGGCCTTTGCCTCCGCGCTCGAAGCCGCGATCGCACCCGGGCTGAGCCAGGGCGCGGCGGTGCGCCGGGCGGTCGATACGGTGCGCGCCGCGTTCGACGCGCGCGCCGTCGCCCCGGCGATTCCCTTGTACGCCTACCCGCTGGCCGCCCTCACCTGGATCCGCATCGAACCGCACGACGATCACCTGGCGCTGTCGCTCTACTGCCTGGGCGACTGCAAGGCCTTCGCGCTCGACGCCGCGGGCGCCGTCTGCGACCTCGATCCGTATGTGAATCCGCACGAAGCGGTGCTGCGCGAGGCGATGGGCGCCCTGACCGCCGAGGACATGCGCGATCCGCTGCGGCGCCGCGCGCGCCTGCTGCCGATGCTGCGTGCGCGGCGCGAATCCCAGCACCGATCGCTCGCGCCCGAGGGGCTGTGCCTGGCGCCGCAGGGAGCGTTCAAGGCGCGCGAGGCCACGCGCCGCCTGCCGCTGGATACCGCCGTGCTGGCGATGACCGATGGTTTTTACCGGCTCGTCGATATGTACGAACGCTATACAATCGAGGCATTGGCGCAGCGTTGCCGCACCCGCGGACTGGCCGCGATGATGGACGAATTGCGCAGCGTCGAGGCGGCGCGCGCGTCCGGCGTCATGGCCGTCAAAAGCGCCGACGATGCCTCGGCCGTCCTCTGGACGGGCCGTTCGAGAACGGAAGGAAAACATTGAACAAGCATGTGAAAACTGCGGCCGCGGCCTGCCTGGCGTTCGGGCTGGCGTTATGCGGCCCGGCCGGCGCCCAGCAAGCCGGCCGCCCGCTCGAGGCCCGCGTGGTCGTGGTCAACGTCGAGCGCCTGCTGGTCGACTCCAGGCGCGCGCGCGCCGCCAACGCGAAGATCGAGGCCGATTTCGCCCCGCGCCGCCAGCAGATCCAGGCCCAGCTGCGCCAGCTGCGCGACATGTCGGACAAGCTGGCGCAGGATTCCCTGCACCTGGACGACCGCGAGAAGCTGTTGCGTTCGCGCGCCGTCGGCGAACTCGAACGCACCGTGCGGCGCGCCCAGGACCGGATCCGCGAAGACTTCGCCGACCGCACCGCATACGAGCGCGACCTCATCGCCAAGCGCATCCACGACATCGTGCAGGCCCTGCCCGCCCAGCAGGGCGTGGACGTGGTGCTGACGCGCACGATCTGGCACCGGCCGCAGATCGACGTCACGGACAAGGTGCAGGCCGTGCTCGACCGCTAGGAAACACCATGCTGCCGCGCCACTGCATCGCCTTCCTGGGCACCGCATTGCTCGCCCAAGGCGAGCTTGTCGACGTCGTACGCGCCGAAAAGGCGGCCCTGGACCGGGGCGCCGTGCAATCGATCGCCCTGCTCGACGCCGCCACCAGCCGTCCTGTCGAGATCGACTTCAGCGGCACCGAAGAAGACGTCCTGCAGCGCATTCCGCGTCCGCGCATGCCCAGCGCCAGCCGCCCGAAGCTGGCCGTGGTCGCGCGCGAGGTCACGCTGCTGCCGCGCCACTGGGAGTGGCTCGATACGCAACCGGGCGGCGCCTCGGTGGCGCTGCGCAAACTGGTCGAGCTGGCCGCGCGCGATGCACGCGGGGCCGACGCGCGGCGCGCGGCGCGCGATGCGGCGTACCGCTTCATGCAGGAGCTGATGGGGGATGCGGCGGGCTTCGAGGAAGCGTCGCGGGCACTGTTCGCGGGCGATGGTGAACGGTTCACGGGGCTGGTCGAGGACTGGCCGGCGGCGGTGCGGGCGCATCTGCTGGCCTTGGCGGGGCCGGCGTTCGCGCCGCCGGCGGCCGGCGCCTGATCCTATTGCATCCCTGACAATCTCATGGGAATATGGATGGAATCCTTATAAGAAAGGCCGTCCATGTCGCCCTCGCCGCTCGCCATTCCCCTCATCCTGCTGGTCACCACCCTGGCCGTGCGTCTGTCGGCCCGCTTCCTCAGCCAGACGACCGTCCAGTGGAATCACTGCTTCGGCTTCGGCATCCTGATCGTCCTCGTGACCTGGGCCGTGACCGCCGCCGGTTCCCACTTGATGCCGGGCCTGCCCTTCGCGCTCGCGCTGGCCGGGATCTGCGCGCCGTTCGTCGTCATCGGCGCCTGGTTCTTCAGCACGCGCGCCGTCACCGCGGAAGGCAAGCAAGGCGGCTGGCTGAACGGCTTGAACATCACGGCCGGCGCCATGCTGGCCGCCGTGTGCATCGTGATCCCGGTGTTGAAAATGGTCGAGCGGCTGGCGCAGCACGGCTAGCGAACGGCATCGCAGCGCGCACAGAATAAAAAACGCCCGGCGGATCGGACCGCCGGGCGTTTTACTTATGCGGCCGTGGCGCGCCGTGTTACTTGGCGCCGCTGGCTTCCTTGGCTCCCTTGGCAAAATCGCCCGCCGCGATGAACGAGATGCCGGCCGGCTTGATGAACTCGCGCATGGCGTCGTTCACCTGCGCCGGCGTCAGCTTGCGCACCTGGTCTTCGACGGCGGCGTCGAAGGCCATGGTCCGGTCCAGCGTCAGGTATTCGGACAGGGCGCCGGCCAGCGCTTCGTCCGAGGTGCGCGACACTTCCTCGCCCTGCAGCCAGCCCTTCTTCGCTTCAAGCAGTTCCGCTTCCGTAAAGCCTTCCTTGACTGCCCGCTCGAGTTCTTCACGCAGCACCGCTTCGACCTTCGCCGTGTTCTGCGGGGCGCTCATCGCGTAGGCCATCCAGATCCCGGCAGGGTCGCGCGTCGGGACACTCAGATTCGAGCCGACGCCATACGACAGGCCTTCCTTCTGGCGAATGCGGTCGGCCAGGCGCGAACGCAAGGCGCCGCCGCCCAGCATCCAGTTCGCCATCACCAGTGCCGGATAGGCTTTCGCGTCGTCTTTCAGCGGCACCGGATGCACTGCCAGCAACAGGCTGCTGGCCTTGTCCGGGGTTTCGAGCGCCAGCTTCTGGCCGGCCACCGGCTTGACGCCGCGCGTCACGCGCACGTATTTCTGCGACGCGCGCCAGTTGCCGTACAGGTGCTCGACCTGCGCCTTGAGCGCGGCGGGATCGAAGTCGCCCACGGCGGCGAAGGTCGCGTTGTCGGCGCCGTAGAAGGCGCTGTGGAAGGCCTTGACCTCGTCCACCGTCGCCGCCTTCTGCGCCGCCAGGGTTTCCTGCAGCGTCATCACATGCCGGACGTGGCCCTCGGCGGTCGGATCGAGCAAACGCGAGAGCGCGACGCTGGCCTGCGGATTCGGTTCCGGAATCGCCTGTTCGGTCGCATTCACGTTCGCGCGCTGGAACTCGCCGAACTCAAGCGGCGCGTACGCCGGCTTCCTGAGCACCTCGGCCAGCAGGTCCATCACGGCCGGCAGGTTCTCGCGGGTCGTCGTCACCGACGCGGTCACGCCTTCGGCGCCGCCCGCGATGCGGGTCTGGGCCTTGAGCTTGTCGAACATGTCCTTCACCTGCTGGCGCGATTTGTCCTGGGTGCCGTAGGTCAGCAGGCCGGCGGCGAAGCTACCTGCGGTGGCCTTGTTGCGCAGCGTTTCTTCGCTGCCGAAGCGCAGGCGCACCGTCGCGGTGACGAGGCTGCCCTTGGTCTTCTTCGGCAGCAGTGCGCCCTTCAGGCCGTTGGCCAGCTTGAAGCGCTGGGTGCGCGCTTCGATATTCGCCGGGCTCGGGTCGAACACTTCGCCCTGCGCCACCACCGCCCGGCCCTTGTAGTCCTTGACCACGGCCGCGATGTCGGTCACGCCGGGCACCGTGGTGCGGTCGGCGGCATCGGTGGGGACGAACACGCCCAGGGTGCGGTTGGAAGCCTTGAAATACTTCTCGGCGGCGGCCTGCACGGCTTTCGCATCGACCTTTTCGACCTGGTCACGGTTCACGAAGAACATGCGCCAGTCGCCGGCGGCCATGGCTTCGGTCAGCGCGATCGTCAGGCTGGCGCTGTCGTTCATCGCCAGTTCGACGTTCTTGGCGATGGCCTGGCGCGCGCGCGCCACTTCTTCCTCGGTCACCGGATGCGATTTCAGGTCTTCCAGCACCGTCAGCAGCGCATCCTGGGCCGGCGCCAGCGGCTGGTCCTTCGGCACCACCGCGCCGAAGATGCGGTAGCCCGGCTCGAGGTTGCTGACGGCGCTGACGTCGAGGCGGGTCGCCAGTTTGGATTCCACCAGGGCCTTGTGCAGGCGGCCGGATGGCGCATCGGCCAGCACCCGCGCCAGCACCTGGAGCGCGGCGGCATCCGGGTGCCCGCTCGGGGCGACGTGGTAGCCGGCGCCGACGAACTGGGTACCGCCCGAACGGCGCACGGTGACCGAACGTTCGCCGTCCTGCACCGGCTCGGCCGTGTAGGTCGGCGCGATCACGCGCATTGGCTTCGGGATCTTGCCGAACAAGGTGTTAATTTGGGCCAGCACCTTGGTTTCGTCGAAGCGGCCGGCCACGATCAGCACGGCGTTGTCCGGCTGGTAGTACTGCTTGTAGAAGGCGCGCAGGCGCGGAATGTTCACTTGCTCGATGTCGGAGCGTGCGCCGATGGTCGACTTGCCGTAGTTATGCCAGTCATAGGCCACCGCCTGCAGGCGTTCGGTGGTGACGCCGATCGGATCGCTCTCGCCGATCTCGAACTCGTTGCGCACGACCGTCATCTCGCCCTTGTTGGTCTTGGTGTTCCACAGGTCGTCCTGCGAAATCGGCGAATTGACCATGCGGTCCGCTTCCAGCGCCAGCATGGTGCGCAGGTTGGCGTCGTTGGCCGGGAAAGTGGCGTAGTAATTGGTGCGGTCGTACCAGGTGGTGCCGTTGAAATCGGCGCCCAGGCTGTTCAACACTTCGACCGGGCTCTGGGTGCCCTTCTTGACGCCGAAGTTATTCGTCGGCTTGAACAGCAGGTGTTCCAGCAAGTGCGCCATGCCGGTCTCGCCGTAATTCTCGTGGCGCGAACCGACCATGTAGACCATGTTCGTGGTCAGCGTCGGCTTGGACGCGTCCGGGAACAGCAAGACGCGCAAGCCATTGGCGAGGCGGTATTCGGTGATGCCTTCCACCGACGTCACCTTGGCCGGGCCGTTTTGCATGGCTTTGGCCGGGGCCGCGGTGGCCGGGCCTGCAGCGAATACCGGCGACAGGATGCCGGCACTGATCATTAGCGCAACGAGTAGTTTCACGTTTTTATATCCCAATATATTTATACATACGAAGAGAAACGGCTCATCGCCGTTTTTCACCATGAACGCTGAACCTGTACCGACCGGCGTGGCGATCCTGTTGACGCAGTTCAGCGCAATCCCTAATTTGTTCTGAAACAATGAAGCGCGGCTTGCTATAAGTCAATACCAAATGAAGTTGATGGAAAGCGGAATAAAGAAAACATGTCTGAAAATGCGCTGGAGATGATTGGATTAGTAAAACTTGAAATTGCATGCATTTTATCGAAGCCGGTTTCTAACTAATAACCACGCATATCGGCGCTATCCGGACGAAGAATCGTTAAACCGGCGCATTCGTTTTTCTCGCGCTGGCTGGCGTCGAGCCGCGCACGATTGGCAACGCTCAATGAGGGACGGACGCGTCGGCGCACCATCGTGCGAGTCCAGCACTCGTCAGGAATCCCATGAGTCTCGCCGTACTACGAAGCCGCGCCCTCGCCGGCATGGACGCGCCCGCCGTCAGCGTCGAAGTGCACCTGGCCAACGGCTTGCCGGGGCTGACGATCGTCGGTCTTCCGGATGCCGAAGTGCGCGAGGCGAAAGACCGGGTGCGCGCCGCCCTGCAGAACGTCGGCTTCGACATGCCGGCGCGGCGCATTACCGTGAATTTGGCGCCGGCCGACCTGCCGAAAGAATCGGGCCGATTCGATTTGCCGATCGCGCTGGGCATCCTGGCCGCGTCCGGCCAGATCCCGTCCAAGGAACTGGACCGCTACGAGTTCGCGGGGGAGCTGTCGCTTTCCGGACAGTTGCGTCCGGTTCGGGGGGCGCTGGCGATGACGTTTGCGATCGGGCGCGGCAGCGGCGACCACCGCCGTGCCTTCATCCTGCCCAGGGCGAATGCCGACGAAGCCGCGCTGGTGATGGACGCCGCCATCTATCCGGCCGACACGCTCTTGCAGGTGTGCGCCCACTTCGCGGCCACCGACGACGGTGCGCGCCTGGAGCGCTACCGCAACGAGCGGCCCGGGCAACCCGTGTGCTATCCCGACTTCAGCGACGTGAAGGGCCAGCAGCATGCGAAGCGGGCCCTCGAGATTGCGGCGGCGGGCAACCATTCGCTTTTATTGATGGGGCCGCCCGGCGCCGGAAAAAGCATGCTCGCCGCACGCTTTCCTGGATTGCTGCCGCCGATGACGGACGAGGAAGCGCTGGAAGCGGCCGCCGTGCAATCGCTGAACGGCAGTTTTACGGCCGAGCGCTGGCGCGTGCGGCCGTTTCGCAGCCCGCATCACACCAGTTCGGGCGTGGCCCTGGTGGGAGGAGGAGGCGTGCCGCGTCCGGGAGAGGTGTCGCTGGCGCATTGCGGCGTGCTGTTCCTCGATGAGCTGCCCGAGTTCGACCGCAAGGTGCTCGAGGTGCTCCGTCAGCCGCTCGAATCGGGCCGCATCACGATCTCGCGCGCGGCCCAGCAGGCCGATTTTCCGGCGCGCTTCCAGCTCATCGCGGCGATGAATCCCTGCCCTTGCGGCTGGCAAGGCCATCCGTCGGGCAAGTGCCACTGCACCAACGAGACGGCCTTGCGCTACCGCGACCGCGTTTCCGGTCCCTTGTTGGATCGCATCGACATGCAGATCGAGGTCAAGGCCATGTCGGCCGATGCGATGAGCGAACGCGTCGATGGCGAGCCTACGGCCGGCATTGCCGAGCGCGTGGCGCGCGCCCATGCGATCCAGCTGGCGCGCCAGGGCAAGCCGAACCAGCGCCTCGGCACCCATGAACTCGAACGCCATTGCGCGCTCGATCCGTCCGGCGACCGGACATTACGCTCGGCCATGGCGCTGATGCACTGGTCGGGACGGGCTTACCACCGCGTGCTGAAGGTGGCGCGCACGATCGCCGACCTGGCGGGGGCGCCGGCGATCGGGGCGCCGCACATGGCCGAAGCGGTCGGCTACCGGCGCGGTCTGCAGGGGCACTGAGCGCTGTTTGCTTGAGCTAGCGCAAGGAAAGCCGCCCTGCTACCATCGGCACATGCAAAAACGACTATTTTGTGCGGCCGCGCTCGCGGCTTCCCTGCTCCTGTCCGGGTGCAACCCGACCTATAACTGGCGCGACTACAGCAGTAACGATGCGCCCTACCGGATCATGTTCCCGTCCAAGCCGGTCACGCATACGCGGACAATCGACCTGAACGGCATGCAGGTGGAGATGACGATGACGGCGGCCGAGGTCGAAGGCGTGATGTTCGCCGTCGGTACCGGCGTCGCCCCGAATGCGGCGCAGGCCCGCGCAGCGCTCGCCGCGATGCGCACGGCCTTGGTGCGCAACATCGGCGCCAAGGTCGAGCACGAAAGCACGGCCGCCGCCGGCACCGCAGTCGACATCGACGCGGCCGGCAGCGCGAACGGCCAGCCGATGAAGCTGCGCGCCCACTTCGAAGCGCGCGGCCAGCGCTTCTACCAGGTGGTCGTGATGGGCAAGGCAACCGCGGTGGCGTCCGAACACGCCGACCAGTTCATCTCGTCGTTTACCCTGCAGTGATGACGACCACCCCCGCCCTTGCGCTGACCGGGCTCAGCAAGCACTTCGGCCGCCCCGCCGTCGACGGCCTCCACCTCACCGTCGCGCGCGGCGAGTTCTATGCGCTGCTCGGGCCGAACGGCGCGGGCAAGACGACGACGCTGCGCATGGTCGCCGGCCTGCTGGCGCCGGACGCGGGACGGATCGAGGTGCTCGGCATCGATCTCGCCGCCGACCCGGCGGCCGCCAAGCGCAGGATCGCCTATTTGCCGGACGACCCGATGCTGTACGGGAAGCTGAAGCCGACCGAATACCTCGAGTTCGTCGCCGGCCTGTGGGGCATCGACGCCAAGGCGGCCGAGCCGCGGGCGCGCGAACTGCTCGCCTGGCTGGACCTGGAGAAGCACGCGCACGAATTGACCGAAGGTTTTTCGCGCGGCATGAAGCAAAAGCTGGCCCTGGCCGGCGCCCTGATCCACGACCCGGAATTGCTGATCCTGGACGAGCCGCTGACGGGGCTGGACGCCGGGGCTGCGCGACAGGTCAAGGACTTGCTGCTGTCCCATGTCGCCAAGGGGGGCACCGTGATCCTGACGACCCATATCCTGGAAGTGGCGGAGCGGCTGGCGCAGCGGATCGGCATCATCCAGCACGGGCGCCTGATCGCCCAGGGAACGCTGGACGAATTGCGCGTGGCGACGCCCGGTGCGACGCTCGAAGAAACCTTCCTGCGCCTGACGGGGACGGCGTGAATTTACGGCCCGGCGGTACGCTCTGGCTGCTGCGCCACGAAATGCGGATGTTCTGGTACACGAACGTCGCGGCCGGCAAACAGGGAAAGCGGCGCAGCGCCAGCTGGCGCGTCGTCGGAGGCGGCCTTGCGATCTGGTCGGCCTTGCATGTCGGCGTCTTCGCGCTGCTGCGCGCTGTCGGGCCGGCGGGGGACCTTCCCGCGCGGCCCTTCGTGGTCGCCGTCACGGCGATCCTGCTCGCCACTTTCCTGTTCATGCTCTCGAGCGCATTGAAGGCGAGTGTCGAAACGCTGTTCGACCGCGGCGACATGGACTTGCTGCTGTCCTCGCCCCTGCCCTCGCGCAGCATTTTCGGCGTCAAGCTGGCCGGCATGGCCTTTGGCGTCGCTGTCCTCTACCTGTTTTTCCTGGCGCCCTTTGCCCATGTCGGCCTGCTGCTGGGACAGTTCCGCTGGTTGGCCATCTATCCCGTACTGTTCGCCATGGCCGTGCTGGCGGCCGCGCTGGCGATGCTGCTCACGCTGGCCATGGTGCGCGTACTCGGCGCGCGCCGCACGCGCGTCGTGGCGCAAGTGGTCGGCGCGCTGGCTGGCGCGCTCCTGTTCCTGCTTTCGCAAGCAGGCAATTTCCTGGCGCATGAAAAGGGCCCGGCCGCGTCGGCGATGGTGCAAGTGATGGCCGCTGCCCAGTCGCTCGAGGCCGGCAGTCCGCTGCTGCTGCCGGCACGCGCGGCGCTCGGGGACGGGGGCGCCGTTGCGATCATCGCCGCACTCGGGCTGCTTGCCGCCCTGCTGACGGTGCGGCTGACGCACCGCTTCTTCGTTCAGGGTCTGCAACAGGCCGCGGGCAGCGAGCGCGCAACGACCAGCGTGGCGCCGGTGCGTTACCGGTTCGACCGCAGCCTTGCCAGTGTTGTCATGGTCAAGGAGTGGAAGCTGGTCTGGCGCGATCCGCACCTGGTCTCGCAGGTCTTGTTGCAGCTGCTGTATCTGCTGCCGTTGTGCCTCATCGTGTTCAAGAAGGATGCACTGCAGCTGTGGGCTGTCGCAGGTGGCTTGACGATGCTGTGCGGCTCGCTCAGCGCCTCCCTGTCCTGGATCATCCTGAAGGCGGAAGATGCGCCCGACCTGCTGCAAACGGCGCCTGCGAACGCTGCCACTGTGCGCAGGGCGAAACTGGCGGCGGCCGTCCTGCCCATCGTCGCCCTGGTCGCGATCCCGCTCGGCTGGCTGCTGCTGCGCGCGCCACTGGCCGGCGCCGTGACGGTGACGACCGTGTGCGGCGCCACCCTGGGCGCCGCCCTGGTCAATTTGTGGACGGGGAAGCCGGCGTCGCGGGGCGAGTTCAAGAACCGCGGCAAGCGCGAGATCGCACCGCGCATGCTGGAACTGGCCAACCTGCTCGCGTGGTCGGCGCTGGCCTCCCTGCTGCCGCTTGCGCTCGGCGGTGCGCCGGTGGATGTCGCGCTCGCCGGCGGCCTCGGCGCCGCCGCGGCGATCGCGTTGGGCACCCTGCCCCTGGCCTGGATGCTGCGTTACCGCGTACGCTAGCGGCGTGCGCAAGGTGACCGAAGGGGGCAGTCGTGTTATCGTTTAGTTACGACGAAAAAACACGAGAACCGCATTATGTTAATTACTTTCAAAAGCAAAGCCTACCCCGACGTGATGATGTACCAGGATCACGCCAAGCGCATCCTCGACCTGCTCAATAAGGAGCCTGAGATCGGCGTCATCACTTCGGCCGAAGCCGAACGCGCCGTGTCGCTGCTCGAGCACGAAATCGAAGAAAGCCGCAAGCATCCGCCGACCGAACTGGTCGAGCAGGACATCAAGGCGCACCGCAGCGACGACGACGACCCCGACCACGAGCAAGTGCAGATGGTCACCTTCTCGACCCGCGCCTATCCGATGCTCGAGATGCTGCGCGCGGCACGCGACAACAAGTGCGACATCCTCTGGGGTGTGTGATATGCGATAGCTGGGTGGGCACTTGTGCCCACGCGGTCGCACCGGCTGGTTAGCCCCGTTGATAAATCATGAGACGAAAAAAAACCCGCTCAGATCACTGAGCGGGTTTTTTTCTTATAACTAGCCTGACGATAACCTACTTTCACACTGGTTGCAGCACTATCATCGGCGCAAAGTCGTTTCACGGTC
>Ga0213836_101500_pt1 | contig 13536 bp, 8 predicted proteins | sample SWPATP03_FD_160578 | JGI IMG/M metagenome (GOLD analysis project Ga0213836, IMG submission 160578) | Coastal seawater microbial communities from Marineland, Florida, United States - SWPA TP0 #3 | ecosystem: Environmental > Aquatic > Marine > Coastal | place: USA: Florida | collected 2016-08-05
CGACGACTTCGAGCGCGGCAAGCTGCCGTCCTCGCTGCCGCCCTTCAAGCACAAACTGTTCGGCCTGACGATCGCGCCCGAGCGCCTGGCCCAGATCCGCGAGGAGCGCCGCGCCGGCAGCAAGTATGCGTCGATCGCGAATTGCCGCTATGAGGTGAACGAAGCGGAAATGATGATGAAGCGCGAAGGGATCCGCTGGCTGTCCTCGACCACCAAGTCGATCGAGGAGATCTCGACCACGATCCTGCAGGAGATCAAGCCGGACCGCCGCGAATACTGATGCGGCCTTGACGGGCAGGCGGCCACTCATCGCAGGCTGCCCTGCCCGTATTACCGGCGCCTGCCCGGGCCGGCGACATCCTTCCATTCATACCCCCGCATAACGCGCTGTACGCAGCGCCCCCCCTTCCCGCTTGAAGCAAGGCGTGCGAACCGTTCTTCCAGCTTGCACAAGGCTGCCCATAGCGTGCGCCATGGAGTTAGATGGTCACCACCTCGACCTGTCTCGCCTGGCACAGGGCGAAGATGAGTTTGGCGCCTAAGCGGAGCAGGCGGTTCTTGTGCACCAGGCTGCTCGATGATCCGACTCTTTGTCGATTTTTCTTACATATTTCCGGTATGAATTTCACTCGTTTTGCATAAGTTGCTGATTATAAAGTGATTTGGTTTTATGGCATGCAATATGCATCATCTAATCTTCGCCCTATTTGCAAGTGTGTCATTCAACTTTTAATTCTAATAAAAAACTTTCCAAACAATAATAGAGTAGATTATTCGAATCCGACAAAACCGAGCTTGCCCGCGCCGCCCCAGTAACGAATGCTGACCATTCAATTAGGGCGAATTGGGCGAAATAGAAAAGCGCTCGAAAAGGGCGCATTCTTTATTTTCATTCACGCCTTGCATGCAGGCGGGTATTAACTCGCGCCTTGAATACAAGCGTGTCAAATTTGCACATTCGAACTTGCACCATGATGAAACAGGTGATATCGTAATTACATAAAAGACCGGAATCCAAAACCCGGCCTGGCAATCGGATATATAAGTGCATTAATAATCCCGGCATTCCGGATTATTCAAAGCACTAGCCAACTGGGGAACAGCATGGGTTTTATTCGAGCCGATTATGCGGCAGGTTGTCGTCGTACGCACCTGCGCAATAACCTCTTGCTGTGCTTGAATCGGACCGCGCAGTCATCGATTGCCGCCAGCCGACGGCGCCTGATCGCCAACGGCATCCTGTCCGGCGTCTTGATCCTGTTCGGCTCCGTGCAGAGCGGCGCCCAACCGTTGAAAACGGCGGTCTTCTATGGCGCCCCGATGCCGGTCGCCGCCCTTGCCCACTATGACCGGGTGGTTGTGGAAGCGGATAATTTCCCCGCTCCTCCCGTCTTCCCGGCCAGCACGCCGCAAGTGTTCGCCTATGTCAGCGTTGGTGAGGCCGAAGGCTGGCGCACGTCGGCCAGCTCACTCGACGAAAAGCTCTTTCTCGGAACTAATCAAGGCTGGAACAGCCGCATTGCCGACCTCACCCAGCGTGGCTGGAGCGATTATCTGATCGAAACCCGGATGCGCGCGCTGTGGGACCAGGGATATCGCGCCTTTTTCCTCGATACCCTCGACAGCTACCGGATCGTTGTCAAGGATCCCGATGGACAGCTGCGCCAGACCGATGCCCTGGTAAATATCATTCATTCGATACACCGCCGTTTTCCGGGCGTGCGCCTGCTGCTCAACCGCGGGTTCGAGATATTACCGGAGGTCGCCCACCTGGCCGTCGGCGTGGTGGCGGAATCCCTGTTCCAGGGATGGGATGCGGGCACCGGGACGTATGTCCTGGTCAATGAAGACGGGCGTAACTGGCTGCTCGCCCAACTCCGTACCGCAAATATCCGTTACCGCCTTCCGGTGACCGTCATCGATTATGTCGCGCCGGACCAGCCTGACCTGGCGCGCGATACCGCAAGGCGGATCCGCGCGCTGGGTTTTTCCGCCTGGGTGGCAACGCCTTCATTGAATACCCTGAGCGCCGAGCCGGAATAATGAAGACCATTGCGCGCCTCGGCGACCGCCGCCATTTGATGACCTTATCGGTAGTGCTGGCATCGGGGGTCGGCGCCGCGGCCATCCTGTTTGCGCTTCCCCCCTACCAACGACGCTCGCTGGAAATGGCGGCGCATCAAAAACTCGATGCGATTTCCGTCGCCTATTTGCGTGTCATGCTGCGCGCCTATCCCGAGGACCGCGAGGCCCGCTATTCGCTGGTGCGCGCGCTGGCCGAAACCGGCAAATACAGCGAGGCGCGTGCGACGCTTGTGCCGCTGACCCGGGAGACTGGTGGCGCAGGCGCACAAGCGCGCCTGGCGCTGCTGAATATCTACCGAACCGAACTGCGGCAAACGGCGCAGTCCGACCCGCGGCGCAACCGCATGCTCGCCAGCCTGGGCCGCGAGATCGCAGACATGCTGGCGCTGCCGGCGACACTGCCGGTCCTGCTCGAACTGCACGCGGCCAGCCTCGAACTCGACCGGCAGGACCTCGTCCTCCTCAGCCTCGACCGGCTGGCGCACGCCGACGCGGCCCGGCGCGTCAAATGGCTCGACGAGGAAGCACGCGGCTGGCTCGCGCAAGGCCTGCCGGCACGCGCCGCGGCGCTGTATCGCGACATCGCCATGCTCGACGATGCGCCGGCGTCCGGCCGGCGCCGCTACGCCTTGCTGGCGCTCGATACCTTCGTCGCCGCCAACGAGGGCGCGGCTGCGCTGGCGTTTGCCGAATCCGCCCGCGCCGATGTACGGCAGGAGCGCGCTTTCCTCGAGCGGGCGCTGGCGGTGGCCCAGTCGCAGGACAACGCGAAAGCCGCCCAGTCGCTCGGCCGGCAACTGCTCGCCTTGAATCCCGATTCCCCCGCATCGATCGAAAGGCAGCTCGACCTCGAACTGGCCGCCGGCGCGCTGCCCGCCGCACTGCAACTGGCAGAACGCCTCGTCGAGGCGGCTCCAAGCAGCGCACACCGCACGCGCCTGGCCACGATCGCGGAGTGGAGCGCGGCCCAGGCGATCGCCCTGCGCCAGTGGACGCTTCTGGCGCGCCAGGAGCCGGCGGGCGCGGCGATGACGCGCGCCCTCGAACTGGCGCGGGCGCGTGGACAGGACGCACTGTGGCTGGAGCTGGCCGCGCTGGCGGGGGCACACAGGGCGCTGAGCGCGGACGAGCAGGCCGTGCTGCTGTCGATCGCCCAGGACCGGCCCGGCGAGCGCCGCCTGGCTGCCACGCTGGACGCGATCCTTGCGCGCCAGCCCGGCAACCTCGGCCTGTGGCTGGCGCTCAGCGATGCGCAACAAAGGTCGGGCGACCAGGCCGGGGCATTGGCCAGCTTGCGCAAGATTCCACCAGCGCTTGCCGGCCCCGTCGACATCGCCCGCCTGGAAGCATCCTTGTTGATGCGCGGCGGCCTGCCGCAGCAGGCCCTGGCACGGCTGAACGCAGTGCGCGGCGCGGCATCGCCCACCGATAGCACCTACTGGACCCTGCTCGGCGACCTGGCCTGGGAGACGAACGACCGCGCGGCGGCCCTGCGGGCCTACGCGGCAGCCTGGGATGGCGGCGCCAGCGATGCGCGCATTGCCGAGCGGCTGATCGAGACCAGCCGCGCCAGCGGCGACTTCGAACAGGCCGTGCGGATTGCGCGCGAAGCCGACCGCCGCCTCGCGGAGCCGCGCTGGCTGCTGCTCGCCATGGACGCGGCCTTCCAGGGCGAGCGCTGGGACGCGCTGCGCGCCGACCTTGCCGCCGCGGCCGCCAGGCCCGAACAGTTCGAACAGGTCGAGCGCTACTGGATTTTCACTGCCCAGCAGGCGGCGCGCGACGGCCGCAAGCCCGTCGTGCGCCAGGCCTACCGTCGCGCCCTCGCGCTCGCCCCCGACGCCGTATCGACGCGGGCCGCATGGCTCTGGTTCGAAGTCGACAGCGGCGACGGCGAACCCTTGCGGACGCTGCTGGCCGACTGGGCGGACGACGCAGTTCGCAACGACGCGTACTGGGGGCCGTTTGCGGTCGGCATGATGCGCCTGCAACGGCCGGCCGACGCCCTGCCCTGGTTCGAGCGGCAGGTGCGCGCCCATCCGGACGATGCGGCCTGGTCGCTCGAATACGCCGAAGCGCTGGCACTGGCCGGCCGGGCCGACGAGGCGCGGCCAGTGCGCCGGCTTGCCTACCTGCAGCTGAAGCCGCATTTCCATTCGGGTTTTCCGCCGCGCATGGCCATGCCGGACCCGCTCCTGCTGTCATACGTGGCCCTCGTGCGCGAATTCGAAGGCGAAGCGCCCGCCCAGGCGCTTCTGGTCCAGCTGATTGAACGCGGCAACGATCCGGCGACCGCCCGGGTGCGCCTGGTCGATTCCTTCCTGGCGCAAAAAAAATTCGGCCAGGCGCGCGCCTGGCTGCAGCGCGCCAGCCTGGAGCAACGCACCATGCCGGCCTGGCAGTATCTGGCAGTCGCGCAGGCCGACAACGATCGCCAGGAGATCGCCTCGATCCTGGCCACGCGCGCCGCGCAGCTGTCCCCCCTCGACCGCATCGCCGCGCTGCGCAAACTGGGACGCGGCGGCGAGGCGCTTGCCCTCGCCGAGGCCGAACAGCCCGGCCCCGACAGGGCGGTCAATGCCACCCTGTCCGAAGTCGCCGAACAGCTGCGCCGCGAACAGGGCAAACGCGCCAGTGTCGTGTTCGAAGCGCAACAGCTGGGCTATCTCGACCTGCGCAAATGGGAGCTCGCCGCCAGTGCTCCGACCACACTTGGCCGCGGCACCGTCCGGCTGGCGCGCAACACCTTCGAGGGCGACAACGAGGCCTTGCTGCTGGCGCAGCGTGCCGAAGAAGACTTGTCGGCGACCCTGGTGCAGCCGCTCGGCAATGGCGACCTGCGCATGACGCTGGGTGCGAACCGGCAGGCCGGCGCGAGCATGGCATACGGGGAACTCGCCTGGACCCGCCCGCTGAACGACGCCCTCACCCTGCGGCTCGACGGTGCCGCGAACAAGCTCAGCGAGGAGTCGGCGCTGATGCGCCTGCTCGGCAAGAAGAGCAGGGCTGGGGCGGCCCTGACGCTGGACCCCGGCGCCGGCAAATACGCACGCGTGGAGCTCGCCGGGCAGCGCTATGCGGCGCGCAGCGGCCAGCGCCTGGGCAGCGGCTACCGCATCGAAGGTGAGCTCGGCATGACGATGCGCGACGAATTCCCGCAGCTGCGGGTCCGGCTCAGCGCCAGCTTCGAGCACAACCGCCTGGCCGACGGCCTGCTGGTCCTGCCCCGGGACGTCTTTGTGCCGGCCGACCAGGCCGCCATCGGCAATGTGGTTCCCGCCAGGTTCGGCTGGGCGGGAGCAGGCGCCACCCTCCTGTTCGGGCAACAGGACAGCGCCGCAGGGCGGCCGTACGGCGCGCTCGATGCGCTCGTCGGGCGCCAGTGGCCGGGCGGTCGTTCCGCCTATGGCATCCGGGCCAGGCTGGTCCTGCCTCTCGGCGCGCGCGACGAGCTCAACCTCGATGCCGTCCACAGCAACGTGCAAAGCAGCGACGCCGCGCCTGCCAACAGGCGTCTGCAGTTTTCATACGTACACCGATTCTGAACAAACCCGGCCGCCGCCGGCCAGCCAAGGCCGGTGGCGCAAGCGCGGCCGCAGGCGCGCGGTAATGTGGACGGGGCCCGCATGGCGGTCCCGGAATGCGAAAGAGGAACAGACCATGACACTCGATGAACCTGTCCACCGGCAGCCATGGTGGACCCTGGCGACGGCGCGTCACGCTACCGTCGTGGAAATTGCCGCGCTGGCCGTGATCCTTCCCGAAGTACTGGCGCTGCTGTCCCCACGCCTGGCCGAGGCCGTGGTACCGCTGTTTATTCTGGTGCCGATCCTGTTCGGGATGCGCTATGGCTTTTCCGCCGGCGTCGCCGCCGCCATCCTGCTGGGCGCCGTGTTCTTCCATCTCCACTACTATGCGCCGCATGCGCTCGCCCGCTTCCCGCAAGTGCAGGTCGCGCTGAACCTGGTCGCCGGCTTCATCGCAGGGCAGTTCCATGATCACTGGACGCGCCGCCTGCGCGACGCCAGCGAACTGGCGGCGAACGACCGCCGCCGCCTCGCGCAATTCACCAATACCTTCCATATCCTGAAGGCCTCCCACGCCATTCTTGAACGGCAACTGGCGGGTAACCGCACCAGCCTGCGCTGCGCCCTGCAACGCCTGTCGGTGCAGCTTGCCGGGAGGGCGCCCGATGCCCGTCCGCCCCTTGAAGAAGTCGGCCCTTGCCTGCTCGAACTCCTGGCCGAGTCCTGCCACCTGCACGCAGGCGCCGTCTACGCGATCAACGAACGCGGCATGCTGGTGCCGACGGCGCTCGTGTCGTACGGGTCCGCGGCCCCGCTCTCCCCATTCAATCCCCTGCTGCGCCAGGCCCTCGACAGCGCGAGCGCCGTCAGCATCCGCGCCAACGACACCAGCGTCGACCACATCATCGCCGTGGTGCCCCTGGTCGATTCGTTCGGCCGCATCCATGGCGTCGCCAGCATCAACCAGATGTCGTTCATCGCGATCGAGCAGCATACCTTCGACCTAATGGCCATCATCGCCCGGCGCGTCGGCGATATCCTGTCCGGCCACGCCTGCGTGTTCGGCAGCCTGGCCGACACCCGGGACCTGGCGGTCCGCTTTCGCCAGAATGCCGCCATCGCGCTCGCCCAGCAGATGGCGCTGGCGCTGGTCGTGGTGAGGATCGTCGACCCGGCCGGCACCGCCGAAGTCATCGTCCAGTGCCTGCAGGTGCAGCGCGGGATCGACCAGCCATGGATGTGCCACGACCGCAAGGGCCGGCCCGTGCTGGTGATGTTCCTGCCGATGCCCGACGAGGATTGCGCCCGCGGCGTCGAGCAGCGCATGCGCAGCCAGCTGCGGCTGGCGGACAGCGCGCAAGGCCGGGGCGACCTTGCGCACAGTGCCGTCAGGATGCTCGATGCAGCGATATCGGTCGAGGAGGCCCTCGGCCTGGCGCTGATGCTGTGCGACCTGGGCGAATCGAACGGCCAGGTCCAGCCGCTGAGCCGCTACCCGGAGTTGACGTCGTGATCGCCTTTGCCCTTGCGCTGGCAGGCGCACTCGCCCTCGAGCTCGCCGGTTGCCGGGAGTTGACCCGCAGTGTCGGCGCGAACGCAACGCCGTGGCTTTTCGTCGCGCTGCACATCGCGGCCTCGACTTTGGGGGCGGGCGCGATGTTCGGCTTGTTGCCGGAGCATTACCAGGATGACAGCCGGTCCGGCGTACTGTTCCTGTGGATGGCCAGCCTGGCCATGCCGATGCTCGGCGTGCTCGGCCTATGCCTGGGCCTGCTGCCTGCCCTGTGGCGGCAACGGCCCCGCTCCGCTGACCGCGACTTCATCCATGCCAGGCTGACGGAAAGCCTTGGAGCATGCTGCGCGCCAGGCGGCGCGCCGGCGCCGGCGGCCGATGGCGCGCTGATGGGGACGCTGCTGTGCGCGCCGGGACGCGACAGCCGGGTGCGCGCCCTGGTCGCTACCCTGTCGCTCGACGTGCGGCGCGCCATGCCCTTGCTGCGCATCGGCCTGCGCGACGGCGACGACGATGTGCGCCTGCTTTCGTATGCCCTGATCTCGCGCAAGGAGAAAACGCTCGAAGCACGCATCGCGGCTGCGCGCGCACGTATCGGCCAGGTCCCGGAAGCGGAAGGTTTCAACCTGCATCGCGCGCTCGCGCGCGACTACTGGGAACTGGCGGAAATGACGCAGGACGGCAGCGCCGCCAGCTTCCTGCTTGAATGTGCGCAGCTGCACGCGCTGGCGGCGGCCGGCATCCGGCCGCGCGAGGCGGACGTCCAGTTCCTGCTCGGCCGCGTGCTGCTCAAGACACGCGACCTGGACGGAGCGCGCGCGGCCCTGCTGCGCGCAGTCGCCGCCGGCGTCGCGCTCGACCGGATCGCACTCTTCCTGGCGGAGATTGCGTTCCATCGGCAAAAGTTCGACCAGGTCGGCACGCTGGTGCGCATGGAGAATCGGAGTGCCCGGTTCATGCTCTCCGTGCGGCTAGGCTGTTACTGGAGCGCGCATCGTGAACGCTAGCGCGCTGCCGGACGTCACGCTGCTGCTCGAAGGCACATATCCCTACGTGCGGGGCGGTGTCTCGTCGTGGGTCCACGATCTCCTGACCGGCCTGCCGGAGCTGACGTTTTCGATCGTTTCCCTGGGTGCCGAGCGGCCAGCGGACGACGAGGCGCCGCACTACAAGGTGCCGCCGAATGTCTGCGCAATCCAGCGCCACTTCCTGATGGACGACAAGCCGGCGCGCCCGCGCGCCTGCCCTGGCGACAAGGACTATTTTGCCGCCAGCAGCCTGCTGCACGAGTGGTTCGCCGATCCCGGCGAAGCGCTCGCCGACACGGTGTTCTCGCGCGCCATCCTGCAGTCGGGCCGCAGCCCGCAACAATGCACACAGGAATTTTTCCACAGCAAAGCGGCCTGGTCGTACACCCTGGAGCGCTATGCGCAGGCCTGCCCGGAGGCGTCGCTGCTGGCCTATTTCTGGGCCGTGCGCAACACCCATGGCCCGCTCATGAGGCTCGCCGCGATCGCGCGCGCGATCGCGCCGTCGAAGCTGTACCACGCCATCAGCACGGGATATGCGGGCTTGCTCGGGTCAATGCTGCATCGCGAGCACCGGCGCCCGTTGATCCTGACCGAACACGGTATCTACACGAAGGAACGCAGGATCGAATTACTGTCGATGTTCCTGCACGAGCGTCAGGGCTGCCTGGATGACTTGCCCGCGGGCGGCCTGGAACATTCCCAGGAACTCTGGCTGCGCATGTTCAAGGGCATCGGCCACCTCACCTACCAGGCGGCCAACCCGATTATTTCCTTGTACGAACAGAATCGCCAGCGCCAGATCAGCGACGGCGCCGCCGAGACGCGCACCCGCATCATCCCGAACGGGGTCGACGTCGAACGCTACGCCACGCTCAGGCGCGAGCGCCCGCAGGCAATCCCGCATGTGCTGGGACTGATCGGACGGATCGTCCCGATCAAGGACATCAAGACCTTCATCCGCGCGATCCACGCCCTGGTGCCGCTGATGCCGGATGTCGAAGGGTGGCTGATCGGGCCGGCAGACGAAGACCCGGCTTACGCCGCCGAATGCCATGCGCTGGTGCGCACCCTGCAGCTCGAACGGCACGTCAGGTTCCTTGGCTTCCAGCGCATCGACGACGTTCTGCCGAAACTCGGCCTGCTGGCGCTCACCTCGATCAGCGAAGCATTCCCGCTGGTAATCGGTGAAGGCTATGCCAGCGGCTTGCCGGTCGTCACCACCGACGTCGGGGCCTGCCGCGCCCTGGTCGAAGGCGCCGGCGAAGAAGACCGTGCGCTCGGCCGCGCAGGCCGCGTGGTGCCAATCTTCGCGCCGCAGGCGCTGGCGCAGGCGGCCTACGAACTGCTGGGCGATCCCGCATGCTGGCACGCGGCCCAGCGCGCCGGGATCGCACGCGTCGAGCGCTACTACCACCAGTCGGGGGTGATCGACGCCTACCGCCAGCTGTACCGGTCAACGGGGGTGGACTGATGGCCGGCATCGGACTGGAACTGCGGCGCATGATGCGCAAGGAGACGCTGGGCGGCGTCGCGCAGACCTATACTTACGCCGGGCTGGTCGGCAGCGGTCCCTGGGTCATTTCCATCGTTGCGATCCTGGTGATCGGACTGTTCTCCGCCGCCGGTTCGGATCAATCGCCGGTGGTCGAACAATTCCAGGTCCTGGTGAGCTACCTGGTGGCCGCGTCGCTCATCCTCACCAGTCCCCTGCAACTGGTCTTCATCCGCTTTGCCGCCGACCGCATTTTCGAAAAAAAGCACGACATCATCCTGCCGAACCTCGTCGGGGCGCTGGCCATCACGATCCTGGTCAGCGGCATCCTCGGTGGCGTCGCGCTCGCGCTGTGGTTCGATGGAAGCTTCCTGCTGCGTCTGTGCATGCTGAGCAGCTTCATCGTCCTGTCCTGCCTGTGGATTCTGCAGATCTTCGCCTCCGCCGTCAGTTCGCCGGGCGCGGTCGTGGCGGCGTTCGCCGCGGGCTATGCGATCACCGTGTGCGCCGCCGTGTGGCTGCAGCGCTACGGCCTCGAAGGCTTGCTGGTGGGCTTCGTTGGCGGCCAGGGCTGCATGTTCTTCGCCTTGCTGGCGATGGTGACGAAGGAGTTTCCGGCCAGGCGCCTGGTCGCTTTCTCCTTCCTCAAGCGCGGCCAGGTCTTCCCCGGGCTGGCGCTGACGGGCCTGTTCTACAACCTCGGCGTGTGGGTCGACAAATTCATCTTCTGGAGCGATCCGCTGACCGGTGTCGTCGTGGCCGGGCCGCTGCGTGCCTCGCCCATCTACGACTTCCCGATCTTCCTCGCCTACCTGTCCATCATCCCGGGAATGTCCGTTTTTTTCGTCCGCATGGAAACGGACGTCGCGCAGTACTGCGAGGAATACTACCGGACAGTGACGCAGGGGGGCACCCATGCGGCGATCCTCGAGGCAAAGCGCAAACTCGTCAGCTTCGTCACGCTCGGCCTGCGCGAACTGATCAAGGTGCAGGTCGTCACGACCCTGATCCTGCTCCTGTACGCCGAAAACATCCTGCAGGGGTTTGGCATGTCGCCCCTGTACCGGCCCCTGTTCAGCATCGACCTGATCGCGGTGGCTGTCCAGCTGCTCGTGCTGGCCATGCTCAGCATCCTGTTCTACCTCGACCGCCGCCGGATCGCCTGTGCGCTCTGCCTGACGTTTTTCGCGGCGAATACAGCGTTCTCGGTCCTGAGCCTGCATGCCGGTCCGCTCTTCTACGGCTACGGCTTCGGCGCCGCGGTCCTGCTCACTGCCCTGTTGGGTGCCGCGTGCCTGGCGTCGACCTTCGACCGGCTCGAGTACGAAACATTTATGTTGCAACCAGTGAAAGCGTGAACGCCGCACATGCCGCGTAGCTGCGGGCGGCGGGTTCCGATAACGATGTGGCAGTCCCGAGCTTGCCATGGTTTTGCCGACCAATCAGTCATTTTTTCAGGAGTCATCATGCATACCATTTTCCGACCACGCCGCCGCATCGTCCTGCCGGCATTCGCCTTTCTCGTCTGCCTGGGCGCGAGCCAGGCGGCCCCCGCCGCGCAGCCTGCCACCGACCCGGTGCTTGCGCCCGTCCCCGGCACGCCGCCCGAGACCGCGGAAAAGCCCTCCCGCAAGGTAGCCAAAGCCCAGGTCGCCGCGCCGAAGATAGCGAGCAAACCGCAACGCCCGGTCAAGCAGCTCAGGCCGAAATAAGGCGACGCGCGCCAACGAATCACCCACGACATTTTTCGAGGAGCTTCGATCATGCTGTATCTCTTTATCCGGCAATTCTCTCTGCCTTCCTGCAGGCTGCATGCGGCACACGCGCGCACGCCGCGCAGCGTCCACACCCACCTGGCCGGCCGCTGGCGCGGCGGCGCGACAGCGGCCTGGGCCGCCGCAATGGTCCTGCTGCTGGCCTTGCTGGCGCCGCAGCGGGCCGGCGCCGAAACGCCGCAAACGATCGAGATGAAGCTGCTGCTAGTCTCGGCCGATGGCACCGAGCCTGTCCTCGATGGCATGCGCTCGGTACTGGACCAGATCGGCGTACCCTATGACGTGCTGGTCGCCACCCGCACCGCATTCAACGCCCGCACCCTGTCCGACGGCGCCGGCGCCGGACGTTACCAGGGGATTATCTTGACCACCGGCAATCTGGGCTACGAGACCGCCAACGGCGATTATGCGAGTGCATTCAGCGCCGAACAATGGCAGGCCCTGTGGGACTACGAGCGCGACTTCAGGGTACGCCAGGCAACGCTGTACACTTTCCCGGGCGACTATCCCGAAAGCTACGGCCTCAACCTGTATAGCGGCGCCGACACGTCGGCCACCCCACTCCAGACCAGCCTGACCCCGGCCGGCGCGAACGTCTTCAGCTACCTGAACCCGAACACGACGATCCCGATCAAGAATGCCTGGACTTACCTGGCTACGCCTGCTTCGTCCACGAATCCGGTTCCCTTGTTGCAAACCAGCGACGGCTTCGCGATCGCGTCCGTCTTTTCGTACACGGACGGGCGCAGCAACCTGACCATTACGGCCGACGGCAATCGCTACCTGATCCACTCGCTTGCGCTCGGCTACGGCATCGTCAACTGGGTCAGCAAGGGTGTTTTCCTGGGCCAGCGCAAGGTCTACCTGAATGCCCAGCCGGACGACGTCCTGATCGAAGACGACATGTGGGATCCGAGCCGCAATAGTCCTGACGGCCCGACCTTCCGCATGAGCGGCAACGACCTGGCCCGCCTTGCGGATTGGCAGACTCAGGCGCGGGTAAGGCACCCGACTGCCTCCGCGCTGCTGATCGAAATGCCGTACAACGGCGTCGGGGCCACCGGCATCTATCCCAACGATACGCTCACGCCCGCGATCAAGTCGCTTCAGTCGAAATTCCGATGGATCAGCCATACCTTCACCCATGCCAACCTGGACAACATCGGTTACAACAAGGCGACGACGGAACTGCGCAAGAACGACAACATGGCGGGGACACTCAAGTTCACCGGTAAAAACTATGCAAAAAAAGCCATGATCCAGCCCGATATTTCTGGCCTCAACAATCCGCAGTTCCTGCGCGCCGCGGCCGACTTCGGGATCCGGTACATCCTTTCCGATACCTCGCAACCCGGCTGGGACAACCCGACACCCAACACAGGCTTTTACAGCAGCTACCAGCCAAAGATCCTGATCATTCCCCGGCGGCCAACCAACCTGTACTACAACGTCTCGACGCCCGCCGAATGGGTATCGGAGTACAACTGGTTCTACGGGCCATCCGGCCAGTTCCCGTATTGGGATCGGAATCTGAGCTATCAGGAAATCCTCGACAAGGAATCGGACATGATGCTCCAGTACATGCTGAAATACGACGTCGACTCGCTCATGTTCCACCAGCCAAACCTGCGCGCCTATGACGGGACGAATTCGCTGATGGGCGACCTGATCGACGCCACCCTGGTCAAATACGAGCAGCTGTTCAAGTTGCCCGTGCTCAGTCCGGGCCAGGTTGCCACCGGAGAGACCATGGCGGCGCGCATGGTCTACAACAAGTCGGGGGCGAAAGCCACGCTCGCGCTTGGCGCAACGCCGCAGATCACGCTGCGCACCACCAAGGCCGTCACGGTGCCGCTCACCGGGGTCACGCTCCCGTCCGGAACGGAGACCTATGGCGGGCAGCCGATCTCGTGGGTCACCCTGCCGGCGGGCGGTTCGGCGACCCTTCCCGGACCGGTCTGGTAAGACACACCGCGCAAAAAAAATGGTTCTTCACGGATTCCCGGGAAACGCGGCTTTGATCTTGAGGAAGAAGAAGTCGCTATCGCGGTAACCGTAGGCCATGCGCTTCATTACCTTGATGCGGTTATTGATGCCTTCAAGCTGGCCGGTG
>Ga0213836_101501_pt1 | contig 13520 bp, 10 predicted proteins | sample SWPATP03_FD_160578 | JGI IMG/M metagenome (GOLD analysis project Ga0213836, IMG submission 160578) | Coastal seawater microbial communities from Marineland, Florida, United States - SWPA TP0 #3 | ecosystem: Environmental > Aquatic > Marine > Coastal | place: USA: Florida | collected 2016-08-05
AGTTTCCCGGTCAGTTTTCCGCGCTGGATTTCATGGTCGACGAAGTCCAGCAGGTGCCCGGCAATTTCGCGGGAGGCTTCATCGGGGGCGCTAAAGGGGGAGTTCCGGTCCGGCGCGTCGGTGCTGACGACGGCCACGACTTTGGCTGAGTCCACGTGCAGATAGGGTTCGCCGATCCGTTCATCCGCGGCAGTCAGCGGTATGGGTTTCCGGTCCGGGGGCAGTGCGGTGCCGTAGTAGATGTCGTGCAATCCTTCCAGCCCGGCGGGCTGGAAGGCATTGACTTCGAGAATGATTTGGTCTGCTTGATCGAGCCAGGTTTTGTTGGTCCCGACCGAGGAGGACGGTATCAGCCGGCCGTCCCTCAGGATGCCGGCGACTTCAATGACGGCGAGGTCTATGTTGCCGAAAAACCCGGACCAGGTGTGCTGGGCAACGTGGCTAAGATGCATGTCGATGTAGTCGATTTCGCCGTTGTTAATGCGTTCCCGCAGCACAGGGTCGGACTGGTAAGGCAGGCGCAGTTCCATGCCGTTGGCTTTAGCCAGGGCGCCGTCGAGTTCGGGAGCTGTGGACGCACCGGTGAGGACCTTGATCCTGAACGGCTCGCCGGCGGCGGCCGCCGCTTCCATCCGGGCCGCAAGGGCTTGCGGCACGGATTTAGAGTACCCGGCGCCGGTGAACCCGCTCATGGCTACCGTCATGCCCGGTCTGGTCAGGGCCGCGGCCCGCTCCGCGGACATCAGACGGTTGTGCATTCCGACGTGCCGGATACGGTCCTGCATCAGGCTCCTTCGTTGGAAACTTCCGCGTCAATTTTGCGTCCCCGGCGGGACGGTGCCGGACCAATCGCGGGACGAGGCGTTCCAGGCGCAGTTTATGGTCCGGTAGTCCCCGGCGGCCCCGCATCCGCCGCTCGGTCTGGACGCAGATCCAGTTCGGGCTTCGGTGCGGTCGCGAGGAAGCATCCGGCATGCCAGCCTCGCCGCAAGTGCGGTACCGGTCGGTCCACCACTTCGCCGTCGCAGATGAGCATTGGAAGCGTTCCGCGGACCGGTGCCGGGTCTGGCCTTCCTCGAGGACCAGGCGGGCAGGCTTCCCCCTCGCCCTTTACACACGCCACGCTGTTCATAACGTGCGTGGGAACTACACATGGTCGCGGCCCGTACCGGTGCTGCCCGAAATGGCTCGGCTTCGGCCACAATTACTGGGCCAAGGTCGCGGCGGTGGTCCCGCTGGTAGGGCATTCCACCCGTCACCGGGTCAGCCGGGGGATGCAGCGCGTCGTGGGTACGGCCCTGGGACTGGTGCTGCTGGCAGGGATATTGTGGCCGCCGCCCGCCCCGGGGCAGACCGTGCTGGTGATCGCGGCCTGCGATTTCGGCGCCGAAATCTTCCGGATCGCGGGTACGCGTAAGGAGGCCGTACTTCTCCAGGGTGTTAAGCAGGCTGGACATAGATGCGGTGGATACGCTGGAGAGACGGGCCAACTCGTTCGGGTTCACCTGTCTCACCGACTTGATGGTGAACAGCAGGCGATAGCCAGCGAAGCTGAGGCCCATGGGACGGTGTGCCGAGACTTCCAAATCCTTGGTCATCCGGTTTGCAGCGCGGATGAGGTTGAAGCACAGCGCCATGGCCGAAGAATCTACGTCCGGGTACAGCTCGGTCGCGGCGGAACGGGCCAGCGCCTCGTACTCGGATGATCCAACCCGCTGCTTCTTCTGGGCGACACTTGTCATTCTGCCTCCTGAATCGTTCTTGCGACGGTGACGCTCCGATAATTGCGATTCCGTCAAGGCGGCGCGGTTCCAGTCATGGCCTAACGGCTTCGCAGGTGGGGGAGGGCTTCACGTTGGCTTGGCGCAGGTACTGGTACACGGTTTCCCGGCTGATACCGTACTCGCCGGTGAGGACGGATTTCGGAATTCCTAGCCGCCCGCTGGACCAGATCCGCCGCCCGTTCCGGCGTTAGTGTCTTCTTCCGACCCTTGTAGGCGCCGTGCCGCTGCGCCAGTGCGATGCCTTCCCACTGGCGTTCCCCGAGCCCGATCTAACGCCTGGTGACGAATCGGGCGCGCGCTCCGCGCCGGGAGCAAGTCGCAGCTGGTAGTGCGCTAACACAAAAACTTTGTCGCTCCTGCCGTCCCGTCTTTTCCGGAGAATCCCTTATTTTTCAACGGAAGATGGCAAAAGGTATTGCGTCCCCACTTGGTGGGCCCTTATATTTGTGAGTGCGCTAACAATGAAGCGCGAACTTGTTTGGGAGTCGCATCCCGACGGGCATAGAACCTCAGGGAGCGCTAACAGTGTGCTCGCCGGTTCGCCCAGGCCCGGCATCGCCGGACACCAGCTGATCGGCCCCGCACAGGGCGGCCACCCAGCCCTCAATCGAACGTCAATGACGACCCCTGGATGGAGAACCATGGCAAACTCGGCACTCAGTCTCACCCGTCGCAGCCTCCTCGCCGGGACGGCGGCCGCTGCTGTTACGGCGGCACTCGCCGCCTGCAACCGTGGCGGAGGTCCCACCCCGGCTGCCGCGTCCTTCGCGGCGGACGACCCTCGCAGCAAGGGTTGGCGCACCGTTAACCACTACTTCAGCTCGAACAACGCCTTTTTCAACAGCTGGCAGCAGGGCTCAAATGAGGCGGCCCGCGCACTCGGCATGACGAACGAGGCGCAGGTGGACAACTCCAACAACGACAAGGCACTGACCATCTTCCGGAGCGCGGCAACCCGGGGTTTCAATGGGATGACTTCGATGGTCGCCGACCCCGGGATCTCCAAAATCGTGCTCTCCACCGCGCAGACGAATGGCACGGTCGTCGCCAACGCGTGGAACGTCGCTCCGTGGCTCACGCCATTCGATATCGGTGACAAGTGGGTTCAGTTCATTGCCCCCAATGACGTCGCCGGTGCACAGGCCGTAGCCAACGTCCTCTTCGATGCAATGGGAGGGGAGGGGGAGCTGATCCACATCACCGGTGTGCCGGGAAACACGGCCGACCTGCTCCGTACCGAGGGCCTCGACCGGGCGCTTAAGAAGTTCCCCGGTGTCAAGCTCGTGGCTCGGGAACCGGGAAAGTTCAATCGTGGCGCCACGGAGCCGGTAATCAGCGCGCTCCTCACGGCGCATCCGAACGTCAAGGCAGTCTTCTGCCAGAACGACGACGAGGCGATGGGCGTTCTCGCAGCTCTCTCCGCCCGCGGCCGCAAGGACGTTCTCGTCACGGGCATCGACGGCATCCCGGACATGCTCGATGCAATCGCGAGCGGTCGTGCGTTGGCCACTTGGGCGCAGCACGGTGGGTTCGCGGCGGGTTGGCTGACGGTTCAGGTGTTCGACGCACTCGCCGGCGTGACCCTGGACCCTCTCGAGCGGATGATGTGGCTCGGAACCTTCGTGATCAATACCCCGGAGGCGGCCAGCGCCTACAAGAAGATGATGTACGGCGGCGCCTTCCCGTTCGACTATGTGAAGATGTCGCGAGCCCTGCACCCTAAAGATTGGGACCCGCAGAACTCCTTCGCGCCGATCGACCTTGAGAAGTACTACACCCTGATCCAGCCGAAGCCCTCAGGCTACGAGCTGCCGGCGAAGTACACCGATGCAGCCTCGGCCGCCGGGATCGAGGCCGTTGCGAAGTCGTATTCCCAGCGACTTGGCACCGACCCCTTCGCCAACGTGCGGAAGCTGTGCAAGGGCGAGGGCGGCCGCGACCTGACCGGCTTCTGACACCTCCCCATCCGTCCCCCGAACTGGAGCACCAACACTCATGCAAAGTCTAGATCTGGCACACGCCAACGTGCCGCTCCTCGAACTGAGGGCACTCACCAAGGAGTTCGGCCCAGTCCGGGCGTTGGACGGCGTCTCGTTCAGCGTCCGAGCAGGGGAGGTCGTCGGTCTGATCGGCGAGAACGGCGCCGGCAAGTCGACGCTCCTGAACATCATCAGCGGAACCGAGAACGCGACCTCCGGCCGTGTCGTAGTCCGCGGCCGCGAGGTCGCCTTTGAGAACTACCACCAGGCCTCGACGAACGGTGTTTACAGGGTATTCCAGGAGCTCGCGCTCCTGCCCAACCTCACCGTATGGGAGAACCTCTTCTTCGGCCACGAAAACCTCCTCACCAAGGGAGGTGTGATCCAACGGGGCGCGGCGATCCGCCGTGCCGAGGCGATCCTGGAGCGGTTCGACCACGGCTGGATTGATGTGCGCCAGCCGGTCGGTTTGCTGTCCTTCGCGGTCCAGCAGGTGATCGAGATCCTCCGGGCGTTCGCGCTCTCCGAGCTGCTTGGCCAGGAACACCCGATCATCCTGCTCGACGAGCCGACGGCAGGGCTGTCCTCCGACGAGATTCACTTCCTCGCGGAGACGATCGAGAAGGTCAAGGCCAACAGCGCGATCGTCTTCGTCTCGCACCGCCTCACCGAACTCCTCGAATGGAGCGACACGATCGTAGTCATGAAGGACGGCGCGGTCGTCGCCCAGGCAGCGGCGAACGAGCTCTCCGAGGACCGGCTCCACCTGCTCATGGTCGGTCGCGCCCGGAACGACCAGTTCTACCGGGAGAACCTGCAGCGAGAGCCCGAGGACGAGCTTCTGCTCGAAATCGCGGGACTGGGGGACGGCGACGCGTTCCGGGATGTGTCATTCCAGGTGCGTGCCGGTGAGATTGTGGGCGTCGCCGGGGTCCTCGGCTCCGGCAAGTCTGAGCTGGGCCGTGCCATCTATGGGGAGTGGCCGACCACAGAAGGCGTGCTGCACCTGAAGGGCAAGGAGCTGCCTCGCTCCTACTCGGCGCGCTACACCTCGGGCCAGAGGGTCGGCTACATCACCCCTGAGCGCAAAGACGACGGACTGCTCGACACTTTCAGCGTGGCCGGGAATATCTCCTTCGCGCGCATCGCCTCGCAGAAGGGAATGTTCCTCGACCTGGGATTGGAGGCACGGCAGGCCGACGAATACGTCAAGAAGTTGTCTATCAAGACCGCCGGGATCGGCGCGCCGATTACCTCGCTGAGCGGAGGGAACCAGCAGAAGGCTCTCATCGCACGTTGGCTCGCGCGTGGCGTCGACCTACTTATCTTGGACAACCCGACTCGAGGCGTCGATGCCGGCGCAAAGGAGCAGGTGTATGAGCTTCTCCGAGAAATCGCGTCGACCGGCGTCGGGATCCTGCTCATCAGCGATGACCTGCTCGAGGTCATCGGCCTATCGAATCGGGTCATCGTGATGCGGGACGGCGCCATCTCCGATCTCGTGTCCGCGCCCGTCGACGCCAAACCCTCGGAATCCGCCCTCGTCTCCAGAATGGTGTGAGAAGAAATGAATCAGCAGTTGACCACGACTAAGAAGCCGGACGCACACGGGCCGGCCCCCTTATCGACACGCCCCGGCTTCGGCGACTGGGCCAGCAAGAACCGGAGCATCCTCGCTCCCGTCGGCGCATTGATCGTCATGATCATTGGGTTCACGATCATGTCCCCGGAGTTTCTGACGGTGGGCAACGCGGTTAACATCCTCCTGGACTCGTCCGTGCTCATGATCCTCGCGCTCGCCTCGACGATCATCATCCTTATGGGCAGCATCGACCTCTCCATCGGTTCAACGCTCGCGATCTGCGCCTTCGCCGGCGCGCTGCTGGCGCAGAGTACGGGGGACAACAACATCCTGCTCCTGGTGCCGATCGTTGGCCTCATCTGTGGACTGCTCAACGGCCTCGGCGTCGCATTCCTCGGCCTCCCCTCGTTCCTCGTCACCCTCGGTTCGTTCTTCGTCTACAACGGTCTGGCGGATTACTTCTCGGGGGGACAACCGGTGACGCTGACGTCGGGCGGCCCCCTCGCCTGGTTCAGCGGCACGATCGGAGGGGTGCCAGTCATCGCGTTGTGGGCGGTCGTGATCCTCGTGATTGTCCACCTGGTGTTCCGCTACACGCGAGGCGGCCGGTACGTGTATGCCATCGGCGGTAACGAAAAGACTGCCCGCTTGGCCGGGGCTCCCGTCCGCCGGGTGAAGGTGTGGGCGTTCGCCGCCGCAGGGACGCTCGCCGGAATTGCCGCGCTTCTGCAGCTCGCCAAGTTGCAGAGTGCGAGCCCGGATATGGGCGCGCCGTACATGCTCCCCGCAATCGCTGCGGTCGTCATGGGCGGTACCCCACTCACGGGCGGCATCGGCGGGGCGTTGCGGACGGTGATCGGTGTCCTCGTCATCGCGATCCTCTCGAACGGGATGGTGCTGGCGGCGATCGATCCGCACCTCCAGGACGTCGTCCAGGGCATCGTCGTTGTGGGGGCTGTCGCCGTCACCATGCAGCGCCGGCGCGCCGACGTCGTCAAGTAGAGCCAGAAAAACCAAATCAACGGACCGCGGTGCGCGGTCCGGAAGGAGAACTATGCTCGGAAAACTGGGCTCGCTATTCGATCAGGCGGAGAAGCGAGCAGAAGAACTGGAAATGGCCTGTGTCGTGGCGGCGGTCGATCCGCACGGCAATCTCGTCATGCTCATGCGGATGGAGGGCGCCCCGGAGTTCGCTATCCACATGGCCACCCGCAAAGCGTATACCGCCATCTCGATGCGCCTCGAAACCGCGGCGCTGGCGCCGCTGGTGCAACCGGGCCAACAGCTGTTCGGGCTGATCGAGGCGAGCGGCGGCCGGCTGCTGCCCTTCGGCGGCGGCGCCCCCTTCACCCTCGAGGACGGTTCCTCGCTCGGAATAGGTGTCTCGGGAGGGACGACCGAGCAGGACCTGGCCGTACTGGAATCGATCCAAGCACTGGCGCACACGCCCCGGCCGGCGTCCTGACCGTTCTCGCCTCAACAACCGGATATCAACATCAACTAGAAGGAAAACAATGGTCGATCCATTTGTAGTCGTTGCGGTTTCGCCGCGGACAATCAATGTGAAGAATCCCGGCGACGGCGTTGCCAACGTCAAGCGCATCAATGAATTTATTGACACGGCGGTGATGGTCGGCCGCTGGGAGGGCTCTCCGGTCAAGCTGGTTGTCCTGCCCGAAATGGCCATCCAGGGCATGATCGCCAACACGCCGGGTAACCGCGAGAAGGAGCGCCACTTTGCCGTGACGATCCCTGGTCCGGAGACGGACGAGCTGGCGAAGAAGGCCGTGGAGCTCAACACCTACATCGCCGCCGAGCTGTACATGGTCAAGGACGAGGACTTCCCGGACCGCCACTTCAATGTCGCCTTCATCATCGATCCGCAGGGCGAGATCATCTACAAGCGCTACAAGGCCACCAGTGACGCCTACGAGGGCGGCATGCTCGGCAACATGAACCCGCACGACGTGTGGGACGAGTGGATTGAAAAGAAGGGCAACGGCAACGCCATGGACGCCATCTTCCCGGTGGCGAAGACCGAGATCGGCAACATCGGGTATGCCATCTGCCACGAAGGTGTCTACCCCGAGGTCCCGCGCGGCCTGGCCATGAACGGCGCCGAGATCATTATCCGGGGCACCCTGATCGAGCCGGCCGTCCAGAACGGCATGTGGGAGCTGCAGAACCGTGCGCACGCCATGTTCAACTCGGCGTACGTCGTCGCCCCGAACCTGGGGCCCGAAGTCCGTGAGGACGGGAGCATGCAGGACCTGTTCGGCGGCCAGTCCATGATTGTCGGTCCCCGGGGCCAGATCCTGACCAAACAGCAGGGCTGGACCTCGGGTGACTCGTTCGTCTGCACCACCATCGACATCGAAGCGCTCCGACGGGCCCGGGTGTCCAACGGCCTGTACAACCAGGTCAAGGACCTGCGCACCGAGCAGTACCGGGTCATCTACGACAACCCGATCTACCCGAAGAACCAGTACCTCGACGCACCCCCCAGTGAGGACTGGCTGGCCCGGGAAGACTCAACACGGGCCGCCAACATCGCCAAACTCATCGAGCGCGGCGTGCTCACGCCGCCCACCGGTTATAAAGCCTAGGTTGGTAGTCCGGCCGGGGTGCGCGTAACGCGCACCCCGGCCGGCACGACTTCCCCGATTTAGTCTCATGTCATCGAATTTTGCCCTCAGAGGCCGGTACCCCGGACAGCGCCTATCCCAGGGCGAGGCCACTAAGTCCTCGCACCGCCACCGGGGCTCAGGACATTTTTCGGCAAAAATTGTTAGCGCTAACACTCATTTCCGCCCGTGGATTTGACGGGTGTTTTGCTTGGAGGATTCATGGACGTCTCAGTGGACGGAACCGAAAAATTTGTCATTGGCGTGGACTACGGCACGCTCTCCGGGCGGGCCGTCGTCGTCCGGGTCCGGGACGGCAAAGAACTGGGCAGCGGGGTCTTCGACTATCCGCACGCCGTGGTCACCGGCGAACTTCCGGAAGACACGGCCGGCGCCGCCGGCATCCGTCTTCCGGGCGAGTGGGCGCTCCAGGTGCCCGATGACTACCGGGAGGTCCTGCGTCAGGCTGTGCCCGCGGCGATCGCCGACGCCGGCATCGATCCTTCCGCCGTTGTCGGGATCGCGACGGACTTCACGGCCTGCACCATGGTTCCGGTCAAGGCCGATGGCACCCCACTCAGTGAAGTGGAGGGCTTCGCGGACAGGCCGCACGCGTATGTGAAGCTGTGGCGGCACCACGCCGCGCAGCCGCAGGCGGACCGCATCAACGCCCTGGCCGCTGAACGGGGCGAGTCCTGGCTGCCCCGCTACGGCGGGCTGATCTCCTCGGAATGGGAGTTCGCCAAGGGATTGCAGCTGCTCGAGGAGGACCCGGAGAGCTACGCTACGATGGACCGCTGGGTGGAAGCCGCGGACTGGATTGTCTGGCAGCTGTGCGGCAGCTACGTCCGCAATGCCTGCACCGCGGGCTACAAGGGCATCTACCAGGACGGCCGCTATCCGTCCGAAGACTTCCTCGCCGCGCTGAACCCGCAGTTCAAGGACTTCGTGTCGACCAAGCTGGAACACACCATTGGCCGGCTCGGCGACGCCGCCGGCTATTTGACTGCTGAAGCCGCCGCGTGGACGGGGCTGCCAGAGGGGATCGCCGTCGCGGTCGGCAACGTGGACGCGCACGTCACCGCGCCGGCGGCCAAAGCCGTGGAACCGGGCCAGCTCGTGGCCATCATGGGCACCTCCACCTGCCACGTCATGAACGGGACGGAGCTGCGGGAAGTGCCCGGCATGTGCGGCGTCGTCGACGGCGGCATCGTGGATGGGCTCTGGGGCTATGAGGCCGGGCAGTCCGGGGTGGGGGACATCTTCGGCTGGTTTACCAAGAACGGTGTCCCCCCGGCATACCACCAAGCCGCGGCTGCCGGCGGCCTGGACATCCACCAATATCTCACCGAACTCGCGTCCAACCAGGCGATCGGGCAACACGGCCTGATCGCGCTCGACTGGCACTCAGGAAACCGCTCCGTGCTGGTGGATCACGAACTCTCCGGCCTGGTTGTCGGACAGACGCTGGCCACCCGTCCGGAGGACATTTACCGGGCGCTGCTGGAGGCTACGGCCTTCGGCACCCGCACCATCGTGGACGCCTTCCGGGACTCCGGGGTGCCGGTGAAGGAGTTCATCGTCGCCGGAGGGCTCCTTAAGAACCGGCTCCTGATGCAGATCTACGCCGATGTCACGGGTCTGCAGCTCTCCACCATCGGATCGGCGCAGGGGCCGGCCCTGGGATCGGCCATCCATGCGGCCGTCGCGGCCGGAAAGTACCCGGACGTCAGGGCGGCTGCGGCCGCGATGGGCTCGGCGCCGGGCGCCGTCTTCACCCCGGTCCCGGAGAACGTCGCCGCCTACGACGAACTCTTCAAGGAGTACCGGACCCTGCACGACTACTTCGGCAGGGGAGCGAACGAGGTCATGCACCGGCTTAAGGCCATCCAGCGCAGTGCCGTCCGGCCCCTCATCGGCGCGGCCCTCCTCGCCGACGGAGTGCCGGCATGAGCGCGCTGCTGGACACCATCGACCGGATCCGGTCTGAGGTCTGCGCCCTGCACACCGAACTGACCCGCTACGAACTGGTGGTCTGGACAGCCGGGAACGTTTCGGCCCGGGTTCCCGGCTACGACCTCATGGTGATCAAGCCTTCGGGCGTCTCCTACGACGAGCTGACCCCGGAGCTCATGGTGGTCACCGATCTCCACGGCACCCCGGTGAGCAACCTATCTACTGGCGCTGCCGGCGCTGGCGAGAGCGTCGAATGGGGCAACCCGGACCTCACGCCGTCCTCGGACACCGCGGCGCACGCCTACGTCTACCGGCACATGCCGGAGGTCGGGGGAGTGGTGCACACCCACTCGACCTACGCCACGGCCTGGGCTGCCCGGGGAGAGGCGATACCCTGCGTGCTGACCATGATGGGGGACGAGTTCGGCGGGACGATCCCGGTCGGCCCGTTCGCGCTGATCGGGGACGACTCGATCGGCCGCGGCATCGTGGACACACTGGCCCGGTCCACCTCGCCGGCCGTGCTGATGCAGAACCACGGGCCCTTCACGGTTGGCAAGGATGCCCGCTCGGCAGTGAAAGCCGCTGTCATGTGCGAGGAAGTGGCCCGCACCGTCCACATCGCCCGCCAGCTCGGCGAGCCGCTGCCGATCGACCCCGCCCAGATCGACTCGCTCTACGCCCGCTACCAGAACGTCTACGGCCGCTAGTCCGCCGCACCCCACAAGCCCGGGGCGCCCGGCCACCGCACTCCCAAGCTGGCCCGGCGCCCCGTCCAACGGCCTTTTTCCTATCCCAGGAGACACCCATGTCCAACGCCAACAACACGTCCCTTGAGCAGTACGAGGTCTGGTTCCTCACCGGCAGCCAGCACCTCTACGGTGAAGATGTCCTGAAGCAGGTCGCCGCCCAGTCGCAGGAGATCGCCGACGCCCTGAACGCCTCCGCCGACGTCCCCGTCAGGATCGTCTGGAAGCCCGTGCTGACGGACTCGGACGCCATCCGCCGCACCGCCCTGGAAGCCAACTCCGACGACGCCGTGATCGGCGTGACCGCCTGGATGCACACCTTCAGCCCGGCCAAGATGTGGATCCAGGGCCTGGACCTGCTCCGCAAACCGCTGCTGCACCTGCACACCCAAGCCAACATCGAACTGCCGTGGGCGGACATCGACTTCGACTTCATGAACCTCAACCAGGCCGCTCACGGCGACCGCGAATTCGGCTACATCCAGTCCCGCCTCGGCATCCCGCGCAAAACCGTCGTCGGACACGTGTCCAACCCCGAGGTGTCCCGCCAGGTGGGATCCTGGCAGCGCGCCTCCGCCGGCTGGGCCGCTGTGCGCACTCTCAAACTCACCCGGTTCGGCGACAACATGCGCAACGTCGCCGTCACCGAAGGGGACAAGACCGAGGCCGAGCTGCGCTTCGGCGTCTCGGTCAACACCTGGTCCGTCAACGAACTCGCCGACGCCGTGCACGGCGCCCCGGAGGCCGACGTCGACACCCTCGTCGCCGAATACGAGCGGCTCTACGACGTGGCCACCGAACTCCGCGCCGGCGGAGCCCGGCACGAGTCCCTGCGCTACAGCGCCCGGATCGAACTGGGGCTCCGCAGCTTCCTGGAAGCCAACGGCTCCGCCGCGTTCACCACCTCCTTCGAGGACCTCGGCACACTCCGCCAGCTGCCGGGCATGGCCGTGCAGCGGCTCATGGCCGACGGCTACGGCTTCGGCGCCGAGGGCGACTGGAAGACCGCCATCCTGGTCCGCGCCGCCAAGGTCATGGGCGCCGGACTGCCCGGCGGCGCCTCGCTCATGGAGGACTACACCTACCACCTCGTCCCGGGCCAGGAAAAAATCCTGGGCGCCCACATGCTCGAGGTCTGCCCATCCCTGACCGCAGGCAAACCCCGGGTCGAAATCCACCCGCTCGGCATCGGCGGCAAGGAAGATCCCGTCCGGATGGTCTTCGACACCGACGCCGGCCCCGGCGTCGTCGTGGCCCTGTCCGATATGCGTGACCGGTTCCGCCTCGTGGCCAACGCCGTCGACGTCGTGGACCTCGACCAGCCGCTGCCCAACCTGCCCGTCGCCCGCGCGCTGTGGTCCCCGAAGCCCGACTTCGCCACCTCCGCCGCGGCGTGGCTGACCGCCGGAGCCGCGCACCACACCGTGCTGACCACGGCCGTCGGCATGGACGTGTTCGAGGACTTCGCCGAAATCGCGCGCACCGAGCTGCTCACCATCGACGAGGGCACCACCCTCCGGGGGTTCAAGAAGGAACTGGCCTGGAACGCCGCCTACTACAAACTGGCCGGCGGCCTGTGACCGGCACCGAATACGGGCTCCGGCACGGCGACTACACCGCGGTCATCACCGCCCGCGGAGCCGCCGTGCGGGAACTGCAGTTCCGGGGACGGGACCTGATCGTCCCGTTCCCGGCCGGCGGCCCCAACCCCGACTTCCGCGGCGTCATCGTCGCGCCCTGGCCGAACCGGATTCCCGACGGCAGGTACACCTTTGACGGCGCGGACTACCAGGTCCCGGTCAACGAGTCCGGCCGGCAGTGCGCCCTGCACGGCTTCACCCCGGAGCTGGACTGGAAGCTGGAATCCTCAACGGAATCCGCCGTGAAGCTCTCCTGCGCCATCGAGCCGGGGCCGGGCTATCCGTTCACGGTCGGACTCACCGCCAGCTACCGGCTGGACGTGGACGGCCTGCACACGACCGTCGCGGCCACCAACATCGGAGGCAATACCGCTCCCTACGGGGTTTGCCCCCACCCCTACCTGCTCGCAGGACCGGCGCAGCTGGATGAATGGACCCTCGAGGTCCCGGCGCGGAAGTTTCTTGAGGTCACGCCCGAACGGTTGCTGCCCGTGGCCCTCCGCACGGTCGTCGACCACGAATTCGACTTTCGCACTCCGCGAATGATCGGCGCCACGAAGATTGACCACGCCTTCACTGAGATTGCCTTCGACGCCGACGGCGGCTCCAGAATGGTCATCCGGGATCCCGGCGGGACCGGAGTGGGCATGGCGTGGGACCGCAGCTGCCCCTGGCTGCAGATTCATACGGCTGACAAAGAGCACCCTTCGCCTAACCGGTTGGGATTGGCCGTCGAACCAATGACCTGCCCGCCCGATGCATTCAACAGCGGCCGGCACCTGGTGCGGCTCCAACCCGGAGCGTCCCATGAAGCGTCATGGAGCATCTTCGCTTCCTGACCGGACGAGTCCACCGAGCACTGATCAGAGCGCTGCCTCCGGACTGGATTGACGCAGCGGCCCGAACTGAGGGATGGCGTCACACCGCCGTCGCCTCCTGCACCTACGAGATATTGCCGCCGAGGTTGGCAAGAGAACTCCCGTAGGGGCCGGCGCACCGCGGCACTGGACTGAGCCGACGGACCGAAGGGGTCATAGACCGGCCGTCGACCGTGGACAACTCTGAGTCATCCGCCTCGGCTCCGTGGCGAGCTGTCAGGCGACCGACCAGTCTGCGACCAGAATCCCTAAGTGGCAGGGGCCAGAGGCCCCGGACTCGGAAGACCTCCCTGAGATCGAGTCCAGAGCATAGGGACGCATACTGACT
>Ga0213836_101502_pt1 | contig 13517 bp, 10 predicted proteins | sample SWPATP03_FD_160578 | JGI IMG/M metagenome (GOLD analysis project Ga0213836, IMG submission 160578) | Coastal seawater microbial communities from Marineland, Florida, United States - SWPA TP0 #3 | ecosystem: Environmental > Aquatic > Marine > Coastal | place: USA: Florida | collected 2016-08-05
AACATGTGCAAGAAGAGCCGTTGAGCCTGATGCAGCTGCAGGATTTTCTGCGAAACCCGGTCAAACATTTTTTCAGTCAGCGCTTGAAGATATTCTTTGAGGTCGCCGAGGCGCCGCTGGCCGATGAAGAGCCGTTCGTGCTCGACGCGCTTGAGCGCTATGGCTTGAGCGACAGTTTGCTGCAAGCCGCATTGATCGAGCCTGACAGCGTCGATGAGTCGTTGAGAGCGCAAGCCACCCGCTTGCAGAGCAGCGGGCTGCTGCCGATGGCAGGTTTCGGAACGCTGCTTCAGGATGAGTTGATCGAACCGCTGCCGGATCTGGTGCGCCGTTATCATGAGCTGCTCTTCAAATGGCCTGAGCGGCTGCACAGTGCGCTGCCGGTTGCCTACGAGCATCAAGGCGTCGAGCTCGACGGCTGGCTCGACGGCCTTTATCGGAATGCTCAGGGCGAGTTGCTGGCCGTCTCTGCTATCCCGAATTCGATTGGCGGCAAGAAGAGTCGCAAATGGCATCGCCTGATCAGGCCGTGGGTCAATCATCTGGTGGCGTGCGCCTGCGATCTGCCGCTGACCACCGCACTGGTGGCCAGTGACGAGACGCTGCTGTTGTCGCCGCTTGACCGGGACACGGCCCGCCGTACCCTCGACAACCTGTTGCTGGCCTGGCAGCAGGGCATGCAGCGACCGTTGCCGGTTGCGGTGCAGACCGCTTTTGCGTGGCTGGGGCAGAGCGATGAAGCGAAGGCGCAGGCTGCCGCGCGCAAAACGTACGAAGGTGACGGTCAGACCACTCAAGGCGAGCGTGCGCAAAGCACCGCGCTTGCACGGCAGTTCCCGGATTTCGATGCCCTGCTGGACTCCGAGGAATTCGTGGGCTGGTGTGAGTCTTTGTACAAGCCTGTTTATGAGGCGCCCTGGCAATCGCTGTCCAGTGAGGAGGCCGCAGCATGAGCAACGCACAACAGCCGCTGGCCTTGAGTTTTCCGCTGCGGGGCAGCCAACTGATCGAGGCGAGCGCCGGGACCGGCAAGACCTTCACGATTTCTGCGCTTTACCTGCGTCTGGTGCTGGGGCACGGCGGCGAGATGTCCGGTTTCGGCCAGGAACTTCTGCCGCCGCAGATTCTGGTGGTGACCTTCACTGACGCAGCCACTAAGGAGCTGCGCGATCGTATCCGCACACGCCTGGCCGAAGCCGCCCGTTTTTTCCGTCAGGAGATCGAGGCGCCCGATGCGCTGATCGCCGAGCTGCGCAACGAGTTTGCCGCCGAGCAATGGGCCGGATGCGCGAGCCGGCTGGACATCGCCGCGCAATGGATGGACGAAGCGGCGGTCTCGACCATTCACAGCTGGTGTCAGCGCATGTTGCGAGAGCATGCCTTCGACAGTGGAAGCCTGTTCACCCAGAGCCTGGAAACCGACCACAGCGATCTGCTCGGCGAAGTGTTGCGCGATTACTGGCGCAAGTTCTGCTATCCCATGAGCGGCGACGCCCTCAACTGGGTGCGTGACAACTGGGGCGGACCTGCGTCGCTGTTGCCTCGCGTGCGCGCACTGTTTGGCAGCGAACGCGCCACGGTCACGCAGACGCCGACTCAGCTGATCGAGCAGTCGATCCAGGAGCGCCGCGAAACGCTGAAGATCCTGAAATCGCCGTGGGCCAACTGGGCTGCTGAACTGCACGCGATCTGCATCGACGGCGTGAACTGCAAGGTGGTCGACGGACGCAAGATGCAGGAGCGTTATTTCAGGCCCTGGTTCGACAAGCTGATTGCCTGGGCCAATGATGAGGAACAGGAGCAGCTCGACCTGGGCACCGGCTTCACCCGCCTCACGCCCGACGGCATCGCCGAAGCCTGGAAGAACAACCCTCCGTCACACCCGGCCTTTGAAGCCATGGTGGAATTGAAAGTCGCGCTCGATACGTTGCCCACGCCCGATGCCGCTGTGCTCGAGCATGCCGCGCAATGGGTTGGCGCGCGTTTCGAGGAAGAGAAAAGACGCCGTGCAGAAATGGGCTTCGACGACATGCTCCTGCGTCTCGATGCAGCGCTTCGTGGGGCTGGCGGCGAGCGTCTGGCCACCTTGATTCGCGAGCAGTTCCCGGTTGCCCTGATCGACGAATTCCAGGACACCGATCCGGTGCAATACCGGATTTTCGACAGCATCTATCGCCTGGAAGCCAACGACGAAAGCACCGGACTGTTCCTGATCGGCGATCCTAAACAGGCGATCTACGCGTTTCGTGGCGCCGATATCTACACCTACCTGCGTGCGCGCTATGCGACCGCGGGGCGCTTGCACACGCTCGGTACCAACTACCGCTCCAGCCACGCGATGGTTGAGGCGGTGAACCATGTGTTCGCCCGTGCGGAGCAAAGCGTCAGCGGCCGTGGAGCTTTTCTGTTTCGCCGTGCGCACGACAATCCGGTGCCGTTCCAGGCAGTGGATTCGCAAGGCCGCAAAGAGGTTTTTCAGCTCGATGACAGCGTCGTTGCGGCGCTGAATGTCTGGCAACTGGAGAGCGATCAACCGGTTTCCGGCGCAGTTTATCGGCAGCAGATGGCGGCAAGCTGCGCGAGCGCGATCGTGCGCCTGCTCAATGCCGGTCAACAGGGCCGCGCCGGATTTGCCAGGACTGGCGAGGCGTTGAAGGGTGTGTTGCCTGCGGACATCGCGATTCTGGTGCGCGATGGCAAAGAGGCCCAGGCGGTGCGCGGCGAGCTGTCCGCGCGAGGGGTTCGCAGCGTCTATCTGTCCGACAAGGACTCGGTGTTCGCCGCTCAGGAAGCTCACGATCTCCTGGCCTGGCTCAAAGCCTGCGCCGAGCCGGACGCCGAGCGTACGCTGCGCGCTGCGTTGGCCTGCATCACGCTTGATCTGCCGCTGGCGGAACTGGAGCTGCTCAACCAGGACGAACTGGCGTGGGAAAACCGCGTCATGCAGTTCCGCGACTACCGGCGAATCTGGCGCACGCAAGGGGTGTTGCCGATGCTGCGGCGTCTGCTTCACGACTTCAAACTGCCTCAAGCGCTGGTCCAGCGCAGCGATGGCGAGCGAGTGCTGACCAACTTGTTGCACTTGTCCGAGCTGATGCAGCAGGCCGCCGCTGAACTCGACGGCGAACAGGCGCTGATCCGCCATCTGGGCGAACATCTGGCGTTGTCCGGTCAGGCTGGAGAAGAGCAGATACTGCGTCTGGAGAGCGACGAGCAACTGGTGAAGGTTGTCACCATCCACAAGTCCAAAGGCCTGGAATACCCATTGGTGTTCCTGCCATTCATTTGTTCGACCAAACCGGTCGATGGCAGTCGCCTGCCGCTGCACTTTCATGACGCCGACGGGCATGCGCAGATCAGCCTCAAGCCGACGGCCGCGTTGATCGAGCAGGCTGACGAGGAGCGTCTGGCCGAGGATCTGCGCCTGCTGTATGTGGCACTGACGCGGGCCCAGCACGCGTGTTGGCTGGGCGTCGCCGACCTCAAGCGCGGCAATGCCAATGGCTCGATTCTGCATCGTTCGGCGCTGGGTTATCTGCTGGGCGGCGGCGAGCCGTTGGCTGAGTCGGCCGGGCTTGGTTCGTGGCTGCGGTCGCTGGCCGAAAATCAGCCGACGGTGCATGTCGAGCCGATGCCTGAACCGACCGCCGAAACCTTTAGTGCGCCGCGCAGCGAAGCCGCGTTGAGCAAACCGCGCCTGCCTCGACGCAGTGCCCGAGAGAACTGGTGGATTGCGTCCTACAGTGCGCTGCGCATTGGCGACATCATCACCGACAGCGGCGATCAATCGCCCGACAGCCCGCAAGCGCAGAAGCTGTTCGATGACGAGCGACTCGATCCCGACGCCCCGCGTGAAACGCCAGCCAGTGGCGGCGACATTCATCGGTTTCCCCGTGGGCCCAATCCCGGCACCTTCCTGCACGGTTTGCTGGAATGGGCCGGCGAGAAAGGTTTCGCCGACGCCGCGGCGGACCCTCAGGCGCTGGAAAAGGTCGTTGCCCAGCGCTGTAACCGACGTGACTGGAAAGGCTGGATCAATACGCTGACTGACTGGCTCAAGCATTTGCTGAGCATGCCGCTGCGTCTGGGTGAGGCTGATCAGCCGGTCGCCCTGAGCCAGTTGGATCAGCCGAACCAGTATCGGGTGGAAATGGAGTTCTGGCTCGCCTGCTCGAAAGTCGACGTGGCGCGGCTGGATGCGCTGGTGCGCCGCTATACCCATGACGGCGCTCCTCGCGCGGCGGCGGAGACGGTGTCACTGAACGGCATGTTCAAGGGCTTCATCGACCTTACGTTCGAGCATCAAGGCCGCTATTACGTGGCTGATTACAAATCCAACTGGCTGGGCGTCGACGACGATGCGTACACCGCTGCGGCGATGGAAAGCGCGATTCTGGAAAACCGCTACGACCTGCAGTACGTGCTTTATCTGTTGGCGTTGCATCGTCAGCTCAAGGCGCGGTTGGCCGATTATGACTACGACCTGCACATGGGCGGCGCGGTGTACCTGTTTGTGCGCGGCAGTCTTGCAGCCAGTCAAGGCGCCTGGTTTACCCGCCCGCCGCGCGAACTGATCGAAGGGCTTGACCGGCTGTTTCAGGGACGCGCCGCCCTTGAAGACGATGTGCTGTCTGGAGAATTCGCATGAACCGCACGTTTGCCCATCTGCTGCCCACCGCGCTGGATGCCGACAGCCTCGCGTCGCTCAAACCACTGAGCCGCGTCGAGGATCTGTTGTTGTTACTCGAGCGCTGGGTCGAGCGCGGCTGGCTGCGCGCGCTGGACAAGGCGTTCGTGGCGTTTCTGGCCGATCTGGATCCGGCGGCGGACTCGCTGGTGCTGTTGGCCGCGGCGCTCACGAGTCATCAGTTAGGCCACGGCCATGTGTGTCTGGACCTGCACGAGACGCTCAAGGAACCGGACTTCGCACTGTCGCTGCCGCCGGAAGGCGATGTGTTGTCGACGCCGATGCTGCTGCCCTCGACGCTGCTCAAAGCGCTGGATGGCGCGACCTGGTGTCAGGCTCTCGCCGGCAGCAAGCTGGTTGCCCTGGCTGACGATCGTTCCGATGCCGCCGCGCAGAAACCCTTGGTGTTATCCGATCGGCGTCTGTATTTGCGCCGCTATTGGACCTATGAGCGCAGGATCGACGCGGCGCTGCATCGTCGTCTGGCGCAGGCCGAACCTGCACCAGTTGATCTTGCCCAGCGTCTGGACGCGTTGTTCGGTGCGGCGAATCATGCCGCCGACGCCTTGATCGACTGGCAGAAACTGGCCTGCGCGCTGGCGACGCGCGGCGCGTTCAGCATCATCACCGGTGGCCCGGGAACCGGGAAAACCACCACCGTCGTTCGCCTGCTTGCGCTGCTCCAGTCGCCGGCAGTGGAGAGCGGCAAGCCCTTGCGCATTCGTCTGGCAGCGCCGACCGGCAAGGCGGCCGCGCGGTTGACCGAGTCGATCAGCCATCAGGTTCAGTCGCTGCAAGTGGCCGAAGCGGTGCGGCAGAAAATCCCCAGCGATGTGACCACCGTTCACCGTTTGCTGGGCAGTCGTCCCGGCACGCGGCATTTCCTTCATCACGCCGGCAATCCGCTGCCGCTGGATGTGCTGGTGGTCGATGAGGCGTCGATGATCGATCTGGAAATGATGGCCAATCTGCTGGACGCCCTGCCGCCACATGCGCGCATGGTGCTGCTCGGCGACAAGGATCAGCTTGCCTCGGTCGAAGCCGGTGCCGTGCTGGGCGATTTGTGCCGCGACGCCGAAGCGGGAATGTACAGCCCGCAGACGCAGGCGTGGCTGGAGTCGGTCAGTGGTGAGGACCTGAGCAGAAGCGGCTTGCAGCAGGGCGACGACGTGCAACACGCACTCGCTCAACAAGTGGTGATGTTGCGCCATTCCCGCCGTTTCGTTGCAGGCAGCGGCATTGGTCAACTCGCCAGACTGGTCAATCAGCAACAGGATCAGGACGCCCGTGCGATTCTGCTCAATGGTGGCTACAAGGACCTGTATTCATTGGCGCTCAAGGGCGAGCATGACCGTGCGTTGTCGCGCCTGTTGCTCGACGGCCACGGCAATGGGCCGCAAGGCTATCGCCATTATCTGGCCGTGATGCACGCGCAGCGGCCGCAGGATCTGACCTCGATCGACGACCCTCGCTGTGTCGAGTGGGCGCGCCAGGTGTTGACTGCCTTCGATGCGTTTCAGCTGCTCTGTGCCGTGCGTAAAGGGCCTTGGGGCGTCGAAGGGCTGAATCAACGCATCACGCAAACGTTGTTTGCCGCCCAACTGATCGAGAGCGATCAGCAATGGTACGAAGGCCGTCCGGTGTTGATGACGCGCAACGATTACGGCCTGGGCTTGATGAACGGCGACATCGGTATCGCGCTGCGGCTGCCCGAGGGTGCACCCGAGGAGAATCGTCAGGCGCTTCGCGTGGCGTTCCCGCGCAATGACGGCGCCGGTGGCGTGCGCTTTGTGCTGCCGAGCCGACTCAACGATGTGGAAACGGTGTATGCGATGACGGTACACAAATCCCAGGGTTCAGAATTTGCCCACACCGCGCTGATCCTGCCCGAGGCGCTGAACCCGGTACTGACCAAGGAGTTGATCTACACCGGCATCACGCGGGCGAAGAACTGGTTCAGCCTGATCGAGCCGCGTCACGGCGTCTTCGAAGAGGCCTTGCGGCGCAAGGTCAAGCGCCTGAGCGGGTTGATGCTGGCGTTGTAAGGCACCCTCTTCGGGATACCTGCATGAGCAATGCGATCTGGCGCGCAGCGGCAGCAGAATCGGGTAACGCGGTGCATCAGGCAGACCGCATAGCCCGGATTCACGACGACTGCGTCGCCGATCGCGGGACAAGCCACGCTCCCACAAGTTCTGCGTCACGTCTTCGCGAGCAAGCTGGCCCACAGGTAGTGCTTTGACGCAAATTCTGGCAACGCCGCAAATCCCTTGTAGGAGCGTGGCTTGCCCGCGATCTGGCGCGCAGCGGCAGCAGAATCGGATGACGCGGCGCATCAGGCAGACCGCGTAGCCCGGATTCACGACGACTGCGTCGCCGATCGAGAGCAAGCTCACTCCCACAAGTTCTGCGTCACGTCTTCGCGAGCAAGCTGGCCCACAGGTAGTGCTTTGACACCAATTCTGACAACGCCACGAATCCCTTGTGGGAGCGTGGCTTGCCCGCGATCTGGCGCGCAGCGGCAGCAGAATCGGATGACGCGGCGCATCAGGCAGACCGCGTAGCCCAGGTTCAAGACGACTGCGTCGCCGATCGCGAGCAAGCTCGCTCCCGCAGGGATCGAGGTGTTCTGAAGTGTGCGTTCAGCTTGAGCAAAACGCATTGCCCAACTCGACACGCCCGAAGCTGGCGCCTTCATTCAGCGGGGTGATGGCGGCCAGTTGGTCGAGGCGTACCTCGTCGAGACCGTCGGCGAATTGCAGGAATTCTTCCTTGCTCGGCGCCGTTCGGGTGGTGGTGGGCCGAGCCTCGAAGGTCGCGCCATCGACCAGCTCGACCTTCAGCCGATAGCCGTGCATGCAGGCGATCTCAAGGTAATCATAGAGATCGCAGTTGAGCGGTTGATAACGGTCCATTTCAGACTCCCGGCGGCAAGATGCTTGTATCGTGAATGCTCGACGATAGTCGCTCAGGCCTCCTTGCGCACGGGCGCCTGCTGATTGAGTGTGCCGTCCAGACCCATGAACCTGCGCACCCGCTCGCCGCACTGATCGGCGAGGATGGTCTGCGGCGCCGCGTCGACTTGCACGACGCCGTTCTCCATGAAAATCACTCGATCGGAGATCGACAAGGCGAAGTCCATTTCGTGGGTGACGATGAGCATGGTCATGCCCTCTTTCGCCAGGTCGCCGATGACCTTCAGCACGTCGCCGACCAGCTCAGGGTCCAGCGCGGAGGTGGGTTCGTCGAACAGCATGATCTGCGGATCCATCGCCAAGGCACGCGCGATCGCCACGCGTTGTTGCTGGCCGCCCGAGAGTTGATGCGGATATTTCTGCGCGTGCGCCAGCAGGCCGACCTTGTCGAGCAGCGCGTGGGCGCTTTGTTCGCTGATGCCTTTGTCGCGGCCGTGATAGCGCGGCGCCAGGGTCACGTTGTCGAGAATGGTGCGATGGGGAAACAGGTTGAAGTTCTGGAAGACCATCCCGATGCGTTGCACGCCACGGCGGATCTGTGGGGCGTTCGGGCTGTCGCCGGCGTGGATGAACCCCTCACCGAAAAGGATGATCTCGCCCTTGTCGATGGTTTCCAGGCTGTTGATGGTGCGAATCAAGGAAGTCTTGCCGGAGCCAGACGGGCCGATGATGGAAATCACCTCGCCAGCGTTCACGTCCAGATTGATGCCCTTGAGCACTTCATGCTGCCCGTAACGTTTATGGATGTTCACCAGCTGCAAGGCCGGGGCGGAACCTGGGCCGGTATCGGCCTGGCGCACTTTGGCCGGCTGGGCCACCAGGCTTGCACGCAAGCGTGTGAGGTCCGCGTCATCCAGCGTCTGTGGCTTGCGGTTATTCAGTTCCAGGTGCTGTTCGAGCCAGTGAAACAGCCAGCCGAACACGGTCACGATCATCACGTAATACACCGCGACCGCCGACAGCGTTTCCATGACCAGGAAGTTTTGCGCATACAGCCGCTGGCCAACGGTGAGCAACTCGGTCAGGGAAATCACTGACACCAGCGAGGTGAGTTTCACCACGGTGATGTATTCATTGATGAGGGTCGGCAGGGAAATACGGAACGCCTGTGGGATCACGATCAGACGCTGCATGCCGATCAGGCCGACGCCCAACGCCCGGCCTGCTTCTTTCTGGCCCTTGGCGACCGAGATCAACCCGCCCCGGTGGATTTCCGCCATGTAGGCCGCTTCAGTGACCACCAACGCCAGCAGGCCGGAATAGAACGGGTTAGACAGCACGTCGCGGGTGATCGGAAACATCTGCGGCAGGTTGTAAGTGAATACCACCAGCACCAGCAACGGAACGCTGCGGAAGAACCAGATATAAATGGACGCAGGCACGCTGATCCAGCGCGCGGTCGACAGCTTGGCCGAGGCTAGCAGAAACCCCAACAGCATGCCGATGAACCAGCCCAGCGCACTGAGCTCAATGACGGTGATGCAGGATTCCCAGAAGTCCGAGACCGAGAAGAGAGAAAAAAAGTAGGACCATTCGAATTGCATACACACACCTCAGCGGGGCCGGGCCCAGCGGGGAAATCTCTATCCAGAGCGATTTCTGTAGGAGTGAGCTTGCTCGCGATGGCGTTGAATCAGTCAACATTGATATGTCTGACCAAGCGCCATCGCGAGCAAGCTCACTCCTACAGGGGTTAAGCGTCAGCCCTTAATTGCTTGGCTCTTCCAGGTTGTACTTCTTCAGCAGCGCTGCGTATTCACCGGATTTCTTGGTTTCTTCGAAGGCTTTGAGCAGTGCCTGATACAGCTCGTCATTGCCTTTCTTCACATAGATGCCCAAGGTCTGCTGGTAAATCGAGTGCTCGGTGCTGACCACCACGCGGCCTTTGGTGCGCTCGGCGATCATGCCGGCGGCGCCGTCGATCTCTACTTGCGCCTGAACGTTGCCGGAGAGCAGCGCCTGGGTCACTTCAGGGGCGGACGGGAACTCACTCACCGAGATCGCGCCCTTGTTGTTCGGCACGCAATATTCGGTGGATAGCTTGTTGAACTGGGCGACCCAGGTGGTGCCTTTTTCCAGACCGACTTTCAGTCCGCAGAGGTCCTCCGGCACCTTGGGTTTAACGGGGCTGTCCTTGAGCACCATGATCGCGGCGCCGGTCTTGGCGTAGGCGATGGTTTGCGCCTGGGTCTGACGCTCGGGCGTGATGTACATCCCGGAGATGATGGCATCGTAGTGACCGGCGTTGAGGCTCAGGATCAGGCTGGAGAATTTGGTGTCGACGAACTCTGGCTTGAGGTCCATGTGCTTGGCCAGCAGGCGCGACAGGTCCGGGTCGGCACCGACGACGTTTTTCTTCTCGTCGTAGGATTCAAACGGCGGATAGGTGATTTCCATGCCGACTTTGAACTGGCCGGGTGTCACGGTGGTGGCGGCGTGAGCCAATGTCCCGAAAACGCTCGCGCCAAGCACGGCACTGGCCAGAACGGTCAAGCGGACAGCAGTGTTCAAAGTGTTGCGCATCGTCGGTGACTCCACGTCAGGAAGGTAAGGCACGGTGTGTGTTGACAGCTTGTTGAGCATCAGGACGCGTCCTGTGCCTGATTCTTCAGGTAGCCGAAGCTCGATGGCTTGCGCGCCTTTTCGTACAGCTTGAGCTCGCCGCTCTCGACCTTGCGCCGCAGGTATTGATAGGTCTGCAGCGCCTGGCCGAACATGTGTTCGCCGATGGTGATCGCTTCGTATTCGGTGCTTCCATTGCCGACCCCCTCGTTTACAAAGGCAGGCAATGGCTTGATCTGGGTGTGGAAGTCACAGGCGAAGAAGAGCGGAAATGAATAGCGCTCTTCGCTGACGGTGCGTACCCGATGAGCCGTAGCAACGAACGTACCAGCGGTCATCACCTCAAGCATGTCGCCGATGTTGACCACAAACGCGCCGTCGACAGGTGGTGCGTCGATCCACTGACTAAGATCGTTCATTACCTCAAGGCCGGGCTTGTCGGCCAGCAGCATGGTGAAGCACTCGTAATCGGTGTGTGCACCAATACCGGGCGCGTCTTGCGCGGCGTCGTCGAAGGGATAGTGAATCAGTCGAAGTTTGGAAGGAGGGCGCGTCACCATCGCCTCGAAATAGCCTTCTTCAAGCCCCAGCGCGAGTGCGAACCCGTCGAACAGCCGACGTCCCAGCGCGAACACGGCCGCGTAATACGCTTCGACGGCGGGACGGAAACCCGGCAGGTCCGGCCATTCGTTGGCGCCGATCAGCGGGGTTTTGGCGATCACCAGCGGATCGTCGTCGCCGACCTCGAAGCCGATGTCGAAAGCCTCCTTGTGATCCGGCTTGCCTTTGGCGTACACCTCTTCGCCCTCGGGCACAAAGCCCTTATGGCTGCGCGACGTGCCGATGTAATGCTGCATCTTGTACGCCAGTGACTGGGCGAAAAGGTCTTTCGCGGCCTGACGCAGGCCGTCGATCAGCGATTGCTCGATGCCGTGGTTCTTGATGTACAGAAAGCCCACCTCGCGCGCGGCCTTGCCCAGCTCATCGGCCACGGCCTGACGCCGGGTGATGTCCGCACTGAACAGACCGGCGATGTCGACCACCGGGATGCTGTTGAAGTTGGCGACTTTCGGGGTCGTCGCTTGAGGCTGATCCGGCATGGCGAAACGCTCCTTATCGGCTTGTTGTGTGAGTGAAGCGCTGAAAGTGTTCGCGCTCGGCCTGGCCCATCCACACGTTCAGCGACCACAGATCGGCCACCGGGACGTTGGTGAAAGGCAAGTGATGCAGATAGCCGTCCGCGCCGAATTCCGGGGTCAGGGTCGTGACCTGGTAGCCGCGCGCTTGCTGGGATTTCCAGACGGCTTCCCAGTGCTGCTGATGGAAGGCCAGTTCCCGGGCGCGCTCCGGCCCGGCGGGATGCGGAACTTGCGGGCCCTGGTCGTAACCGACGCGAGCCTGAATGTGATGGACGCGCTCGACGAAGGCGCTCAGATCATCTTCGGGATCATCGAGCAGGCGCTCGCACGTTACGATCCAGTGGCTGATGTCGCTGGTGAAGCGCAGGTCCGGCAACTGACGGATCAGTTCCAGCGTCACCCACGGGTTGAACAGCGAGCGGGCGCGGTGGGTTTCGAAGGTGACCGTCTGCCCATGTTTGCGCGCCAGCTCCAGCGCCTGGCCGAAGAAGTCGACTTGCTGGGGCAACTGCCAGCGGTCGTTGCCGGCCAGCACGTTGACGAAACGCGGATTCAGCTCCGTGGACCAGTCGAGTTTCTTTTCCAGATCGGTGAGATGCTCGGCCGTGGTGGCCGATTGTTCGGGCAGGACGTCGTAGGCGGTGAAGACGGTCGCGATGTAGGGCAGCTGGTTGGCGCGCAGAAAGGCGCCGAATTCGGCCCGCTCGACAGGCGTCAGCGGCAGGCGCGCTTCCATGCCGTCGAACCCGGCCTCCAGCAGTTCATCCAGCGCTTGAGCCTTGCTGGCGGTGTAGCCCCACATCGTGCGGAAGATTTCCAGTTTCATCGAACGTCCCCAAAGATTGCGTCTTGCGACTGACACATGACATAGCGTCGCCACGGCACACGGGCCGAAACGGGTACAGCGGCAGTCACATCAGAAAAGGCAATCTTCGGGCCGTGTCTCTACTGGACGGGCTCCTTTATTGGAGGCGATCTTAGAATCGGCCGATGAACGGAAAGAATAGGAAAGCTCAAATGCATAGTTCAGAGATTTCTAAACTATGCCGGCGAGGGCCAGTCCAGACCTGCCGTGATGCGGCCCAGACCCTGCAAATTAGTCGATAAACGTCATCGCCCGGCTATGCCCCCGCAAGAACGCCTGATTCTGCTCGGTGGTCGCGCGGATGTAATCCCAGAGCAGGGTAATCCGCTTGAGCTTGCGCAGGTCTTCGCGGCAATACATCCAGAATTGACGTGTGATGTTCACTTCGCTTTCCAGTACCGGCAGCAGGCGTGGGTCCTGGGCGGCGAGGAAACACGGCAGGATCGCCAGCGCCCGGCCCTGCAGCGCAGCGACGTACTGAGCAATGACGCTGGTGCTGCGCAGATGGGCCTGGGCCCCAGGCAGCAGGTTGCTCAAGTACAGCAGCTCCGAGCTGAACGCCAGGTCATCGACGTAGCTGATAAACGGATGATTGGCGAGGTCTTCGGCCGTATTTATGGGCGCGTGGCTGTCCAGATAATTCTGGGTCGCATACAGCCGCAGGGTGTAGTCGCACAGTTTGCAGCACACGTAGGGGCCGTGTTCCGGACGCTCAAGCGCGATGACGATGTCGGCCTCGCGCTTGGACAGGCTGATGAAGTGCGGCAGCGGCAGGATGTCGACCGAGATGGCCGGGTAATGGTCCGTGAAGTGGCTCAGCTGCGGCGTGATGAAAAAGCTCCCGAAACCTTCGGTACAGCCCATGCGCACATGACCTGAGAGGGCCACGCCCGAGCCGGAAACCTGTTCGCAGGCGATGTGCAGCGTACTTTCGATGGACTCCGCTGAGCCTAAGAGACGCTGGCCTTCAGGGGTCAACACGAAGCCATTGTTACGCGACTTTCGAACAGCAGCGTGCCGAGCGAGGCCTCCAGTGAGCTGATCCGTCGCGACACGGTGGTGTAGTCCACCGCCAGGCGTTTCGCTGCGGAACTGGCTTTGCGCGTGCGTGCAACCTCCAGAAAAAACTTCAAGTCATCCCAGTTCAACGCGCTCAGGGACGTGATGTTTTTTTGCATGTTGAACCTGCTTTTATGTGCGTTCTTGTTAGAAGTTTGCACATCTATACTCCGAAGCAAGGTGCAATCCAAGCCAACAGCGCTTGCACTGATACCGGCAAGACACAGGCG
>Ga0213836_101509_pt1 | contig 13444 bp, 7 predicted proteins | sample SWPATP03_FD_160578 | JGI IMG/M metagenome (GOLD analysis project Ga0213836, IMG submission 160578) | Coastal seawater microbial communities from Marineland, Florida, United States - SWPA TP0 #3 | ecosystem: Environmental > Aquatic > Marine > Coastal | place: USA: Florida | collected 2016-08-05
GCACGCCGGCAAAGTGATCGCGGCACTGGCCCAACTAGATCGTGAGCGCCAGTGCGAACTGCTGTATTTCGATGAATCCGGTTTCAGCCCGAATCCGCCGGTGCAGTACGGCTGGGGCAGAATTGGCCAGACACGGTCAGTCGCACCGCTGGCGCATCGTCAGCGCGTGAACGTGCTTGGGGCACTGCGCCACGACGGTCGGTTAATCTGGACGACACAGCAGCGACCGACCACACGTGCCGATGTGATCGGCTTTTTCGACCAGGTAGCAGCACAGCCGCACTCGGTGCCACGCATTGTCTTGATCGACAATGCCGGGATACACAAAGGCGAGGTCATGGAGAAGACACGACGCCAATGGGCAAGGCACGGCCTTTATCTTTACTATCTGCCGCCCTATAGTCCCGAACTCAACCGCGTCGAAATACTGTGGAAACATGCCAAGCATTTCTGGCGCCGCTTCGCCGCCAAGAACGGCACAGATCTGCTCGATGAAATTCAATCCTTGATGAGAGATTTCGGCAGCAAATTCACGATAAATTTTGCATGACTATTTAGGCGGTAAATTATCGATGAAGAGGCCGACGCCGGTAGTGTCGGCCCTTCTTTTCGCCAACGGCACCCCTGTCGGTAGGCTGGCATGCAGGGTCAAAGATGGATGCGCGTTGCCACAGGCTCGTTAATTACCTTGCCATCCTCTGGCGTCCGCGTTGTTCGTGGAGCGCTTTTCCCTACCGGTTAGGCCGGGAAATAGCGCTGCCCGCGGAGAATCACCATGCGCTTACGATATAGCCCTGTAATTATGTCTTTTATCCATTCAACCCTCTGTTCTGTTCGGTTCCGCCATCCGCGGGAAGAAGCGGCGATTGCGAACAGGTATTCAGCAAGCTCCTCTTTCTTCGCTCCGTTTGGAAAACGCTTGCTAATGGCACGCAGCACCGTTAGCTCAAAGCCGCTAATGCTGAAGACCTTCTCCTCCAAATTACGGAGATGAACCCGTACGGTTTCACCTGAACGCGAGTACGCAGTTGCGCAGTTTCTTGCGAAATCCGCGGCTAGTTCATCGATATACGCTGAGCCGGAGGGCATCTGGCGGATGAATGCGCGAATTCTTGCTTTGTGCCCCATCGTCGTACGGCATGGCCGCTCCCCTGTCAGCAGTTCGAGGAAGGTTACGGCCGCTGCATATAGGTCTACGCCTGGACGGGCTACTTTTTTTCCTGAGCTGTAGGCAGGGGTGTACCCCGCTAGTACGCTGCCGTTTCTTGTGCTAATTCCCATATCGAGGATTTTCACGAGGCTATCCGAGGAGGAAAGGCGGAACACGGTGTCTGGACGCTTTTTCGGCTTTACCAGCAAGAAGAGATTGTCTGGCTTGATATCGGCGTGAACAAACCCGCCTTCCCGGCTATAAGGGCGTCCATGGATCTGGCTGAGTCCAGAAAGCAAGCTGCGGGCGATTTCAAAACAGTCGAAATAATGCTGCAGGTCGCCGGACCTGTACTTGTGTTTCCGTATAAAGCCGCTAATCGATATCCACGGGAAATCAAGGAGTTCCATGGCATAGGCGTTCCAGCCGCTTTCTGCACGGAAGTAATCAAATACTCTCACTGTCTGGCCTTCAATGTCCCGGCACAGCCGCAACTCGTCGGCCATGTCGCTGTCGCTGAACTTCAGCGCAACTTCGCGGCCGAGCCACAGGTCGTGCGCCTTCCAGACGGCTCCGAAACCGCTTGGTTCACCGATCGGTTTCGTGCCTAGCAGCTCGTAGCGCGCAGCCACGTGCGGAAAAATTCCGCGGATCTGGGCTTTAGTAAGGGTATTTGCTGCATTTGTCATATTACTTCCATGAGCTACATTTTTATCCCGAAAGGGCGGCGGCATCATACCCGGCATTTCCCTTTGAAAAAGCATTTTATCGGAATGATTGATGATTAGTCTTTCGGGGATTCTGGCCCTGATCTATAAGGTTTTCCACCGACTCCCTACAGCAAATCGCCGCATGAGGGGCATTTTATATTCACTGGGTTGAGCGGCTCCACGGCATGGTAGGACCAGTGCTCGCCGTTCTTGACGAGCCGGTTATCGCAGCTGGCGCAGTAGCTGTAGCCTGTAAAATGCCGGCACTCGTTGCATATTGTCCACCAGGCCTTTGGATTTTTGGGACTCTGCTTGCAGGAAATATCTGATGAGCCGCATATCAGGCAAAACATCCCGTTTGCCGGCAAGGCACCATTCGTGCCCGCCGATTCATTATCTTCCATTCCATATTGCAGAAACATGCCGATGCATCGCTGTAAGGAATCGAGGTAGCTGCCATTGTTTATAGGCGATAGGCAAATACCGCCGTACCGGTGATTCGGCCAAGCGCCGCCCCAGCCGGGGGCGCGTATCTCGCCGTAATAGTTGTCATGCGACCATTCCTGTGGAGTGGCCCTTTTTGGTGCCGAACTAGAGGAGGGGTGCAGGACGAATACCATGTTCTTCCCGCCCTCCGAATAATCTTTTCCATTGTAAAGCTCGTTGACAACCTGCTGCAGGCCTCCATGCCGCCTGCTGTTTATATCCTGGTAAAACTTGGCGTCCATGACAAACCGTTTTTTCGCCGTTGCTTCGCTGCTGCCCCAATGGGCACTGGAATCGAGCACGAAATCGGGGCGTTTCCCGTTGTCAAGCTCTTTCTCGTACTGCAGTGTGATTTTTCGGCGCAAATATGGGTTCCCAAAATCAATGGCTACATTTCTGCCTGAATCAAGTACCTGCGCAATGAGTTTACGTTTCCAGCCTGCTTCCGGCCGATAACGGAACCGGATCAGCACTTTGATGATTTGCAGCAGGCACCAGCGCTCGTATAGCATCGAGACGTTAACGAGGCTGATCTCTTCGATACGGTCGATAGCGAGCAGAACCTCTTCGTCATTGAGCCCGGACTGATCCTTGATTTTCGTAAAGGCGCTGTGGATGCCGCGGTAGGATGGATTCTGGACATAGCTCATCGAGTTCGGGAATGAGGAGCCGGACTTGATCTTGTTTTCTTCAAACATCTTCAACGCAGCCCGAAGCGCGGGGAGTTTCGGTGACAGCTCCCGGCCCAGGGTAGCCAAGCTTTCCTGTTTGCTGGCCATCAGACCGATGAGTTTCTGGATCGAGTCTGCCTCCCGCTTCTGCTGCGCAGCTTCTTCCTTGCTGAGTGGGCGCTCCCACCCGCAGCGCTCCAAGTCCTCTGCTTGTTGCTGTGAAGCAGTTAGCCGTGCGCTCAGACGCTCCAGTTTTTTCGACGTAAGTAGCCTGAACTCCGAAACGTGAATCAGTTCGAAGTGGTGCCTCGGCTTTCCCGGCCCGGATATCACCGTGTAGCTGATCTCCCCCACGATTTCGTACTCGCATCCCGCACTTGCGTAAGCAGCAAACCCGCCAAGTTCAACAGTTGCGTATCCGCCCTCGGGGCAGTCGAACCAAAGCTTGGCTGCGCTCGACCTTACTTTCGAAAAAAATGGTTTCCGCGCAATCTTGTCGGCACATTTGCCGGGACTTATCTGCAGATATGGGATCAGCTTGCTGCCTGCCGTACGCTGTCTGGACGGTGGATGCGCCGCGGCCAACTCTGCAAGATACGTGTTGGTTTTGCAGATCCGGGCCCTTTCCTCAAGTATCGCCCGCTCCTTGTCCAGCAGATCCTGCAGCACTGCGTCCTTGTTGATGAGTTTGAGGTTCGAGAAACTGTGTAAGCGCTGCTTATGCTCTTCGAGGCTCTTTTTTAAGGACCGGTCCTGGCCCGCAGCGACAATACACAGCGCCTTTGTAATTTGATACACCTTGCGCAACGCATAGTGCGCGTACCGGTTCTCAGGAACGTCAAGGGACTCCTGGTACGCGCGGCTGGTCAGCATCCGGCTGCCGCCCCGGGTGGACATTTCCATGAAGGTGCGGGCAACTGGCCTTACCTCCTTGCGGGGTTTTAGATGCTGGACCTCCCGCAGCTCGGCTTTTGGATTTTCGAGGACCGAGCCCGCGGACTTGATAAACGCGGAAATGGCGCGCAGCGTTGCTTCATCCAAAAGGTTCTGGTGGTTTCTTCGCGCTCCGCCGGTCGTGTAGCTTGCGTCATCAAGGATAAGCTCCCAGAAGCCGGTCTGGAAGTCTGTCAGGTATTGTTTCAGGTCCTGATGGGTGAATGTCGAAGCCGATACCTTGACCCGGCAGGACTGGATGCCAACCCGTATGCAGACTTCGCCAACGCCGCGGTAAATGTCAGATAGCCAATGGCCACGGCGTTCATCCCAGGTTTTTCCTTCGACCCACCACCGGATTCCCGTAGCCGGATCAGTGGCTGGCACCAGGCTGACTGTTGTCCCATCTCCCAGTTCGACGCTCGGTACATCGGCGGCTTGGCTGTCGAGCCGGATGGCGAATTGTCCTGAGCTGCCGTCGTCAATTTGGCTGTAGCTGACGACTTCGACCTCTACCGTGTTTTCGCCGGCCTCCTCAAGCTGGAGCGAATCACGCGACTCAGTAACCTTCTTTGCAGTTGTCCGGTTCTGCCAAACCACCTGAATGTATTTGGCGTCTTGAATGATGCCCACGTATTACGACCAGTAATTGACAATGCCGTCGTTCGCTGCTGCTCTGCTGGCAATAGAGAATAACGCTTTCTTTGCCGAGAACTCCTCCTCAAGTGCTTCTCCGGGATCGAGATCGCTGTCCAGCTTCGCAGCCAAATTGAACAGCAGATCGAGCTTGGTGACACCGGCAGTTGCCTCCCTGTTGCCATCGAAGGCCAGCTTCGGCAGCACTTTATGCAGTAGGAAGTTGTTGACGGCCAAATCGGCATCGGCATTGAAGTCGGAAAAGATACGGGTGAAGTTCAGGCCTTGCCGGATTGAGCGCAGTCCAAACTCTACGCCCAGCGGGTGGAAGTAATCCCGGTTTAATTCGACAAAACGCTGGCAGAAAGGAAGCTCCAGGTCGAACTTGGGATACGGAGCCCGGCTGCCCAGATGCGTAATCCCGAGGTCCAATGGGTTGCTGACGTCGTCAAATCCATAGCCGGACACTTGATCGATGATGCTCTGCCAGTCGGTCAGGAGCGGACTCTGGAATTTCATTACGTGCGCGCGGTCCAGGATTTTAGGCGACAGGTAGTGGGTCGTTTCGTCGATGTTGATGGCGCCGATGATACGGACGTTGGAAGGGAATGCGATCGAAGATGGCGTGTTGAGGACGCCCGCGAGCATCCGGCGGATCTCGGAATGGTATTTTATCAGAGAGTCCTGCTCGCTGAATCCGAAGGCCCGCCTGAGTTCAGCATTGATATTCTGGTCCTGCAACAGCCTGACGAATGTGAGCTCATCCTTGTCTGGACAGCTCTCGACCGCGCCGCGGATAATCGCGAGCACCTGCTTCACTTCCGAAAGAACGTGGGAAGACTCGCTGTCTGAAAATAATACGATCTCCGGGATTCCGTCGCGCTGTTCAAGCCTTGAGAGGAAATCAGCAAAATAGTACTCCACCCTGGCCAGATTCATTTCGTCCAGGCAAATGAGGTAGGGTATGTCTGGATTCTTACCGGCCTCTATGAGCGCTTCCAGAAACGGGGTAGGAAGGTATTTCTTATCCAAGGGATTGTAGTAGCCCAGCAAATCCTCTGAGCTGGTCCAGTTCGGCTTTACGGGGATAATTTTGGCGACGCCGCCGATTGCGGCCGCGAACGATTGCACCAGATTGGTCTTGCCCGACCCGGAGTCGCCCGCCAATACGATCAGGTCATTCGTCCGCAGCAGCGTGAAGAAATTCTCAAGCACGTGGCGCGGATACAGGATGTCGCGCTGCAGCAGGTGAGCTTGAATATAGGAAACCGCCCGTGCGTAATCGCCGTCCAGGTCTTCCACGAAACTTAGCCAATCCTGCGGCTGCGCTTGCGCCGGGCGGTCCGCAAACAGCTGGTCAAACTCGGCGGTATCGATGAGCTCGAGCTGCTTCAGAACTGTGGCTTTTTCTTCAATAAACTTCTTGAGACGTTCGAGATGCTGCGACATTTTTCTCTCTGCTTTTTCGTGAGCTTCATGCATTAAGGCGAGCTTCTTGCCCTCTTGAGCGTGGCGGTGCTGAAGATCGCTGACCGCAGTTTCAAGGCTCGCCTTTGCCTGTCCAAGCTCCAGGTTGCTGTTCTGGACTTCGGCCAGGCGTGCCTGCAGGCTGTCACGCTCCGTGAGGATCTCGTCCAGGCTTTGCCTCGCTATCTGGATGTCGCTATCGACCTGGGCCTTTAGCCTTTGTTCTAATGCGTCAATTTCCTGCTTTCGCAGACCGAGGTGTTGCTCGTAGATCAGGTCGCTTATCAGGATCGCGTCATCAGTCGCGATCAAACGCTGTCCGGATGTCCGTTTCCTGAGTGCCGCAGGCAATTTTTTCAGAGGTATGGCGGAATCGGGTTTGACGTTGACTTCCAGAGGATTGCCGTGTTTTTCGCGTTCTGTACGAGGCGCAAGCTTCAGCTCGCAGCGGATATGCGTATGCCCTGCATCGAGCAAGCTCCTGCCATAATTTTTCTGGATATAGATGCCGCGGTTCAGGTCACGCGGCGCATCGCAGGGGTATGCGAGGAGCGTATTGTCCCCCATGCCCCGGACGTCCAATAACTTGATGATCACTGAATCAGGCGTTGCCACTTCAGCCAGTCTTCCCCAGACTTCCAGTTTCTTGTCGCAGCGCCAGCTCTGCCTGAGCACATCCACCAATTCGGAGTCGTCCATGCCTCGCAGATGCAGCACCGAATAGCGGAAGGGAGTAGTGGCGCCGTGCGGCGGGCTGGAAGAAGCAGGGGCGCTCTGCGCGGCCGCCAGCGGCGATCCGTTTGCGCCGGAACTGGACAGCACCGTCTCCGCTCCAAGCCCTGAGCCGTCACCCGGCGGGCGGTTTCCGTTGCCGGCTGCAGCCGGTGCGGTGCCGTAGCCAGGCGCGGAAACGGCAGGCGCTTCCGCGGCCACCCCCGCAGGGTGCTCCGGCAGCACCGCTCCACTGGCGGCGAAATTCTCACCGTTCACTATATTCACCCATTTCTATTTGCGTGGCAGTCTGCGGCCGGCTATGAGCGGGCCGCATCCGCGAGCGCCGCCGCGAGGCAGCCTTCGGCGGCGCCTGACAGCACCATCTCGACTGCCATCTGCGCCCGGGTTAGGGCGACGAACAGCCTGCGGCGCGCGGCGTCATCGAGTTCGGCAAAATCAAACTCGGCCACGACCACAGCCGGTGCGCTCTGGCCCTTGTAGCGGTAGACCGACTCGACCAGCAGGTCGCCGCTGCTCCAGCGCGGCTCGCCGTTGCGGTCGTATTCTCCGGTGAAGCGGCGGGTCAGGTAGGGGCCGATCCCAACACGGTTCAGTAGCGCAGACTTGTCCCGCCCCCGTCCACTGACGATGGCGATGTCGGCTAGCTCAAAACCGCGCGAGAGGAGCGAGGCCACGGCCGCTTCCGTCCCGGCCAGCAGTTCCGCATCGCTGGCATAGGTGCGGATGCCCGGCATCTCGCCCTGATACGGATTCAGGCTGCGGATCGGCGGACGCACCAGCGCCAGCGCATTGATCACGTCGCAGACCGTGCGCGGGCTGCGGAAATTGTCGCTGCAGCCGATTGTGACCGCGTCTGGCAAATCGAATCCTTCGTGCTGGTATAGCCGCTGGGCATCGTCTTCCAGCACGTACAGCTGGCCGCCGGACTTCAGCTGGGCGCACAGGCTTTCTACCCAGCCTGCGTCGAAATCCTGTGCCTCGTCGATGACCACGAGGTCGAAGACCGGCGTGAAGCTGGCGCTCGCTGCCAAATAGGCGCCGGCCATGCCTTGGAATGCCTTGGGCGTGAAATCAGGTTCGCCGTGTTCGCGCCGGTAATGCTCGACGCAGAGTTCGTGGTAGTTCACGACCTGCACCTTCGGTGACGCCAGACGGCGCACGTGGTCGGCCAGCGTCCGGTTGAAACAGACATAGCCCGCATGCAGCCCAGCGGCGGCCGCATTGCCAAGCAGCTGCAGGGCTAGCTGTGTTTTGCCGGAACCGGCAGTTGCCTGGATGCGGAAAATGCCGGAAGGCGAACCGATTCGCGGCACCCAGGTCGCCAAGCCATCGGACAGGCGCCGCACGGTGCCTTGCAGCTGGCCGCGCATCACTTCTAGTGCCGGAGTGGCCTGGAACTGGTTGAGCAGCAGCCGCCGCAGTGCTGCACGGTCGACGCGGCTATACACGGTTCCCAGCCACTCGCGGACAGTCGTCACCATCTCCGCGTAGCGAGTCGCATCGATGATCCGGTCGCGCGGGATCGAGACCACCTGGCTGCCGCCCAGCTCGTAGTCGGGAAGTACCAGGCAGCAGAGTATTGGGGTTTCTAGTTTCGCCTCGTGCAGCCGGTTCTGCATGGCGGCGCGCTGCAAGCGGCCCTGGCGTGCAACGTCGCATTCGCCGTCGCTGTAGAGCTTGAATATTTCGCCGCCGCGCAAGATAACCGGACCGGCTTTCACTTCCATCAGCAGCAGACAGCCGTCCGGGGATAGCACGGCGACGTCGATCTCGCCGTAGCTGTCCCGGCCCCCCCGAACCGTATGCAGCGCAATGTTGTGGAAGACCTCGAATCCTTCGGGCAGGTAGTCGCGGAGGCGCTCCAGTAACTCCAGTTCGCGGTAGCGCCCTGCATCCATGCGCAGGGGAGGGAGGAGATTCGGGGAAATCTGGGCCATGGTATAAACAATTCAACGAGGTTTCTCATTATCAACAATGTTTGGTATCTTGCACAGTGATTGTCTGCTGCTGCGCGCGGAACGGTGGCGCGGTGTCCACAATCGACGTGCATGTTCTCAAGGCTTGACCCGCGGGTAAAGCAAGCGTTCGCCCTGTTGCGCTCGCACCTTTACCCAAAACGTAACTGCCTCTTCGTTCCCCCCGCACCTTCGTGGCCTGATCAGAGTCCGCTGGCGCCATACGGGCTGCGGCAATGCGCCCAATTGCTGAGTTCCATAAGCGGCTGGTGCCGCACCAAGCGCACACTCCTAATCGCGAAAACTACGAGCAATAGTGCCTGGCATGTCCGAGCCGACCGTCGCCTCTTTCCCTCGGATCTTCCAGCAAGGCAGCGGTAAGCTAGCGGAAATAAAAGTTTTGCAGTGCACCCAGCATTGCTATTATTTATTTCCGCATGCAAGCCGGTTGGCGTAAAGAACGGAAGTTTTTGATGGCGCACGATTGCTGTGCCCGATCGCCTAGCCACGAAGTGCCGTGCTGAAGCACCGGGCGAGGGCGTCTGCGTAGACTGCGTTCAGTCTGCGGCTTTCCTTAACTGATTCCGATTCATTTCTAGCTGTTTAATGCTATTCCTTCAATGCCGCGAGACCGACTATGACGACGAACATACCTTTCACCCTATCCGATGCCAGGAGCCCTCAGCCTGCAGGAACCAGGGCGCCATGGATAGAAAGGTGCATCTGGCTGTCGCTGGTACTTGTGCTGTGCGCCGCAAATGGTTTCACCCTTCTCGACCGCGGTTACCGCAACAGCGCATACGACGCGGTTGCGCACGTGGCTAGCAGGTCCGCTCTGGAATCCGTTGGATTGTCTAGAATCGCAAAACTTATAGAAGACGGCAATCCGGTGGTTCTTGAGAAGGCTGCGATCGCGCGGGCAACGGGACGGCTGGCGGAAAGCAATGTCATACTGGAGCGGGAGGTCGCAGACCTCAAAAAACAGAGGTTTGCTCTTGCAGTTGACCGGCTGAATTTGCAGAAGCAGCTCCGCTTTAGCCGGGCAGCCATCGCATTGCACAGAGACCGTATGTCCGCCCTTGGCAAAAAGGTGCTGGGCAGGGCAGCAAGAAGCGTCGCCAGGCACTTGGCCGCGCTGCCAGGGCATGCATTGCCCGTACTCAGCGCCACCGTGGCCGTGGCCGGCGTAGCGCTTGACATTCAAGACGCCTGCGAGAGTTTGAAAGAGCTGGACGACCTCAATCACGGCGCTGGCCTGGCTTCCGTGAACCGGTCCACCGTATGTGGACGGATAGTGCCTGGGGCAGACATGCTTCTGGCGGAGGCGCGGGATAACTGGAGGAAAGTGTACGCCGCATCGGCCGAGGCGCTTAACGCTGGCGCTCAAATAATTCCGCGAACTCCGCCGCCGATATCGTTCGAGTCTGCGCAGAAGTGGCTGTCTGCCACCCTAGGAAGGTAGCAGGCGCAGTTTTCGCTGGATAAAATCGCCCTTAGGAATGTGGCTCTATCGATGAGCAGCCTGCATCGGCTGCGCGCGAAATACAGATAGTTGCGGTCTATGCCGTCCGGCCTGCCGCTCAAACCGCAAAGACCGGGCTAATACACCCTGCTTAGACAGAAAGAAAGTAGATTCATGGAACACCTCCTCGACACCGTAATTGAGTATGTCCGCAGAAAACATGCGGCTGGCACTGCTTGGTATGCCTGGGAATTCAATCCTGCGAAGGTGCCGTCCGGGATCCTTCCTCACGGGGCACAAGGCAGTGACTGGTACTCCCGGAACGCCGATCTCAAGCGCCGGCTGCACGGCGCGTGGCTCGAAGGAAGCACAACGGAGCGCGCGGCACTGGAAGCGTATTACATCAAAGGGTGGGGCCGGGTGCGTGGGAACCGTCACGGAACGCTCCAGGCCTATCACGGCGCAAGCGCGGACGAGAACATTGCGCGGGGAAAGAGCGGAATTGCCAGCTGGTCCAAAGCGCTATGCGTGCGCAACCCATTGGAATACGCGATCTTCGACGCGCGGGTCGCTGCGAGCCTGAACGCGCTGCAGATCATCCACCGTGCCAGGATCGGCGTACCGGCTCGCTTCCCCGTGCTTGCCTCACAGAATCGTAGGGTCGTGCAGGCAAACCGACAGCTACGCAGCCACTTCCGCGCCCACGGCTGGCCTCCTGAGCGTGCAGATTTTTACCGTGGCTACCTATCCTTGTGCCGGCAGGCAGCGGCCCGGCTGGGCGGGCCCGGCGAACCGCTGCCAATCTACGCAGTCGAGATGGTGCTGTTTGCGCACACTGAGGAACTGCTCCGGGAGGCCTTCCAGGAAGCCGCCCAGACATAAGGCTTTTCCTGCCCCGGGCCCGGCGTTACGCAAGTCGCTTTCTCAGCCAGCCCCCGTGCTTTTGGCTGGCACAGCTCTATTCGACCGGCGACGGTAGTCGGTCAAGTCATCCGGATGCCGTGACACGTCACAGCCCCTTGAGGTAAGGTAGGGGGAAATATCTGTTCTGGTTTGACTGACGCTAATTTGGGGATACTTGATGGCTCGATTTAGCCTTGAGGCGGAAGATGGTAGACGAGTTACAAACGATACCGCTGCGGGGGTGTCTCTGACGCCGAACCCCGGGCTTTGCTACGTATGGGATCTGTATGAGCAAGCCGAGCAGCAACGCGTGGTGTATGAGGTTATTTTGGGTAGGAAGCTTACTGTCGTTGCGAGCCCACCCTTTTCTTTATCAGGGCGCTGCTAATTATTCCGTTTGTTTCAGGCGGAACTTTGGACCGTGACGCCATAAATGCGCGCGCGGTTTCGCCGCCGCAACGATAGGTTAAGCGCCCAGGGCTGGGTAGGTCGGCCCTTTAGCGACAGCTGGCCGCAAGAAACTCTGGCGTCGCTGGAGTGTTTCGTTGCGGCAGAAAGCTGTGATCTTCGATCACGACGGGCGCGCCATTAACAAGTCGGTGTAATGCCTCAACAAGTGGGGCGAACCTATGGGCGAACCTATGGGCGAGCCTGCCATGGTACAGGGCGTGGTTTCGTCGACAGATATTGATGAGATATCCTGCACAATCAAACGGTTAGCTCAGCCGTTGATAATCGAGTGGGTAATTTTCTGACATTGCTCACTGGAGAGGTGGCGGACCGCGCCGGATTCCAACGGTGCGGATGGTCCGGGTGATATATGCTTTCCGCCCCAGCAATTTTCGGTCACCCTGAACCATTAAAGGGCTAGCTTGGACAATGCGCTTGCGGCTACTTCGCTTCTCAAGTGGCCGTAATGCTTCTCGATCATCGCGACCGAAGTGCCGCTAATCTGCGCAACGGTTAACAAGTCCAATCCTCCGTGGACTAGATCGCTGATGACACTGTGACGCAGGGTGTATGCCGTCGTCTCCATAGGCAAACCGGCACGCCGGGCGGCGTCCTTGATCGGGCCTTTCCATGCATCTTTGTTCCATGCATTTCTGTCCGCACGTATAAGTAGCGGCACGGCCCCATGGCGATTTTGCGCGGCTTCAAAGAATAGTGCGGCGGTTTCTACTGGAAGTTTTATCTTGCGGTCTTGACCGCTCTTGTCCTTACCGATGGTGAGTACACTCAAGCGCGGATCAAAATCGTTAACGGTCAGTGCTGCCAACGCACCTGGACGTAGAGGTAGCATTGAAAGCCCTCGCAAGAAGGCAGCTATATCTGGCGGCGCGCATCGTATGAGCTCGCGACGTTGAAAAAGGTCCAGATAGAGGCCACGCCGTCTGCTGACGTTTTCAAAAGCTTTGAGCGGTGCCCTCCATGCGAAATCAGTTGCCACCATTCCGCTTTCATGAGCGTGATTGAGTGCAGCGCGCAGTGGGGCCATGTCACGGTTGACAGTGTCTTTCGACCGCTGGCGCGTGTCGCCTGCCTTGTTGATCTTAACCGGTACCGCGACCATACGCCGTCGGAATGCATTCAGGTGTTCGCGCGTCAATTTTGATAGCTCGATTTTGCAGATCGGGTCTGGAAGAATCCACCTCGTGTATCGGGATGCGAGGTCATCTGCCGGCTTGGTACCCTTCTTTTCCTTGATCAGCTGTACATAAGCGTTGCATGCGTCCTCTACGGTACTTTGATGCTGAGGCGGTCCTTCAGCGCAGGTGCTTTCGTTTGCATGCCATTCACGGGCTAGCGCAACGGCGCGGTCAAATCGTGCACTGGGCTGGTGTTCGTCCAGTGTTCCCAGGCTACGTTCAACTTGTTTGCCGTTATCGTTGCGATATCGGACCCGCCAGATTCCACTTGTGTCTGCTGACATCTTTCGAAAGCCGACATAGAACCCTTTACTTAGCCGGTGCCAATATGACTCTCGTTGAGGCTGCAACTTGTTGCGAGCCGTAACGGTATCGATTTTGTCGACCATTTTGCGCACCTCCCTGATGAGCTATTTCCGTGGTGGAAGCGGACGGGGACCTGTCCAATGTACGAAAAAAGTACGAAAAACAGTAGCACACTGCCTCGGACGGCAGTGGACAAAAATCAGGGGTTCTCCTATGAAGATTCAGTCCATTGACGTCCAGCAGAGACCGGATTGCCACCATTCACACTGCAGGGGTCGCAAGTTCGAAACTTGCACTTCCCACCAGAATTCGTAGGAAAGTCAAAGGCTTGCAACGTCGCGTTGCAGGCCTTTTTGCTTTGTACGGGAAAAGTACGGAATATCG
>Ga0213836_101517_pt1 | contig 13372 bp, 12 predicted proteins | sample SWPATP03_FD_160578 | JGI IMG/M metagenome (GOLD analysis project Ga0213836, IMG submission 160578) | Coastal seawater microbial communities from Marineland, Florida, United States - SWPA TP0 #3 | ecosystem: Environmental > Aquatic > Marine > Coastal | place: USA: Florida | collected 2016-08-05
CGACACCCCGACGACGTCAGCCTATGCGGCCGCCACCTCCGGATCCCTGTAGCTTTCTCCCTTCCGCATCAACGCCCAGGCCGTGCGCGCCATTCGGTCGGCCACCGCCACGAGCATCTTCGGCTTGCGCGCCAACATCCGTGCGAGCCAGGAGCCCTCGGGCGCCCCCTTGCGCACGGTCCATCGCATGACGGCCACAGCGCCGATGATCGAGAGCCTGCGGATGTCGCGCTGGCCCATCTTCGACGTGCGGCCCAGCCTGTCCTTGCCACCGCTTGAATGCTGCCGCGGCGCGAGGCCCACCCAGGGTGAGCGGGACACGGAAACTGTCCGGTGGACAGTTTCCCCCGCGAACAAGTCCCGCCCTTTCGAGAACGTCTCCATCGGCGGTGCGAAGGTGGTGATCGCCGCAGCCGTCACCGCCCCCACGCCCGGGATCGTCGTCAACCGCCGCGCCGTCTCGTCGGCCGCAGCGCGCCTGCGCAATTCGGTATCCAGGGCCGCAATCTTCTCGGCCAGGTCGGCGATCTGCTCCAGCAAGAGGCGCGCCAGGTCGCGCACCGTGGCGGGCAGTACGCCGTCATCACCGTCGATGATGGCCGCAAGGCGCCCGACATGCGCGGGGCCGGTGGGGACGACGATGCCCTGCCCGGCAAGATGCGCCCGCAGGGCATTGAGGGTCGGCGTGCGCTGGCGGACGGGAAGATCCCGGGTGCGACAGGCCATCGCGGCGGCCTGCCGGGCCTCGCTCTTCACGGCCACGAACCGCATGGCCGGGCGCGACGCGGCCTCGGCGATCGCCTCGGCATCCGCATTGTCGTTCGGCAGGAAAACGATTCACTGGATCGTTTTCCTTTCCGCCTCACTCTGCCGCTTCACGAACGGTTTCACGTAGGCAGGAGGGATCAGCCGGACCTCATGGCCGAGCTCGCCGATCGCACGACCCCAGGGATGGGCGCTGGCACAGGCCTCCATCGCCACAACGCAAGGCGGCTGCGCGGCGATGAACTCCAGCACCTGCGCCCGCGACAGCTTGCGCCGGAACACCACCGACCCATCCGCTGCGGCGCCATGCGCCTGAAACACGTTCTTGGCCAGATCCAGGCCGATGATGCCAACCTCTCCCATGGACGCTCCCTCCTCAGCGGTGCTTCAACACCCGCCACAATGGCACATCGATGCCGCGGGGGGGCGTCCACCCCATCGCTTACGGATTACCAGGAGGCCCTGTCGGCGCTGCTGGCGCGGGCGCGCCGAACCTGTCGCCGGGCATGATTTCGCGCCTCACGGCGGGCTGGCAGGAGGACCAAGACCGCAGGCCACTCCGCCATCATCCCGCCCGCAGCTGCGTCTACATCCGGGCCGAGGAGGTTCATCGAGACCTGCACGCAGAATTCCGGTGCAGGATATGTCCGCGGCGTGGCCCGCCTGACGACGGACACCGAGGCATTGCTGGCCTTCGACGACGTCCCGGCCGAGCACCGGGCCACCTGCGCAGCTTTCCCGGGCCTCCGCCCGTTCTGGGCGGAAACGCGCCAATGGCGCGTTTCCGCGACGCCGCCGAGAGCCGCGCGGCCTGTGCGATCCGGCGGGTGCCATCGATCGAGCCCCGGGAGGTCATCGGGGTGCGCGGCCACCGTGCCGCAGATCGGACGTTGCACAGATGGCCGCAACCGACCACGCCGGCCCCGGACAACGCTCTTGACCCGCGTGAGCCGACCAGACATGGCTGACGGCGCGGCGCCGGGCCTTCAAGGCGGGTCCGCTGCGGAACGCCGCCGAAAGCGCGACCGGCGCATCGGTGCCGACCGTGGCGATCGGCGGCGACGCCGCACGGGGGCGCCGCCGTCGAGTTCGGTCGCGAGGGACGTCGGTGGCGATGGCGCCCCCCCGAGGACGTCCCCCGAGGACGTCCCCCGGGACCTGCCCCCCGAGCGCCGGCAAAGGAGCCCACCCGCCATGACGCTGCCCGCCAAGGGCCGGCTCGCGGCATCGGGCGGCGGTCTCAGGGGAGGTCGCGCAGCGTCAGGGCGGGGGAGGTGGCGCGCAGCTCGAGCCGGCGGTCGGCTGGCGTCGTTCTCCAGTCCGAGGCGGTGCCGTCGGGCCAGAGCACCCGGATGCGGGCCTGCGTTGCCGGCCCGAGGCCGAAGTGGAGCGGGCCGGCCTGCCCGCCGCCATGGCCGCCGCCCACCGTCACCTCCTGGCGTTGCACGCCGGCCGCCGTCTCCACCTCGACCCAGGCGCCGACGGCAAAGGCGTTGGGCCCCTCCATCCGCGGCAGCAGTTGCAGCCAGCGGCCGGCGCCCCGGGTGGCGTTCTCCCACAGCTCCAGCGGGGCGCGGCGGTTGACCACCACGAGGTCGAGCCGGCCGCTGCGGTTCAGATCCGCCAGCGCGGCGCCGCGGGCGCGGGCGGTGGTGGCGATGCCGGCGCGGTCGGCGACCTCGTCGAAACGGCCGTCGGGGCGCTGGATCAGCAGGTTGTTGGGGTCGGCCATGGCGTTCGAGGGCATCTGGTCGACGTTGCCCTTGGCGATGAACAGATCCGCCCGGCCGCTGTTGGTCACATCCGCCCACTCCGCGTGCCAGCCGGTCGAGGGGCGGCCGTCGTCGCCGAACCAGGGCCGGTGGGCGGTGGTGCCGAGCTCGAAGGGGGCCATACGCAGCACGCCGCCGCCCTCGTTGAGCATCAGCACCTGATCGGCCATCGAGGTCAGGAACACGTCCGGATAGCCGTTGCCGGTGATGTCGCGGCTGGCGATGCCCATGCCCCAGAGCGAGATCTCCTCCCAGCCGTCCGCGGGGCCGAGAGGGCGCAGCTCGTCGAGCCGCCACATCTGCTCCGAGCCGCCGCGGACATAGTAATGCCGGTCGTTGGAGATGCGCAGGTCGGGCCGGCCCGTCCGGGTCCAGTCCGAGATCAGCATGGAGAGCGCGCAGAAGCCGGGCTCGAGCCGGAGCGGCAGATAGCGGTCCTGTTTCGCGTCCCAGCGGTGCAGCTCGCCCGCGTCGCAGGCAAAGAAGGGGCCGTCGGGGTTGGCGCGGTCGACATAGTTGCCGATGGCGAGGGTAGGGCGGTCGAAGCCCGGTTCCCAGGTGGCGGCAAAGGCGGTGGACCAGGCCTCGGCCGGCGCGAGGCCCCAGTCGGCGGTCGCATCCTCGAACCCGCAGTCGCCGAGGCCGCGGAGGAGGAGGTTGGCCCCGACCCGCAGCACCGCGAGGTCGAGCACCCCGTCGCCGTCGATGTCGAGCGGCCAGATGCCCGTCACGCCGGTCAGCGCCGGGAAGTCGCCGAGCGCGAAGCGGATCGGCGCGCCCGCGCCCTCGGTCACGTTGCGCAACAGCCGTGCGGGCGCCACGCCCCCCGCCACCACCAGCGACGGAAAGCCGCGCCCCTCGCAATCAAGCACCGCCACGCCGCCGCCGACGAAGTGTTCCCAGCCGCCCGTGTACCGGTGCTCGACCGGAAGGGCGGCGGCACGGTCGAGAAAGCGCGGGACGGGGTCGGCCGCGCCGGGATGGGCCGCGAGGGCGGCAGCCAGCAGGGCGGCGGCGGGGCGGGCAAGGTCGAGGAGTGATGGTTTTTCGGGCATGTCGCAGCCTAGAGCGACTTTTTTGATTTTGACAACGCGACATCGGGGCGGCACGGTTGACACCGGCCGGGGAGAGGTCCGGCCGGCCCCGCGCGGGCTCTGCGCTGTGGGCCGTATCTCGTGGGAGGATAACATGAACAGGACATTTCTCGCCGCCGTGGTCGCCGCGGCAGGCGTGGCGCTGCCCGGCCTCGCCGCAGCGTTGACCGTCGGTGTGAGCTGGTCGAACTTTCAGGAAGAGCGCTGGCGCACCGACGAGGCGGCGATCCGCGGCGCGCTCGATGCCGCCGGCGCCACCTACATCTCGGCAGATGCGCAGTCCTCCTCGGCCAAGCAACTCTCGGACATCGAGAGCCTGATGGCGCAGGGCGTGGACGTCCTGATCCTGCTCGCGCAGGACACCCAGGCGATCCTGCCGGCGGTGCAGATGGCCGCGGACGAGGGCATCCCCGTGATCGCCTATGACCGGCTGATCGAGGACCCCCGCGCGTTCTACCTCACCTTCGACAACGTCGAGGTCGGCCGGATGCAGGCCCGTGCCGTCTTCGCGCAGCAGCCCACCGGCAACTACGTGATGATCAAGGGCTCGCCCACCGACCCCAACGCGGATTTCCTGCGCGGGGGCCAGCAGGAGGTGTTGCAGGCCGCGATCGACGCCGGCGACATCACCATCGTCGGCGAGGCCTATACCGACGGCTGGCTGCCGGCGAATGCGCAGCGCAACATGGAACAGATCCTGACCGCGACCGACAACAACGTCGATGCGGTGGTCGCCTCGAACGACGGCACCGCGGGCGGCGTGGTGGCGGCGCTGGCGGCGCAGGGGATGGCGGGCATCCCGGTCTCGGGGCAGGACGGCGACCATGCCGCGCTGAACCGGGTGGCGCAGGGCACGCAGACCGTCAGCGTCTGGAAGGACGCGCGCGATCTGGGCCGCGCGGCCGGCGAGATCGCGGTGATGCTGGCGGGCGGCACGGCGATGGAGGACATCGACGGCCGGGTCGAGTGGACCTCGCCCTCGGGCACCACCATGAACGCGGTTTTCCTGGAGCCGATCCCGATCACGCAGGAGAACCTGAGCCTCGTGGTCGATGCCGGCTGGATCCCGCTGGAGACGCTGTGCCAGGGCGTCTCGGGCGGTCCGGCGCCCTGCAACTGACGCCCGGCTGAGGGGCGGGGCAGGGCGGTCGCGCCCTGCCTGCGGCGGCCGCCTTCGGACCATGGCGGCCGCCGGTCCCGTGGCGTGCCCCGCCCCCCGCGCCGAGAGCCCCGGAGACCCCGCGCATGGTCGATGCCATCCACCCGCCCGATGCCACCAACCCGGCCCGGCCGCAGCCCGGCCCCGCGCCCGCGGCGCCGCCGGTCAAGACCGGCTTCTCCGCGCTGGAGATCGACACGCGCTTTCTCGGCATGGTCGGGGCCTTTGCGCTGATCTGTCTCGCCTTTCAGCTCTGGACCGGGCTGCGCATCAGTTCCTCGGCCAACCCGTTCGAGTGGCTGGCGCGCGGCACCTTCCTGACCCCGCGCAACATCTTCAACCTGACGGTGCAGACGGTGTCGGTGGCGATCATGGCCACGGGCATGGTCTTCGTCATCGTGATGCGCCACATCGACCTGTCGGTCGGCTCGCTGCTCGGGACCTGCTCGGCGGTGATGGCGATGATGCAGACGGTGGTGCTGCCCGACTGGGCGGGGCTGGGGCTGGGGCACGGCCTCATCGCGCCCATCGCCATCATCACCGGGCTCGTCGCCGGCACGCTGATCGGGGCGTTTCACGGCTGGCTGGTGGGTTACATGATGGTGCCGGCCTTCATCGTCACGCTGGGGGGCCTGCTGGTCTGGCGCAACGTCGCCTGGCACCTCTCGGGCGGGCAGACCATCGGGCCGCTCGACGCGAACTTCCAGCTCTTCGGCGGCACCAACGGCACCATCGGCGAGTTCTGGAGCTGGGTGGTGGGCGTCCTCGCCGTGGCGGCCACCTGGGGCGCGATGGCGGTCGCGCGGCAGCGGCGCATCCGCTACGGCTTTCCGCTGAAGCCGCTCTGGGCCGAGATGACGCAGGGCGCGATCTTTGCCGGCGCCATCCTCGGCTTCGTCGCCATCGTGAATTCCTATCAGATCCCGACCCTGCGCCTGCGCCGCATGTTCGAGGCCCGCGGCGAGGTCATGCCCGAGGGCTACACCGCGGCCTTCGGCCTGCCCATCTCGGTGCTGGTGCTGGCGGCGGTGGCGATCGGGATGATGGTGATCGCCGGGCGCACCCGGCTGGGGCGCTACATCTACGCCACCGGCGGCAACCCCGAGGCCGCCGCACTCTCGGGCATCAACACAAGGCTGCTGACGGTCAAGGTCTTTGCCATCATGGGCTTTCTCTGCGCGCTCTCGGCGGTGGTGGCCTCGGCGCGGCTGACATTCCATTCCAACGACATCGGCACGCTGGACGAGCTGCGGGTGATCGCGGCGGCGGTGATCGGCGGCACCGCGCTGTCGGGGGGCCTGGGCACGATCTATGGCGCGATCCTGGGCGCGCTGGTGATGCAGTCGCTGCAATCGGGGATGGCCATGGTCGGGGTCGAGAGCCCCTATCAGAACATCGTCGTCGGCGTGGTGCTGGTGCTCGCCGTGCTGGTCGACATCCTCTATCGGCGCCGCCACGGAGAACGGATATGACCCCCCTGGTCGAGATGCGCGACATGCAGCTCGCCTTTGGCGGGCTGAAGGCGGTGGATCACGTGACCGTCGACCTCTATCCGGGCGAGGTGGTGGGCGTGCTGGGCCACAACGGCGCCGGCAAGTCCTGCCTGATGAAGATGCTCTCGGGCGCCTACCAGGCCGACGGCGGCGAGATCTACGTCAACGGCGAACGGGCGGTGATCCAGAACCCCCGCGACGCGCGCAGGTACAACATCGAGACGATCTATCAGACGCTGGCGCTGGCCGACAATCTGGACGCCGCCGCCAACCTGTTCCTGGGCCGCGAGCTGGTGACGCGGCTCGGGTTCGTCGACGACGATTCGATGGAGGCCGAGACACGCAGGATCATGGCCCGCCTCAACCCCAACTTCACCGATTTCACCAAGCCGGTGGCGGCCATGTCGGGCGGTCAGCGACAGTCGGTGGCGATCGCGCGGGCGGTCTATTTCAACGCGAAGATCCTGATCATGGACGAGCCCACCGCCGCGCTGGGCCCGTTCGAGACGCGGATGGTGATGGACCTGATCGAGGAGCTGCGCCGCCAGAACCTCGGGATCTTCCTGATCGACCACGACATCCATCAGGTCAAGCAGATGTGCGACCGCGCCCATGTGATGAAGAACGGCCAGCTTGTGGGCACGGTCGACGTGTCCCAGGTCACGGAGGATGACCTCCTCGGCATGATCATCATGGGCAAGAAGCCCGATCGCGGGGTGCTCGAATACGGCTCGGGCCCGGTGAATCGCACGCCGGCCTGAGGGCAGGGCGCCCCGTCCGGACGTTGCGCCCGGGGGAGGCTGCGGAGGGGGGCTGTCTGCCCGCCATCGCCCTGCGGGCGACCCCCCCGAGGATATTTGAGGAAAGATGAAGGGGGGTGTTGCGCCGGCCGTGTTGCCGGCGGCGTCCGGGGGTGGGGCCTGTGGCGCGGGCGCTGGTCGGGCCGCGCCGAGGCGCCTGTCGTGGACGTGCAGGAGCGGTGTGCTCCCTTCATCTTTCCTCAAGTATCCTCGGGGGGGGCCTGCGCAGCAGGACGGGGGGCAGACAGCCCCCCTCCACCGTCGGCCCCGAGGCGCCCCCGCTCACTCCGCCGCGCGCCGCTCCGCCAGGGCCACACGACAGGTCTCGCGCCGCCCCGCCGCCAGCGTCGCCCGCGTCACCTCCGGCGCCAGCGCCGCCATCGCGTCATACTGGGTCAGGAACACCCGCCCCGTCAGGTCGTCCAGGAAATGGCTCCGCCGCAGCCGGTCCATCACCGGCCCCTTCACCTCGGACAGATGCAGCGCGATGCCGGCCTCCTTCAGCCGCGCATTGATCGCCTCCAGGCTCTCCAGCGCCGAGGCATCCACCTCGTTCACCGCCGTGAACATCAGCACCACATGGCGCAGCCCGGGGCACTCGGCCGCGGCATCGTTCACCGTATCCTCCAGAAACCGGGCATTCGGAAAGTAGAGGCTCTCGTCGATGCGGATCGAGACCACCTCCGGCGCCGTCACCACCTCATGCCGCTTCACGTTGCGGAAATGCTCGGTCCCCGGCACCTGACCCACCACCGCGACATGCGGCCGCGAGGTCCGCCACAGATGCAGCAACAGCGACAGCACCACCCCGGCCAGCAACCCCTGTTCCACCCCCACCGTCAGCGTCACCGCAATCGTGGCCCCCATCGCGGCCCCATCCGCCCGGCTGTATGCCCAGACCCGGGGCAGGGCGCGGAAATCCAGCAGCGACGCCACCGCCACGATGATGATCGCCGCCAGCGTCGCCCGCGGCAGATGGAAGAACAGCGGCGTCAGGAACACCGCCGTCAGCGCGATGCCCACGGCCGTGAACGCCCCCGCCGCCGGCGTCCGCGCCCCGGCATCGAAATTCACGATCGAGCGCGACAGCCCCCCCGTCACCGGCATCGCACTGGTCACCGCCGCGCCCAGGTTCGCCGCCCCCAGCGCCACCAGTTCGCGGTCGGGGTCGATGCTCTGGCGCCGCTTCGCCGCCAGCGTCTGCGCGATGGAGATCGACTCGACATAGCCGACGATGGCGATCATCGCCGCCGGCATGAGCAGCAGCGTGAGCAGATCGAGGTCGAAGGCCGGCAGGCTCAGCCCCGGCAGGCCGCGCGGGATGTCGCCCACCGTGCGCACCCCCATCTCGCCCAGCCCCAGCCCCCAGACCGCCAGCGTCGAGGCCGCAACGGCGGCAAAGAGCGCCCCCTTCGCCGCCAGCCCCGCCGCCCGCGCCGGCATCCCCAGCCGCCGCAACGCCGGCGCCAGCCCCGCCCGCGACCAGAACAGGAACCCCAGCACCAGCGCGCTCAGCGCCAGCGTCGCCAGATGCACCTGACCGAGGTTCGCCACCAGCGACGGCAGCAGCTCCACCAGCGTCTTGCCCTCGATGGGCGCGCCCAGGAGATGCCGCAGCTGGCTGCCCGCGATCAGGAGGCCGGCCGCGGTGATGAACCCCGAGATCACCGGATGGCTGAGGAAATTCGCCATGAAGCCCAGCCTGAGAAGCCCCATGACCAGGAGCATCCCCCCCGACAGCGCCGCCAGCGCCAGCGCCGCGAGGTGAAACTCCGGCCCCCCCGCCGCCGCGATCTGCCCCGCTGCCGCCGCCGTCATCAGCGCCACCACCGCCACCGGCCCCACCGCCAGCGTCCGCGAGGTCCCGAACAGCGCATAGACCACCAGCGGCAGCATCGCACCGTAAAGCCCCGCCTGCGGCGGCAGCCCCGCCAGCATCGCATAGGCCATGCCCTGCGGCACCAGCATGATCGTCACCACCATCGCGGCGACGAGGTCGTTGCCCAGGGTCTCGCGCGAATAGCCGCGGCCCCAGTCGAGGATCGGAAGAAAGCGCTTCATCACGAGGGGTCCGGCCGGGCAGCGAGGGGGGGCGCCCCGCGCGGCCCGGCGGCGGCGCGGGGGTGGGTGGGTGGGAGCGACGCTGCCGGGGCGCGCGGGGCGCCCCCCCGGCGCCAGGGTCAGAGCCCGTTCACCGGCACCTTGAGATAGACCTTGCCGTTGTCCTCGGCCGGCGGCATCTGGCCCGCCCGCATGTTGACCTGCAGCGAGGGGATGATCAGCCGCGGCATCGCCAGCGTCGCGTCGCGCTCGGTGCGCATGCGCACGAACTCCTCGGCCGGCTTGCCCTCGCCGACATGGATGTTGAAGCGCTTCTGCTCGCCCACCGTGGTCTCCCAGGCGTACTCGTCCCGCCCCGGCGCCTTGTAGTCGTGGCCGACGAAGATCCGCGTCTCGTCCGGCAGGGTCAGGATCTTCTGGATCGAGGCATAGAGGTCCTCGGCCGAGCCGCCGGGAAAGTCGCAGCGTGCCGTGCCGAAGTCCGGCATGAACAGCGTGTCGCCGACAAAGGCCGCCTCGCCGATCACATAGGTCAGACAGGCCGGCGTGTGGCCCGGGGTGTGCAGCACGCGCCCTTCCAGCCCGCCGACCGTGAAGGTGTCACCCTCCTTGAACAGCTTGTCGAACTGGCTGCCGTCGCGCTGGAACTCGGTGCCTTCGTTGAAGACCTTGCCGAAGGTGTCCTGCACGATGCGGATGTTCTCGCCGATGCCGATCTTGCCGCCCAGCCGCTGCTGCAGATAGGGCGCGGCGCTGAGGTGGTCGGCATGGACATGGGTCTCGAGGATCCAGGCGACCTCGAGGCCGTTGTCCTTCACATGCTTGACGATGGCGTCGGCCGAGCGGGTGTCGGTGCGCCCCGAGGCATAGTCGAAGTCGAGCACGCTGTCGACGATGGCGCAGATGTTCGAGGCCGGGTCCTTGACCACATAGGAGACGGTGAAGGTCGCTTCGTCAAAGAAGGCGACGACGTCGGCGCGGGTGCGGGTGTCGGTGTCCATCGGGCTCCTCCTGGGGATGGTTGCTGTATCGCTTGCCTCCCCATATACGCCCGTCAGTATACATTTCAAGTATTGAATATGAACTACCCCTCCCGCGTCGCCAGCCAGGGCGCCAGCAGCGGCCACTCGGCAAAGGCGAAGTCATGGGGCAGCGCCTCGAGCGGGGTGTGCCGATAGCCTTCGGTATAGAGGGCAAAGGGGATGCCGGCGGCCTGCGCCGTGGCCGCGTCGGTCTCGCTGTCGCCGACATAGACCGGCGCCTCGGCCCCCAGCGCGGCGACCACATGCCGCAGGGGCTCGGGGTCGGGCTTGCGCACCGCCAGGGTATCGCCCCCCACCACCACCGGAAAGAACCGCTCCAGCCCGAAATGCGCCAGCACCGAGCGCGTCGGCCCCTCGGGCTTGTTGGTGCAGAGCCCGAGCCGCCAGCCCTCCGCCGCCAGCCGCTCCAGCGCCTCCACCGCGCCGGGATAGGTGCGCGTCAGCCCGACCGCGCCCTCGTACAGCTCGAGGAAATGAGCCAGCATCGCCGCCGTCCGCGCCGCATCGGGCGCCTCCAGCCGCGCCGCCGCCATCCGCTCCACGAACACCGGCGCCCCGGCCCCGATGAAGCCGCGCGCCTGCGCCAGCGTGATCGGCGCCAGCCCCTGCGCCGTCAGCACCACATTGGCGGCGGCGTGAATGTCGGGCGCGCTGTCGATCAGCGTGCCGTCGAGGTCGAAGATCGCCGCCCGCATCCGCTCAGGCCGCCGTCCGCGCCACGGCCTCGCACGGCGCGCGCCGCGCGTCGGTCGCCGCAGGACGCGTCAGAGCGGCGTCCAGACGGCCACGAGACCGCAGCGTGTCCTTAGCAGACGGCCCGAAGGCATCGGGCCTGCAGGCCGGGCCACGGGGCGCGTGCGGCGCCGGCCGGATGTCGCAGGCAGAGGCGAAAGCCATCGCGGTTTCTCCTTTTCGGCCCGTTGTCCGGGCCGGCATCTTCAGGCGGCCTGCGAGGTCGCGCGCAGGCCCGCCTCGCGGATCGCGGCGATGTTGGCGGCATAGGCGCCGGGCCCGCCGCGGAACACCGCCGAGCCCGCGACCAGCACATCGGCGCCCGCGGCGGCGACGCGCGGCGCGGTTTCGGGCGTCACGCCGCCGTCGACCTCGATGTGGATCGGCCGACCCTCGACCATCTGCCGCAGCCGCGCGATCTTGGAGAGCTGCGAGGCGAGGAAGCTCTGGCCGCCGAAGCCCGGGTTGACCGTCATCACGCAGATCAGGTCGACGAGGTCCAGAAGCTCGGGCACGGCGTCCAGCCCGCTCCCGGGGTTGAGGGCGAGCCCGGCCTTTTTGCCTGTCGCGCGAATGGCCTGCAGGGTGCGGTGGATGTGCGGGCCGGCCTCGAGATGGGCGGTGATGACATCGGCGCCGGCGGCGGCGAAGGCGGCGACATAGGGGTCCACCGGCGCGATCATCAGGTGCACGTCCATCACGCCGCGCACATGCGGGCGCAGCGCCGCGACCATCTGCGGCCCGAAGGTGAGGTTGGGCACGAAATGGCCGTCCATCACATCGACATGGATCCAGTCGGCGCCGGCGTCCTCGACGGCGCGGCACTCGGCGCCGAAGGCGGCGAAATCGGCGGCGAGGATCGAGGGGGCGATCCGGAGCGTGCGGTCGAAGGGCATGGCGGCCTCGCGGGCAGGGGGGTCGGCCCCGTCATGGCAGAGGACGCCGCCAAGGGGAAGGCCCCCCTCCGCCGCCGCCCGCGACGCTCACGCGATGTCGATCAGCTCCGCCAGCGCGTCGATGTCGCGAAAGCCGATCAGCGTCAGCGTGTCGCCGCGACGGAACTCGAACACGGTGTCGCCCTCGGCGGTGACCTCGGCGAAGCGGGACACCAGCTGCTGCGGCGTCAGCTCGCGCACCCAGAGCGTGTCGGCGAGCTGCAGCCGGTCGCCCTCGGCCGGGGTGAAGTCGGTGATGACGTCGCGGCCGCCGTTGCGGGCAAAGACGAAGACATCGGCCCCGGGCCCGCCGGTGAGCGTATCGTTGCCGGCACCGCCGTGCAGGGTGTCGTCGCCCGCACCGCCCAGAAGCAGGTCGTCGCCGCGCCCGCCGCGCAGCAGGTCGTCGCCGGCGCCGCCGTCGAGGGTGTCGTCGCCGGCGCCGCCGAGGAGCGTGTCGCGCCCCGGCCCCCCGAACAGGAGGTCGTCGCCCGGCCCGCCGGCAAGCCGGTCGTTGCCGCGCCCGCCCATCAGCGTGTCGCCGCCGCCGCCGCCCCGGAGCGTGTCGTCGCCACCGCCGCCGCGGATCAGGTCGTCGGCCAGACCGCCGACGACGAGGTCGTCGCCGCCGCCCATGGCGACGACCTCCGCGCCCTCGTCCGACAGCCGCACCACGCTGTTGCCGCCGAGGGTGCGGATGGTGCCGACGAAGGCGCCGGCGGTGATCACGTCGGCGCCCGCGCCGGTCTCGATCGCGCCGACGGCGCCGCGGGTGGTGATGACATTGTCGCCGCCGCCCGCGCGGATGCTGCCCACGGCGCCGGTGCCGGTGGAGATGACGTCGTTGCCGCTGCCGGTCTGGATGCTGCCGACGAAGCCGGCGCCGGTCGTCACCGCGTTGTCGCCATCGCTGAGCGCGATCGCGCCGGCGCCTCCGGAGCCGGTGGTCACCTCGGAGCTGTTGCCCGCAGAGGCCCGCAGCGACCCGAGAAATCCCTCGACCGACACGGACTGGCGCCCGCCCGCGCCGGCGAGGGCGATCTGGGCGATGCCGCCGCTGCCGATCTCGAGCGTGTTGCGGCCCTCGAAGGCGAAATAGCTCTCGATGTTGCCGTCCTGCGAGACGACGCGGTTCGTGCCGCCGCCGAGCTTCAGCGAGAAGATCCGTGCGTCTTCCGTGAGTTCGACGGTGTTGTCGCCATCGGCGATGAGCTGCTGGACGAGGCCGCCGGCGGCGATGGCGACGCGGTTGTCGCCGTCGACCAGCCGGACCTGTTCGACCGTGGCGGCGGCGACCGTCAGCTCGGTGGCGTTGCCGCTGCCGACCCAGATCGAGCCGATGAAGCCCTCGGTGGTCAGGACCTGCCGGCCGCCGGCGCCGGCGAGAAAGATCTGCCCGACGCCGCCCGGGCCGATCTGCAGCGTGGTCTGGGCATTGAAGGCGGCGAAGCTCTCGACAAAGCCCGTGCCGGTGGTCACGAGGTTCGTGCCCTGGTCGAGCTTCAGCGAGAGAATCCG
>Ga0213836_101528_pt1 | contig 13341 bp, 10 predicted proteins | sample SWPATP03_FD_160578 | JGI IMG/M metagenome (GOLD analysis project Ga0213836, IMG submission 160578) | Coastal seawater microbial communities from Marineland, Florida, United States - SWPA TP0 #3 | ecosystem: Environmental > Aquatic > Marine > Coastal | place: USA: Florida | collected 2016-08-05
GGCCAGCACCTGACCCTGCTGCTCAACGAGCTGCTCGACCCTCCGCCCACCGACCGCGCTCTGCGATTCGCCGAGCTCGACCCGCTTCCGACCGCGCAACCCGGGCCGTGGTCGCAACGCTCGGTCGACGTCTCCGCCGTGCCGGCCGGCGCCTACATCGTGCGGGTGCGCGTCGACGGCGCCGAGAGCCGCTTGACCGGCGATGATGCGGCACCGGAGCACAGGATGGTGCTGCCGTGACCGACGAGACCGCCCCGATCGACGCCGACGACCGCCTCCTCACCGCCGCCACCCGGTGGCTGCGCGCCATCCTGGTGCCCGAGGAGCAGGACCGCCTCGAGCCCGATCCGCCGCCGCCGGTGGCGAACCAGCGAGGACGCCGCGACCGGCAGGACCGCCGGTCCGCAGGCATCGCCCCTGCGCGACGCGGTCGCGACACGGAGGGGATCCGCCGCACACGTCGCGAGCTGGACGAGGTCATCTCGGGCGCCCCTGAGTCCCGCCTGCTGAGGTTCTGCGACACCTTCGAGCTGACGGACTTCGAGCGCGACATCCTCATCCTGCTCTTCCTGCAGGGCACCAACCTCGGCATCGCCGACATGTGTGCGGCGCGCTCGGAGAGCGACGGTGGGTGGCCCACCTTCGCGCTGTCGCTCCGGCTCGCGACCGACGACGACTGGGACGCCCGGCGGGCCTCAGGCGAGGGCGATTCCGCGCGCATGGCTGCAGAGCCCGACTGGCGGGCATTGAGCCCAGAGGGGCCGCTGCGGCAGTGGCGGATGCTCGAGATCAGCCAGCCGGGCGGCAAGCCGCTGATCAGCAGCCCGCTGCGCCTCGACGAGCGGATCGTGAACCACCTCAAGGGCATCGACTACGTCGACGACCGCGTCGCCGGGATCTGCCGCAGGGTCACGCGGGCATCCGGGCTGGTGAGCACGTCTCAGCACGACCTCCTCCTCGCAGCCACCGACCGCATCCGGGGGCTGGCCGAGTCGAACGGCCGGGTCGCCGCACAGCTGCTCGGCGGTCACCCATCGACGACCGCCCTGTTCAGCGCGCAGCTCGCGGCGCGTCTCGGGTGCGAGCTGTACCGCACATCGATGGAGGAGATCTCGCGAGCGCAATCGTCGAGCGACTTCGTGCGGCTGTGGAATCGGGAGCATCGGCTGCAGCGAGTGGCGCTCGACATCGATGCCACGGATGCCGCGACCGACCAGCTGGGAGCGATGAGGCGCTTCCTCGACTCGCTCTCGGGCACCATCCTGGTTGAGGTCGCCGAGCCGATCCCGGGGCTCGAGCAGACGGTCCTGCTCGACGTCGCTCGACCGACCCCCGCAGAGCTGCGCGAGCTGTGGGAGATGCTGCTGGAGGGCGATGCCGACGGGTGGGCCGACCGGCTCGCGGGCCAGTTCGGCGTCGATCTCGACGACGTGCTCGACGCCGTCGGCCACTCGGGAGACGACCCCGACGGGCAGGCCCTGTGGTCGCAGCTCCGGTCGCGCGGGCGCACCCGGCTCGAAGGTCTGGCACGCCGGGTGGTGCCGGCCGCTCGGTTGGCAGACGTGCAGCTGCCTGACGACGCGAGGCGGATGCTCGGTCAGATCGCCGACCACGCGCGGAATCGCACGACGGTGTACGACGAGTACGGGTTCCGCTCCCGACTGGCCAGCGGACTCGGGACCACCGCCCTGTTCGAAGGCGAGAGCGGCACGGGCAAGACGATGGCCGCCGAGGCTCTCGCGAACGAGCTGCAGCTCGACCTCTACCGCATCGACCTCGCCAACGTGGTGAGCAAGTACATCGGCGAGACCGAGAAGAACCTCAGGCGCGTGTTCGACGCGGCGGAGGAGGGCAGCGCGGTCCTGCTGTTCGACGAGGCCGACGCGATCTTCGGCAAGCGCAGCGAGGTGCAGGACAGCCACGACCGCTACGCCAACATCGAGGTCAGCTATCTGCTGCAGCGCATGGAGGCGTACGCGGGCATCGCGATCCTGACGACGAACATGAAGAGCGCGCTCGATCAAGCGTTCCTGCGCCGGCTGCGATTCGTGATCACCTTCCCCTTCCCGACAACCGACGAGCGCCGCCTCATCTGGCAGGCAATCTTTCCTGGCGTGCGGCCGAAGGGCCTGCGAGGCGTCGAAGTGCTCGACCTCGCCGAGCTCGCCCGTCCGTCGCTGACGGGCGGGCAGATCCGCAACATCGCGGTCAATGCCGCGTTCCTGGCAGCGGCCGCCGACGGCATCGTCACGATGGAGCACCTCCGTGCATCGGCGCGCGACGAGCTGCGCAAGAACGGGCGCCCGTTCGTGGCGTCCGACTTCGCTGGCTGGCACAACGCCGACCGGCTCGCACCGACGCTCGTCGGGGGGTCGCGATGACCGCCGGCATCGCATTTCACATCGAGCGCCTCGTCGTCGACAGCGAGGTGCTGGATGGTGCGGACCCGCGGGTGGTCGCCGACGCGGTCAGCGCCGAGCTGGGCGCTTTGCTCGAGTCGCACGGACTGCCCGCCGCTCTCGCGGCAGGTGCCGAGCTAGGCAGCCTGCGCGGCGGCTCCCTCCCTGCCACAGGGTCGCTCGGCGCGGGGATCGCGGCTGCGGTGCACACCGGGTTGTCGCGTTCGAACGGGCGCGCGACGGGCGACCAACTAGCGGCTCCCGGCGGAACCCCTTCGAGTGAAGCAGCGGTGCAATGACTGAGTCTGCGCGGCAGCGCGAATCGTGGATGTCGGGAGCGCGGAACCGCGCCTCCGAGACGCCGACAGATGAGAGGCCCGCCAAGGATGACGGATGCGGCGGGTGCAATCGCAACCGAGCGGGAATGCTCGAGCTGGCTGCGGATGGCGCGGAGGGCGCAAGGCCGGTGGCACCACCGAGAACCGGTTTCCCGGCACCGCATCTGGGATCGGTCGAGACGCCCACCCGTGCCGCTCTCGCGCCCCGATTCGCCCACGATTTTAGCGCTGTGAGGGCGTCGGCGCGCGTTGTCCCTTCTCGTGTGGACGAATCGCAGAGCGGTGACAGTTGGAGAAGGGAGTCGAACGATGCGTAGCCTCCACGCCGTCGAACAAAACGGGTCGCCGTCCTCTCTTCAAAGGTCCTGCGGCTGTGAGTCGAATACATCTGAAAGCGACCGAAAGCGAACGGATGAAAACTTGCTAATTCAGCGTCTCGCCGTGAACGGAGAAGCAGGCCTCGACGGAGAGTGGCTATCCGAGGGCGACTTCGCCCGGCCAGGAAAGCAGGTTCCGCGGATGGTCGACGAAGTTATTCACTCGGCGGGTATCCCACTTGATAGTGGCACACGGGGGCTCATGGAGCCGCGCTTCGGGCACGATTTCAGCCGAGTGAGAGTGCATTCGGGAGAGCTAGCTGCTGCATCGGCGCGGGCACTCAATGCGCTCGCCTACACTGTAGGCAATCACATCGTCCTCAACAGCGATGAATGCAGCCCCTCAACTGAATCCGGTCGAAAGACCCTTATTCACGAGTTGACACACGTCGTGCAACAGAATTCGTTCGACCCAGCTTCTGTCAGGGATATTCGAGTGGGCGTCGCATCGTCACCTCTGGAACGCGAAGCGGAAGCTGAAGCGAATGCGCCGGCGACGCCAGAGATTCGTGAGCCGTTGAAGGGGCGTTCGACTCCTGTCCTCGCTCGCCGGGGAGCGCCCGTCCCGATGAGACCGCCAGCGCGAGTTCCCGCCCGCGCGCCCGGTCGCGGCACAGGTTCAGGTCTTCCAGGTCGGGCGTCGCCTCGCGGAGGCGCAGCCTCTGAGCCCTCGTGGTTGCCGGAGCGCTTCGACGACAGTCTCGATGCGGGGTTGCAACGAAATCGTATCGACGCCTATGCCGAGCGGATGCGCACGCAGGCCGAGCGTCCGATTGCGACACTGGCCCGCGGGGGTCAAGCTCCAGAATTCATCACAGAGCACGGGACCCAGCGTGTCACCTGGCTGGGAGGGCCGTCCGGCGGCGGAGCAGTCACTGCCCGCAAGAGGGAATTTCATGTCCTCGACTCGATCGAATTCAGTGTGGCGCGAGCGTCGACGGACAACGATCTTCGTAACATCCTGCAGATTCACGCTCCCGTCGTTGCAGTCCTCGACGCTGCGATCGAGGTAGGGCGTCTCGGTTCCTTCTCCGGAACGGGATCCCTCACCGCGATCCGGCCGAGCCTCCTGTGGGACGAGCCCGTGTATGAAGATGATTTCGATCCGGACGCCGAGGAACGCCTAGCCGTATTCGAGAGGGCACTGCGCAAGCGCTCGGAGGCTGTCCCTGCCCTCAAGAACAGTCGATTGCTGTCGCAATCGAGACAGCGAGGGGGGTGTCGCATCGTGCCGATATCGCCCCTGGGCGACGATCCGCTGTCGGTCATCTATAGTCACGTTGTCACGGGTAGTCCTTTTTCTTATCGCATCAGTATCCAAGGCACACAGCGGTGGGCCGAGATAGATGCCCTTCGGGGCAACACGTGGTACGAGTGCAAGTGCGGATACAGGGCGCTGCTCTCCGGCGAATCGCGCGGCGACAAAGTCGCGGAGGCGGTGATGGCCAAGATGGACAAGCAAGTACTGAATCACGTCGACATCGCGCGCACCTGCGGGTTGGAGTACCGATACATCGTGTCGAACGAGACCGTTGCCGATCTACTTCGGTCTCGCTGGCACGGAAATGTCGTGATAGATGTACGCCCCTGGGAAGGCTGCGACTGATGTCAACCACCTACCCGCAGATCTCGCCCAAGGTCCTCAAGGGCGGCATCGCGCTGATCGATCCGGACTCCGGCCGGGTCGCGCGGGTCATCGCGCTGCAGTACAACCCGGAGACACTCAGCCGCACACTGCAGGCACAGGCCGCTGGCGCCGAGAGCGGCGGCGACCGCTCACAGGCGCTGCGGTTGAAGGGACCGCCGATCGAGAGCTACAAGCTCGACGCCGAGATCGACGCTGTGGACCAGCTCGACGACGGCGAGGACATCGTGCGGCAATGGGGCATCCTGCCTCAGCTCGCGTCGCTCGAGATGCTCGTGTACCCGACCAGCGCGCAGCTGCGCGAGCATCACGCCGCCGCGGGCCGTGGCGAGCTGCAGATCGCCCCGGTCGAAGCGCCCCTCGCGCTGTTCATCTGGAGCACGAAGCGCGTGGTGCCCGTGCGCGTCACAGACTTCAGCGTGACCGAGGAGTTCTTCGACACGCAGCTCAACCCCATCCGCGCCAAGGTCAGTCTCGGGATGCGTGTGCTCAGCGTCAGCGACCTGGGCTACGACCATCGTGGGGGAGCCCTGTACCTGCGCTACCAGAAGGAGAAGGAGCGCCTCGCGGGGCTGCACCCGGACTCCGCGCCGGCGGCGCTCGGCATCAGGGAGATACCGACATGAACCCGAACGACGCCCAGGAGCGACTCAGCGCCATGCTCGCGCCGATGCCGTTCGACGACGCGCTCTTCCCGCCGAGGAGCCGGTACCACGGCCTCGGCACCGCGGTGTGGGATGCGGACAGCGACCGGCCGATGGTCTACCTCCGGCGTCGACTGGTGCCGCATCCGGAGCGTCTCGCGACGATCGGCTCCCACGTGGTCGCCGACCGCGACCGCCCCGACACGATCGCCGCCGCGCGACTGGGCGACCCGGAGCTCTTCTGGCGACTCTGCGACGCGAACCGCGCAGTCTTCGCCGACGAGCTCGTCGCAGAGATCGGGCGGCGGCTTCGGGTCGCGGCCCCCGAAGGCACGCCTGGCGGCGCGACCGGAGGCACCGATGTCTAGGACGCGGAGCTCGAGATGAACAGGGGCGTCACGCTGTCGCTGTTCGTCGGGCCGATCATCCCGATCCCGGCGCCGCGCTTCGTGATCGAGGCGTTGACGGAGGTCACCGTGACCGCGGGCACCGCGACTTCCGACGGGTTCGAGCTCAAGTTCGTCATGACCAACGACTCGACCCTGCTGCAGGCCCTCTTCCTGGTCGGCGCGGGGGCCGTGCCGAAGGCGATCAGAGTGGTCGTGGCCGTCGAGATCAACGGCCGAACCGACGTGCTGATGGACGGCCTCGTCACCCAGACGCAGATCGCGCCGGACACGGGTTCGGGACCGACCCAGCTGGTCGTGAAGGGCAGGGACATCAGCGAGGCGATGGACGGTGTCGACTTCAGCGGCCTCTTCCCCTACCCCGCGATGCCACTGGAGGCCCGAGTGGCCCTCATCCTCGCGAAGTACATGGTGTTCGGGATCGTGCCGGCGATCGTGCCGACGCCGGCCGTCGACATCAACAACCCGCTGACCCGGATCGAGCAGCACTGGGGCACGGATCTGGTGTACCTGCGGCAGCTCGCGGAGATGGTCGGCTACACCTTCTACATCGAGCCGGGGCCCGTCGTGGGCGCGAGCATCGGATACTGGGGGCCGGTGCTGCGCATCGGCGCGGTGCAGAAGGCGCTCAGCGTCGACATGGACGCGGAGACGAACGTGCAGTCGATCAGCTGCACCTTCGACAGCGACACGGCCTCGCTGCCCATCGTGTCGGTCGAGAACCCGTTCACGCGGGTCCCGGCCATCCCGATCCCCCTCGGCCTCATCAATCCGCTCGACCCCCCGCTCGGGCTCGTGCCGCCCGTTCCCACCAAGTTCCCGATCGTCGCCGACAGCGCCAGGAAGGGCTTCCCGCGTGCACTGATGTGGGCGTGGGCCGAGCAGGCCGCGAGCAAGCGCGTCGTGCATGCCGAGGGGACGATCGACACGCTCCGGTACGGCGAGGCGCTCAAGCCGCGCCGCCTCGTCGGCCTGCGCGGGGTGGCGACCGCCTTCGACGGGCTGTACTTCACCGAACAGGTCACCACCACGCTCAAGCACGGAGAGTTCACGCAGCGGTTCACGCTGGTGCGGAACGGGCTCATCTCCACGATGGAGAGGATCCCGGTATGACCGTCACGACAGCGTCCGGTCCGAGCGCCCAGACCGGGCCCGCGAGGAAGCAGTACCTCGGAAAGTACCGGGGCGTCGTCCTGCAGAACGTCGACCCCATGGGGATCGGGCGGCTGCAGGTGCAAGTGATCGGCGTCTTCACGCTGACGTCGAGCTGGGCGATGCCGAGCTTCCCGGTCGCGGGCCTGCAGACGGGGGTCGTCGCCATCCCGCCGGTGGCCGCGGGCGTCTGGGTGGAGTTCGAGCAGGGAGATCCCGACTACCCGATCTGGACCGGCTGCTACTACTCCACCCGTGCTGAGGTGCCGCCCATGGTGCAGCTGGTCATGCCGCCCATCCCGGCGTTCACGATCCAGACCCCGCTGCAGAACAGCATCCAGGTGAGCGACGCGCCTCCATCGCCCGTCAGCGGCGGCATCATCCTGCGCAGTGCGACCGCGGGCATCGTCGTCAACGAGTCGGGCGTCTACATCTCGGACGGCAAGGGCGGCATGATCACGATCGTCGCCGGCATCGTCACCGTCAACTCCGGAGCTCTCGTCGTCAAGTGAGGCGCCAGCGGACGTCGCAGGGAAGGAAGCGCAATGCCAGGATTTCTGCTCCACGTGGGTGCGACCGTGCAGTGCCAGCACGCTGCGCCGGCGACGGTCACGAGCACCGCGCGGGTCTTCGTCAACGGGATGCCGGTGGCGACCGCCCCCGATGTCGCGACCGTCGCGGGCTGTCCGTTCACCGTCGGCCAGAAGTACCAGCCGTGCGTGACGGTCCGCTGGGTGCCAGCAGCAGCCAGCCGGGTCTTCGTCGGCGGCAAGCCCGCCGTGCTGCGCCTCAGCGGACCGGGGCCGGGCATCTGCCAGAGCGTCGAGCAGATCCCGCAGGGAGCGCCGACGGTCAGCGCGATCCAGACGCGCGTCTCGGGGATGTGACGGCGATGGACATCGACTTCCCGTGGCAGTACGACGCGCGGGGCCAGACGGCTGCCGCGGCATCCGACGACCACATCGGGGACATGCTCGAGCTGCTCCTCTTCACCGACCCGGGGGAGCGCGTCAACCGACCGGGATTCGGGAGCGGCATCCGCCAGCTCGTGTTCGCTCCGAACAGCCCGGACTTCGCCCCCGCGCTGGAGTTCGCCGTCGCGGCCGCGATCCAGCGCGAGCTGGGCGACGTGCTCGCGCTCGAGGGTGTGTCGGTGACGAGCGAGGAGGCGACCATCCGCGTGGTCGTCGACTACCTGATCCTCGCGACCGGGATGCCCGGCACCGTCGAGCTGGACGGGGCGCCGCGATGAGCGCGCATGCGCACGGCGACGACGGGCGTCGCGACGCCCTGCGGTTGGACGGCCGTCTCAACGGCATCGACTACGTCGAGGTCGAGAGCAACGCCAGCGGTGATCCCGTCCTGCACGTCTATCTGCTCGGCCGGCTGCCCGACGAACCGCAGCAGTGGCTCGACGCAGACAACCTCAGCATCGTCGGCGGCACGGTGCAGCCCCAGCCGACGGTGCTCAGGGTCGGATTCCACGACGCCCGCGACGATGAGCGCGACGACCGGATCACGGCCACCCTCGACCGCGCGGGCGACGCCTCGACCTACACGCTCGAGCTGCGGGGCACCGAGGAGCATCCCCTGGCCGATCTCGACCCGCACAGCGCATCAGCGAGCTTCAGCTTCGTCCTCACCGGATCGGCGACCGACGTGGACTGCGCGGCGACCGTGCCATGCAGCTCGGACGCCACCCCGACGCCGAGCATCGACTACCTCGCGAAGGACTACGCGAGCTTCCGGCGGCTCCTGCTCGATCGCCTGGCGACGACGCTGCCCGACTGGCGCGAACGACACGGTGCCGACCTCTACGTCACCGTGCTCGAGGCGCTCGCCTACCGAGCCGACCACCTGAGCTATGCCCAGGATGCGGTCGCGACGGAGGCGTACCTGGAGACCGCGCGATTCCGCACATCGGTGCGTCGCCACGCCAGGCTCGTCGACTACCGCATGCATGAGGGATGCAACGCCCGCACCTGGGTCGCGGTCGAGGTCGACGGCGATCCAACGGTGCGCGCCGACCGGGTGCAGTTCGTCACCAGGCCCGAGGGGGCGGATCGCGGCGCGACGGTGCTGCTCGAGTCCGATGTCGCTGCATCCGCGAGATCGAGCTACGAGGTGTTCGAGCCCGTGATGGAGCGCGGCTGGGAGGAGGTCGTCCCTGCGGATGTCGTCGACCCGCACGGCCTCACCGCGCGGCTGCTGCGAGGCGGGGACCCGCGCCTGCGCGCACTGCGCGAGCAGCTCGACCTGACGACCCGCGCCCTGTTCGAGTCCGCGCTCGCCGGAGAGCGTGATGAGCTCGCCTCCATCCTGGTCGGATTCCTGAGCGCCGCGCTCGACGGACCGCTGCTCGACGACCTCGACCGGTCCGACGCCTCGGGTCGCGGGCACAACCTGGTCGGCCTCGCGCGTCGGCGTCGCAACCGTTGCGCGATGCAGGAGATCTTCCCCGAGGAGCTCGTGCAGCCCGCTCGTCTCCGGTTCCACGAGGCGCACAACGTCGTGCGCTTCCACACCTGGCACGGCTCGGAGCGCTGCCTTCCCGCCGGTTCGACCGAGGCGGTCCTTCGGGATGGCTGGACGGACGAGGGCCGGGGCGGTCGCGTGCTCGACAGCCTCGGTGTGCGTGACGTGCTCGTGCTCGAAGAGCTGATGAACCCGGAGACGGGCAGCACGAGCGATGTGGATCCGACGCACCGGCATCCCGTTCGCATCGTCTCCCTGGTGCGCGAGGTCGATCCTCTCGGCGACACACCGGTCGTGCGCGTCCGGTGGTCCGACGACGACGCCCTCCCGTTTCCGCTCGTCCTCTCCGCGATCGGCCCGGCGCCGGAGTGCCGGTCGCTGGCGGACGTGAGCGTCGCCAGGGGGAACATCGTGCTGGTCGACCACGGAGAGACGGTGCGACAAGCGGCGCCGCCCGAGCTGCTCGACGGCGCGCGTGAGATCCTCACCGTGCCGTTCGACCCGCCCGACGACGTCGTGCCGTCCGGGGGGATCGAGTGGTGCTGCGCAGACGCCGGATGGCTCGACGAGAGCCCGGTGCGGGCTGACCGGTATTCGCCGCGATTGGCGCGCACTCCCGTCGCCTTCGCCGAGCCGCTCTCCGCCGAGCCGCGGTCTGCGAGGGCGGCACTGCAGCAGGATCCGCGCCGGGCCCGGCCGCAGGTGGCCCTGTTCAGTCCGGTCGAGCGCACGCTGCCGTGGATGGATGTGGTCACCCGGGAGGCGGGCGAGGGCGTCGACGCCCTCTACGAGCGCTGGTCGCCCCGGTTCGACCTCCTCTCGAGCGACGGCGACGACCGCCACTTCGTCGTCGAGGTCGACGACGGCGGCGTCGCCCGGGTGCGCTTCGGCGACGGCGTGTGCGCCGCCGCGCCCAGTCCTGGCGCCCGCTTCCTGGCGTGGTACCGGGTGGGCGGCGGAGCGAGCGGCAACGTCGGTCGTGACGCCATCCGCTGCCTCCTGCTGAGAGGGAGCATCGAGGGCGGCGCCGTCCGCGGGGTGCGCAACCCGCTGCCGGCTCTCGGAGGGAAGGCGCCCGAGCGTGTCGCCGACGTGCGGCTGCGCGCGCCGCACGAGTTCCGGACGACGCTCAAGCGAGCCGTGCTCGCAGACGACTATGCGGCCATCGCGCTCCGGGAGCTGCCCGAGCGTCTCCAGCGCGCGGCGGCCCGGCTGTCGTCGACCGGTGACAACCGGACGCTGGTCAGCCTGTTCATCGACCCGAGAGGGTCGACCGACGACGACGCGGAGCTGTGGGCCGCCGTGACCCGGGCGCTCCGCCCGTTCGTGCGCATCGGCCACCGGTTGGACGTGGTGAGTGCAGAGTACGTACCGATCGACCTCACGCTCCGGATCCGCGTCGCTCCCCACCATCAGTGGGGAGCGGTGCTCGCTCGACTCCGCTCGCGCTTCGGTGCTGCCACGGCTTTCGACGGTGCGCCAGGCATCTTCCATCCGGACAGGCTCACCTTCGGCCAGGCGATCTCCGTGAGCGCCCTCCTCACCGACGCCGTCGACGTGCCGGGCGTCGAGCGCGCCGCCGTGGTCTCGCTCACCAGGCATGCCGCCGCGCCCGACGTGCCGGCGACCGAGGTCTTCGAGGTGGAGCCGTGGCAGATCGTGCGGCTGGACGACGACCCGAACCGGCCCGCGAACGGTGTGCTGCGATTCGAACGGGAGGTAGCGGTATGAGCTGTTCGTGCGCATGCCACGGGCACCACGCCTGCGCGGGCGGCTGCCGCGTGGCTGGAGGATGCGGGGGAGGGTGCGGCGGCCCGCGCTGCTCGGGCTCGGACGACAGGCCTCCTGGCCTGACCGCGCTCGACGACGGTCGAGGCCGCTACGGGCAGTCCTTCGACCGGATGCGTCTGCGGCTCTCGGGCGACGACCTGCCGGGACTCGCCGCGCTCACCGCGCGTTCGACGGACGGGGACTTCGACCCGGCGGTCGCGCTGCTCGACGGCTGGGCGTGCCTGAGCGAGGTGCTCGGCTTCTACACGACGCGGGCGGTGCACGAGTCCTACTTGCGCACCTGCATCGAGCACCGGTCAGCGGTCGCTCTCGCCGCGCTCGTGGGCTACGCACCGCGGCCGGGTGTCGCCGCGGACGCCTGGCTCGCCTTCCTGCTCGACGATCTCGACCGGGAAGCGACCCTCGAGGTGCCCGACGGCACCCGCGCGTACAGCGTGCCGGGTCCGGGCGAGACGATGCAGCCGTTCGAGACGGTGGAGCCGCTCACCGGTCGTCCGCGCTGGAGCCGGATGCACGCGCGACAGACCATCCCGCAGTGGCTGGTGCCCGCGGCGGCGCAGCCCGGACTGCCGCCCGGCGAAGGGCCGCAGGACGTCACCACCGGCACGGACCCCGTGTGGTTCGCGGGCACCTCGACGGGCCTGCTCGCGGGGCAACCGCTGCTGTTCGACTTCGACGGCCGCACCAAGGTCGGCCGGATCATCCGCAGCCTCGACGTCCTGCCGGCCACGACGGCAGCCACGGTCGGGCCACCGTCGGCGGCGCGGACGCGTGTGATGCTGCGGGCGGCCGATGCTCACCTCGATGAGCGGGCACGCGTCACGTCGATATCGGGTGCCACGGTGCGACGGCTGCTGGAGCCTGCGGCCCTGTTCACGGCAGGGAGCGATGCCCTGGTCGCGTCGCCGAAGGAGGTCTTCGGCGAACGTTCGTACGCGCCCGCGGCCGCACTCGCCGCGGCGTACCCGCAGCTGGTCGCGTCTCTCGCGGACGCCATCGCCGGCACGCCGCCGACAGGCCCGACCGCCGCCGTCTCCGCGTTCGCGATGCGGGTGACGGCCGCGGTGCACGGACACAACGCCCCGCAGATCGCGGTCGTCAACGAGGACGGCGTGGTGACGTCCCATCAGGAGTGGCCGCTGCCGGAGACCCCGTGGGACGAGATCGCGCTCGATGCGGTGCATCCCGGGATCCAGCCGGGCAGCCAAGTGGCCGTGCTGCTGCCGTGGAGACCCGACCCGGACGCGACGGACGAGGAGAACAGGGCGGCGCGCTCGCTCGCCGAGAGCGGAGGCTTCGACCAGGACAGGGTGTTCACCGTCACCGCGGTGAGGACCGAGAGCCGCACCGCGTTCGGCCTCCCGGCGAAGGTCAGCGTCCTCACGCTCGACCGGGAATGGTTCGTCAGCGGTGGCGACGACGACTTCGGGGCGATCCGCAGCACCGTCGTGCACGCGCAGAGCGAGCCGCTGGAGCTGGCAGAACGGCCGATCGGAAGCGATGTCGGCGCGCTCGAGCTGGTCCTGGACGGCTTCTACCCAGGGCTCGAGCCGGGGCGGCGCCTCATCGTCTCCGGCGAGCGCTCCGACCTCGACGGCGTCACCGGGGTGCGCGCGTCGGAGCTCGTGATGGTCTCGGGCGTGTCGCACGGCACCCAGCCGGACGATGGCTGGTCGGCTCCCGACGGCGTGCACACCCGCGTCTCGCTCGCGCAGCCGGGCCTCCGGTACCGGTACCGCCGCACCTCGGTGACGGTGCACGGCAACGTCGCACACGCCACGCATGGCGAGAGCCGTGCCGAGGTGCTCGGCAGCGGCGACGCGGCCCGGCGCATGCAGCAGTTCGAGCTCAAGCAGCACCCCCTCACCTTCGTGTCGGCGACCACGACCTCGGGGATCGCCAGCACGCTCGGCGTGCGGGTGAACGGCCTGCGCTGGCGGGAAGCACCGAATGCCGCGGCAGTGACAGCCGATGAACGGGCGTACCTGGTGACGGCCGAGGGCGGTGAGCCGACGACGGTCGTCACCGGACTGGGCGCTCGCCTGCCCACCGGGCGGGACAACGTGCGCGCGACCTATCGGAGCGGACTCGGCCGGACGGGGAACGTCCGAGC
>Ga0213836_101532_pt1 | contig 13325 bp, 11 predicted proteins | sample SWPATP03_FD_160578 | JGI IMG/M metagenome (GOLD analysis project Ga0213836, IMG submission 160578) | Coastal seawater microbial communities from Marineland, Florida, United States - SWPA TP0 #3 | ecosystem: Environmental > Aquatic > Marine > Coastal | place: USA: Florida | collected 2016-08-05
TGGTAGACGGATGCAGGCAGGCTTCGCATCCGCTTGAGGACCAGAGGTGAGCATCTGGTGTCTCCGTTCCACAGGCGTAGCGTTCGTTTCACACCCCTTTAATCCCCCTCCCCCCGTCCGGCGTTATCCCCTGGATCAGAGAAGGCTTCCGAGATGACACAAACTCTCGTCGAGACAAAGACCGACGTCCCCACAAACCGCCTCTACAAAGCGCTCAGCGCAATCGAACGGGCCGGTAACAAACTCCCGCACCCGTTCTGGCTCTTCGTTATTCTGTGCCTGCTGCTGGGCGCGATAAGCGCCGTGTTGGCTGCCCTGAACGTCACAGTAACTTTGCCCGCGAAGGACGAAACTGTTGCCGTCCGAAACCTCTTCTCCATAGATGGTGCCAAGTTCGCCATTGAGTCGGCGCTAACGAACTACGCCACGTTCCCGCCCCTGGCAACCATCGTCGTTGTTCTGCTGGGAGTCGCCGTCGCCGAGCGCAGTGGACTTCTCACCGCGCTCCTGCGGATCACCATTGGACGTCTTCCCGCGGCGATGCTGACGTTCGCAATTGCTTTCAGCTCGATGATCGCCCACATCATGAGCGATTCGGCCTACCTCATCATGATTCCGCTGGGTGCTCTGGCGTTCCGTGCCGCCGGCCGCAGCCCTGTCTTGGGTCTGATGGTCGCCTACGCGGCAACAGCGGTGGGATTCAATGCGAGCCCCCTGGTCACCCCGCAGGATGCCATCCGTTCGTCTCTGTCGACGGCCGCCGCCCGTATCGTCGATCAGGACTACGTCATCACCCCGGTGGCAACGTACTTCTTCACGGCGGCTTCGTCGGTTGTGTTGGCGCTGGCGATTTCCCTGATCGTTGATCGTTTCCTAGCCCGCCGTCCGGAGTTCGGGGCCAATACCCTGGACGCGGATTTTGCGAAGGCTGACAAGCTTTTCAACATCGCGAACCACACCAGTGGTGCAGCAACGCAGCCCATTAAGCTCAATGCAACCGAGAACCGCGCCCTGAGGGTTACCGCGCTGGTGTTCCTGGCATGCCTGGCAGTCCTCACTGTGATGCTCCTGCCCGGTTCGCCTTTCCTGGGCAAGGACGGCGACGTCGTGACATCCCTCGTCGTGAAGAACATCGCCATCGTCATCTGCGTCATCTTCGCCCTGCTCGGAATCGTCTACGGAAGGATCACCGGATCCATCCCCTCGCTTAGTGATGTCCCTCCGGCCATGGCAGAAGGAGTTCGCACACTTGCGCCCGTGCTCGTCCTGTTCTTTGTCGTGGCCCAGTTCCTCGCGTACTTCACCTGGACGAACATCGGCTCGGTCATCAGCGTCAACGGCGCGCAGGCTCTGAAGTCACTGGAAGCACCGCACCTGGTCATCCTGCTCGTCATCGTCCTGGCGATCAGCATCCTGAACATCCTCATCTCCAGCGGTTCGGCGATGTGGTCAATCCTTGCCCCGGTCGTGATCCCGATGGTGATGTACGTGGGCCTCAAGCCGGAGGCATCGATGGTTGCCTTCATGATCGGAGACTCCGTGACGAACTGCATCACGCCCCTGAACGGGTACTTCGTGCTGGCCCTCGGCTACGTCCAGCAGTTCCGGAAGGGTGCCGGTATCGGAACGATGCTCTCGTTCACGATCCCGCTCGCCATCGGCGTCCTGGTCGTGTGGTCGGCGTTCTTTGTTCTCTGGTACGCGCTGGGCATTCCGCTCGGCCCCGGCGTCCCCGTCCGCTAACCCGCCAGACGGCCCCTCTTACCCGCACAGGGCCTCCGCTCCGTGCACCCTACAACGAAGGAAAAACATCAATGGGAAGTATTGCAATTGTTGGAGCAGGAAACGTCGGCCAGGCCATCGCCGGGCACATGGTCCTGGTCGGACACGACGTCCGGCTGTTCTCCCGCTGGGAAAAGGACTTTGAGGCGATCATTGCAAATGACGGAATCGACCTCTCGGGCGATGTCGAAGGTCACGCCGGGAAGCCCCTTCTCACAACAGATCTCCGCGAAGCCGTCACCGGTGCGGATGTTGTGATCGTCGCCGCCCCGGCCTTCGCCCACGCGTACCTCTCGGAACACCTGGCCACGCTGTTGGAGCCTGACCAGCTGGTCGTGTTCCAACCCAGCGTGCTGGGAAGCGCGGTGGAACTCACCCGGCACTTTGCCCTGGCCCAGCGGACTCCCTGCCTCATCGCCGAGACCGCCACGAGCCTGTACACCTGCCGTCTCCGCGGCCCCGCGCAGGTATTCATCGGCGCAATCAAGCAGGCAGTCCACCTCGCAGCCATCCCCCACGCCAGCACCCGGACCGTCCTGGACCGTCTCAGCCACTACTTTGGCAACAGTTACGTGCCCGGCAGCGACACCCTCTCGGTCGGGCTCGCCAACTGCAACGCGATCTATCACGTCCCGCCGGCAGTGCTAAACATCAAGACCGTCGAAGACGGGGACAGTCTTCCCCTGCACACCCTGGTCACGCCCCGCGTCGCAGAGGTCATCCACGCCCTGGACCAGGAACGGCTCGCCCTGGCCGCGGCACTGGGCGTAGAAACAATCAGCTTCTGGGAATTTCTTGAAAGCGCCTACGGGGTCACCGAAGGCACATACGTGGAGCGGGTCGTTCAAAGCTACGGACGCCAGGCCTTCCCCGAACCCGACTCCCTGACCCACCGCTACTTCACCGAAGACATCCCCTTCGGCCTGGTCATCTGGAGCTCCCTCGCCAAACAAATCGGCCTTCCCCTCCCGCTCACAGACTCCTTCATCAAGGTCAGCGGGATCATCTGCGGCACCGACTTCGAGGCAGCCGGACGCACAGCAGACATCCTTGGCCTGGAGGGGCTGGACGCCGAAGCCATCAGAGCAGCGTTCCTTGACGGCGTGACCCCACTGGTCACGGCATAACCAAAACTTCCACCAGAAATTCAGCACCGGCCACGAGCTACTTCCGGGCGGAACCTCTCTTCTTGAGGACTTTCCAAACCGGCGCAGGAACCCGGTGCGATTCCAAAGCAAAAGAACCGCCAGACGTCGCAGACCTTGACTCCTGGCACCACCGTGGCCGGGCTCCCCTTCCCGGGCAGCCCGGCCACAGCGGTACGAGACCGACAGCCATCATGCTGCACGACCGCCGATCAGAGAAAGCGGCGAACCTCGAAGGCGGCACACCTCGAAAGTGCTGCACAATCCCCGCGCGGATTGTGCGAAGAACTTCTTCGCGTCCGCGGGAACTCTCTAAACCCTGAAGGGCCTGATCAAAAGGTGAACCAACACATTGTTATCGTCGGCGCAGGCGTGATCGGCTGCGGCCTGGCCGATGAACTTACCCGTCGGGGTGCCTCGGTCACCGTGATCGACGCCGCCGAGGCGGGGTCTGCCACCAGCGCAGCGACCTTTGCCTGGGTCAATTCCAACGACAAGACACCGGTCGAGTACAGCAACCTCAACCTGCTCGGGATACAAGCACATGAGCGCCAGGCACGCTCCGTTGCTCTCAACCGGGCACCATGGTTTCACCAGACCGGCAACGTGCAAATTGCCCAAACCGAACACCACATGGCTGCCATTAGACAGAAGGTCCAGGAACACGCCGCCAACGGGATCGAAGCCCGACTCCTGACCCCTTCTCAAGTCCGGGAACTTGAACCATCCCTGCAGCCACCCCACCTGACCGGCGGGGCGTTCTTTCCCCAGGAAGGGTGGATCGATGTGCAGAGGATGTGCACGTCCCTTCTTGACCGGGCCATCGGAGCCGGGGCATCTTTTGTCCCCCACGAGACGGTCACCAACATCCAAGGAAACCGGGTGACAACAACAACACGTGATGGACGCAGCCGTAACTACCATGCCGCAGTTGTCATCCTCGCGGCAGGCAACGGCAACCGAAAGATCCTCGCGGCCTCGGGAGTGGACTTCCCGACAATCGACCCTACGGACAACCGCAGCCAGACTCCGTCCGTCGGAATCATCGGCACCACCGGCCCCGTCCGCTCCGGCATCGGGCACATCATTTCCGGTGAAGGCATCGTGCTCCGGCCCGCCCGCAACGGCGGAATTACGTTCACTGAACATCCGACGGCCGACACATGGGATCTGGATGACCCCAGGATCTGGGCGATACCGGCACTGCTGCTGGATCGCGCCCGTGAGTTGTATCCCTCCCTGGAAAACGCAACAACGGAAGCGGTTCGTCTCGGCATCCGCGTGCTCCCCAAAGACGGCCTGACGATCGCGGACTGGATCACCGATGACAAATCAATCTACGCCGTAGCCACGCACAGCGGAGTCACCCTCGCGGCGCACCTCGCGGAAGTCGTTGCAGAGGAAGTCCTCAGCGGATCCCGCCATCAGTCCCTCGCCAAATTCAACCTGGCCAGATTCGCGGCCCTATGACTTCTGAAACCCGTCCCGTCCCATGGAAAGGGAAGCACCGTGAATAATCCCGGAAACCAAGGTTCGACGCTGCCGGCCACGGCCGGGACGACGCCGGATTCCGCCAAGCCTTCCCCTGAGGGAAAAGGCGAGTACCTCAGGCGTGGTGAAATCGCAGCCTTCAGCGATCTCGCCCACCGCAACGGAATGTTGCACGTCGACCTGCAATCCAGCCTCGTCCGGATCCACCGCGAAGACGGATACCACGCCACCTACGACCTCAACAGCGGACGGCTGATAAGCGTCAAAAGCCCAGTTTAGTCGGCTCCTGGTCCCCCAGCGCCGCACCTCAAGGCCCGAATAAGGCCCTACACATTTCTGAACAACGGAAGGACGGCCTGTGGCTGTTGGCACTTTCGATCTCTTCTCGGTGGGTACGGGCCCATCGAGTTCCCATACGGTAGGCCCGATGCGGGCTGCCGCGGCGTTCAACGCTGAGCTTAGCGCCTCCGGCAAGCTGGCAGAGGTGGCGTCGCTGCGGGTTGACCTGTACGGGTCCCTCGCCGCGACCGGGCACGGCCACGGCACCATGACGGCGATCCTGCTCGGCCTGGAGGGCTTCCACCCCGAGCTGATCCTGCCTGAGGAAATGGAGGACAGGCTGGCGGCGATCGCCGAGACCGGCATCATCCAACTGGCCGGTTCCCTCCCGCTGCCCTACGGCGTGAAGGACATGATCCTGCGCCCGCTGACCATCCTGCCCCGGCACACCAACGGGATGACCTTCACGGTCTCCGACGCCCACAGCAACGTCCTGCACACAGCGACGTTCTTCTCGGTCGGCGGCGGCTTCATCGTCCGCGAAGGCGAGGAGACCACAGACCAACAGGAGCTCGAGGAATCCAGGAAAAAGCTGCCCCTGCCGTTCCGGACCGCTGGCGAGCTCCTCGCGCACTGCCAGGCAACCTCCCTGAGCATCAGCGAAGTGATGCGGACCAACGAAGAGGACAGCCGGACGGCAGAGGAGATCCGCGAAGGCCTCCTGCACATCTACTCCGTGATGGAACAATGCGTAGCAACCAGCCTTAAACGTCACGGCCTGCTGCCCGGCGGGCTCAAGGTCCGGCGCCGGGCCCCGGACTGGCACGAACGCCTCATGAAGGAAGGCCGTGACCAGGACCCCGACTACCGGGACCCGAAGTACTGGCAGGAATGGGTCAACCTGATCGCCCTGGCCGTGAACGAGGAAAACGCCTCCGGCGGCCGGGTGGTCACCGCACCCACCAACGGCGCCGCGGGCATCATCCCGGCCGTGCTGTACTACGCGCTGCACTTCGCCCCGGGCATGGACAAGGCCACCCAGGCCGACCGCGACGAGACGATCGTCAAGTTCCTGCTGACCGCGGCCGCCATCGGGGTGCTCTACAAGGAGCAGGCTTCGATCTCCGGCGCGGAAGTCGGCTGCCAGGGCGAGGTGGGTTCGGCGTCGTCGATGGCGGCCGCAGGCCTGGCCGAAGTCATGGGCGGCACGCCGCAGCAGGTGGAGAACGCCGCGGAAATCGCGATGGAGCACAACCTGGGCCTGACCTGCGATCCGATCGGCGGACTGGTCCAGATTCCCTGCATCGAACGCAACGCCATCGCCGCGGCGAAGGCCATCAACGCCGCCAAGATGGCCCTCTGGGGCGACGGCGCCCACCGGGTCTCCCTCGACGAGGCCATCGTGACCATGCGCGAGACCGGCAAGGACATGTCCTCCAAGTACAAGGAAACCGCGATGGGCGGCCTCGCCGTCAACGTCGTGGAATGCTGACCCGTCCGCCCCGGAATACGAAACATCTGCCCATATCGCGATTCCAAGGAGCCCGCGACGCTGGATCCGCTGAGCTTCGGCCCGTGCCTGGGCTCTTGCTTCCTGGGAATTCGGATGTAGGTGGTGATGTCGCGGAGCATGGCCCAGAGGACATTGAGGCGGCGGCGGCCAGGGCGAGCATGGCCTGGATGTGGGTCTTCCCTTCAACACGTTTGCGGTCGTAATAGCAGCGCGAGGCGGGGCAGCTTTTCAGCGCCGAGGGGCCGGAGAGGTAGAAGACCCGGAGCAGTCGGCGGTCGTAGCGTCGGGTGCGGTGCTGGTTGCCGGTCATCCTGCCGGAGTCCCGGGGCGCGGACAGTGCCGAATCCGGGCATGCTCAGCAGGGTCCGGGTGTGCCGGTGTTCGGTGACTTTCTCGCCGATCAAAGCATCGAGCCCTGCCAACTCCTCGTTCAGGGTGATGATTTCCGGGCGAGGGCGGCGACGACCAGCTCCCCAAGGTGCTGGGCCGGGACGGTGGTGTGCTGGGATTTCGCGGCCTCCACGGCGGCCTGGGCGACGGCGGCCGATGAACGGGTGCCGTGTTTCTTCAACCAGGCGTGCAGTCCTGCCTGGCCGGTGCGGCGGATCCCGTCCGGGGTCCGGTGTCTGGTCAGCAGGAGCAGGGCGGCTTTGGAGCGGCTGTAGTCAAAGGCCCGCTCCAGCGCGGGGAGGTATTCGAGCAGCTGGGCCTGCAGGCGGTTGATCGCCCGGACCCGGTCCGCGGACTTGTCGGCCCGCCGGGAGGTGAGGATCCGCAGCCCCGTGCTGATCTCATCCCCGGCGCGCAGCGACTGCAGATCGCGGCGCATCCTGGCCTGGTCCGCGATCACGGCGGCGTCTTTGGCACGTCCGTTTTGCCCTCTCCGCGGTAGAGCTTGGAAGCGTGGTGGACGAGACGGCCCGGGATGTAGAGGATGTTCTGGCCGTGGCCGACCAGGATGGCGATCAGCAGCCCGGGTCCGCCGTGGTTCAGGTCGGTCGCCCAGATGACCTCGTCTCCGTCCCCGGGTTTGGGGACGGTGGCGATGAGTCCGAGCAGGGCCGGTTCGTCGTTGGGGATTTTCTGCGAGAGCAGCCGGTTTCCGTCGTCGCCGAGGACGACGCAGTGATGACGGGATCCGCTCAGCATTGAGGGTTTTGCTCGTGGCTCGGAGCGCAATAGACAGCCGCAGGACCGGGGACCGGAAAATGCTCACCGCGCTGCTGCGCAGTTTCGATCTCGGCATCGATGCCAGGAAGCCTCTGACCGACGCCCAGGTGCGCGCCGTGGCCGCTTGGCGGGTGGGCGTGACGACGACACGCCCACCCGGACAATCCGCGACGAAGCCCGCCTTCGCCGCCCTCGCCGGTGCCGCACCCCTGTCTGCTTCCAGCGGCAACACAGTGCGGCACTGGCTCAACCGCGGCGGTGACCGACAGCTAAACCGTGCGCTCGAGATCATCGCACGCGTGCGCATGTCGAATCACCCTGCCACCCGCGCATACGTCGAACGCCGGTTGAGCGAGGGCAAAACCCGACGGGAGATCCGCCGATGCCTCAAGCGTTACATCGCCCGAAAACTCTTCCGCCGCCTAAGCCGCCTCCTGGCCGAACCCGAACAGCCGTCGGTTGTTTGACCAGCGCCCGAAACTTGACCGCAAGGCATAGAAGGGTCAGCGGTCGGGTCATCGCGGGGAGCGCGGGCGGCCAATCCTTCGAAGGCATATCGACGTGAATCGTCCGGCCACAGCAACCAAAGCCATACCCCGCCTCCCCCGGGTAACCACGACCCTGCAACGGCCACGAAACCAGCCGAGGACAACATAAGGACAGCAGCCGGCGGACCATAGCATGACAGAAGCCTGATAGGTAATTGACAATTTTGTAATACTGCGGTGGTCTCTGCTGGCCAAGAGACCTCGGATCGTTCATGCTTAGCTATGACCTCAATGTCGAGCCAGTACCGGATCATCGCGGTCTGCACCGGAAACATCTGCCGGTCTCCGATGGCCGAACTCATGCTGGCGGAGGCATTCCGGGCCGAGCGCCTCGCCGGGGCCGTGGTCGATTCCGCCGGCACCACCGCCTATGAGGCCGGCCGGCCCATCGATCCCCGGGCCGCACGCAAACTCACGTCCCAGAACATTGCCTCGGACCGCCACGTGGCGCGCGAATGGCGCCCCGAATGGTTCGTCAGCCGCGAACTGATCCTTGCCCTCGACGTCGACCACTACGGCTGGCTCCGGCAGGCGGCACCTGACCGCGAGTCCCTGGCCAAGATCCGCATGCTCCGCAGCTTCGACCCCGCGGTGGCGGACAAAGACCCGCTGGAGCAGGGCATCGAGGACCCGTGGTACGGCGGCCACACCGACTTCGACACCACGTGGAACCTCATCCGGGCCGCCGTGCCGGGGATCGTGGAGCACGTGCGCGCCGAGCTTCGGCGGCCGGACGGGCCACATCACGGCGGCGATCAACCCAACGCACAGCAGCGGGTACGCTCTATTTCATGAGCCCCGCACCCGTCATCATCGCAATCGACGGGCGGTCAGGCTCCGGCAAGACCACCCTGGCCATCGAGCTGGCGGCGCGGCTCCGGGAACACCACAAAGTCTCACTCTTCCACCTTGAGGACATCTACCCCGGCTGGAACGGGCTCGCGGCCGGGATCGAACGCTATGTCACCACTGTGCTGTCGCCGTTGCGGCGCGGGGAGCCCGCGGAATGGGTCAGTTGGGACTGGGAACGGCACTACGACGGCGAGGTCCGCACCACCCGCCCGGCGGAAATCGTACTGGTGGAAGGGGTCGGCGCCGCCGCGGCGGCCGCACGCCCCCTGCTGGACGCCGTGATCTGGGCTGATTCCTCCGACTCCGAACGCCGGACCCGGGCCCTGGCCCGGGACGGCGAGACCTACGAACCCTTCTGGGATCAATGGGCGGCCCAGGAAGCGGAATGGCTGGCGGCCGACGACGTCCCGGCGCGCGCCGACGTGCACGTGCGCAACCGTGCGGACGGCGCAGCCCCCGACGACCTCCTGCAGGCCCTTCAATACCTTCCCGCCGTCGCCCCCGCCCTGCTGCCCGAACTCGCCGCCCGGGGCGGGCTGGAGCTGCGGGCAGAACGGATCGACGCCAAACCCGACGCCGCCCGGTTGTTCGCAGCACTCTTTGGCGGCTCAACCAACGCCGTGTGGCTCGACTCCTCGCTGGACCCGGCGGGCCTTGCCCCGGAAGCCGCGGAACGCAGCCGCTTCAGTGTCCTGGCCGACGACGGCGGCCGTTTCGGCCAGGCCGTCCGGCACAGTTCCGGACTGACCCGCGTCAGTACCGGCCAGGCCACCGTGACCACCGACGGCCCGTTCTTCCGCTGGCTCGACGGCGTCTGGGGGCGCCGGACGCTGCGCGCCCCGGCGGGCTACCCGTGCGAGTTCACGCTCGGGTGGCTCGGGTACCTCGGCTACGAGCTCAAGCGCGAAACCGGCGGCGCGGACGTCGTCGCCACCACCCCGGACGCCTGCCTGATCTTTGCCGGCCGCGCCGTGGTTCTCGACCGTGCCGAGGGCACGGCCTGGCTGCTGGCCCTGGACACGCCCGACGCCCGGGACTGGCTCGGTACGGCCCGTGCGGCCGTGGCGGCGGCCGAATCCGCGGACGGCTCCGCGCCGTCTGCCGCACCGTCTGCCGCACTGGCTGGATCTGCAGTGCATCTCTCCGCTGTACCGGGTTCCTGGGCGCCACCTGTCACTCCGCCGCACTTCACCGCCCGGGACGCGGAAGCCGGCTACAAGGCAAAGGTTTCCGAGGCCCAGCGCGAGATCGCCGAAGGAAACACCTATGAGGTCTGCCTGACCACCGCGCTCACCGCCGCCGCGCCCTCGGGCCCCCACAGCATAAGCCCCGATGGCACGGACCCGTGGCAGACCTACCTGGAGCTGCGGCGCCGCAATCCGGCCCCCTTCGCCAGCTATTTGCGCTTCGGCGGGCTCACGGTGGCGAGCACGTCGCCGGAGCGATTCCTGCAGGTTGCCGCGGACGGCAGGATGCGCGCCGAGCCCATCAAGGGCACGCGCCGCCGCGATCCGGAACCGGGGGCGGATGCGGCCCTGCGGCAGGAACTGGAATCATCGGCCAAGGACCGCGCGGAAAACATCATGATCGTGGACCTGCTGCGCAACGACCTGAGCCATTTCGCCGTCCCGGGCACGGTGGCCGTCAGCCGGCTGTGCGCGATCGAAAGCTACGCCACGGTGCACCAAATGGTGAGCACCATCGACGCCCGGCTGCGGCCCGGGATGCCGCGGGCCGAGGCGGTCGCCGCCTGCTTCCCCGCCGGCTCGATGACCGGCGCCCCGAAGGTCAGCACCATGGCCATCCTGGACCGGCTGGAGGCCGCCCCGCGGGGCGTGTACTCCGGGGCGATCGGCTACTTCTCCCTGAACGGGTCCGCCGACCTCGCCGTGGCGATCCGGACCCTGGTGACCAGGGCGCTCGGGGACGGTACGGCGGAACTAAGCCTCGGCGTCGGCGGTGCCGTCACCGCCGATTCGACGCCGCAGGAGGAGTACGAGGAAATCCGGACCAAAGCGTTCGGCGTCCTCTCGGCGCTCGGCGCTGAGTTCCCCAAAGGCTGAGTTCCCCCGGGTTAAGTTCCCGCAAGGCCGACGCGGCTGTTCCGCGGAGGCCCCGGCTACTGCAGGGTTGCCGTCAGCCGTGCGACGTTGTCCACGTATTTGACCTTCATGGGCCGTTTCATCCAGTCATCCAGCACCAGCTCGTGGGAGATGGTGCGGTAGGTGTCCTCCACGGCGCTGATCCGCCGCACGATGTCCTCCCCCAAGAGCATCACCGAGACCTCGAGGTTCAGCGAGAAGGAGCGCATGTCCATGTTGCTGGAACCCAGCACGGCAACCTCGTCGTCGATCGTGAAGTGCTTGGCGTGCAGCACGTAGGGGGCCTTGTAGAGGTAGATCCGCACCCCGGCTTCAAGCAGAGCCTCATAGTAGGACTGCTGGGCGTGATGGACCAGGAACTGGTCGCCCTTTTCCGAGACGAAGAGTTCGACGTCGACGCCGCGCTGCGCCGCCGTCGTCACCGCATAGAGCAGCGAGTCATCCGGGACGAAGTACGGGCTGCAGATCGAGATCTTGCGCTGGGCCGAGTAAATGAGCGTGTTGAAGAGCCGCAGATTGTTTTCGGTGATGAAGCCGGGGCCGCTGGGCACCACCTGAGCGGTGATGTTGCCGGCGTGCAGTTCGGGCCGGTGCGCGAGTTGTTCCTCAATGGATTCGTCGGTCTCGCTGAGCCAGTCGGTGGCGAAGACGACGTTGAGCGTAGTGACGATCGGCCCGCGCAGGCAGGCCATCAGCTCGACCCATTCGCGGCCGATCTTGCGGTGCCTGGGGTTGTTGTAGGAGGGCTCGATCAGGTTCTGCGATCCGGTGAAGGCGATCTCGCCGTCGATCACCATGATCTTGCGGTGGTTGCGCAGGTCCGGTCGGCGCCACTGCCCCTGCAACGGGTTGAGCGGCAGCATGGGCCGCCAGCGGATCTTGCTGGCCTTGAGCCGGGCGATCAGCTTGCGATAGCCCTTGATGCGAAGTGTGCCAAGGTGGTCGAACAGGACACGGACCTCGACGCCGCGCTCGGCGGCCTCTTCCATCGCGGTCAGCAGATCGTCCGTGACGTGGTCCGAGCTCATGATGTAGAACTCGGCGTTGACGAAGGACTTTGCGCCGCGGACCGCCTCGGCCATCGCCTTGATGGAGTCGGGGTAGCCGGGCAGCAGCTCCACTTGGTTACCGTCCACCATCGGCAGCGAGCCCAGCGTCTTGTTCAGTTCCGCGGCGGAAGCCACCCATTCGGGTCCGGCGTAGCGGCTTTCCAGCATCGCCAGTTCCGAGGTCCCGGCGCGCACTCGGGTATTGACCGCGTCCTGCTGCGCGCGGCGTTTGCGGGAGAGCCGGAAGTTGCCGAACAGCAGGAACAAGGCCAGGCCCAGGACGGGCACAATGAAAATGCCCAGCAGCCACGCCATCGCGGTGGTGGGCCGCCGGTTTCCGGGGATGATGCCCAGGGCAAGCACACGGATGGCGAAGTCGATCACGGTCAGGATCAGAATTGCCCAGGACGGCAAAGTTTCCGCCAGCGGAAATGGCCACAGCACAGGCGAACCCCTCAAGCTACAGGCCCGCGGAACAGTTCCGGAACGGGCAACGTGCAAATCCTATCCCGGGACCACCGAGACTAAGCTGTAGCCATGACCACTCCTGCCTCTGCTCCTGCGCCCGCGACCGTGCTGGTATTCCTGGACCCGGCGTTCGACGGCGGCCGCGTTGCGGACGCGTCGAAGCCGCAACTGATGGCCACGGACCTGGGCGCCACCCGCGGCGACGGTGTTTTCGAATCACTGCTGGCCGTCGGCGGCCGGCCGCGCAAAATCCAGGCGCACCTGACCCGGCTGGCCGGCTCAGCCCGCCTGCTGGAGCTGGACATCCCTGCCGGGGACGCCTGGCGGCGTGCCGTGGATACCGCCATCAGCGAGTACCGGCGCCAGGATCCTGCCGTGGCTGCAGCCGGCGGCGCAGCCGAGGACGAGGTGGTGGTGAAGCTGCTGGTCACCCGCGGGCCGGAGGGCGCCGCCGCCCCCACCTGCTGGGTCCAGGCTTCCGCCCCCGCGGCGGCGGGCCGGCGGCAGCGCGAGACCGGAATCGACGTCATCCTGCTGGATCGGGGCTACGACAGTGAAGTCGGCGAGCGCGCCCCCTGGCTGCTGCTGGGCGCCAAGACCCTCTCTTACGCCGTGAACATGGCCGCGCTGCGCTACGCCCACCAGCACGGCGCCGACGACGTCATCTTCACCTCCGCGGACGGCCGGGTCCTGGAGGGACCGACGTCGACCGTTCTGCTGGCGCACCTGGAAACCGCGGACGACGGCGCCGGCGGCGTTCGCACGATCCGGCGGCTCATCACGCCGCAGCTGGACAGCGGCATCCTGCCGGGCACCTCGCAGGGCGCCCTGTTCACCGCCGCCAAGGCGGCCGGCTGGGAGCTGGGCTATGGCCCGTTGGAGCCAAAGGACCTGCTGGATGCCGACGCCGTCTGGCTTATCTCCAG
>Ga0213836_101536_pt1 | contig 13304 bp, 11 predicted proteins | sample SWPATP03_FD_160578 | JGI IMG/M metagenome (GOLD analysis project Ga0213836, IMG submission 160578) | Coastal seawater microbial communities from Marineland, Florida, United States - SWPA TP0 #3 | ecosystem: Environmental > Aquatic > Marine > Coastal | place: USA: Florida | collected 2016-08-05
GGCGTGAACCTATCGACGACCAGGCGCTCGTGGTGCCTGAACTCTGTTGCGGACGTGCCCGCAGACCAGATGGACACCGACCCCCAAGACGCGGAGGAATGTGGCGAAGGCTTCGCCCCGGATCGCGTGTCTCCAGAATCAGCTCTCGGTGCGGGATGACTGTGGCATGGACTGGGTCGTTGCCCTGAAATCCGCCCATTTACTGGGCTGTCTCGAGTACCGGCTGTGGGACTCGAACCCACACGCCCTTTCGGACAACGCATTTTGAGTGCGTCGCGTCTACCATTCCGCCAAGCCGGCCTGCGAGCATCCCCATCGATGCCTGCGCCACGAGAGTACCGTAGGCTTTCGTGCGTGAGTGAGCAGGAGCAGTCAGCAGCCCCCCGCCGCGTTGTCGTCGCGGAAGATGAGTCGTTGATCCGTATGGACATCGTCGAGATTCTTCGTGACAACGGCTACGACGTCGTCGCCGACGTGGGCGACGGCGAGGCCGCCGTTGAGGTCGCCACCGAGCTGCGCCCCGACCTCGTCGTGATGGACGTGCGTATGCCCAAGCTCGACGGCATCGAGGCAGCGAAGCGCCTGAGCGAGAACCACATCGCACCCGTCGTGCTGCTGACCGCGTTCAGCCAGAAAGAGCTGGTCGAGCAGGCCAGCGAGGCCGGCGCCCTCGCCTACGTCGTGAAGCCGTTCACGCAGAACGACCTGCTGCCGGCGATCGAAATCGCGCTCAGCCGCTACCAGCAGATCATCACCCTCGAGGCCGAGATCGCCGACATGGCCGAGCGCTTCGAGACCCGCAAGCTCGTCGACCGCGCGAAAGGCCTCTTGAACGAGCGCATGGGCTTGACCGAGCCCGAGGCCTTCCGCTGGATCCAGAAGGCGTCGATGGACCGTCGCACGACCATGCAGGCCGTCGCGCAAGCGATCATCGACCAGCTGGCGCCGAAGAAAGACGCGGCGAAGAAAGACGACGAGAAGTAAGCCGCCGTCGCGCGCGGCCGACTAGCGGTCGCGCAGCATGTTCGTCATGCGGACGGTCGAGAGCCGGCGGCCCTCCTCGTCGCGGATGATGATCTCGTGAGTCGCAAGCGTGCGGCCCAGCACGAGTGCCGTGCAGGTTCCCGTGACGACGCCGCTCCTCACCGAGCGCGAGTGCGTCGCGTTGATCTCAATGCCGACGGCGTAGCGGCCAGGCCCCGCGTGAATCGCTGATGAGATCGAGCCGAGGCTTTCACCGAGCACGACGTGCGCGCCGCCGTGCAGCAGGCCGATGACCTGCGTGTTGCCCTCGACCGGCATGGTGGCGACCGACTTCTCGGCCGACAGCTCGAGAAACTCGATTCCCATCTTGCGGGTCAGCGAGCCTCCACCGGTCTCAACGAGGCGAGCTACCAGCTCCGGGTCGAGGTCGTCGGGGATGCGCGTCACGGGTTCTCCTCGCGGGCGGGGGCGATCTCACGGCGGCGTCAGTGCGCGCCGTTAGGCTGGCGCACGTGACGGACTCCGCAAAGCCTACTCTGCTCATTGTCGACGGCCATTCGCTGGCATTCCGGGCGTTCTACGCTCTGCCGGTCGACAGCTTCGTCACTCGTGACGGGCAGCACACGAACGCGATCCACGGCTTCATCTCGATGTTCCTGGGTCTCCTCGCGAAAGAGAAGCCGACCCACGTCGCCGTCGCCTTCGACATCTCGCGCCACTCGTTCCGCACCCGCGAGTACCCCGAGTACAAGGGCACGCGCGGCGAGACCCCGCCAGAGTTCGTCGGCCAGGTGCCGCTCTTGCAGGAGGCGCTTGCGGCGATGAGCGTCACGACGATCACGAAGGAAGACTTCGAGGCAGACGACATCCTCGCCACGCTCGCGTATCAGGGTGCCGAGCAGGGCTTCGACGTGCTGGTCGTCTCGGGCGACCGTGACACGATCCAGCTGGTGAACGATCGCGTGACGCTGCTCTATCCCAACGCGCGCGGCGTCAGCGAGCTGAAGCGCTACGACCCCGACGCCGTGCGCGAGCGCTACGGCATCAATCCCGAGCAGTACCCCGAGATCGCCGCCCTCGTCGGTGAGACGAGCGACAACCTGCCCGGCGTCGACAAGGTCGGCGAGAAGACCGCAGTCAAGTGGATCACCCAGTACGGCTCGCTCGACAATCTGCTCGAGCACGCCGACGAGATCAAGGGTGTCGTCGGCAACAACCTGCGCGAGCAGCGCGACCGCGCCGAGCGCAACCGGCGCCTCAACCGCCTCGTCACCGACGTCGAACTGCCGGTCGGCCCCACCGACCTTGAGCGCAAGCCGATGGACGTCCCAGCCGTGAAGTCCGTCTTCGAGCGCCTGCAGTTCCGCACCCTCACCGAGCGGGTGCTGAAGATCGCGGCCGCCGAGGGCGCCGACATGGGCGACGACATCGACGCGGGCGCCGCCGCCCGCGAGGCCGCGCCCGCCGTGCGCACCCTCGTCGATGAAGAGCTGGCCGCGTGGCTGCGCGCGCATGGCTCGTCCGAGCTCGCCGTCGTGGCCGAGGCCGACGCGGGCGAGCTGCGGGCCATCGGGCTCGCGAGCGCCAGCGACACCGTGCAGGTCAACTGGGCCGCTCACCGGCCCGACTACGCCGCGCTCGAAGAGTGGCTGGCCGGCGACAGCCCCAAGGTCGTCGCCGACGGCAAGCAGCTCGCGGCCCTGCTCGACCCCCTCGGGATGCCCGTCTCCGGCATCGTCTGGGACGCCAAGCTCGCCGCGTGGCTGCGTGCCCCCGGCACGCGCACCGCGAACCTCGCCGAGATCGTCGACGACGTTCTGGGGGAGACGCTGCCGCAGGCTGACCCCAACCAGCTGCTGCCCGACACCGAGGCCGTGCCCGCTGCGACGAGCGCCTGGTACCTGCTGCGGGTCGCCGAGGCACAGCTCGAACGCCTCGACGAGGGCTCGACCCGGGTGCTGACCGACATCGAGGTTCCGCTCGCGCCCATGCTCGCGCGCATGGAGGCGACCGGTGTCGCCGTCGATCGCGAGCAGCTGCACGCGCTGCGCACCGAGTTGGGCGAGACGGCCGCCGGCCTCGCGCAGCGGGCCTTCGCCGAGATCGGGCGCGAGGTGAACCTCGGCTCACCGAAGCAGCTGCAGCAGGTGCTGTTCGATGAGCTCGGCATGCCGAAGACGCGCGCGACCAAGACCGGGTACTCGACCGACGCGGCCGCGCTGGCTGACCTCCAGGCCAAGCACCCGCACCCCTTCCTCGGCATTCTGCTTGAGCACCGAGACGCGACGAAGCTCGGCCAGATCGTCGAGAGCCTCGACAAGGCGGTGCGCGCCGACGCGCGCATCCACACGACCTACGAGCAGACCGGCACCTCGACTGGCCGCGTATCGTCAACCGATCCGAACCTGCAGAACATCCCGGTGCGCACCGAGGTGGGCCACCGCATCCGCGCCGCCTTCGTCGCCGGTGACGGCTACGAGAGCCTGCTCACCGCCGACTATTCGCAGATCGAGATGCGCATCATGGCCCACCTTTCGGGCGACGAGGGCCTGATTGAGGCGTTCCGCTCGGGCGAAGACCTGCACCGCTTCGTCGGCGCGCGCATCTTCGGGGTCGAGCCGGCCGAGGTGACGGCAGAGATGCGCACGAAGGTGAAGGCGATGAGCTACGGCCTCGCCTACGGCCTGAGCGCCTTCGGGCTCAGCAAGCAGCTCGGCATCGAGACGGCCGAAGCAAAGCAGCTGATGACCGACTACTTCGCCCGCTTTGGCGCCGTGCGCGACTACCTGCGCAGCGTGGTCGAGACGGCGCGCGGTACCGGGTACACCGAGACGATCTTCGGTCGGCGCCGGCCGTTTGGCGACCTCAACTCGCCGAACCGCGTGCTGCGCGAGAACGCCGAACGCGCCGCCCTCAACGCGCCCATCCAGGGCACCGCGGCCGACATCATCAAAATCGCCATGCTGGGCGTCGCCGACGACCTGCGCGATCGCGGCCTGCAGTCGCGCCTGCTGCTGCAGGTACACGACGAGCTCGTGTTCGAGGTCGCCCCCGGCGAGCGCGACGAGCTCGAGCAGCTCGTGCGCGATCGCATGGGCGGCGCGGCCGAGCTGTCGGTGCCCCTGGACGTGCAGGTGGGGGTGGGTCAGAACTGGAACGAGGCCGCGCACTAGGCTCGAATCCATGACTGAGAGCACCGGCGCTCACGAAGCGCGCACGCCCACCGAGATCGACCGAATTGCTGAAGAGTGGGTCGACACCCTCGTCGCCTTCAGCCCCGAGCTGGCCACCTATATTGGCGCCGACGGCGACCTCGAGCGGTACCAGGACTACTCGCCGAACGGCCGCGCCGCCATCCGCGGCGCCGCGAACGCGACCATCGGCAAACTCGAGGCCGCCGAGCCCGTCGACGACACCGACCGGGTCACGAAGACCGACCTGCTGGCCGAGCTGCGGCTCGACGTCGAGCTCGACGACGCCGGGTGGGAGGCGCGCGACCTGAATGTGCTCGCCTCGCCCGCCCAGGGCATCCGCGAGATCTACGACCTCATGCCGACCGCGAGCGACGACGACTGGTCGACCATCGCGACAAAGCTCACCCGCGTCTCCGACGCGCTCGAGGGCTACGCCGAGACCCTGCGCGAGGGCATCGCGAACGGCAACACGCCCGCGATTCGCCAGGTGCGCGAGGTGCTCACCCAGGTGCGCACGAACGCCGCCGCCGACGGCTTCTTCCACGAGTTGGCGACGAGCGCCGAGGTGTCAGACGCGCTGAAGAGCGACCTCACCGAGGGGGCGCGCCAGGCGGCCGAAGCCTACGGCCGTTTCGGCGACTTCCTCGAAAACGAACTCGCCCCCGCTGCCCGCGCCGACGACCCCGTCGGGCGCGAGCTCTACGAGCTGCTGTCGCGCCGCTTCCTCGGCGCCACCATCGACCTCGACGAGACCTACGAGTGGGGCATCGAGGAGCTGCGCCGCATGGTCGACGAGCAGACGCGCATCGCCGATCAGATCCTTCCCGGCGCGAGCGTCGAAGAGGCCATCGCGCACCTCGAGAAGGACCCGTCGCGCAAGCTGCACGGCCGCGACGCCCTGCGCGAGTGGATGCAGCAGCTGAGCGACACGGCCGTCGACGAGCTCTCGCGCACCCACTTCGAGATTCCCGAGCCGGTCAAGAAGCTCGAGTGCATGATCGCCCTCACGCCGGGCGGCGCCATCTACTACACGGGCCCCACCGACGACTTCTCGCGACCCGGCCGCATGTGGTGGTCGATTCCCGAGGGTGTGAACGAGTTCGACACCTGGCGCGAGACGACGACCGTCTACCACGAGGGCGTTCCCGGGCACCACCTTCAGATCGGTCAGGCTGTCTACAACCGGGCGCAGCTGAACTCGTGGCGACGCCTGCTCGCCGGCACGAGCGGCCACGCCGAGGGCTGGGCGCTGTACGCCGAACGCCTCATGGAGGAGCTCGGTTATCTCGACGACCCGGCCGACCGCCTCGGCATGCTCGACGGCCAGCGCATGCGCGCCGCCCGCGTCGTGCTCGACATCGGCGTGCACCTCGGCAAGATTCACCCCGAGACGGGGAAGGTCTGGACCAGCGAGGACGCGTTCGCCTTCATGCGCGGGAACGTCAACATGAACGACGGCTTCGTGAACTTCGAAGTGAACCGCTACCTCGGCTGGCCCGGCCAGGCCCCGTCGTACAAGGTCGGCCAGCGCATCTGGGAGCAGCTGCGGGCCGAGACGAAGCAGCGCGAGGGTGCCGCCTACAGCGACAAGGCGTTCCACAAGCGGGCGCTCGACATCGGCGGTGTCGGCCTCGACACCCTGAAGTCGGCGTTGCTCGGCTGAATCGGCGGTGAAAGAGTCCGTCGCGCTACCCGTGCTGTCGGCGTGGGAGCACGCTCTCGGTGACGCCCGAGAGCGACTGCACCCGCGCATCCGGGAGTACGTGCGCGCCGTCCCCGCAGGCTATGTCGGGCGAGGCGAAGGCGTGTTTGACGTGGCGGGCTGTCTGGCGCCCGCGCTCGCGCCCGCCCTGTCGATCGCGGGCGCGATGGCGATCGCCTTCCCCGAGGCCGGTGAAGACGTTCCGTTTTCCGTTGAGAACCGGGGCGACGGCGAGGGCGTCATTCACGCCCGGCGCACGTTTCACTTCGCTGAGCGTGTGCGCGTCATGCGCGACGCCGTGCGGCCGCACGGCCATCTTGCGATCGACGCGCTGGGTACCGGCGGTGTGCTGGAAGCGGCACTTCACGTTTCCGAAGTCGGAGGAGCGTTGCGTGTCGTCTCACGCGGTGTTCGGGTCCGCGTCGGGTCGTCGTGGTTTCGCCTGCCTGCCGCGGTTCGCCCGCGGGTGACGGTGACCGACAGCTACGACAAGGCCGTGGGCCGCCAGCACGTCGAGTTGAGCGTGTCCATTGGCACGTCCCGCCCCGTGTACGGCTACCGGGGTTGGTTCGACTACGAGGTCATGGCCGACGACCGTGGAAAGCAGGAACCGTGACGCACAGCTCAGGACTCGGACGCGTCGTCGTCGCCGGCGCATCCGGCTTCGTCGGTCGTGAACTGGTGGAGTCGTATCGTCAGCAGGGGCGCGACGTCACGCTGATCGGCCGATCTGGCCCCGTCCCGTGGAACGACCCTGCAGCAATCGCGACGGCCGTGGACGGCGCCGCCGTGCTCGTCAACCTCGCCGGTCGCAGCGTCAACTGCCGCTACGGCCCCGCGAACCGCGAGGAGATTCTCCGTTCGCGTGTGGACACGACGCGCGCGCTATCCGAGGCGGTGGCACGCGCTGATCAGCCCCCCGCCCTCTGGATCAATGCTTCGACTGCCACGATCTACCGGCACGCTATGGATCGTCCCCAGACCGAGTCCACCGGCGAGCTCGGCACCGGATTCTCGGTGTCGATCGCTCGCGCGTGGGAGGACGCATTCTTCGCTGGCGAGCTCCCCAACACACGCCGCGTCGCCCTCCGAATGGCGATTGTGTTGGGCGACGGCAGTGCTCTGCGCCCCCTCGCGATGCTCACCCGCGTCGGTTTGGGCGGCGCACAGCACGACGGCAGGTGGCCGACCACCCGCGCCCGGCGTGCCGCGGGGACAGCCCACGAGCAGGGCAGCAGCGGGGGAGACCAGCGATTTAGTTGGGTGCACCTCGACGATGTGGTGCGGGTACACCACTGGCTCGAGTCAACCCCCGAGGTCGATGGCCCTCTCAACGTGGCGAGTCCACGCCCAGAGACCAATCGTGAACTGATGGCGCACCTGCGACGGATCCTGCGGCGACCGTTCGGAATGCCCATGAGGCGCTGGATGCTCGAGCTCGGTTCGTTCGTGATTCGCACCGAGACAGAGCTCGTCTTGAAGAGCCGCTGGGTTGTGCCCGAGCGCCTGGAGGCGGCCGGATTCACGTTCGAGCACCCCGACCTCGATGAGGCGCTCGCGAGCATCCTGAACCGGGCGTAGCCCGTCGTTTGCCGCGTGCGCTTCAGGCGCGATAGGCTGGAGAGTCGTCGATTTGACGACGATCCTGTCCGCATGCCCGGGCGACTCTCCCACGCACCACGTCGTTTCGGGCCCGAACCCTGTCCGCATCGGAGCAACTACTACATGACAACCGCAACGACCAACGCCCCCAAGCAGATCGCGATCAACGACATCGGGTCTGCTGAAGACTTCCTGGCGGCGGTCGAAGAGACCCTGAAGTTCTTCAACGACGGCGACCTCATCGAAGGAACCGTCGTGAAGATCGACCGCGACGAGGTTCTCCTCGACGTCGGCTACAAGACCGAGGGTGTTATCCCCTCCCGCGAACTTTCCATCAAGCACGACGTCGACCCCACCGAGGTTGTCGCCGTCGGTGACATGGTCGAGGCTCTCGTTCTCCAGAAGGAGGACAAAGAGGGCCGCCTCATCCTGTCCAAGAAGCGCGCTCAGTACGAGCGTGCATGGGGCGACGTTGAGAAGATCAAGGACTCGGATGGCGTCGTCACCGGCACCGTCATCGAGGTCGTCAAGGGTGGCCTCATCGTCGACATCGGCCTGCGCGGCTTCCTTCCCGCGTCGCTGATCGAGCTGCGCCGCGTGCGCGACCTGACCCCGTACCTGGGCCAGGAGATCGAGGCGAAGATTCTCGAGCTCGACAAGAACCGCAACAACGTCGTGCTGTCGCGTCGCGCTCTTCTCGAGCAGACCCAGTCCGAGAGCCGCTCGAACTTCCTCAACGCGCTGGCCAAGGGTCAGGTGCGCAAGGGTGTCGTCTCGTCGATCGTCAACTTCGGTGCGTTCGTCGACCTCGGCGGCGTCGACGGCCTCGTCCACGTCTCAGAGCTCAGCTGGAAGCACATCGAGCACGCCAGCGAGGTCGTCGAGGTGGGCCAGGAGGTCACCGTCGAGATCCTCGAGGTCGACCTCGAGCGCGAGCGCGTGTCGCTGTCGCTCAAGGCGACGCAGGAGGACCCGTGGCAGGTCTTCGCCCGCACCCACGCGATCGGTCAGATCGCCCCGGGCAAGGTCACGAAGCTCGTTCCGTTCGGTGCGTTCGTTCGCGTCGCCGACGGCATCGAGGGTCTCGTGCACATCTCGGAGCTGTCGAGCAAGCACGTCGAGCTCGCCGAGCAGGTCGTGTCGGTCGGCGACGAGGTCTTCGTCAAGGTCATCGACATCGACCTCGAGCGTCGCCGTATCTCGCTGAGCCTCAAGCAGGCCAACGAGGGCGTCGACCCCGAGGGCACCGAGTTCGACCCGGCCGTCTACGGCATGCCGACCGAGTACGACGAGCAGGGCAACTACAAGTACCCCGATGGCTTCGACCCCGAGTCGGGCGAGTGGAAGGACGGCTTCGAGGAGCAGCGCACCAAGTGGGAGCAGGACTACGCTGCCGCCCAGACGCGCTGGGAAGCTCACAAGAAGCAGGTCGCCCAGTCGCTGACCGACGAGGCCGAGCTCGACGTTCCGGGTGCCGGTGCGTTCACCTCCGACTCGGCCGGCGCGGGAACCCTCGCCGACGACGAGTCGCTCGCCGCTCTGCGCGAGAAGCTCTCGGGCAACTAGTTTCAGCCAGCGACGCGCCGCACGGCGCTCGCACGACGCGGGTCGTCTCCTACACGGAGGCGGCCCGCGTCGCCGTTTCGGCCTGCGGCACGCGGCGTCGCCGGGCCCGCGCCCGGCGCAGCACGACCGTCGTGCCCACGGCGAGTCCGACGATGACGACGAGCACGAGAATCGGCAGCACCAGCGCGAGAACGCTCAGGGTCACGGCGGTCAGGTCTTCGGCCGTCGAGAGCGCGGGAGCCGCGGCGCCCGCCGTCAGCGTGTTGGCCGCCACCCGCACGAGCGCCTTCACCAGATGCACGATGAGGGCGATGCCCACGCCGATCGCGATCGGCACCCATTGCCCCGACTCGACGAAGGCCGCGGGGTCGCTCACCGCCACCGTCTCGGCCCCCGCACCACCGCCGAACACGATGCCGCCCGAGGCGGGTCGCACGACCGACTGCACCCAGTCATTAATCGAGTCGATCGCGGGAATCTTGTCGGCGACGAGCTCGAACACGAGCAGCACCGCGAGAAGGCCGAGCACCCACTCGTTGGTGAGCCACGCCCAGCCCGTCGGCAGCGTGACGCCCTCGATGAATCGGCCAGCAAGCCCCAGGACCAGCAGGGGGATGTAGGCGTTCAGGCCAGCCGAGACGGCGAGCCCCGCGCCAGTGAGCAGTTCGAGCATGGCGCCCCCTCACGGTCTGGGTAACGGCAATGGTAGACCCGCACGCTCACGATCGGCCGATAGCCTTCCGCCATGGATGTCGTGGGTCTCACGGGGGGCATCGCCGCCGGAAAATCGACCGTTGCCGGGCGCTTGGCCGAGCACGGCGCGGTCGTGATCGATGCCGACCGCCTCGCGCGCGAGGCGGTCCAGCCGGGCAGCCCGGGACTGGACGCCGTCGTCGCCCGCTTCGGCGCGGAGCTTCTCGACGAGGACGGGGCACTGGACCGCGCGGCACTCGGGCGGATCGTGTTCGCCGACGAGGAGGCGAGGCGCGCGCTCAACGGCATCGTGCATCCCGAGGTTCGCCGGCTATACGCCGCGGCCGTGGCGGATGCACGGGCGAACGACCCCGACGCCGTGATCGTCTACGACGTCCCCCTGCTCGCCGAGGCGCGAGCGGCCGACGAGTTCGGCACGATCGTCGTGGTCGATGCCCCGGCGGTGCAGCGCATCGAGCGGTTGGTCGAGTTGCGCGGCATGGACCGCGGGGAGGCGGAGCGCCGGGTCGCCGCGCAGATCGGCGACGCGGAGCGCCGCGCGATGGCGGATGTCGTGATTGACACCTCGGGCACGCTCGAGCACACGCTGTCGCAGACGGACGAGCTCTGGCAGCGCCTCGTCGCGGAGCGTGACGGCGGCTGAGCGCGCGCCCAGCGTGAATGTCGGGGGTGCGTCCTAGGCTTTCGCCATGCAACCGACCCGCTCTGTCCGCCCCTTCGAGGTCGTCAGCGAGTACCAGCCCAGCGGCGACCAGCCCCAGGCGATCGCCGAGCTCGCGGGCCGCATCAACGCGGGCGAGACCGACATCGTGCTGCTCGGCGCGACGGGCACGGGTAAGAGCGCGACGACGGCCTGGTTGATCGAGCAGGTACAGCGGCCCACGCTCGTGCTCGCGCACAACAAGACGCTCGCCGCGCAGCTCGCCACCGAGTTCCGCGAACTGATGCCGCACAACGCGGTCGAGTACTTCGTGTCGTACTACGACTATTACCAGCCAGAGGCCTACGTGCCGCAGACCGACACCTTCATCGAGAAAGACAGCTCGATCAACGCCGAGGTCGAGCGCCTGCGTCACTCGACGACGAACTCGCTGCTGAGTCGCCGCGACGTCGTAGTGGTCTCAACCGTCTCGTGCATTTACGGTCTCGGCGCGGCCGAAGAGTACCTCGAGGCGATGGTCGCTTTGCAGGTCGGCCAGACCATCTCGCGCGAGCAGCTCATCCGGGCATTCGTGGCCATGCAGTATCAGCGCAACGACGTTGACTTCTCGCGCGGCAAGTTTCGCGTGCGTGGGGACACGATCGAGATCATTCCCGTCTACGAAGAGCTCGCCATTCGCGTCGAGATGTTTGGTGACGAGATTGAGGCGCTCTATGCCCTGCACCCGCTCACGGGCGACGTGATCAAGACGCTCGACGCGGTGTCGGTGTTTCCCGCGACGCACTACGCAGCGTCTCCCGACACGATGCAGCGGGCGATCGGCACTATCCGCGACGAGCTCGACCTGCGGCTCGCTGAGCTCGAGCGCCAGGGCAAGCTGCTCGAGGCGCAACGGCTGCGCATGCGCACCACCTACGACCTCGAGATGATGGAGCAGATCGGCTTCTGCAACGGCATCGAGAACTATTCGCGGCACATCGACGGGCGCGCGGCGGGCGAGCCGCCGAACTGTCTGCTCGACTACTTTCCCGACGACTTCCTCGTCGTGATCGACGAGAGCCACGTGACGGTTCCGCAGATCGGGGCAATGTACGAGGGCGACGCGAGCCGCAAGCGCACGCTCGTCGAGCACGGCTTCCGCCTGCCGAGCGCTCTCGACAACCGGCCCCTGCGCTGGGAAGAGTTCCTGCAGCGCACGGGGCAGAAGGTGTATCTGTCGGCCACGCCGGGCACGTATGAACTGGGTGTGTCTGACGGGGTGGTTGAGCAGATCATCCGCCCAACGGGCCTCGTCGACCCGCAGATCGTCGTCAAGCCCTCGAAGGGTCAAATCGACGATCTGCTCGAGCAGATCCGCGTGCGGGTCGAGCGTGACGAGCGCATCCTCGTCACGACGCTGACCAAGAAGATGGCCGAAGAGCTGACCGACTTCCTCGAAGAGGCCGGTGTGCGGGTGCGCTACCTGCACTCCGATGTCGACACCCTGCGCCGCGTCGAACTGCTGCGCGAGTTGCGGCAGGGCGTCTACGACGTGCTCGTGGGCATCAACCTACTGCGCGAGGGTCTTGACCTGCCCGAGGTGTCGCTCGTCGCCATCCTCGACGCCGACAAGGAGGGCTTCCTGCGCTCGTCGACCTCGCTCATCCAGACGATCGGTCGCGCCGCGCGCAACGTCTCGGGTGAGGTGCACATGTACGCCGACGTCGTCACCCCCTCCATGGCGCGCGCGATCGACGAGACCACGCGCCGGCGCGACCGGCAGCTGGCGTACAACGCCGAAAACGGTATCGACCCGACGCCTCTGCGAAAGCGCATTGCCGACATCACTGACCAGCTTGTGCGCGAGGGCGAAGACACGGCCGAGCTGCTCGAGGGTCGGGGCGGCGGCAAGCGCGCGGCCACTCCGGTAAAGCGTCGCGAGGGCAAGGCGGCCGAGGGGGCGGCAGAACTCGAGAGCATCATCGCTGACCTGACCGCCCAGATGCTCGGCGCCGCCGACGAGCTGAAGTTCGAACTCGCCGCGCGTCTGCGTGACGAAGTGCAAGAACTGAAGCGCGAGCTGCGGCAGATGAGCGAGGCCGGACACGTCCGCTGAGAGCCGGCCGGGCATCCGTGTCGGGGGCGGAGCCTAGAATGACGCGAGTGCCGGCAACCCCCCTCGAATCTGCTCCCCACCTGAGTGTGCGTGGCGCTCGCGTGCACAATCTGCGCGACGTCGACCTGGTCATTCCGCGCGACGCGCTGGTGGTCTTCACGGGCTTGTCGGGCTCGGGCAAGAGCTCGCTCGCGTTCGACACCATCTTCGCCGAGGGGCAGCGACGCTATGTCGAGTCCCTGTCGGCGTACGCCCGACAGTTCCTCGGTCAGGTCGATCGACCTGACGTCGACTTCATTGAGGGGCTCAGCCCGGCCGTCTCGATCGACCAGAAGTCGACCAACCGCAACCCCCGCTCGACGGTCGGCACGATCACCGAAATCTACGACTACATGCGCCTGCTCTGGGCGCGCGTCGGCATTCCGCACTGCCCCGAGTGTGGCGAGCGCATTCAGCGCCAGACCGTGCAACAGATCGCCGACGAGCTCATGCAGACGAAGGAGGGCACGCGATACCAGGTGCTCGCCCCGATCGTCAGCCAGAAGAAGGGCGAATTCGTCGATCTGTTCCGCGAGCTGGCGCAGGCCGGCTACTCGCGCGCGGTCGTCGACGGCGAGGCCATCTCGCTCGCCGACGCCCCCACGCTGAAGAAGCAGAACAAGCACGACATCTCCGTCGTCGTCGACCGCCTCGTCGCCAAGCCCGAGCTGCTCGGCCGCCTCACCGACTCGCTCGAAACCGCCGTCGGGCTGACCGACGGGCTCGTCGTGATCGACTACGTCGACC
>Ga0213836_101537_pt1 | contig 13303 bp, 8 predicted proteins | sample SWPATP03_FD_160578 | JGI IMG/M metagenome (GOLD analysis project Ga0213836, IMG submission 160578) | Coastal seawater microbial communities from Marineland, Florida, United States - SWPA TP0 #3 | ecosystem: Environmental > Aquatic > Marine > Coastal | place: USA: Florida | collected 2016-08-05
GTTCGAATGTGTACGAGCTATTCGAGTTCGTGCGCGGTCATCCCGGCGAGCGCACGCCGACGGCGGCTCGGGACGCCGGGCGCGCGCTCGCGTCGATGCACCTGGCGCTGCGGGATTTTGATCCGCCGTGGGAGCCGGCGCGGGGGACGTACCACGCGGCGCCGTGGCTTTCGCGCCGCCTGACCGATGCGCGCCATCGCCTGGGCGCGGAAGCCGAGCCCGTGCTGAATCGTCTCGGGCGCGCGTACCAGGACGCCGCTGCACAAGCCGACCGCGCCGGGCTGCGCGAGCATGAACCCCTGATGATTCACGGTGACTGGCACCCGGGGAACCTGATCGTGCGCGAGGGGACGATCGTCGCGGTGGTGGATTTCGACGCGACACGGTCGGCCCCGGCGCTCTTGGACGTGGCGCGCGGAGCCGTGAACTTCGCGCTCGAGCGCGACGCGGATGGCGCGCTGACGCTCGACAGCACGCGGTTCGCGTCGTTCCGCGCCGGGTATGCCGAGGGCGGCGGCGTCTCGCCGGACGGGGCCGACGAGGCGCTGCCCGCGCTGGTGACCGAGAACATCATCGCCGAAGCGATCGAGCCCGTGGCCGCAACGGGCAAGTTCGGCGGCGGCGAAGGGCTGGCGTTCCTGCGAATGGTGGCCGAACGCCTGGAGCCCATGACGGCCGCGGCGCGGGGGGAGTAGGGAAAGGGTCAAAGGGCCAAATGGGCAGAGGGCCGGATTCGGGTGGTGTTTTTCCGGGTTGGGCTTGACCGCTGGTGCAGAGCTAATATATTGGCATGATGGTGCCAGTATCCAAACAATCTGATGTGGTCTTGCGCCGGGCGCCGAGTTCGCCCCGGGCGGCGGCGCGGCGGCGGGGGGCGATCGATCGGGCGCTCGACGTCGAGCTTTTTAAAGCTCTGGGCGATCCGACGCGGGTTCGTCTACTGGCGTGTTTGTGCAAGTGCGGGCGGGCGTGCTCGGTGTCGGAAGTCGCCGAGTGCTGCGACGTGGATTTTTCGGTTGTGGCGCGTCACCTGGCGACGCTCGCACGGGCTGGGGTGGTGACGAGCGAGAAGCAGGGGCGGACGGTCTGGTACACGCCGCGTCCGGGCGAGGTCGCAGGTCGCCTCCGCGCGCTGGCCGAGGCGTTCGATGCCTGCCCGAGCCCGTGCGCGAGTGACTGTGCTTGTGGAGGATCCGGCGATGCCTGCTGCTGATGGTCGTGCCCGCGTGCTGTTTCTGTGCACGGGCAACTCGTGCCGAAGCCAGATGGCCGAGGGCTGGGCGCACCACCTGCACGGCGCCACGATCGACGCCTGCTCCGCCGGGACCGACCCGCACGGGCTTAACCCGCTCGCTGTCCGCGCGATGCAGGAAGCCAGCGTGGATATCCGCACGCATACCAGTAAAACCATCGATGCCTGCGACCCCAAGACGCTCGACCTGGTCATCACCGTCTGCGGGCACGCGCACGAAACCTGCCCCACATTCCCCGGCAGCGCCCGCGTGATCCACTGCGGCTTCGACGACCCGCCCAAGCTCGCCGCGAACGCTGCGAGCGACGACGAAGCCATGCCCCACTACCGGCGCGTGCGCGACGAGATCCGCGCGTTCATCGAAACCCTGCCGAGCGTGCTCCGCGAGCACGGGATCGCGAGCGATACGTGAGTCAGCCGCCTTCGCCCGCGATCGCGGATCCCGTCTGCGCCGTCGCCCGCCCGCGTCGCCTGTCGCTGCTCGATCGCTTCCTGACGCTCTGGATCTTTCTCGCGATGGCGGTCGGCGTCGCGCTCGGGCGGCTCGTGCCCGGGCTGCCCGACGCGCTCGACCGCGTCAGCGTCGGCACGACCAACATCCCCATCGCGATCGGGCTCATCCTCATGATGTACCCGCCGCTCGCCAAAGTCCGCTACGAAAAACTCCCCGAGGTCTTCCGCGACTGGAAGATCCTCGCCCTGAGCCTCATCCAGAACTGGCTCGTCGGCCCCGTGCTCATGTTCGCGCTCGCCGTCCTCTTTCTCAGCGACCACCCCGAGTACATGGTCGGGCTCATCCTCGTCGGGCTGGCGCGCTGCATCGCGATGGTGCTGGTCTGGAACGACCTCGCGCGGGGCAGCAGCGATTACGCCGCCGGGCTGGTTGCGTTCAACAGCATCTTTCAGGTCCTGTTCTTCGGCGTTTACGCCTGGGTCTTCATCACGTTCCTCCCCACGCTCTTCGGGCTCGAGGGCGCGATCGTGGACATCACCATCGCCGAGGTCTTCCAGAGCGTGCTCATCTACCTCGGCATCCCCTTCTTCGCCGGCATGATGACCCGCTTCATCCTCCGCCCGCTCAAGGGCGAAGCCTGGTACTCGGGCGTTTTTATCCCGCGCATCGCGCCGGTCACGCTCATCGCCCTCCTGTTCACGATCGTCGTCATGTTCGGGCTCAAGGGCGACCGGATCGTCGAGCTCCCGTTCGACATCCTCCGCATCGCGATCCCGCTGGCGATCTACTTCGTCGTCATGTTCTTCGTGAGCTTCCTGATGGCGAAGAAAGTCGGGGCCGACTACGAACGCGCCACCACCCTCGCCTTCACCGCCAGCGGGAACAACTTCGAGCTCGCGATCGCCGTCGCGATCGCCGTCTTCGGCATCGGCTCGGGCGTCGCGTTCGCAACCGTCGTCGGCCCCTTGGTCGAAGTCCCCGTCCTCATCGGGCTCGTCACCGTCTCGCTCTGGCTGGGCCGAAAGCTCTACGGGCGCGACCCGCGCCAAGACAGCATTTCTGATCCCCAAACCCGAACCACGCCGCACGCCGGCGAAGGAGCGTGAGATGAACGCCGCTAACAACAGCAACGAGAACACATGGGCCGACGTCCGCGACAAGGTCCGCGAGGGCTATGCCGAGATCGCCCGCACCGGGCAGTGGTCGGGCGTGCAGGGCGCGCCGGCGTCGCAGGCGTCCTCCTCGTGCTGCGCCGGCGGCGGGTGCTGCGGGCCGACGACGCTGACGCCGGATCAGGTCGCCCAAGCCGTCGGCTACGCCGACGACGAGCTCGCCGCGATCCCGGAGGGCGCGAATATGGGGCTCTCCTGCGGGAACCCGGGCGCGATCGCCGCGCTGAAGCCGGGCGAAGTCGTCGTCGATCTCGGCGCGGGCGCCGGGTTCGACTGCTTCCTCGCCGGCCCGCGCGTCGGCGCTTCGGGGCGCGTCATCGGCGTCGACATGACCCCCGACATGCTCACCAAAGCCCGCGCCAACACCGACGCCTACCGCGCCCAGTCCGCCCTCGACAACGTCGAGTTCCGCCTCGGCGAGATCGAGCACCTCCCCCTCGCCGACGCCGAAGCCGACGTGGTCATCTCCAACTGCGTCATCAACCTCAGCCCCGACAAGCCCCGCGTCTGGCGCGAGATCGCGCGCGCGCTGAAGCCCGGCGGGCGCGTCGCCGTCTCCGATCTCGCGCTCCGCAAGCCCTTGCCCGCAGCGGTCGCGGCCGATGTCGAAGCCCTCGTCGGGTGCGTCGCCGGGGCGGACCTGATCGAGACGATCCACACCGACATGCAGGCCGCCGGGCTGAGCGAGATCACCCTCACTGAGAAGCCCGAGTACGTGCGCGCGATGACGACCTGGCAGGACCCGCTCTACAAGAAGATCGCCGCCAGCCTGCCCGAGGGCGAGACCATCGCCGACTACGTCACCAGCCTCGACATCGCGGCCCGCAAGGCGCACGCCTGAGCGCGACAACGCTCTGTTGGAAGGATCGGTCTCTGAACGAGCCGCGACCGTAAGGGAGCGTGTCGAGCAGCCACCAAGAGCCGGGCACCGGGCACCAGACCCCAGCATGCAGCACCGGTGCCTGGTCACTGGCTCCTGGTGCCTTCCGCAGACCTATGTCCGGTCCGCGGGCTCGCGCTCGTCGGCTCGCGCCTCGCCGCCGGGGGCGGGTTTGTCCGGCATCTTGCCTTCTTGCGCCCGCGCCCGGTCGGCCCGGTCGCGACGCTCCAGCCGGAAGACGACGGCGTTGCCCTCGAGCCGCTCGCGAACGTCGAACAGTGTTCGCCCCGGGCGGAGGCGCGTCTGCGTGCCGAACGCGTCCTCGTCGGTCGCGTCGAGTTCCAGCGTCACCGTGCTGAGAAACGCCCCGCTCGGCCCGAGGGTCACGACCTGCCCCGGGGGGATCCGGTCAGAATCCATCAGCCACTGCCACCCGTCGAGGTTGCGCTGGATCATCTGCACCGAGACGGGGCGCTGCGTCGCGTTGCGGATCTCGACGGCGTACTCGCACCCGCCCATCCCGCCGACCAGCCCACCCACGCCGATCGCCAGACCCAGTATCGCCCGGCGCGAAGCCCAGCGGGCTCGCCCCCGCGTCGGGCGTTGCCCTTGAACCCGTGCCGTCTCGCCGGTGCGTGGTGCCATGCCCGGAGCCTACCCGACCCTCGCCCGCCACGCCGACGCCCGAGCGTGCATCCATTCACCCCATGGTTTTCTATTCCTTACAGGTTGCGGACGAAAGCCCCCAGGGTAGCGCATACGCTTCCCGGCCTTGGTAATCCTGTCCGCCCATGGAACCAACCGGGCTTTCCCGGGGGTATCAATGGGTATCTGTGCGTCGCCCTGTTCGGTTCACCCCCCGACCCGGAGCCCGCGTGCCCAGCCCATCTCCTTCGCAGCCGATGTCGAACCACGACCACCGCGCCACCGGTGGGGCCGCCGGGGGGGCCACCGGGGGAACTGCCGCTCGGCCCGTCGCGGGCGGGCTGCAGACCGAAGTCGGCAAGCGCCACCCCTTCGAGCACCCGGAGCAGGAAGCGATCCTGAGCATCCTCCGCACCGCCTCCCGCTTCACGGCCGACGTCACGCGACTCACGCGCAGCAAGGGGCTCAGCCAGAGCGGGTACAACGTGCTTCGCATCCTCCGCGGCTCGCACCCGCGCTCCCGCGCGTGCCACGAGATCGGGCGGGAGCTGGTCGTCGCCGTCCCGGACGTCACGCGCCTGGTCGATCGCCTGCAGGAGGACGGGCTGGTCCGGCGATCGCGTTGCCCGGTCGATCGGCGTGTGGTGCGCGTGGAGATCACCGAAGCCGGGCTGGCGCGCCTTGAAGAACTCGACGCCCCGATGATCGAGCTGCACAAGCGCCAGATCGGGCACCTGCACGAGGACGAGCTCCGTACGATCAGCCGCCTGCTCTACCAGGCCCGTCACCCCGAGGGCTGACCCCCGCCGCCCCGGCTTCGCCGCCCACCACGCGGCTCGTCTCGCCCGACACAAGCCGCACGACGCCACCGTCGGTCGCGAGTTCCAGACGCCCGTGCGCATCGACCCCGATCGCGCACCCTTCCACCACCCCGCTCGGCGTCGCCCACGAAGTTCGCTCGCCTGCGAGCGCGAGCGAGCCGTTGATCGCCTCGGCAAAGGGCGCGAAGCCCTCGCGCTCCAGGCGGAGCAGATCCTGCGCGAGGCGTTGCCCGAGGTCGTGCGCGATCGCGAGCGGATCCGTGCGCACGCCGAGCGCGCTGCGGAGCGTGGTCGCCGGGGTTCGCAGCGGCTCATCGGGCTGGTCCAGCTCGCGCTCGTCGAAGTCGGCGTTGATCCCGATGCCGACCAGCAAGGGCCCGGCGGCGTCCCGCTCGCCGAGCACGCCACCGATCTTGCGGAGACGCCCGTCGCGGGGATCCAGCAGCATCAGGTCGTTGGGCCATTTCACCAGCACGCGCCCCTGCGCCCCGGGCCCGCAGGCGTCGAGCACGCTCTCACGGGCGCTGAGCGCACCGACCATCCCCGCGCACGCGCCGAGCGTCATCGGCATCGCCCGCCCCCACGCGAGCGTGCACCAGACGCCCCCTTCCGGGCTACGCCACGCGCGCCCGAGCCGACCGCGACCGCCCGACTGCGTGCGCGCGACGACCAGCATCGCCTCGGCGTCCGCCCCCGCGAACGCCGAGCGGGCGTGGTCGTTGGTCGAATTGACCCGGTCGAGCTCGATCACGCGGAGCATGCCCGATTGAAGCGCGCCCGCACGCCGAGAGATTCACCGAACATCCTGCGAGCGATCTGTGATAGCATCGACCCATTCGGGCGCACAGGCCCGAACGGAAAGGCCCGGTCACGGAGGCGGGCGCGCCATGGACGAGCGTCGGGTGTTTCTGGGCACGTCGGGTCGGCACGCCGCTTCGGACGCGATGGGCCCCGGCGGCGCGGTCGCGGCCTGGCTGCTCGACGACGCGGCTTCGACCGGCGAACACGAGGCGGACCTGAGCGCCGTGATCCTGGTCGTGCCGGGCGCACGGGCCGGGCGGCTGGTCCTCGCGGCTTTGGCGCGGGCGGCCCGCGACCGATCGTTGGCGCTCAGCCCGCCCGAGATCCGCACGCCCGGCTCGCTCGCCCCGCGCCTGCTGCTCGCCCCGGGCTCCAAAACAAACGACGCCTCCCCGACCGCGATGCGCCTCGCCTGGGCGCACGCGGCGAGTCAGCTCAGCGAGGAAGACCGCCGCCGCCTCGCCCCTCGCCTGGACGGCGCCGCCACGGACGGAGCACGCGACCCGATCGAACTCGTCGGCGAGAGCGTGGGCGAGGTCGTCGCCGAGTTGCGCCGGGGCGATCTCTCGCCCGCCGAGGCGCGCCAGAAACTGATCGAAGACCCGTCGTTTCCCGACGAGTCGCGGTGGATCGCGATCGAGACGCTCGCCGAACTCGCCGACCGCACGCTCGCGGCTTGGGGGCTCCGCGATCCGCTGGGCGAGGCGTGGGGCGCGTGGCGCCAGACGCGGCACGTGCAGCCGACGCGCGTCGTGCTCGCGGGCGTTGCGGAGCTTGACGCGTTGACGCGAGCCGTGCTCGCGCACGAGGCGGTCGATTGGCGGGCGCTGGTGTTCGCGGAGGGTGCGGATCGTGCGCGCTTCGATCGGTTCGGGTGTCCGAACGAATCGTGGTCGGCCTCGATGTGGTGCGTGCCCGAAGACGCGCTGCGGTTCGTCGCAACGACCGGGGACGGGGCGCGAGCCACGATCGACGCGCTCGCGGAGCTGGCTTCAGACGGTCGCGACGAGGCGGAGATCGGCACGGGCGACGCGGCGATCGTCGCGGTGGACCCGGCGTGGTCGCCCGCGATCGAGCGAGCGGGGCTGGATGCCGGGCGACCGCTGCACGCCGCGGGCGGGCGATCGTGCGCCGCGAGCCGGTTCGGCACGCTGCTGCAGCACGTCGCGGCGCTGCTGGGCGAGGGTGATTTCGACGGCTTCCATGCGCTGCTGCGCCACCCCGACGCCGGGCCCGCGCTGGCGCAGTGGGACGATCGCGAGGCTTCGCAGACGTTGGAAGCCGCCGACCGGTATGTGCGCGAGCACCTGCCGGGCTCGCTCGACGACACGTGGCGCGGGCGCGACGGCGAGCGATTGGAGCGTGCGCACCGCGCCCTCGGCGAGCTGCTCGCGCCGATCCCGTGCCCGGGGCTCGGCGACGCGAACGAGCGCCGATCGGCGCGGGACTGGGGTGCGTGCGTGCGCGCGCTGATGGCGCGTTGCTACCCGCGTGAGCGGGAATCGGTGTGGACCGCGTGGGAAGCGGCGAGTGCCGAGCATGTTGCTCGGGCGATTGACGAGGTTTGTGCGCTGCCCGAGGACGCCGACGGCGCGATGACCGCGGGACGCGCTGTGATGCTCGTGCTCGCGGCGATCGGGTCGGCCGCCGATCCGGAGGGCGCGGACGAACGCCCGGAGCTCATCGGCTGGCTCGAAACGCCGTTCGAGCCCGCGCCCAGGCTGGTCTTCGCAGGGATGGACGACGCGCACGCGCCGACACCCGTGGCCGGCGTTGGCGCGAGCGCGGCTTTGCTCCCTGAGCGTGCCCGCGCGACGCTCAAGCTGACCACGGCTTCGTCCAGAGCCGCACGCGACGCGTTCCTGTTCGCGTCGTGCGCTCAGGGGCGCTCCGGCGTGCGCTGCATCGCGGCACGCCGGGATCGGCAGGGCAACCCGCTGTGGGCGAGCCGCTTCCTGCTCGCGGGCGATGACGAGACGCTCGTGGCCCGCGTCCAGCGGTGGATCCACCCGGCGAGCGAGCCCTTGCCGCGCATGCGCGCCAAAGCCAACCCCGCGCCCGCCCGCGCATGGCGCGATGTGCCGACGAGCGATCCCGCAATGCGCGTTCCGACGCGCTTCGAGCTGCGCCCGTTCGGGGGGGGGCCGACGGTCTCGTCGATGTCGGTGACGGCGTTCAGGAACTACCTGCGCTCGCCGTACGAGTTCTACCTTCAAACGCTCCGCCTGCGCGAGCTGGAAGCGCCGATGCCCGAACTGGACGCACGCGCGATGGGCACGCTGATCCACGCGGCGGCCGAAGCGTGGGCGCAGAGCGATACACGCGATTCGACCGACGAACGCAGCATCGAAGCCTGCATGCTCGACACGCTCGCAACACTCGCCGACGCCGCATACGGCACGCGCCGGACCGTGGCGCTGCGCGTGCAGCTCGAACTCGCGGCCCGGCGCCTCCGCGGGTTGGCGGCGTGGCAGGCGGCGTGGGCGCGCCAAGGGTGGCGCGTCGTGCGCACGGAGTGGAACGCTTCGCGCGACGTCGGCGCAACTCTGCCGATGGACAAGGGCGAGGCGCCGATGGGGCTGCACGGGCGCATCGACCGGATCGATCATCACGAGACGAGCGGCGCGTGGGCCGTGCTGGATTACAAGACCGGGCGCGGCGATCGGCACGGGCGAAGCAAATCCCCCGAGCAGGCGCACCAACGCGGGCGCGGCGAGGACAAACGCTGGGTCGATCTGCAGCTCCCGCTGTATCGGCACCTGGCGCGCCCGCTGCTGACTGAGCTCGGCGCGGGCGAGATCGATGTTGACGATGTGCGCCTCGGGTATGTCACGATGCCGGTGAACGGCGAGGTTGGCGAGCAGTTCGCGGCGTGGGATCACGCGACGCTCGCGTCGGCAGACTCGGCGGCGCGGGCGATCGTGCGCCGCGTGCGCGCTGGCGAAATGCGCGATGAAGGGCCGGAGCCGACGACGACGGGCGTGCTCGGCTCGCTGCTGGGCTGGGGCGGCGAGAAGGTTCGCGTGCGCGACGGGGAGGACGCGTGATGAGCGTTCGCGACGCGAGCCCCGCGGACATCCCGCACGTGTTCATCCTTGCCTCGGCGGGCACGGGCAAGACGTTCCGACTCACGAATCGGTATCTCGAGCTGCTCGTGCGCGGGGAGGATCCGTCGGCGATCGTCGCGACGACGTTCACGCGCAAGGCGGCCGGGGAGATTTTTGAACGCGTCGCGGGGCGTTTGGGCGAAGCCGCGTCGGACGCGAGCAAGCTCGACGCGTTGCGCCGGTTCGTGGGTGAGGGTCTGACACGCTCGCGCTCGGCGGCGCTGCTCCGTCGCGTGGCGCTGGATCGGCGTCGGGTCTCGGTGCTGACGCTGGACGCGTGGATGAGCGCGATCGCGGCGGGCATGTCGCTGGAGCTCGGCGTCGCGCCCGGGTGGCGGATGAGCGAAGAGGACGAGGATCGTGCGCTGCGCAGGCGCGCGGTGGGCGCGGCGCTGGACACGATGGACGCGGGCGATGTGGGTGAATTGCTCCGGATGAACTCGCGCGGGCAGCCGCCGAGCGAGACGTATGAAGCCGTGCTGAAGACGGTGGGCGAGACGTATGACGCGTACCTCGCCTCGGGCGGATCGCGCGAGTTCTGGGTGTGCGAGGCGCACGCCGGGCGCGAGCTGGACGCGCTTTCGCTCGCGGACGCGATCCGCGGGCTTGAACACCTGCCGGAGGGTGCGCTCCCGATCTCGGGCAAGGGCGCGAAGGCGAAGCCGAACGGGCATTACGAGAAGGCTGTGCGGAGCGTAATCGCGAACTCGCTCGGCGAGCGGTGGGAATGGCTTGTGACCAAGGGGCTGACCGGGATCTGCATGGATGCGGAACCGGTGTACTACTCGAAAGCCGTGCCCGAGCTGCTTCTGGAGCGGCTGCGCCCGCTGCGCGAGCACGCGGCAGCGGTCGTCGCGCATCTGCACGCGCACGCGACGGGGGCGGCGTTCGATCTGGTCCGTGCGTTTGACCGCGCGTACATGGCGATGAAGCTCGGCTCCGGGCGGCTTCGTTTCAACGATGTGCCGCGGCTGCTACTCAGCGCGGATCTTCGCGATCTGCACGAGCTGTACTACCGGCTGGACGCGCAGATCCGCCACGTCCTGCTGGACGAGTTTCAGGACACCAGCGTGGACCAGTTCGCGCTGCTTCGACCGGTGCTGGACGAGCTGCTCAGCCAGGCGCGCGATGCGCGGAGTGTGCTCGCGGTGGGCGACGTCAAGCAGAGCCTGTACGGGTGGCGTGGTGCGGAGCCGGAGCTGCTCTCGCGTCTGCCAGAACGTTATTCGGCCGCGCGACTGGAGCGGATGAACGAGAGCTTCCGGTCGAGCCCGGTCGTGCTCGACACGGTCAACCGCGTGTTTGGCGGCATCGGCGAGCACGCGGCGCTCCGCGACGATGGCCCGTGGGCGACCGGCGCGCGCGCGTTTGCGCAAGGATTCAGCGAGCATAGTGCACACCGGCGCGAGCTCGCAGGCTATGCGGCGTTGATCTGCGTGCCGGGGGATGACGGGTCGGATGACGACGAGCCGGATACCGAGAGCGCCGAGGACGCGTCGTGGCTTCGCGCGCGGTTCATCGCCAGGCGAGCCGCGGCGTTGAGCGAGCTCGCGCCGAACGGAACCATCGGCGTGCTGACGCGCACGAACAAGCCCATCCCGGACATCGTGCGCGCGCTCGCGCAGCTCGGCGTGCAAGCTCGCGGCGAGCGCGGCAACCCGTTGACCGATGCCGCACCGGTCAACGTGGCGCTCAGCGCTCTGTTGCTCGGCGAGCGCCCGGGGGACGAACTGGCCGCGTACCACGTCGCGATGAGCCCGATGGGCCCGGCGCTCGGGCTTCGCGGCGTTGTGAGCGAGGACGATCGTCGGCGCGCGTCGGCGTTGATTCGTCAGCATGTTGCGCGCGACGGGCTGGGCGCGACGCTGCGCACGCTCGGGCTCTCGGCACGCGGGGCGATGACGGCGCGCGAGCTGGCGCGGTATGCACAGCTCCTGGAGCTCTGCGACGAGTGGGCCGCACGTGACGGCACGCCGGGCGATGCGAGCGCGTTCGTCGACTGGGTCCGCGAGACGGCGATCGATGATGCGCACGGCGTCGGCGCGCGTGCGCGGGTTTCGGTCATGACCGTGCACCAGGCGAAGGGGCTGGAGTTCGACGCGGTCGTGCTCGCGGAACTGGATCGCGCGTGGCGTCTTCAGCCCGGCACGGTGCTGGGCGAACGTGACACGCCCGACGGGCCGCTGGCTCGCGTCGCGCTGTACGCGAACGAAGCCGAGCGGGCGAGCTCGCCCATTCTGCAGCAGCTGCACAACGCGGCGACGGCTCGTCTGGTGCGCGAGGAGCTCAGCGGGCTGTACGTCGGGTTGACGCGAGCTCGGCATGCCGTGGAGATGATCGTCGCGGAGTTGCGGGAAACCAAGGACGGGCCGGGCGTGATCGACGCGAGCAAGCAGCCGTCGGCGGCGCGCGTGCTACGCGGCGCGTTGCTCGATGAGCCTGGCGAGAACGAAGGTCTGCCGATCGACGGCTCCGGCGCGCGTGTGCTCTGGGCAACCGGGAGCACGGCGTGGGGCGCTCAGGCGAACGGCGCGCACACGGAAGACGACGACCGCCCCGAAACGCCCGTGCGCGAGGTGGTGATCCGTGCGCCAGAGCGAGTACGAACGCGCGCGGTCGTGGTGCACCCGTCGCAGGAGCATGATGAGCTCGGCGGCGACACGGCGATCGCGCCGATCGGCGGCGTGTTCGATCGTGCACGGGGTGCGGCGGCTGAGGACGCCTCGGGCGAGGGGCTCGGGCGCGCGATCGGCACGCTTGTCCACGCCTGGCTCGGGCTGATCGAGTGGGGCGAGGACTGGGGCGGGATCGGCGCGGACGAGAAGGCGGCGGCCGCGCTTGCGGCGGGTATTCACGGCATCGACGGTGCATGGTCGGGCGCGGAGCGCGTGCTCGAGAGCGCGATGACGTCACCCGAAATCCGCGAGGCCCTGTCGCGCGAGCGGTACCGCGCGTGGCACGAATCAGGGCTCGGCGTGCAGGTCCGGCGCGAGTGGGCGCTCGCGGCGTGGGTCGAGCGGAAGCAGGGGCCGCGCGTCGTGCGCGGGCGGATCGATCGCGTCGTGCTCGGGCGAGACGCGAGCGGGCGCGTCGTGCGCGCGGAAGTGCTCGATTTCAAGACCGACGCGGTGAACAACCCCGCGGCGATCGAGGCGGCGACGGCGCGCCACGCCGGACAGATGCGCGCGTACGCGAGCGCCGTCGCGTCGGCGTTCGGGCTCGGCACGGATCGTGTCGGGCTGACCCTGATCTTCACAAGCCCCGGGCGCACCCGGGCGGTCGAGGCGGGGTAAGGTCTGCACGAGGATCGCACGCCGCCCGGCTCGGTGTGCCGCAACGCCAACACGCGGAGAACGACGATGACGACGCACGCGGGACGGACCGGCTGGCTGGGCGCATGGCTTCAAATTTGGCTCAGCGTTGCGGCGATCGCGCTGCTTGCGAGCGTGGCGAGCGGGCAGGGGAGCGTTCGTCCGGAGGGCGCGCCCACGCGGGCGATCGTCATCGACGGGCGGTTCGACGATTGGCCCGCGGATCGGGCCGCGATCGCCGACGCGGACTATCTCTACCTGCGGTTCAGCCCGGGGTCGGACGGGGCGTACGCGATTCAGGCGGCGCCGGAGCAGGTCGTGCTCCACCTCGATCTGGACGGCAACGCCGCCACGGGGCGTGCGCTCGAGGGCGTCGAGGGCGCGTCGGGGCTGGGGATCGATCTGGAGATCCGCTTCAGCCCGCGCGTCGCGGGACGCAACGGCACCGGCGTGCTGCTGCGCGCGTTCGGCGCACAGGGCGGCACAACGTCGATCTCCCACGCGGACGTGGACTTCATGGCCGCCCCCACCTTCGCCAGCCCGTGGTACGAGGCGCGCCTGTCGCGCCACGTGGCGGACGTCGAGCCTTTAGCGCACCTGGAGAGCGCGCTCTCTCGGAGCGGGACGTTCCGCGGGATCGTAACGGTGGAGAGCGCGAGTGGGTCGCTGGTCGGCGTGAGCGAGGCGTTCTCGGGGTTGATGCCGGCGCGTTCGGCGACACGGGCGGTGTGGAACGGGCCGCTGCCGCCCGCGCCGGCCGGCGGGCTCCGCGTGGTGAGCTACAACGTCGAGCACGCGGCGCCGATGACCAACCCCGCCCCGTTCGCGAACGTGCTGGGCTCGCTCGCGCCGGACGTGGT
>Ga0213836_101538_pt1 | contig 13300 bp, 9 predicted proteins | sample SWPATP03_FD_160578 | JGI IMG/M metagenome (GOLD analysis project Ga0213836, IMG submission 160578) | Coastal seawater microbial communities from Marineland, Florida, United States - SWPA TP0 #3 | ecosystem: Environmental > Aquatic > Marine > Coastal | place: USA: Florida | collected 2016-08-05
CTGCACCCGATACGGTTCCGACAGGGTATAGGTCGGACTTTTCACGGTGCCTTGGTAGCCGGCAGCGCGCAGCAGGGCGCGCGTGAGCGCCGTCTTGCCGGCGCCGAGGTCGCCGTGCAGGTAGATCACGAGGCCGGGCACGACCGCGCGCGCCAGCGCCGCGCCGAGGGCCAGGGTCGCCGATTCGTCCGGCAGGTAGGCTGTGAAGGGCTGCATCAATTAAAATGGTAGGTTGGGCGGCGCGCGTTTGCGCCGCGATTTTTCCGTTGCCTGAATGTCCACCGACCTCCCCGACCTGCAGGAACTGTCCCGCGCCATCAAGGCCTGGGGACGCGAACTCGGCTTCGCCGACGTGCGCATCGCCGACGTCGACCTGGCGCACGCCGAGGACGGTCTGACCGCCTGGCTGGCGGCGGGCCACCATGGCGAGATGGATTATATGGCAAGCCACGGCATGAAGCGCGCCCGGCCGGCCGAACTGGTGCCCGGCACGGTGCGCGCCATCGTGGCGCGCATGGATTACTTGCCGCTGCAGGAAGGCTGGCGCGAACGCGAAGCGGCGCGCCAGCGCGAACCCGGCGCCGCCGTGGTCTCGATGTATGCGCGCGGCCGCGATTACCACAAGGTGCTGCGCAACCGCCTGGCCCAGCTGGCCGAGCGCGTGAAAGCCGAGATCGGCGAATTCGGCTACCGGGTGTTCACCGATTCGGCGCCCGTGATGGAATTGCCGCTGGCGGAAAAGGCCGGCCTGGGCTGGCGCGGCAAGCACACGCTGCTGCTCTCGCGCGACGCCGGCTCGACCTTTTTCATTGGCGAGATCCTGGTCGATTTACCGCTGCCAGTCGACGCGCCGACCTCGAGTCACTGCGGCGCCTGCAGCAATTGCATCGACGTCTGTCCAACCCAGGCCATCCTCGGCCCCGGCCGGCTCGATGCGCGCCGTTGCATCTCTTACCTGACGATCGAACTGAAAGGCAGCATCCCGGTCGAGCTGCGGCCCCTGATCGGCAACCGCATCTACGGCTGCGACGATTGCCAGCTGGCCTGCCCCTGGAACAAGTTCGCCCAGCGCGCAACGCTGCCGGATTTCGACGAGAGGAATGGCCTCGGCGAGTCGGGCATGGCCGCGCTGTTTGCCTGGGAGGAGGACGAGTTCAACCGGCGCATGGAAGGCAGCCCGATCCGGCGCATCGGCCACGAACGCTGGCTGCGCAACCTGGCGGTGGGGATGGGGAATGCGGCCGACGGGCTGCGCGGCGATCCGCTCATCGTGGCGGCATTGCAGGCGCGCGCCGCGCACCCGTCGGCGCTGGTGCGCGAACATGTGGAATGGGCGCTGCTGCGCCACGCCTCATAACTCGATGCGTTTGGCCCGCATGGCCGACCAGTCGCCGTCGATCGAAATCATCGCCACGGCTGTGATACCGTTTTCCTTCAGAAACTCGTTGATCGAGTCGCGATTGATATCAGTGGCTTTCGAGGCCGTCTGCTTCAGGTAGGCGATCCAGAGCGAGCCCTTGTCGCCCAGCCGCTCCTTGGCCTGGGGCAGGAATTGCTCGAGATCCTTGCGGTTCATGCAAAACATCATGATCACGTCGAAGGGGCCGTCGCCTTCCTTGATCAGCTCCTGCGGAAACTGCGCCACGACCGTCGGGTGCACTGAGCCATTGATGATCTGCATCGCTTTCGCGTTACGCAAAAACATCCTGTCTGCAACTGTCTTGTCGTTCATGTGCTTTCCCTAAAGAAGTTGGCGTCGCGGGGCGCGGGCGGGGACGCGTTCAATGGGGATTTTACAAGCGATTGTTGAAAGACGAGTGCTCCCGTGCGGGCGGGGTGGGGCGCATTCACGGCTGAAAACCTACTTCAACAATCCGGCCAGCTCCACCGCCGTCTTGACCTGCATCTTGTCGAAGATATGCGCCCGGTGCACCTCGACCGTGCGCATGCTGATGCCCAGTTCGTCGGCGACGACCTTGTTCATCTTGCCCGCCAAAATCAGGTCGAGCACTTCGCGTTCGCGTGCCGACAGGGTCGCCAGCCGCGCCTGCACCTGGGCCGCGCTGGCCGCGGCGCGCGAGGAGGCCAGGGCCTGGTCGACGCGGTCCATCAAGTCGTTGTCGTTGAAGGGTTTTTCGAAGAAATCGAAGGCGCCGCGTTTCAGGGAATCGACCGCCATCGGCACGTCGCCATGGCCGGTGAGGAAGATGACCGGCATGCGCGCCAGCCAGCCGCGGCCGATGATCTGGTCGAAGACGGCGATGCCGTTCATGTCGGGCATGCGCACATCCAGCAGCACGCAGTCGCCCTCGGGATCGGGCTCGCCTGCGCTGTCGAGAAACAGCTGGCCGCCTGCGTAGCTGCGCACGGGCAGGCCACGCGATTGCGCCAGCCATGCGAGCGCGTCGCGGATTACGTCTTCGTCGTCGACGATGTGCAGCATGCGGGTCTCCTGTTTTGCGTCATTGTAGCTCGGCGGGGCCGCCTAGGCGGGGCGCGGCAGGCTGAAGGTGAAGACGGTGCCGCCGCCCGGGTTCGGCGCGTGGGTCAGCGTGCCGCCGTGGAATTCGATCGCCGTGCGGCAGATCGACAAGCCCATGCCCATGCCTTCGGCCTTGGTCGAGAAGAAGGGCGAGAACAGGCGCTCGGCCACCTCTAGCGGGATGCCGTGGCCCTGGTCGATCACCGACACCGCTACTTGCGCCGCGTCGGCGGCGGCCGCGATGCGCAGGATGCGCCGTTCGGGCGCGACGTCGGCCATCGCCTCGATGCCGTTGCGCGTCAGGTTCAGCAGCACTTGTTCGAGCATCAGCCGGTCGGCCAGCACCGGCGGCAGGTCGGGCGGCAGGTCGATGTGCAGGGCCACGTAGGATTGGCGCGTCTGCAGTTCGATCAAGGCGCGCACGCCGTCGACGACGCTGTCGATGGCCACCGTTTCGCGTACCGGCTCGCTCTTCTTGACGAATTCGTGCACGCTCTTGATGATCTGGCCGGCGCGCTGGGCCTGCTGGCGGGCTTGCTCCAGCGCGCGGCGCAGCAGGGCCGGTTCGATCGGCACGCCCTTGTCGGCGCGTTCGAGCACGTTCAGGGCGCCGGCCGTGTAGCTGGAAATCGCGGCCAGCGGCTGGTTCAGTTCGTGCGCCAGCATCGAGGAAATCTCGCCCATGGTCGCCAGGCGCGCGCCCGCCTCGAGTTTTTCCTGCTGCTGGCGGTTCAGGTCCTCGGCCTTCTTGCGGTCGGTGATGTCGAGGATGGAACTCATCCAGCCGGTCTGGTCGCCGCGGCTGTCGACCAGGGGCGCTTCGAACACCAGCACCGGCACCCGTACGCCGTCCGAGCGCTGGAACACGGTCTCGAACTGGGGCGTGATGGTGCCGGCCAGCACGCCGGCGAAGCGCTGCTCGTAGTCGCCGAAGACTTCCGGCGCCCAGTAAGGCATCGGCGGCTTACGGCCGAGCAATTCTTCCGGGGCGAGGCCCACCATCGTGCAAAACGCTTTATTCACATAGGTGACGCGGCCCTCCAGGTCGCGTGCGCGCAGGCCCGTCATCAGCGAGTTTTCCATCGCCGTGCGGAAGGCCATCTGCTGGCGCAAGGCGCTTTCTGCCGCCAGCGTGCGCGAGATGTGGCGCCACAGGGTGAGCAGGCTCCACAATAAACCCAGCGCCAGCACGATCACCGAGCCGACCAGCAAATTCGGCAGCAGGCGCGGTGCGCCCTTGACGCTGTCGGTGGCCAGCACGATGGAGGCGCCCGGCAAGTCGAGCGCACGGCGGTGGGTGTACACGCCGCGGCCCGGGCCGCCGTCGGCGCGCGCGGCCACGGCGACGTCGTTGCGGTCGAGCAGGGACAAGGCATTGTCCTGGGCGAACCACCAGGGCACGGTTTCGCTCAGCAGCACTTTCAGGCTGTAGGTGGCGACCAGGCTGCCGACGTAGGCATTGTCGCGGTACAGGGGCAAATAATAGTCGAGCAGGCCGGCCCGGTGCCGCGTGGCGCCGTAGGGCTCGCTATAGCGGCCGGCCTTGATCAGGCGCGCCATTTCCTGGGTCTCGTTGTCGTCGGGCGGGGCCAGGCCAGGATCTGCCCCGTGGCGCGCCAGCACCTCGCCGTTCGGCCCCAGCCACAGCACCTGGCGCAGCTCGGGGCCATTCTTGAACAGCTGCGCCAGCCGCGCCTGCAGCACGCTTGGCGCCGGCGGCTTGCCGGCCAGGTCGGTGCCGAGGGTGGCCAGCGCCTCCTCGCTGCGGGCCAGCTCGAAGCGCAGCGTCTGCTCGACCCACAGCGTGTCCGCAATCAATTGCTCCTGACGTTCGTTGGTTTCCATCTGGCGCGCCTGCCAGGGCAGCCAGAACAGGACGGCGAGAAACAGCAGCACCAGCAGCACCGGCACCAGCCAGCGCCAGGGGCGGGCCAGGTTGGCGCGGCGGCGTAGCGAGAACGGGTTTTTCATGGGAAAGTAGAAGGTTTTCGTGTGCGATACTATCGTGGACTCTTACAGCGCCAAACCATGTATATGTTCAAACGACGCATGACCATCACCTTGCTGGCGCTGCTCGCGGCGACCGGTCCCGCCTGCGCGCAAGCCCCGATCGTCATCAAGTTCAGCCACGTGGTCGCGCCCGACACCCCGAAAGGGCAGGCCGCCGAGCGCTTCAAACTGCTGGCCGAACAGTTCACGCGCGGGCGCGTCAAGGTCGAAGTGTATCCGAACAGCCAGCTCTACAAGGACAAGGAAGAGCTGGAAGCGCTCCAATTGGGTGCGGTGCAGATGCTGGCGCCGTCGCTGGCGAAATTCGGCCCGCTCGGCGTGAAGGAATTCGAAGCCTTCGATTTGCCGTATATCTTCCCGTCGAAGGCGGCGCTGTACGCCGTGACCGAAGGCGAGATCGGGCGCGCGCTGCTGGGCAAGCTGCAGTCGAAGGGCATCACGGGCCTGGCGTACTGGGACAATGGCTTCAAGGTGATGTCGGCCAACCGGCCGCTGCACGCGCCGGCGGATTTTCGCGGCCTGCGCATGCGCATCCAGGCCTCGACCGTGCTCGACGCCCAGATGCGCGCGCTCGGCGCCCGGCCCCAGGTGACGGCCTTCTCGGAAGCCTATCAGGCGCTCGAAACGGGCGTGGTCGACGGCACCGAGAATCCGCCCTCGAACATGACCACCCAGCGCATGCACGAGGTGCAGAAGCACCTGACGGTGTCGCACCATGGCTATCTGGGCTATGCGGTGATCGTCAACCGCAAATTCTGGGATGGCCTGCCGGTCGACGTGCGCGCCGCGCTCGAGCGGGCGATGCGCGATGCGACGGCCTTCGAAAAGACCATTGCCGAGCGCGACAACGAGCGCGCCCTGGAAACGATTCGCAAGAGCGGCAAGACGACGATTCACTACCTGACGCCCCAGGAGCAAGCCCAGTGGCGCGCGGCCCTGCTGCCGGTGCACCGCCAGATGGAGCGCCGCATCGGCAAGGAATTGATCGAGGCGATGTCGCGCCAAACGGCCGGAAAATAATGACGCGTCAGTCAGTAGCGCCGGTTGTTGTAGACACCCAACTTCGGCCCTGTTCGGTTTTTAAAAACCGTATATAAAAAACTATTCTCTGTTGGACAGTTGCGTTATGATTGGGCGCTGCGGCACCAAAGCGGTGCAGGCAACAGGACATGGCAGGTTTGAGGAGGGGTAGAAGAATCGGTAGTCCATACCGGAGAATCATGAGAGGAGACACACGTTCGACAGAAGCCAGTGGCATGACCACACGGCCGGGACGTGCCTGATGATTGAAGCGCACCCAAGGGTGCGCTTTTTTTTTTACGCCGCCAGCTCTTCCAGCGTCGCCGCATCCACCGGCCGGCTGAACAAATACCCCTGCCAGTGCTCGCACCCGATTTCCGCCAGGAAGGAGCGCTGGGCCTCGGTCTCGACGCCTTCCGCGATGATCTTCAGCCCCAGCGATTTGCCGAGCGCCACCACGCTGCGCGCGATCGAGGCGTCGTTCGGGTCGTCCAGCACGTCGCGCACGAAGCTCTGGTCGATTTTCAGCTGGTCGAGCGGCAGGCGCTTGAGGTAGCTGAGCGAGGAATACCCGGTGCCGAAATCGTCCAGCGAAAAACAGATGCCATGCTCGCGCAGGGCGCGCATCTTGCCGATCGTCTCTTCGACGCCTTCGATCATCAGGGTCTCGGTCAGTTCGAGTTTCAGGCGCGCCGGATCGGCGCCGCTGGAGGCCACGATGGCAAGCGTCTCGTCGACGAAATCGCTCTGCAGGAACTGGCGCACGCTGACATTCACGGCCAGCGTGAAGTGGGCCGTGGCCGGGTTGGCCGCCCACAAGGCCAGCTGGTCGCAGGCGGTGCGCAGCACCCAGCGCCCCAAGGGCAGGATCAGCCCGGAGGCCTCGGCAATGCCGATGAAGCCGGCGGGATTCACCAGGCCGCGCTCCGGATGCTGCCAGCGCACCAGCGCCTCGGCCCCGGTCATCATGCCGGCGCCGTCGACCTGGCCCTGGTAGTGCAGCACGAATTGCGAGTGCAGCAGCGCCGCGCGCAATTCCGTTTCGATGCCCATGCGGTTGGTCACTTCGTGTTCCATCGACGGATGGAAGAAGCGCAGCGTGTTGCGGCCATGGCGCTTGGCTTCGTACATCGCCAGGTCGCCGCGCCGCATCAGGTCGTCGAGTTCGTCCTGGCGGCCGGTGCACAGCGTGATGCCGATGCTGCAGCTGGCGTGGTGCGCGGCGCCGCCGACCTCGAACGGCTCGCGCAGCGCACCGAGGATCTTGTCGCCGACGATCTCGGCATGCTGCTGCGCTTCGTCCTCGTCGGCGCCGCTCGATTCGAGCACGATCACGAATTCGTCGCCGCCCAGGCGCGCCACGGTATCGATCTCGCGCGTGCAGGAGCGCAAGCGCGCCGCGACCTGCTGCAGCAACTCGTCGCCGACGGCGTGGCCGCGGCTGTCGTTGAGGTCCTTGAAATTGTCCATGTCGAGGAAGAGCAGGGCGCCGGTGCGGCCGGTGCGCTCGTGCAGGCCGAGGCAATGCCGGATCCGGTCGTACAGCAGGCGCCGGTTCGGCAGGCCGGTCAGCGGATCGTAATACGCCAGTTGCAGGATCTTTTCGTCGGCCAGCTTGCGCGCGCTGATGTCGGACTGGGTGCAGACGAAATTGGTGAGCACCCCGTCCGCGTCGCGCACGGCGCCGACCGTCAGCCAGGCCGGATAAGGCTCGCCATCGACCCGCCGCATCCACACTTCGCCCTGCCAGGACTGTTGTTCGCGCACGAGCGCCCACATGCGTTCGCGGTCATCGCCGCCGCCCGCCTCGAACGAGAACGACGGGAAGGGCGTGCCGGGCAGTTCATGGGCGCTCTGGCCCACCAGCAGGCCCCAGGCCTTGTTCGACTCGATCATCACGGCGTCGGGGTTCAGCACGCACATGCCTTCGCCCGACTGGAACACGATGGCCGCGATGCGCTGCGATTCCTCGGCCTGCTTCTGGGGCGTGATGTCGGTCGTGATGCCGCACAGCTGGGTCACCTTCTCGTCGTACATGAGCGGGATCTTGGTCGTCAGGTAGACCTTGCCGTTCAGGCGCTCCTCCGACACCAAGCGCTGGTGACCCTCGATGACGGCGAGGTCGGCGGCGCGCGTCATCTCCGCCTCCTGCGCACTGAACAGGATCGCGTCGGTCTGGCCGATGATGGCCGCCGCCGGCCGGTTGAACATGCGGCACACGGCGCCGTTCACGTACTGGAAGCGCGACTGCGCATCCTTGATGTAGATGAGGCTATCGACGCTGTCGAGGATGGTCGCGAGCTTGCGCTCGTTGTCGCGCAGTTCGCGCGTGCGCACCGCCACTTCGCGCCGCAGCCAGCTCGCCACGCCCAGCGCCGACAGCAGCAGGCCGACGGTGGCGGCCAGTGCCCACAGCAGTGCCGGCGACACCGCCGCCTGGCCGCTCGGCTGCCAGCGCCGCAGCGTACTGAAATACTCCGAGTTGGGATCCGCGCGCCAGAGCGTCAGGTGTTTGTCGATGGCCTCGAGCACGTCCTGGTGGCGTCCGGCCTTGACGGCGTAAAACAGGCGCACCGGGTTGAAGACCACCGGCGTGGCCACCAGGCGGTGCGCGCCCGCCTGCGCTTCGCCATAGTAATTGTTGACCGCGGCCGCATCGGCCTTGCCTTCCTCGACCAGGGTCAGCGCCTGTTCCAGCGAAGGAACCGGCACCAGCACGGCGCCATATCCCGTCAGTACGCCCGGCAGCACCTGCGCCTGCACCGAACCGGCCAGCACGGCGATGCGGCGGCCTTTCAGGTCGAGCAGCGAGCGGATCTGGTTGGCGGGCGCGGCATACAGCTGCGACCAGCTGTGCAAGGCCGGCACCTTGTGGAATCCATAGGTCAGCGCCCGCTCTTCCGACCAGGCCATGTCGGGCAGCACGTCGATCTCGCCCGCGGCCAGTGCGTCGAGGCAGGCGCGCCACTCGCAAGCGACGAATTCGAGCGGCCATTGTTCGGCGCTGGCCATTTCCTGCAGCAGGTCGACCAGCAGGCCGGCCGCCTTGCCGTCCTCGTTCATGAACACTTTCGGCGCATTCGAATAGATCCCGACCCGCAGCGGCGCGTGCTGGGCAACGCCGCCCGCCTGACCCAAGGGGACAAGCAGGAACAGAAGCGCCAGGATGCGGAGTGCGCGCGGCATGGGATCCTCTTTCAGAAGTGAAGCCAGCATATTCTTTTTTCAACAAGTCAGCCGCCACGGACGAGTACCCCTGAGTAAAAAGGGGGTGGTGGCGGGAACTGGCGAGTAGTAAACTGGGCGCATGACTACACAACAAGGCAGTGAGCTGTTTTCCGCCATCGTGGCGGCCCCGTTCGGCGCGATCGGTATCCGCACCGAGGACCAGCGGGTGCGCGAGATGGTCTATCTGCAGCCGCGCTTCCACGAAAAGGACGCCCAGGATGCGGTGGCCGAACAGGCCGTGCTGCAGATCGAACGCTACCTGCTTGACCCCGATTTCCGCTTCGACCTGCCGCTGTTCGAGGCCGGCAGCGTGTTCCAGAAACGCGTCTGGGACGCGATCAGCGCCATCCCGCGCGGCACCGTCAAAACCTACGGCAGGATCGCCAAGGACATCGGCTCGGCCCCGCGCGCCGTCGGCCAGGCCTGCGGCGCCAACTGGTTCCCGCTCGTCATTCCCTGCCACCGCGTGACCGCCGCCGGCGGCCTCGGCGGCTTTGCCAGCAGCGACGACGAGAACGGCTTCCACCTGTCCGTCAAGCGCTGGCTGCTGCGTCACGAAGGGGCCACCGCATCGCCATGGCAGCAGCAGGCGATCTGGGACTGATCGACGAGTTCTGCGACACGCTCTGGCTGGAACAGGGCCTGGCGAAGAACTCGCTCGACGCCTACCGGCGCGACCTGCGCATGTTCTCGACCTGGCTGGACGTCAAACGGCCCGGCCGCGGCCTGCTGGGCGTCGGTCCGGAAGACCTGGCCGGCTATTTCGCCGAGCGCCATGCCGACACCAAGCCGAGCACGGCCAACCGCCGCCTCTCGGTGCTCAAGCGGTTCTATGCGCTGGCGCTGCGCCAGAACCGGATTGCCGCCGACCCCTGCCTGAACATGGCCACCGCGCGCCAGCCGACCCGCTTCGTGCACACGCTGTCCGAAGCGCAAGTGGAGGCCTTGCTCGGCGCGCCCGACGTTTCCACGCCGCTGGGACTACGCGAGCGCACCATGCTCGAGCTCATGTATGCGAGCGGCTTGCGGGTATCGGAACTGGTGGCCCTGAAAATTGTCGAACTGAGCTTGAACGATGGCGTGCTGCGCGTGACCGGCAAGGGCGCCAAGACGCGGCTGGTGCCCTTCGGCGGAGAGGCGCGCGCCTGGCTCGAGCGCTACCTGAAGGAGGGGCGCGCCATCATCCTCAACGGCCAGGTCGACGACGCCCTGTTCGTCACCAGCCGCGGCGGGGCGATGACGCGCCAGATGTTCTGGGTCGTGATCAAAAAGCATGCGCTCAAGGCCGGCATCAAGGCGCCGCTGTCGCCCCATACGCTGCGCCACGCGTTCGCCACCCACCTGCTGAACCACGGCGCCGACTTGCGTGTGGTGCAACTTCTTCTTGGACACTCGGATATTTCCACCACACAGATCTACACCCATGTTGCGCGCGAGCGCCTGAAGCACTTGCACGCACAGCATCACCCACGTGGTTAATTCAAATCTTGAAAGCTTAACTGGGTCATAATAGCTGCGCACAACTTTAACCAAGCACAGACGAGGTGATCATGGCCAAAACCAACTTCAGTTACGAGAAGCGGCAACGGGAATTGGAAAAAAAACGCAAGGCGGAAGAAAAAGCCAAGCGTAAAGCAGAAGCGAAGAATCATCCGGGTGGAGAAGGGCAGGAAATGACGGCGGACGGGGCGGAGGATGCCGACGCCGAGGTCAGCGCGGATGCGCAGGAGACGCAAACGCCGTAATCATGCATGATCCGTGGCCGTCGTTGCACACGACGGCCACGGCCGGGCTCAGGCCCTTTCCTTCGCGATCGCCGGCACGACCTCGACAATCTCTTCGTGCCCCTTGGCAAACCAACGGCGCGCACGCTTGCCCAGGTTGTCCAGGTAACTGTAGGCCACCGGCACCACCACCAGGGTCAGCAGCGTCGAGGTAATCACCCCGCCGATCACCGCGCGCCCCATCGGCGCTTGTGTTTCGCCGCCGTCGCCGGCGCCGATCGCCATCGGCAGCATGCCGAAGATCATTGCCAGCGTCGTCATCAGGATCGGACGCAGGCGCACTTGTCCCGCTTCCAGGATCGCCGCGAATTGCGCCTTGCCTTCGCGCTGGCCGTGGTTCGCGAAGTCGACCAGCAAGATCGCGTTCTTGGTCACCAGCCCCATCAGCATCACGACGCCGATCACCGAGAACACGTTGAGCGTGCTGCCCGTCGCCAGCAGCGCCAGCAGCACGCCGATGAGCGACATCGGCAGCGACATCATGATCGCGACCGGCTGCAGGAAGCTGCCGAACTGCGAGGCCAGCACCAGGTAGATGAAGATGATCGCGATGACGATGGCCGAGCCGAAGTTGGCCATCGTCTCGGCCATCTGCTGGGCGTCGCCGCCGACGTCGAAGCGCACGCCTTCGGGCAGTTCGATCGATTCCATCGCCTTCTTGATGTCGGCATTCACGTCGCCCGAGGGCCGCCCTTCGATGCCGGCGTAGATCGCCACGCGCCGTTCCAGCGCCTGGCGTTTCAGCACCTGCGGGCTGAACGAGGGCACGAAATCGACCACCTGGCGCAGCGGCACCATGATCGGGTTGCCGCTCGCATCCATGCGCGAGGAGGCCAGCGACAGGTCGGCCAGGTCGGCGACCTTCTGGCGCCCGCTGCGCGGCAGCTGCACGTTGACTTCGTAGTTCTGGCCGTCCGGTGCCAGCCAGTGGCTGACCTGGTCGCCGCTGACGAAGGGGCGCAGCGCGGCGCCGACCTGGGCCACCGATAATCCAAGGTCGCTGGCCAGTTCGTTGTTGATCTTGACGATGGTGGCCGGATTCGCGCCTTCCTGGCTGTACTCCATGTCGGCCACGCCTTTAATCGTGCGCATCTTGTCCATCAGCTTGTGCGCGGCGGCGTCCAGCTTGGCTTCGTCGCGTCCCAGGATCGCGATGAAGATCGGCTTGTTACCGACCGACATCGTGATGCCGGCGATCGGCGACAGGCGCTCCCGGATCACCGATTCCATCGTTTCCTGCGAGCGGCGATGGGTCTTTTTGACGTCGGTCAGTTTCAGGATCACCTGGGCGCTGTTGTGGCCCTCGTAGACGCCGATGGCGCTGCTGATGGCCTCGATTTCCGGGTAGGCGCGCAGGGCGTCCTCGACCTGCTTCACTTTGCCGTCGGTATAGGCCAGGCTCGAGCCGACCGGCGTTTTAAAGCGCATCTCGATGAAGCCGTTGTCGGTTTTCGGCGCGAACTCGCCGCCGATCAGCGGGATCAGGAACAGGCTGCCGACAAAGATGCCGAGCGCCAGCGCCAGCGTCGATTTCCGCCAGCGCAGGGCCAGCGCCAGCACGCGGCCATAAATGCCGTGCACGTGCTCGATGCCGACCTCGATCCGGGCCATGACGCGGCCCAGCCACGGCACATACTTGAAACGATCTTTTACAGGATCGGGCCACACCGAGGACAGCATCGGGTCGAGGGTAAAACTGACGAACAGCGACACCAGCACGGCAACGGCCACCGTCACGCCGAACTGCAGGAAGAAGCGGCCGATGATGCCGTCCATGAAGGCGATCGGCACGAACACGGCGACGATGGCGAAGGTCGTGGCCATCACCGCCATGCCGATTTCGTTGGTGCCGTCTTCGGCCGCGCGCAGGTGGCTCTTGCCCATGCCGAGGTGGCGCACGATGTTCTCGCGCACCACGATCGCATCGTCGATCAACAGGCCAATGCACAGCGACAGCGCCATCAGCGTCAGGAAGTTCAGCGTGAAGCCGAAGTAGCGCATCGCGACGAAGGACGCCAGCACCGAGATCGGCAGGGTCAGGCCCGTGATCACCGTGCTGCGCCAGGAGTGCAGGAACAGGAACACGATCACCATGGTGAGGATGGCGCCTTCGACGATGGTGCGCTTGACGTTGTTGAGCTGGTCCTGGACGGTGCTGGACTGGTCGTCCATGACGCGGAATTTCACGTCGGCCGGCATGGTCTTGCGCATCTCGTCGACCATCTTGATGATGCCGCTGCCGACCTGCACCGTGTTCGCGTCCTGCACCTTGGTGATGTCGAGCGAGATGGCGCGCGCGCCGTTGACGCGCGAAATCGAGGTTTCTTCGCGCTCGCCGTCGACCACGTCCGCCACCTGCGACAGGTAGACCGGCCCGCTGGCGCGGCGCGCGACGATGATCTTGTTGAACTCGCGCGCTTCGCGCATCATGCCCTCGACCCGCACCAGGCGCTCGGCGGCGCCATACTGCAGGTTGCCGGCCGGGAGATTGGCGTTGGTGGCCTGGATCGCGCGCAGCACTTCGTCGATGCCGATGTTCTGGCTGCGCAGCTGTTCGGGCTTGACGTGCACCAGGATCTGGCGCCGCGCGATGCCGCCGGTACGCACCTCGCCCACGCCGGCCACGCTCTGCAGGCGCTTGACGATGACTTGTTCGGCCAGCGTCGACAGGGCGCGCATGTCGCGTTCCGTCGAGGTGACCGACAGGCGCACCACCGGCTGCTGGTTCTCGCCGTCGGCGCGGATGACGAAGGGTTCCTTCACCTCTTTCGGGAAG
>Ga0213836_101540_pt1 | contig 13280 bp, 10 predicted proteins | sample SWPATP03_FD_160578 | JGI IMG/M metagenome (GOLD analysis project Ga0213836, IMG submission 160578) | Coastal seawater microbial communities from Marineland, Florida, United States - SWPA TP0 #3 | ecosystem: Environmental > Aquatic > Marine > Coastal | place: USA: Florida | collected 2016-08-05
AACGGTTTAGATTCGAATATTTTGATAAATAAAAACAAATATTTAACAACAAAATAACCTGCAACATGATACCCGAAACACGGAACATATCTTTTAGGGTAACGAATGGATTTTGGCTACACGAATAAACAGATAAATTCTGACCCCTCAACCTAGAGTTGAGATCGAGATTCGGAGTTGAAAGAAGTATTGCTCGAACAATTTCAACGGGGTCATTCCGCTCGTCCTGTCATGACACTTCGGGAGCATAACGGTTTGGATTCGAATATTTTGATAAATAAAAACAAATATTTAACAACAAAATAACCTGCAACATGATACCCGAAACACGGAACATATCTTTTAGGGTAACGAACGGATTTTGGCTACACAAATAAACAATTAAACGAATAAACGAATAAACGTCCCTCTTCACTCGCCTTCGCCGAATTCAAACTCGAGCTGGGTACCGGGGTGAGATTCTTCGGAGATATTTAAATTCGATACGGATATGCCCAAAAGTCTTACAGGGCGTTCGCCGGCTTCGGTGTGCTCAAGGAGTTGTTCTGAGATGTTGTAGAGTACGGTGGCTTCACAGACTTCGCCGGGAAGCGTTTGACTTCGGGTAACGGATTCAAAGTTATCGTAGCGGACTTTCAGTGTTACCGTTTTGCCTGCTGCATCAATCCGTTGCATGCGTTCCGATACTTTTTGGGCAATTTCACGAAGTTTTTGTCGCATTTCCGGGAGTTCCTCAAGGTCTTCGCTGTATGTATTCTCGGCTCCGACCGATTTTCGGATACGATCAGGTTGCACAGGACGATCATCTTCCCCTCTAACAATGCGATAGTAGAAGCTTCCGGTTTTGCCGAAGTTTCTAACGAGTTCCGTTTCGGACAACGCCTTCAGTTCTGCTCCGGTGAAAACTCCCATGGCATGAAATTTCTTCTCGGATGCCTTCCCGATTCCATGAAACTTCCCAACCGGTAAATTTTCGAGAAAAGTCACCATTTTTTCGGGAGTGATAACGGAGAGCCCGTCCGGTTTTTTGAGATCAGATGCAATTTTCGCGACAAACTTATTGATTGCCACACCTGCGCTTGCTGTAAGTCCCGTTTTATCCCGAATGGCCTGTTTTATTTCAGTGGCTATCTGTCTTGCGGAGCGTACACCTTTCTTGTTTTCGGTGATATCAAGATAAGCCTCATCAAGTGATAGTGGCTCGACTAAATCCGTCCATTCATAAAAAATCTCCCGAATTTGATCTGAAACGGCTTTATAGGCATCGAAACGAGGGCGGACAAAAATCACTTCCGGACATAACCGTAACGCTCGGTAAGAAGGCATCGCAGAGTGAATCCCAAATTTCCGAGCTTCATAACTTGCGGCTGCAACCACTCCTCGACCATCAGGCGAGCCGCCGACCACTACGGGTTTTCCCTTTAACCCGGGGTGGTCACGTTGTTCCACAGATGCAAAAAAAGCATCCATGTCGATATGGATAATTTTTCGAAACAAACAAGAAAGCTAATAGAAGGTTATCTTTGTAGATATATTTCGCACATATATATTAAGGCAGATTTTTGTGAGAAACAATAAAGGAGTTAGGGGAATTACAATTGAGGCTTTCTTGTAAACGGTTGTTTTAATTGGATAAATCCTATAAATGAACTTGCGGTGTAATGAGTTAAGTTATTTATTGTCAATGTGATGTCATGAGTTGATTTTGAAAAATCATCAATTAATTTTTGAGAAAGGATATATAAATGAAAAAGATTTTAGGAATAGGGTTAATTATTGTGGGGTTAATTTTGTTATACTTCGGGTATAACGAGTACAATTCTATGGCCTCTGAAATTTCGGAAGTTTTTACCGGGTCACCATCCGATAATGCGGTGTGGTACTTAGCCGGTGGTGCCGGTGCTTCAGTGGTTGGATTGTTGTTACTCCTAACCGGATTTAAACAAAAAAGTTAGCCTAAAGGCTTGTAATTTAACTGTATGGTCATAATTATCGGAGCCGGCCCCATTGGGCTGGCTTGTGGTATCTCACTAAAAAAGCGCGGTATTCCTTTTTTAATCATCGAAAAAGGATGCCTTGTGAATTCAGTGTTTCACTATCCTACAAACATGACGTTCTTTTCGACCTCTGATCGTCTTGAAATTGGTGGGGTGCCCTTTATCTCGCATGGCGTAAAAGCCACACGCAGGGAAGCATTGGAATACTATCGCAGAGTTCGGGAAGCATACGATATTCCTGTGAATGTATATGAGGAAGTCAACCAAATCGAGAAAAAAAGTGATGGTTTCGTCGTAACGACAAGCAAATCGAGGTATGAAGCTTCCAAAACCATTATTGCCACTGGATTTTATGGAATTCCGAGCAAGTTGAATGTCCCCGGGGAAGAACTCCCCAAAGTAAAACATTACTATGATGAACCACATCCGTATGCCGGACTGAAAGTATTAGTCGTAGGAGGGGGAAACTCTGCCGTTGATGTCGCTTTGGAAACGTACCGTTGCGGCTCGGAAGTAACTATGGCGGTTCGTGATCCTCAATTAAAGGCGGGAGTTAAATATTGGGTTAGACCCGATATCGAGAATCGAATCAAGGAAGGCTCCATCAAAGCCTATTTCAACACTACAGTTGCTGAAATAAGGCAGGACTCGGTTGATTTAAACACTCCTCAGGGTATTACGACCATCGAAAATGATTTCGTGCTTGCGATGACAGGCTACGAACCTTCGTTTTTTTTCCTTGAAAAAGCCGGCGTCGCTTTTCAAAACGATGCCTTCTCTACACCGATTTTTGATGAAGTTACCATGGAATCTAATGTCGAGGGGCTGTATTTAGCCGGCGTTGTATGTGGCGGACTGAATACAAGCAAATGGTTTATTGAGAACTCGATTGTCCATGCAGAGCAAATCGCAGAACACATTGAAATGGTATTTCGGGAAAAGGAGCCATCCCAAAAATAAAAAAAGGGCAAGCTTACTGCATCGCGCCGCTACAACCTCCTACCGCTGCTACCTTCCGGTCCTGACGGAGTTCAGAGGGAGCTAGCCGTACAGAGCTTACCCCAGACTCGTAATATACAGCTTATTTTGGCGATTATCAATGAAATATCAATCAAACGAGAGAATCTTGAAAAATAGGAGATGAGTTTTTCTCACGTAATCAGTATCATTTCAAAAAAAGTAAAACCACGGAATGCATCCTGAGCTCATTTTTGCCGACCATATTCCTTTTGAAGAAAAACTGAGAGCAATGTTTCAGTATCAAACGGAGAATGAACCTGTTTATCGTCGCTTTGTCGAAGCGTTAGGGGCATTTGATGCACCCGATGTTGATACGATTCCATTGCTACCGGTTGAGGCGTTTCGAGATGCGATAATTGGTCAGCCGAAAAGTGCTGAAATCTACTTCCAAAGCAGTGGAACTACCGGAATGGTGCGCTCAACGCATTATGTGAAGGACACCGCAATTTATCGGGAATCCATCCTAAAAGGAATGAATTATTTTTATCTGTTGAAGGATTTTGTCGTTTTGGGATATACGCCCGGTTACAGCGAAAATCCTCATTCATCCCTTATTTGGATGATTCATTGCCTTATCAACGCAGACGAAACCGGCTTAAGCTGTTTTTTGAGGCTCGGTGAATCCATCCCCCTAAAAAAAATAGAAGAAATACAAGCTGCCGGAAAACGCATTATGCTTTTTGGAGCGGCATTCGGACTTATGGACATGGCGGAGCAGTTTCCGGTTCAATTGCCGGAGGATGCCATCATCATGGAAACAGGCGGTATGAAAACGCATCGGCGCGAGGTGAGTCGGGATGCGATGCATGAGGCGTTGGCGCATGCTTTCGGGCTACCCAAAGCCAACGTTCACTCGGAATATGGAATGACGGAATTGCTTTCGCAGGCCTTTTCTGATGGCTCCATGTGGTTCAGCGCCCCACCGTGGATGCGCGTCACCATCAGAAATCCGGAAAATCCACTTCAGGCACTGTCACCGGAAACGGAAGGACTAATCGGAATCATTGATCTTGCCAACATCCACTCGTGCAGTTTTTTGTTGACCGGGGATAAAGGCATCTGCGCTAAAGATGGTCGCTTTCAGGTTTTAGGACGCTATGAACCTGAAAACCTGCGGGGATGTAATTTTTTGATTGATGATGAATAAGTTCAAACCCCATACCATTCAGGAACGCGCCCAATTGTTAGGGGAGCTCGTGCAAACATGGCTTTCTACGGAAAGACCTTCCTTGAAAAATGCCATCACAAAGACGGTGGAGCAAGGACTTTTTACAGCGCATGATATTCAGTTTGCACTTGATCATATTAAAGCGAGTGTCGGGCCTGAATCTCTTCAGAAATGGGCGTTGGATAAGAAGCAATTAAAGGGGTTCAATCCAAAATCGGTACTCTGTCTTCATGCAGGAAATTTACCTTTGGTGGGATTTCAGGATATTATTGCAACGTTATTATCGGGTCACCGATATTTCGGTAAGCTGTCGAGGAAAGATCCGTTCATATTAAAAGATTTTCTGGATTTTATACAAGAGGATAACCGATTTCTCGTTGGAAAGTACTCTACTGACTTAACCGATTTTTCGGGACTAAAAACGGATGTGTTACTTTTTAGCGGATCAGAATCGGGTTCGATTGAAGTGGAAAATAGGCTTAATGAGATGGAAGTGATCAATCCCAAAACAAAACAACTCATACGAACGGCGCATGCCTCGGTTGTTTGGTTTGAAGATGCTTTAGGGGGATGGGAGTCCTTAGCAGAATCCATCTTTCGGTACGAAGGCAGAGGATGTCGATCTGTTGCGGTCATTTTTACGCCGAATGAACCGGAGGATATCTTGGAACGATTACGCATTGAGGGGGAAAAGTTCATCCAAATAAATCCCCCATTAACACCGGTTTCGGAGGAAATCAGATTTCGATTTGCCTATAATCAGGCAATTGAGCGAGCATCCTTTAACCTTGGAAATATGTTGATTGAGGTTGGGAATCCATCCCTCAAAAAAGATCATGTTGTTACGATTTCAAGAGGAAGTATGGAGGATGCGCGCGAATTTATCAAACAATCAGGCAATGCAGTACAAGCCTTTTACTCGAACATAGAAGGATTGATACAAACCGAACCCCTATCCGAAGCCCAAACGCCCCCCATCTACTGGAAACCCGACGGAGTTGACCCGCTTGAGTTTTTGCTGAATGTGGATTGAGGTTGGGATATAAATTAGGGTTTGCTCGTAAGAGTCAACTAAGAACTATGAGTTTATTCCGAAAAGTCAATTCTCAAACACAAAGACAAAAAAACGCGAAGTGTCACAAAGGTAAGTCATAGTTTTTACCATTAAATATGCACAGCTTGTATAATTAATTTTCTAATTAGGATTAATCTGAGTAGGCTCAACTATTGAAAATATAGAACACCCTCGTAAAACTTAGAGTCTTGGAGCCTTAGTGGTTCAAGAATAGGCTAGTTAAATGGCAAAATTTGAATCCCGGTTAAGAAACTTTCTAAAACTTTCTGATTTTTTTCTTCAGCCTGACTTTTTGTTACCCCAAACTTTAACTCAGCCAATGTTGTGTTTAATGCTAAGAGACCTTGCAAATGCCCACCCACAAACAACACATTTAAAAATCCTGCAGGCTAACCCTCTTCCAAAATTTTTAAAAAAGTTGTTTTTCCCATCGCAGAAAGAAAGTTTAGTAATAATTTGAGAATATTAGTTTTATTTGATACTTTTGTCGAACATTTTCTTAACATGAATGCAAAAGAATATATAAAATACTTGCTATCCATTGAAAGCTATTCATTCTCAGTTGATGAGATTTCAATGGCTACTGATGGTACCGCCAATTCATTAAAATTCGAGCTACACAGGTTATCGGAAAAAGGAGAAGTTATAAATCTACGCAAAGGATTTTATTTGATTATTACTCCTAGATACTCTACGTCAAAAAAAATTCCGATACAGCTCTATTGTGAAAAACTATTTAAATATCTTAATAGAAGCTATTACATTGGCTTATTCACTGCTGCAAAAATACATGGAGCGAGCCATCAACAAGTTCAGAGAGATTATTTGATAACAGAACAACCAAAATTCAACGATATATCAAAAAGCACAATAGATATCCGATTCTTCACAACAAGAAACTGGCCAGATAAAAATATTCAGTTAAAAAAATCTGATGCAGGAATGTATAAAATTTCAAGTCCTGCACTGACAATTGTTGACTTAATACATCATCAAACAAAGCTTGGAGGAATAAACAGAATACTAGCAACCATTGAGGAGTTAGCGGAAGAACTAACAAGTGCTGACATGGAAGAACTTTTGGATTGGTACCCAAATAAAAGCACTTTGCAACGATTTGGTTTTTTACTGGAAAAACTTGAAATAAACGAGAATTTCCAAGAATTGATTTATGGTAATCTAAAATCAAGTACGTTTTTTCCTGTTTTGTTATCTCCGAAATCGAAAGAAAAAGCAGGAGCCGTTGATAATAGATGGAAAGTAGATGTTAATGTAACATTAGAAAGCGATTTATGATACCAAAACCATGTATTGCAACATGGCAGGAACACGCACCTTGGAAAGAGTTTTCACAAGTTGAACAGGATTTGATTATTTCCAGAACTTTGGTTGAAATATTTTCAGATGATTTCTTGAGAGAAAACCTTGCTTTCAGAGGAGGAACGGCTTTATATAAACTCTATCTTAATCCCGCACCTCGATATTCAGAGGATATTGATTTGGTGCAAATCAAAGAAGGTCCAATAAAACCCGTTTTGGAGAGATTAAACGAGGTAATTACCTTTTTTGAAGAACCAAGGAAAACGCAAGTAAAAGGACATGGAGCTAAAGTATTATATCGTTTCACATCGGAATATGAAGAAATACGAATGCGTTTGAAACTCGAAATTTACTGCAAAGAGCACTTTAATGTGCTTGGCTGGGTTGATTTTCCTTTTGAAGTTGAAAGCGAATGGTTTTCCGGGAAAGCAGCAATTAGAACATACAATATAAATGAACTTCTGGGAACTAAGCTTAGGGCATTATACCAAAGAAGCAAAGGAAGAGATTTGTTTGATTTAGATTATACGCGACAAAATATGGATTTAGACTATGAGCAAATCATAACTTGTTTTAAGGAATACACCTCGTTTGCAACAAGAAAAAGACCACCAAGTAAAAAAGAGTTTTTGCTTAACATAGAAGAGAAAGAGGTTAGTGCTGAGTTTATTGGTGATATGGAAGCATTGCTAAGACCCGATATTAAATACAATCAAAGTGATGCTTTTAGTTGGTTAAAAAATGAATTGATTGAAAAAATGTAGAAAAATTGGATGTTATGGATGAAACTAAAATAAGGACATAGTTAGCTGATACAGTAGCAAACGAATCTAATCAACTCAAAATAAAATATCCACCCTCGCCCCCGATTGATAGTGATACTCGCAAATAGAAACTTTGAGTCTTCGAGCCTTAGTGGTTCAACAAACACTTGACTTTTGTAAACAAAAAAGGCCGGGAAATTCATTTAGATTCCCAGCCTTTTATCACGCTTATGAAGTTAAAATACAGCTATTCTGTACCTGCACCACGTTCACGATCCCCTTTATTGCGATCTGTGAACACCACGAAGTTCTTCAGTAAAGACTCTAAGAGTTGATTCGTAAGCTCATCAGAAAACCCTTCGGTTACATCAAACTGTTTGTTAACTCGCTGTACGAAAACGCGCTCCGGAAACTGATAGGCATTACGGTAATTGCAAATCATCTGCATTTGTTCCACCGCACGAAGCGCTCCGAATGCACCACTTGCCTCACCAATAAATGCAATTGGCAATTTGTTGAATGCTTTTGGGAAAGGAAGATAGTCTATGAACAATTTCATAATACCCGGAAAGCTACCGTTGTATTCAGGGATTACCATAATGAGTCCATCACAGTTAAGCACTCGCTTGTTGAATTCTTGAATGGATGGGATTTTCTCCCCATAACGTCCACCGGCGATGTCTTTTATTGGAAATTCTCTCAATGATATGACATCTGCTTGAGCTCCATACCCCTTTAGTTTTGGAAAAATATATTCGGATATTTTCATGGCCATTGAATCCGGCCTGTCTGTCCCACTTAGGATGTTTATTTTAATCATGGAAATGTTTAAGAATAATAATAAGGTTGAATATTTTCACTCAGCCAAACACATCCACGAACTTTATCATTCATCAGAAAATTCAAAATGTAGAATTCAGAATTCAGAATTATTGGGCTATGGTTTCAATGGTCTAGATTTTAATAGCCACTATCCTCAAATCAATGGCACTTGTTAAGAGAAGACCGAAAAAAAATTCTGAATTCTGAATCCCCTAATTCTGAATTCTGAACTCCCTAATTCTGAATTCTGAATCCCCTAATTCTGAATTCTGAACTCCCTAATTCCGAATTCTGAATCCCCTAATTCTGAATTCTGAATCCCCTAATTCTGAATTCTGAATCCCCTAATTCTGAATTCTGAATCCCCTAATTCTGAATTCTGAACTCCCTAATTCCGAATTCTGAATCCCCTAATTCTGAATTCTGAACTCCCTAATTCTGAATTCTGAATCCCCTAATTCTGAATTCTGTCCCCCCGCTCCTTTCTAAACCATTTTACATTCTCTTAATATTATTCTATCATCAAATCTATTATTTTAAACTGAATTAAGTCAACAATCATAATTTTTAAGTTTTCTATCATGGAACCAAAAAATAAGTCTTCCTTTAATCGTAGAGATTTTCTAAAAACCGGGGCATTATCAGGATTATTCCTTGGTACAGCCGGATTAGCCGGTTGTGTATCTAAAAATGGATCTAAGCCCCCTTCATTTGAAGGAAGAGTGAAGAATGTGATTTTTTTGGTTAGTGATGGCATGAGTGTGGGAACGCTCCAAATGTGTGATTTACTCCGTCGTCGGAAAGAGGGTCGCCCGTCTTCATGGTTGCGCTTGTATGAACAGGGTAAAGTCACTCGTTCCCTCATGGATATGAGTACCGGTAACACAAATGTGCCCGACTCTGCGGCGGCTGCGTCTTCATGGGGATGTGGTGTTAGAATCACCAATGGCGCCGTAAACATGCTTGATAACGGTGAACAATTAGATTCTGTAGTTCCATTATTTAAAGCTGCCGGTAAAAAAACGGCCTTGGTCACAACGGCAAGAGTTACACACGCTACACCGGCCGGATTTTGCGCAAGCGTACAATCAAGAGGCATGGAAGATGAAATAGCGATGCAATACTATGAGCGCAAGCCTGATATCATCATGGGTGGTGGAAATCGTCATTTTGATGGCGCCTCCCGAGAGGATGGCGTTGATTTATACGAAAAATTTAAGGCTGATGGATACCATATAGCCCGGAAAAAATCCGATTTGGCTTCACTAAGCCCGGGTTTCAATAAAGTTTTAGGAATTTTTGCAGAGCATCATCTTCCATATAATATTGATCACCTTCACAATGAAGAACATCTTGCCAATGTGCCAACTTTAGCTGAGATGACGAAACTCTCCTTAGACCTACTCCATGCCTCCGGCGATGGATTCCTCATACAAATTGAAGGTGCACGTATTGATCACGGAGCGCACGGTATGGATGCTCCGGCTATGATTTATGATCAGGTTGCATTTGATGACGCTGTTGAAGTTGCTTTCGATTTTTATGAAAAAAACCCGAATGATACCCTCATCATCATTACTACAGATCATGGGAATGCAAACCCGGGGCTAAATGGTGCCGGAAGCTATTACAACGATTCTGTTCCGAATTTTGATAAACTCCAAAATTTCAAACATACCAATGAGTGGGTTCAACATGGATTTGGGGATGGCGTTCCATCTGTAAGTCAAATTATTGAGCGCACAGAATACGCAACCGGTGGTATTGTGATGAGTCGTGAACATGCAGAACTCTACCGCACTGCTCGTAGAAGAGAACACCGTGCTGCTCATAATGACAGAAGTAACCCGTGGTTTGTATATGGTGAATTGATGAGCAATTACACCTCAATTGTGTTCGCAAGCTCAAGTCATACCGCTGATTATGTGGAACTTGCTGCCGCCGGACCCGGAAGCGAAACGCTCGGAGCATTCGTAAAAAACACCGATTTATTCACCCTAATGACCAAAGCCGCCGGAGTTCCAGCCCTGGTAAGAGTATGAGGTCAAAGCTCAAAGCTGAAAGTTTTTTGTTGAAGGGTCAAGATATTGAATATTGCCGATTGAAGATTGAATCGCAATATCGACCATATAAACCTTATCGAAATCATACTCAATAATTCTGAATTCTGAATTCTACATTCTGAATTCTGAATTCTACATTCTGAATTAAAAGGGCTTTTTATGCTTCTAAATTTGGATATTGCTTTGTAAAATATTGCAATAATGCAAAAAGGAATAAAGAATCGAAGGTAAAGGTTGGATTATATTTTTGATTAGTAATAGGAAAGATGGTAAATTTGTAGTTAGCTATGTAAGCGCTTACCAAAAACTAAATATTTGATATATGAAAAAGAAACTATTTACAATACTTATCCCCATACTATTCTTGTGGGGGATGACGACTGCGCAGGCGCAACCTGTGATAGATGGCTCGTTTGATGGGACTGAAGTCTGGGGTGAGGCTGTTGGAACTAACCCTAGTGCTGGGTGGAACAGTTCTGATGCAAAAGAATTATATGTAACATCATCTGATACTCACATTTTTTTCGGTGCCTTAGTTACTGCCAGAAGATGGAATAATGCCGCTTTTGTAATAAATACTGGTGCACCTGGAAGTAGTACAGATCCTTGGGGGCGTAATGTCGTTTATAATCATGCTGAGGCCCCGAATTTACATATTAAAATTGCACTAGACGGTAACTCTGGAAATGGATATGCAGAAACTCGTTCTTGGAATGGTTCTTCTTGGGTTCAAGGGACCAATTTAACGTATGCACAAAACTTTAATGCTGGAGTAAGTGACAACGATCTTCAAGCTGATAGATGGATAGAGGCCAGAATCCCAAGAGCACTGATAGGGGATGTTGATGAGATAGATGTTCAGTTCCTCATTTTAGGAAACAACTCTGTCAATGGTAATTTCAATTCAATTCCGGCTGATAATCAACAAACTGATTGGGGGCAACAGACAACGGCATCTAATTACGTACTAGCTATTGATGTGAGTGCTGATGGTCCGGCTCCAGAACCTGATAAGCGTGACATTACATTTCGCGTTGATATGACTGCACAAGTACAAAATGGAAATTTTGATCCAACTGTACATAAAGTGTTTGTTTCCGGAACATTCAATGGTTGGAATGCCACTGGAAATGAAATGGATCTAGAATCTGGCAACATATATGCAACAACCTTGGTTGATTTTGAAGGTGATGAAGGTAATTCATTATTTTATAAATTCTTATTTGACACAACACCTGATGCAACATGGGAAAATGATCCTAATCGTGAATTAATTCTCGGTCCGGATGGTGAAGCTCAAGTGATACCAACAGTATTTTTTAATAACGTTGAACCTATTGCTGTTCGCTCCGTAGTCTTTAGAGTCGATATGAGTTTCCAGATTGCTGCCGGCAATTTCGATCCGGAAAATGATGTAATATCAGTTGCTGGTACATTTACCGATCCGGGTTGGATTCAATTGCCAATGTTCCAAGTATTTGACAATCCAAATCTATATCGCTTAACTATTGATGTAACCGGCGCAGAAGGAACAGAAATTGAATATAAATTCGTTTTAAACGGAGATTTTGAGCTCCCCGGACCAGACAACAATAGAACAGTCAACCTCGGGCCCGGAAATGAATTACAATTGCTTCCAATTGTTCGTTACAACGATGAATATGGAGTAGTAATTGACGGTCGTCAGGGCTGGAGATCACTAGGTATTCCGGCAAATATTTCAGCTGCTTCATTCTTAAATCCAATTTGGACGCAAGGTGTACCAGGTTCTGATTTCCCGGGTAGCGAAGCGGCACCTGCACAAGCAAGTGTAATTGGTTGGAATCCGGAAACGCAAGCTTGGGTACCTGCACCTACACTAGAACAAAACTCAGTTCCCGGATTAGGACTTGCTGTATATGTGTATGACAGAAATACCTTCGGTGTTCCTGAAAGTGCTGTTTGGCCAAAAGTGCTATCTCTACAAGCTCCAGAATTCGAAGCTCCGGTTACTATGGATTTGATCAGTCCTTTACCTAGCCATCTTGCTTTATTAGCTAACCCATTTTTTGAAGCTATTTCATGGAATGCGGTCACCAAATCAGCGAATATTCTGCCTGAAGCTATATGGATTATGGATTCAAGTTTAGGGATTGAGGGCGATTGGGCTACTTATCTTGATTTACCTGCCGGTGGAGTTATCGCACCATTTCAGGGTTTCATTATTCAAAATGATTTAACAATCGGTCCTAGAGAAGTGGTCTTTACCGAAGCTTCAAAAACATCCAATGCGGCTACTTTCTTTAATGCTCCTCAAGTTGATGCTTTAGTGAGATTGCAATTAAATCATGAGGACTTTCAAACCGGTACATGGATTCGTATTTCTGAGGAAGGGTCATTACAACGCTCAATTCGTGATGCTATCCTACTTGGACCAATGAATGCTAACTATATGGTAGTAGGTTCAGTAAAGGAAGATGGTACAGCAATGAGTATTGGTACGTTCCCATCCCAAGAACAACATGTTGAATTCCCACTTTTCCTTGAAACTACAGAATCAGGGCAGTTCAGCTTCACAGTGAGCAGTTTCGATGTCGTTTCTGACTGGAATCTTCAACTTGTTGATACATGGACAGGCACAAGTGTTCAAATAACTCCGGATTTGGAATACACCTTCGAGTTTGAAGCGAATGCTGCGGTTGCTCTGAATGAACAAAATCTGCCACGCAATCCGGGTGCCGTTATTAAGAATGAAGATTCCCCACGCTTCGTAGTGATTGCAAGTACAGCAACTACAAGTGTTCCGACACATGAGCTTCCTCAGTTTGTTGCCTTGAATCAAAACTACCCGAATCCGTTCAACCCAACCACGCAGATTAGCTACGACTTACCTGCAAGTGCGGAAGTGCGTCTTGAGGTGTTCAACATTCAAGGGCAACGTGTAGCAACATTAGTAAATGCAGCTCAAACTGCCGGTACACACACCGTAACATTTGATGCGTCTAACCTTGCGAGTGGTGTATATCTATACCGCTTACAAGTGGGAACACAAGTACTAACCAAGAAAATGAC
>Ga0213836_101547_pt1 | contig 13229 bp, 13 predicted proteins | sample SWPATP03_FD_160578 | JGI IMG/M metagenome (GOLD analysis project Ga0213836, IMG submission 160578) | Coastal seawater microbial communities from Marineland, Florida, United States - SWPA TP0 #3 | ecosystem: Environmental > Aquatic > Marine > Coastal | place: USA: Florida | collected 2016-08-05
TTGCCGCGGCAGGCGGGATCAATCCTTCCTCGGCCTGGGCGCGCGCCAGGGCGGCCTCGAAGCGGAACATCGCCTGCACGATCGCCGCGTCGTCGAACGCGGCGATCATCTCGGTCGAGGTGAGGAAACTGTCGAAAATCGAAACACTCATGTGGGTTTCCAGGCGCTCAAGCGTAATCGAAGAAGACGGTTTCCTTCTCGGTCTGCATCCAGATGTCCCAGCGATAGGCGTTATCGCCCGTCTTGCGCGCGAGGAGGGTGGCGCGGCGCGCTTCCGGCACCTGATTCAGTATCGCCGATTGCGGCAGGCCGGTGTCGTCTTCCAGGAACACCGCCGTGAACTGGTGCTTGACCAGGCCGCGTGCGAACACGGTCACGTACATGACCGGCTCGCCGCGCGTGGCGGCTTCCGGCAGCGAGACGGCCAGCGCGAATTCGCCCGCTTCGCCGCTCGGCACGCGGCGAAAGCCCGGGATCGCGTGTACGGCTTCGTGCGCGGCGCCGGCCGGCGTCCAGGCTTCGATCTGGGCGTCGTTGATCGGCGCGCCATTGCCGTCGTAGATGACGCCCGAAATGGTGATGGTCGGCGCGCCCGACTTCAGGTTCGAGGGCGTGCAGGCGTCGACCGCCCACTGCCAGGCTTCGTGCGAGAAGGGACCGATGGTTTGCGAGGTGGTGATATTCGTGCTCATGGTGTTCTCCTTAAAGGCCCATCGGGGTGGCGTCGCGTCCGCGCAGGACGATATCGAAGACGTAGCCGAGCATTTCGCTGCCCACGGTTTCCTCGAGGCTGAAGCGCGAAATCAGGCGCTCGCGCGCGGCCGCGTCGGGTACGCTCTGGAAGATCGGGTCGAAATCGAACAGCGGGTCGCTCGGGAAGTACATCTGCGTCACCAGGCGCTGGGCATACACGTTGCCGAACAGCGAAAAGTGGATGTGCGCCGGGCGCCAGGCCTTGTCGTGGTTGCCCCATGGGTAGGGACCGGGCTTGATCGTGACGAAGCGGTAGCGGCCTTCGTCGTCGGTCAGCATCTTGCCAACGCCATAAAAATTCGGGTCGAGCGGGGCGGCGTGCTGGTCCTTCTTATGCCAGTAGCGACCGGCCGAGTTCGCCTGCCAGACTTCGACCAGCGAATTGCGCACCGGCTTGCCGTCCTCATCGACCACGCGGCCGGTGACGACGATTTTTTCGCCCAGCGGATCGCCCTGGCCGTGTTTCGTCAGGTCGGTATCGTTCGGCAGCAGGAGGCGCGGGGTGGCGACGATGTTTTGCGTGACCGGCGCCAAGGCTTCGACGCGCAGGTTCGGCTGCTTCGGTCCGCGCGGAATGGTCGATTTGTAGGCGGGATAGATGAGCTCGGGGTAAATGCCCGGTTCGATGATGTCGAATTTCACGGCCTGTCTCCTTCAGTGGTCTTGTCGATGAGGGAAATAGTAGGCCGCTCTCCTTACCTCGACAAGCGCCACGATGCACGCAACATCCGCAGCTCGCACAGGGTGTGCGATACTCGCACAATTCCCTATGCTTTCGTCTCGAATGACCGACGCTCCCCTCGTACGCGACCTCGTCGCCGGCCTTGAAAAGGGCTTGAAAGTCATCGAAGCCTTCGACCAGGAGCGCTCGCGCCTGACCATTGCCGAAGTTGCCGACGCCACCGGCCTGACGCGCGCCGCCGCCCGCCGCTACCTGATCACGCTCACCCATCTCGGCTACATGCGCCACGAAAACAAACTGTTCTCGCTGACGCCGGCCGTGCTGCGCCTGGGGCAGAGCTACTTGCACTCGGCGCGCCTGCCGCGCATTGCCCAGCCGCTGCTGTACCGGCTGGCCTATTCGCTGGGCGAGGCGGCATCGGTCGGCGTGCTCGACCACGACCAGCTGGTCTGCGTGGCGGCGGTCAGCGCCGGCCAGCTGGTGTCGGCGACCCTGCAACCCGGCACGCGCGTCCCCGCCTACTGTACGGCGAATGGGCGCATGTTACTGGCGAGCCTGCCGCAGGCGCAGATCGAGGATTTCCTGGCGCGCGCGCACCCCGAGCCGATCACCCAGCACACGATCGTCAACCGCGAACGGCTGGCGCTGGAGATCGCCCGCGCCCGGGTGCAGGGCTACGCGCTGGTCGACCAGGAACTCGAACTCGGCCTGCGCACGATCGCCGTGCCCCTAAAAAATTTCAGGGGCGAGGTGGTGGCGGCGATGAACGTCAGCGTGCACGCGGGGCGGTTGCCAATCGAGCAGATGGTGGAGCGCTGTTTGCCGGCGATGATCAAGATTCAAGTGGAACTGGGGGCGCTGCTGTGAACCCTGTACAACCGATAGCGCTGGCTACCGCCGGCGGCCTTGCCATCGTCCCCGTCGCGGCCGGCCATGCCGCCATGCTTGCCGCATTGGTGCTGCGGGACAAGGAACACCTGGAGGCCTATTTGCCGATGGTGGCGACCTTGTCGACAGTTGCCGCGACCACGGCCCACCTGGAGCGCGCTGCGGTCCGCGCTGCCGAAGGCGAGGTCTTCGAGTGGCATCTTTTCGAAGGGGACAGCTTGTGTGGCTCGGTGCGCGTGAAGGACATCGATCATGACGACCGCAAGGCCAGTATCGGCTACTTCCTTGGCAGTCAGTTCACCGGCAAGGGCATCGTCACCTCGGCGCTGCGGGCCGTGCTCGCATGGTGCTTCGACACGCTCGGCCTGAACCGCATCGAATTGCGCTGCGCCACCGGCAACGCGCCCAGCATCCGCGTGGCCGAGCGGCTCGGCTTCGTGCGCGAAGGCTTGCTGCGCCAGGACGAATGCCTGCATGGCGTTTTCGTCGACCACTATGTCTACAGCTTGTTGAAATCGGAGTTCGAGCGCGGGATCGACGATTGACGCCGCCCACCCTACGCCACCCCTCCGCCGCCTTTACCTGCGCCTGGCGCCGAAACTCCTTCGGCGTCACCCCCATCAGCTTCTTGAACAAGCGGCTGAAATAAGCCGGGTCCTGGAACCCGAGTTCATACGCAATGCTCGCCACCCTGGCCGGCACATAGGTCAGCTTGCGGCAGGCTTCCAGCATCAGCCGTTCTTGGGCGATCTCGAAGGGCGATTTGCCGGCCAGTTTCAGGCACAGCCGGTTCAGGCGCGCGGGCGCCACGCGCAGCAAACCGGCGTACTGCCCGACCTGCCACTGCTCCTTGTAATGGCGCTCGACCTTGACGCGGAAGCGGCTGAAGAGCTCGAAGTCGCCGCGTCCCGAGGTGTCCGCGATCTGGTGCTCGGCCTGCACCCGCACCAGCATGCTGCGCGCCAGCCATTCGAGCATCGTGATGTGTCCGCAGGGCGGCCAAGCAACTTAATGAAGCAAATGCTTCAGCATCGCTTAAGTGCGTATCAAAGAATCGGGCGCGCCGTGCAGGTTAATTGCCAGCGGATGCATGAACAGTGAGGAAGACAGGTCGCCTTCGTGGCTCGGCAGCGGAAAACAGCATGATTTAGCCGATCGACGGCATAGGATTGCGATACCCTGTTGCTGTTGGATCGACGTTAGCCGCTTTGAAACCCCTCACCTACGGATGGAATTATAACTTCAATTATGGTACCGTGATTTGGTACGCTTTTCACATTAAAGTCTCCACCCAGCAAAAGAGCCCGCTCGCTCATTCCAACGAGGCCGAACTTGCTCTCCTTAGTGTGGGATGCAGACCAGTTCGAGCTATCGAACCCGATTCCGTTATCCATCACTCTGAGCATGATTTTTCGACCTCGACCAACCTCAAATACCCTTACGACGACGTGGCTTGCATGGGCGTAGCGCAGAATATTCGTGAGGCATTCTTGCACAATTCTGAATAAACTTACCTCGACTATAGAGGGTAGACCGGGCCCACCATAAGAAAATTCGAGCGCCCAGGCCGCCACTCCAGCAAGTTGGCGCCGAAGCAATTCACGAATTGCTTTCTCCAACCCAAATTGAGCAAGACCAGGTTGACGTAGTGAAGCGTTCATGTCCCTGACTAATCGAATCAGATATTTGACTTCAGACTCGATACGGGTCAAAAAGACCTCATTATCAGCTACCGGCAGAACCGACCTCGCCCGGTCTAACTCCATTACTACCGCTGCAAGACGTTGCCCTAACTCATCGTGAAGTTCTCGTGCGATAAACTGCCGTTCGGCCTCCTGGGCATTGATAAAGTCCACAGACAATTCCTGTAGCTTGCGTCGCTTACCTTGCAGCTCTTTGACTAATTTCTTCCGTTCGCGAGACTTGGCCTTTAGCTTGTCCAGAGCAATGCGCTCACTGGATGCATCGTGCTGAATACTTGCGAAATGGCTAACTTCACCGCCTATTGTTAAAGGAAAAATTGAAATGCTGTTCCAAAATTCTTTTCCTTCTTTAGTGTAGTTTCGTAAAACACTCCTACAAGGAATTTTCTTTTGCAAACAGGAAATTATTCTATTTCTTCCTGACTGTCGCCGGTCTTCATTCTGTAGAAAGCGGCAATTTTTTCCAATAACTTCGTCCAGACTATACCCGGTCAATTTTTCGAAGGCGGGGTTGGCGAAAACAATACTATAGTCTTTGCTGGAGTCATTAGTAATAACAATTGCCGAATTGCTAGAAGTTAAAAACGAGGTGAGCAATTCCCACTTCTCATCCATTAGTCGCGCCCGATCCACTTCAGTCTCCACATTTACGCTGGACAAGGAAAGCAATTCCTTCAGCAAGAATGAATAGAAGAAACATAAGTTTCTTCCGGGGTAAATATTTTTTATTCTGACAAAAATGCTTGCTCAGGGTTAAACGTACGGCAAGAGAGGTTTTGCCACGATATTTCATTACGCTTTGCAACAATCTAACTTCAAATTTTTTCTCAAGGGAACAAGTTTGAGAAATTATTCCTGTAGGATCCCCCACCCCTCATAGCTTCACGCTAGTCTATAACTATTACTTCCCGGGCATAAAAGAAATTTTTTTAGAGTTGCTAAATTACTACAATCAGTAAAGCCCGACGACAATTGTGTTTTCAGAGTTTGATAATTTATGCATGATAGTTAACAAAACTAGAGGAGCAATCTATGCAATTTATCGCGCTTCCATAATCACAGTCTTCGGTTAGCTGAAGACATTAATTTTTTTCGGAGAAATTATTTTCTGCTGTAAGGCGCGAGGAGGATTCTGCTAAATTGATTTCGCGCAAAACAATTATATTGTTTGGCGTAAGAATAGGATTATTGAATCTTGTTCTCGGCGAATATCATGGATGCATTTGAAGACTCGGTACTTGTTGCGCTGGCGAAGCAGGGAGAATGCGGCGCCTTTGACCAGCTTTTTGTTAAGTATCGGATTCGATTATTAGGGCATGTCAAGCGAATGGTTTTCGTTAGTGCTGATGCCGAAGATGTAATTCAAGAGACGTTCATAAGGGCCTTTAGAGGAATTGGGTCATTTAAAGGAGAGTGTTCATTTTTTACCTGGATATTCAAGATCGCACTTCGCTGTGTATTTTCATTTAAAAGAAGAGATAATAAGCGCATAGTCGCTGCTCCTCTGTCAACTAATCTTGATGAAGGTTGGGAAGGATTCGATATCCTACAATATGATTCGAACAATCCGGCTGACAAATTTCAGCGGAATGAGTTGTTGGGCTGCATTGACCGAAAGCTCGTTTCTATGCCTGAAATCTTTGCCGAAACGTTTATCCTGAGAGAAGTTGAAGGATTGCCCTATGAGCAAATAGCGGAACAAATGCAATGTTCAATTGGTACAGTTCGCAGTCGCTTATTTCGGGCCCGGCATATGATCAGCGCTAGCATGACCGGCATGTAACTTGGCTTCGTCTGAAACGGTCTATCTGAGATCGGACCTTTTGAGACGTTGGAATGCGTGGTATATGAATTATTGTAGGCTCATCATGAACGTTTTCAGCATTTTACGCAAGACTCTACTTCCGGCAAATTGATAATAGAACTGTTTGTTGTTAATTATAGGATCGACTCCGGTGTTACCGTGCGCGAGCTGATGTTGGATGTGCATGCCCGCCGGTGGTCCGAGCGAATAGTGGTACGAACTGTTATAGCTCATGAGTTTCCGTTAGCGGTGATGCCAGCGATGAAGTTTCGCGCTTGGAATGCAGATGTGGTGTTGAGAAATTACGGGATCTCTAGCTATCAGTGCAATTACATTCGGATACCTGATTGCCAGGGGGTAACGATGAAAAATGGGGTATTCGTCCCATCAAATCGTTGGAGTGTTTTGATTTAATTCAGACTGATTGAAACAATCCGATTGTTCCCAGTCAGTAGAACACGACTACATCTTATTATTTTTCGGAAGTCATCCAGTTTCGTCAGCACCAGGGGAACTTTTTGGATGAAGCCGTTCGGTTCCTTCAATACATGCGTCCAGCTCCCTTTGCAATGTCCTTATTTCCCCAAGTATAGCGTCTCCCAGATACAGGTCAGACATCTGCTGGACTGAGAGGGCATGCAAATCGACTAACTTGCTTCGGACACGATAGCGAAGTATAAAAATCCTTGCAGTGCAAGCAAACTTTTTTAAAAGGCTAGCCATGTCATACCTCAACGAGACTCTATAGATTTTCCAAAAAAATCTGCTAACAGTTTTTAGACGACGTTTTACGCCAGTATACTGCGTAGTGGAACTTCGAAAGCAGCTTGAATTGCGATTTTTTGCGATTTCCTTTCTTGGTGTCGCTCAGTAATCTCAAGTGCCAGTTGATCGCCTATCCTGCGGCTTTCTTTGTCAAGTAATACCCGCAGGATAACCGAGCTGCTCACCCCATTATTCGCCATGAAAGTCCAAGCGCTGACCGCGCCGAATTCGGAGTCTAAAATTATTCCATATCGAACGGCAAGCTCTAGATTTGCATGTGTACGAGTGTTAAGAAACATAATTCGGCCCCTATAAGTCAGTTCGACTAAGATTGCTCAGGAAAAATATTAGAAAACGGGCATCATAGCTATTCGGGTCACGAAGCCGTCTGTAAGAACCTGTGTTGCCTACTGGCGCTCATATTAAAGAATTACAACTTTATATGCATGAGAATGACATTCCCTTCTCAGGCGTTCAGTAACGGTAGATTACATCAGTTTCAGAATGGAATTCTTCGTTTGTGGCGTATGCCAACTGCATAACCGCAGATACATTGATCTAGCTCAAGTAAGGCAATTCTGCATATTTTGTAAGAATGGCGAACGTGGTGAAATAATCAGACGTATCTGGACAGCGTTATCGGTAGTCAGGTAGATGATAACGGGTATCGGGTCAAATCTAAGCCGGTGTTCGGGCGGAGGAGGCACCGTGGCAGGGAGATCTTGCTTTGCAATTCAAATCGCCGATCATAGAGCCGGTCGGGATAGCCTTGGCAAATTTATCAATCAGCTCCCAGCGCATGCAAAGTTCCACCTCAATGATTGGCTTGCGACGTTAGCGACTATCCAGCTAATACAGATTGAGAAGGACGCAACCTATTGCGGTCTTGATGATGGTCTCGCCTTATCCCAAACAACCACGGCGACTGACCTGACCGAAATCGTATCGATGGTGTATTTTGCGGAACGCCGATTTGATGTCGAGGTCGAAGAGATTGTTCATTGCGCTTCAAGCTTGCTGATTGGGCTTGCCGCAGCCGCATGCATTGAGCGCCTTCGACGGATCGGCTGGCTGACACTGACCGGTAAATTGGCACTGGTGATGTATGGATCGCGCCCTTACCGGGTCACGTACAAAGGACTGATAGAGGGGGTGTGGTCGTCTGACCCGATGACGCTGTGGATCCTTGGTGCGGAAATCGACTTGCAATAATAGATATTAGGACAAAAAAATTTTGCATTTGATTAGAAGAGAATATTTGAGCGGAAATGGATCAGAGGGTTCGCAAGCAAACGGATGCTGTGCACGGCGTCGGGTGAACCGCAGGGTGTCCGAAGTTAAGAGCCTAAACAAACTTCACATTCCCGCCAGTTTGCATTGATCCAGTGAAGAGTCGAAGATAACTTAGCCAAGTACTACTTTCCTACCAACAGGATAAAAGAGGATACTTGTGAAAATTGGAACAGCGCATTGGCTTTCAAATCTTCGTATTCAGGCGAATCAGCCTGGGACACTAATCGTTGCCATAAATAGCCGCGCGGGGCAATTTGTCGTTTTTCCGGATGAGATACTAAGCTTGTCGGACGAGCAATTACTGAATTTGATCCGAGAACGTGTTGCTGTCCTAAAGGAAAGAAGGAGCGCTGTTCATTGATCTTCTGCCCATGCTTCGATTCCATTTAATTTACTGGTTTAATCTGGTCGTGGTTAGGATTCATCCGCACACGTTACTACACCACCTTGCTGTATTCTGAGCTAGGTCGAACGGAAATTTGCTCGTGCGCAATAATTATTTGTCGCATCCCAGGAAAAAATTTTATAATTTCGCCTGCATTATTCCATGTTCTAAAAAGCATCGTTGACCCCACACTCTTCAAATTCATTGTCGATCGAACGTTCCCCAAATTGTTCGGGAAGGAAAAAATTGTTATCAAGATGCAAGAATTTATGAGACGGAGACTAAGTAGTTATGCGAAATTTATCGTGAATTTGCTGCCGAAATCTCTCATCAAGGATTGAATTTCATCGAGCAGATCTGTGCCGTTCTTGGCGGCGAAGCGGCGCCAGAAATGCTTGGCATGTTTCCACAGTATTTCGATGCGGTTGAGTTCGGGACTATAGGGCGGCAGATAGTAAAGATAAAGGCTGTGCCTTGCCCATTGGCGTCGTTTCTTCTCCATGACCTCGCCTTTGTGTATCCCGGAATTGTCGATCAAGACAATGCGTGGCACCGAGTGCGGCTGTGCTGCTACCTGGTCGAAAAAGCCGATCACATCGGCACCTGTGGTCGGTCGCTGCTGTGTCGTCCAGATTAACCGACCGTCGTGGCGCAGTGCCCCAAGCACGTTCACGCGCTGATGATGCGCCAGCGGTGCGACTGACCGTGTCTGCCAATTCTGCCCCAGCCGTACTGCACCGGCGGATTCGGGCTGAAACCGGATTCATCGAAATACAGCAGTTCGCACTGGCGCTCACGATCTAGTTGGGCCAGTGCCGCGATCACTTTGCCGGCGTGCTCGAACGCTTCTTGATTTCGCTTTTTTTTAAACTGTAGCGATAGCGCTTGTAGGTGAAATCCATCCCCTTGAGATACCGTACGGCTGTGCTTTCGCTAATGGGCGTGTGATCCCGATCCTGCTCGATCTGGCGCAGCAGTGCGACAACCGTGCCGCCCTCAGAATGTGCCAACTCCCCAAGCGCCCGTTGCTGCTGGGCCGTCCACTTCCTTGGCCGGCCGGTGTGACGCCCTTCGTAGAGCCCGACCAGACCAAATTTTCCCCAACGCTGACGCCACTGTTCGACGCTGTTCAGATGCACCGCAAACTCATCAGCAGTTTGCTGCAGAGTCAAGCCCTGGCTCAATCGCAAAATCTCTTGAGCCCGCATTCGTGTCCTCGGATGCGGGTGAAAAATTCCCATCTCACGCAGAGTGCGCCGCTCGTCTTCGGAGAGCTCCAGATTTTTCATCGCTCAACTCCTGCTTCATTGCCAATTCAACTTTGACAGCAAAAATTGAGAGACTACTTAGTATCTATTTTTTGTTAATGCAAAATTTAAATGGCTCGATATTGCCTCACATTAGAAGTGATCAAATCAAATGGTGTCGGTATTTTTCCCGACCGCCGACTCCGGTAGAGCGCCACGCGCAATAAAAAACAAATTAGAATTGAGTAGATTTATTTGTGGTTAGTAAATTTCGCATATGGCGTAAATTTTGACTTTGTTGATTCATTGCCATAGATTAACGGTAGTATTGGGCCACTTGCGAGCGAACCTGCTTGTATTCAGACTAGTAGAAGTGAACTTAAGTGCAAGGGTATTCAATTTGTTCAATATCAAGGTTGTTTTACTCATGATTCCTATTGTCGCGATTATATCCGGAGGTAGGCAGCTATCGGCTACAGGCATCTCCGGCTTTGTCAGTTCGTTGGCGCACGTGACTGGCGCCGAAACTCTTTCGGCGTCACCCCCATCAATTTCTTGAACAAGCGGCTGAAATAGGCCGGATCCTGGAACCCGAGTTCATACGCGATGCTCGCCACCCCCGCCGGCACATAGGTCAGCTTGCGGCAGGCTTCCAGCATCAACCGTTCCTGGGCGATCTCGAAAGCCGATTTGCCGGCCAGTTTCAGGCACAGCCGGTTCAGCCGGGCCGCCGTTACGCGCAAGCCGTCGGCGTACTGGCCCACTTGCCACTGCTCCTTGTAATGGCGCTCGACCTCGACCCGGAAGCGGCTGAAGAGCTCGAAGTCGCCGCGCCCCGAGGTATCCGCGATCTGGCGCTCGGCCTGCACCCGCACCAGCAACAGCAGCGTGCTGCGCGCCAGCCATTCGAGCATCAGGGTGTGGCCGTGACGCGGCCAGGCCGCTTCCAGCAGCAGGTTCTGCAGCAGCGTTTCGATGCGTGCCAGCGCATCCGGCGCCGCGTGCAGGCCGATCGCGAGCGGATGCACGAACAGCGAGGAGAACAGGTCGCCCTCGTGTCCGGCGGCGGCGAACAGCATGTGCTGGTCGACCGTCAGCACATAGCCTTGCGCCTCTTCCGAAAAATCGAAGCCGTGCGCCAGCGAGGGATGGATCGTCAGCGCCACCGGCCCGTCGCACGCCCACAGGTCGCCGTCGATGTTCGCGCGCACCCGTCCTTTCAATAAAAAAAGTACCTGAAACAAACCCGCGTGCGTGTGGGTGTCGATGTGCCAGTCGTATTTGCGGCTGCGCGTCTCGATCAGTTCGATGTGGACGGCTTCGGCGTCGCGGCCCCGTGTCGCCTCGCCATACAGCGCGAATTCGGGAATCTTCAAGGGCGGGGCGGCGGCGGTGGCGGGCATGGGAGGTAAACGGCGCGGTGTCGGCGAATCGGAAAATAGTACAAGTTTTTTCGCATTTGATCCATTCATATCCGGGCGCGCCGGGTCTAGGATGGTGACAACTAAAACAGTGCGGAGACAGCATCATGAAAACCCAGGTCGCCATCGTCGGCGCCGGCCCGGCCGGCCTTCTGTTATCCCACCTGCTGCACCTGCAGGGCATCGAATCGGTGGTTCTCGAAATGCGCAGCCGCGCCGACATCGAGGCGACCATCCGCGCCGGCGTGCTCGAGCAGGGCAGCATGGATATCCTGAACGAAGCCGGCGTCGGCGAGCGCATGCGGCGCGAAGGGGCGCTGCACCACGGCTTCGAACTGGCCTTCGGCGGCCAGCGCCACCGCGTCGACCTGCAGGAGCTGACCGGCCACGCGATCACGGTCTACCCGCAGCACGAAGTCATCATCGACCTCGTGGCCGCGCGCATGGCGGCCGGCGGCGACCTGCGCTTCGAAGTGAGCGGGGTGGCGCTGCACGACATCGACACCACCAAACCCTCGGTGACCTTCGTCCACGGCGGCGAAGGGCGGCGCATCGAGGCCGATTTCGTGATCGGCGCCGACGGCTTCCACGGCGTCGCCCGCCCGATGATCCCGCCCGGGACGCGCGAGGACTTCCAGCGCGTCTATCCATTCGGCTGGTTCGGCATCCTGGTCGAATCCGCGCCGTCCTCCGATGAACTGATCTACGCCCAGCACGAACGCGGCTTCGCCCTGGTCAGCACCCGCTCGCCGAGCGTGCAGCGCCTGTATTTCCAGTGCGACCCGCACGACAAGGTCGAGGCCTGGTCCGACGACCGCATCTGGTCCGAACTGCATGCCCGCCTGGAGCACAACGACGGCTGGAAACTCAAGGAGGGCAAGATCTTCCAGAAGGGGATCATCGGCATGCGCAGTTTCGTCTGCGCACCGATGCGCCACGGCCGCCTGTTCCTGGCCGGCGACGCCGCCCACATCGTGCCGCCGACCGGGGCCAAGGGCATGAACCTGGCCATTTCCGACGTGCGCGTGTTGGCCCACGCGCTGGTCTCCTTCTACCGGCAGGGCAGCGAGGCGGGGCTGGACGGCTATTCGGAAACGGCCCTGAAACGCGTCTGGCGCGCCGAGTATTTCTCGTGGTGGATGACACGGCTGCTGCACACCTTCGACGATGCCTCTCCCTTCGAGCGCCAGATCCAGCGCGCGGAACTGGACGCGCTGGTGGCCTCGCGCGCGATGCGCACGGCGCTCGCCGAAAATTATGTGGGCGCGTTTTAATCACACCCGCAGTTACACCAGCTCGTAGCGCGCCCGATACGGCCTGAAACCCACGCGGCGCTTGAAGTCGCGCAGCCCCGGCCGCGCGCCGAGGAAGGTGTCGTACATGAAGTAATCCACCTCGCGCTCCTCGATCAGGCGGCAGATGATTTTCAGAAGCAGCAGGTACATGATGCCGTCCTGGTTCTTGTAACCCATCAGCTGGTCGGTCGCGACGAAGTTGCCGTAACGTCCCATGCTGCAATAGGCCACCAGGCGCTCGCCGGCATCGAAGACGCCATGGCATTCGAAGTGGGGCGGGTTCTCGTAGAGGCTTTTTCTGACCCGGTAGGATGCGTCCATCGGCCGCCCCTGGCGCTGCGCGCAGGACGTGTGGATGGCATGCAGTTCGTCGATGTGTTCGTTGCGGTCGATCTGGCGCAGGTGGTAGCCGCGCCCGAGCGCCTTGCGGCTTTGCGGACCGGCGTGGCCGCTGCGGCGCACGCTCTGCAGGTAGGGCCCCGGGTGGCCGCCGAAAGTGGCGAGATCGATCAGGGCAATGCCCATGGTCTTGTTGCCGATCATCCTGTAGCGCGGATGGGGACGGGTAAACAGGGCGTAGGTACGGCGGATGGCTTCCGGATTGCGCCGCTGCTCGAAGCGTAGCCGGGCCACGGGGAGGCGGGCCAGTTGCACGGCGAGGCGGGCAATTTCCATCAGTCTTGCTAATGGCTCAGCTGCTTCCATAAGTCCTCCTCATGGTCCGCTGCGCGGGCGCGCGTCGACTTGATGCACCTGTCAAGTCAGATTCGCAAGAAACTGATCGGTTCCGGCGCAAGGGCTGATCTTGCGCAAATCGGCATACCGAAGCGGCGGGGGAGGAGGGAGGCAGGCTTCAGCGACCCGGGCCGTGCGTGCCGGCCCGGTTCTGTTTTACGGCATCAGAACGACATCGGCACCCGCAGCATCAGCGTGACGTCCGGCGTATCGCGCGTCAGGCCGGCGCCGACGGCCACGCTCAGCGTCTTCTTCTCG
>Ga0213836_101550_pt1 | contig 13225 bp, 11 predicted proteins | sample SWPATP03_FD_160578 | JGI IMG/M metagenome (GOLD analysis project Ga0213836, IMG submission 160578) | Coastal seawater microbial communities from Marineland, Florida, United States - SWPA TP0 #3 | ecosystem: Environmental > Aquatic > Marine > Coastal | place: USA: Florida | collected 2016-08-05
ATAGCAAGTCGGTCCCACCCCTTCCCATCCCGAACAGGACCGTGAAACGACTTTGCGCCGATGATAGTGCTGCAACCAGTGTGAAAGTAGGTTATCGTCAGGCTAGTTATAAGAAAAAAACCCGCTCGGTGATCTGAGCGGGTTTTTTTTCGTCTGTTGTTCTCAGTAATATCCCCTCAAATTCCCTTCTTCGACCTCGAGCGCCGAGTGGCACGGCGCTTGCATTCTCGGTACCTGCGTTCGCCAGATGCCGCCTGCCCGGGACGATCTGACCGCCCTGCGGCGGAACACCTGTCCTCCAACCGGAACAGCTGGCACTGCACTGTTGCAGTTTCGAAGCAGCAGCGAGCTCCACTTGCACTACCTACTTGTTTGCAACCCGTCCGCTCGACCCGCGGACCTCATCGACACGAAAGATGCCATGAAAACGAGAGCAGCCATTGCGTGGAAGGCCGGAGAACCCTTGTCCATCGCCGAAGTCGACCTGGAAGGTCCGCGCGCCGGCGAGGTGCTGGTGGAAATCAAGGCGACCGGCATTTGCCATACCGATTACTACACCCTGTCCGGCGCCGATCCGGAAGGTATTTTCCCCGCCATCCTCGGCCACGAGGGCGCCGGCATCGTGCTGGAAACCGGTCCCGGCGTCACCTCGGTCAAGCCCGACGACCACGTGATTCCGCTCTACACCCCGGAATGCCGGCAATGCAAATTCTGCCTGTCCCGCAAAACCAATTTGTGCCAGGCGATCCGCTCGACCCAGGGCCGCGGCCTGATGCCCGATGCCACGTCCCGCTTCTCGCTCGATGGTCAGAAGCTGTTCCACTACATGGGCACCTCGACCTTTTCCAATTACATCGTCGTTCCCGAAATCGCGCTGGCGAAAATCCGCGAAGACGCACCCTTCGACAAAGCCTGCTATATCGGCTGCGGCGTGACCACCGGCGTCGGCGCCGTGGTCTTTTCGGCGAAAGTCGAAGCCGGCGCGAATGTCGTCGTGTTCGGCCTTGGGGGGATCGGCCTGAACGTGATCCAGGGCGCGCGCATGGTCGGCGCCGACAAGATCATCGGCGTCGACATCAACCCGGGGCGTGTCGAGATCGCCCGCAAATTCGGCATGACCCACTTCGTCAACCCGAACGAGGTCGGCAATATCGTCGACCACATCGTGCAGCTGACCGATGGCGGCGCCGACTTTTCCTTCGAATGCGTCGGCAATACGCAATTGATGCGCCAGGCGCTCGAATGCACGCACAAGGGATGGGGCCAGTCCTTCATCATCGGCGTCGCCGCCGCCGGCCAGGAAATCAGCACGCGGCCATTCCAGCTGGTGACGGGACGGCAGTGGAAAGGTTCCGCGTTCGGCGGCGCGCGTGGGCGCACCGACGTGCCGAAGATCGTCGACTGGTACATGGACGGCAAGATCAATATCGACGACCTGATCACGCATACCTTGCCCCTCGAGCGCATCAACGAGGGTTTCGATCTGATGAAGAGCGGGCAATCGATCCGCTCGGTGGTGCTGTACTGAGGTTTTATCCGAAACGCTAGTCCGAACCAGTCAACAGGGAGACGTGAACATGAACAACCAAGTGAACATTCATCCGGCCGTCGATGGCATCAAGCGCACCGCTGCCGGCTTTTCCGGCGGCACCTTGACCTGCCACTGCGCCAGCAATCCGGTCACGGTCGACATCCAGGGGCAGGTCGCGCACAACCACGTGTGCGGCTGCACCAAATGCTGGAAGCCGGCCGGCGCGCTGTTTTCGCAGGTCGCCGTGGTCGGGCGCGACAAGGTGCGGGTCACCGCCAACGAAGACAAGCTGCAGGTCGTCGACCAGAGCGCCACCATCCAGCGCCATGCCTGCCGCGACTGCGGCGTGCACATGGTTGGCCGCATCGAGAACACCGGACATGCGTTCTACGGTCTCGACTTCGTGCATACCGAACTGTCGAAAGAAACCGGCTGGGCGGCGCCGGAATTCGCCGCCTTTGTCTCGTCGATCATCGAATCGGGCGCCCGTCCCGAAAACATGGGGGCGATCCGCGCGCGCCTGAGCGAGATCGGCCTGCCGCCCTACGACGCCCTGTCGCCGACCCTGATGGACGCCATCTCCACCCATGTCGCCAAGACACGCGGCGTACTCAAGGACGCTTGAAGCCGGCACCGGCGGCCCGCAGCGGGCCGCCACCTTCACTGGAGAAAAGATGAAGCGACACCTATTGCTGCTGGCGGTTTCCATTGTCCCCCTCGCTGCCCGGGCCCACGATTATCCGACCAGCGGCCGGGTCGAGTATGTGCTCGAGTGCATGCAAAAACACGAGAGCAAGTACGAGTATCTCTATAAATGTTCCTGCGCCATCGATCACATCGCCAAGGAGATGCCATATGACGATTATGTGGCGATGTCGGCCGCCTTGCGCAACCAGAGCCTGGCCGGTGAGCGCGGCGCGCTGTTTCGCGATCCAGCGCCGGTGAAGGACATGGCCAACAAATACAAGGCGCTCCAGGCCAGCGCCAACAAGGCCTGCCATGTTCCCGAGCGTTGAGCCCGATGTGGCGCCCGGCCTTGCGTCATGGATGGAACAGGTCGCGGGCCGACTGTCACGAATGTTGAACACGGTGTCACGCGATGCGTACCGATCCGGGGGCAGCGTGCGCTGGGCGCCGCCGGCGGCGGCACTGGCACGCTAAGTGCTGTGTTGAAGGTGGGCCTCGCCGCCTGCCGGAGTTCGACAGCCTGGAGCGCGTTTACCCAGCTCGCACTGCTTATAAAAACCATAGGAGACTTACCATGTCATTTTCCACAAGACTCATCCGCTGGTGGCCGTGCCTGGCGCTGGCCGTCGTCCCGGCATTCGCTGCCACTTCCGATGTCGAGCAATTGACCAAGGATCCGAAAAACTGGGCCATGCAGTCCGGGAATTTAGCGAATCACCGTTACAGCGAACTCAAGCAAATCACCAGCAAGAACGCCAGGAACCTGCAGGTCGCCTGGACCTTCTCGACCGGCGTACTGCGTGGCCACGAAGGCGGGCCGCTGGTGGTCGGCGACACGATGTACATCCATAGCCCCTTCCCGAACAAAGTGTTCGCACTCTCGCTGGAAGACCAGAGCATCCGCTGGAAGTACGAGCCGAAACAGGACGCCACCGTGATCCCGGTGATGTGCTGCGACACCGTCAACCGCGGCGTGGCCTACGCCAACGGCAAGATATTCCTGCAGCAGGCCGACACCACGCTCGTCGCGCTCGATGCGAAGACCGGCGCCGAACTCTGGAAGAACAAGGTCGGCGATCCGAAGCTGGGCGAAACGACGACGAATACGCCGCACGTTTTCAAGGACAAAGTCCTGACCGGCATTAGCGGCGGCGAATTCGGCGTGCGCGGACGCGTCACGGCGCACGACATGAACACCGGCAAGATCCTGTGGAAAGCCTACAGCACCGGCCCGGATAACGAGCTGATGGTCGATCCCGCCAAGACCATGACCTGGACCGACGGCAAGATGGCGCCGATCGGCCCCGATTCGTCGCTCAAGACCTGGAAGGGCGACCAGTGGAAACTCGGTGGCGGCACGACCTGGGGCTGGTACAGCTACGATCCCGCCACTAACCTGGTCTATTACGGCACCGGCAACCCGAGCACCTGGAATCCACGCCAGCGTCCGGGCGACAACAAGTGGTCGATGACGATCTTTGCACGCGACCTCGACACCGGCATGGCGAAATGGGTGTACCAGATGACGCCGCACGACGAGTGGGATTATGACGGCGTCAACGAAATGATCCTGGCCGACATCAAGGTCAAGGGCCAGCCGCGCAAGGCGCTGGTGCACTTCGACCGCAACGGCTTCGGCTATACCCTCGACCGCGTGAGCGGCGAACTGCTGGTCGCCGAGAAATTCGATCCGAAAGTGAACTGGGCGACCCACGTCGACATGAAAACCGGCCGTCCGCAAGTCGTGGCCAAGTACAGCACCGACAAGAACGGGCCGGATGTCAACTCGAAGGGCATCTGCCCCTCCGCGCTTGGCACCAAGGACCAGCAGCCGGCCAGTTTCAACCGCAAGACCGGCCTGTTCTATGTGCCGACGAACCACGTCTGCATGGATTACGAGCCGTTCCAGATCGAGTACACGGCCGGCCAGCCCTATGTCGGCTCGACCCTCTCGATGTACGCCGCACCGAACAGCCACGGCGGGCTGGGCAACTTCATCGCCTGGGATGCGGGCACCGGCAAGATCGTCTGGTCCAAGCCCGAGAAATTTTCGGTCTGGAGCGGTGCGCTCTCGACCGCCGGCGACGTGGTGTTCTACGGCACGCTGGAAGGTTACCTGAAGGCGGTCGACCTGAACGGCAAGGAACTCTGGAAGTTCAAGACGCCGTCGGGGATCATCGGCAACGTCCACACCTGGGAATACAAGGGCAAGCAATACATCGGGGTGCTGTCCGGGATTGGCGGCTGGGCCGGGATTGGCCTCGCGGCCGGCCTGACCAAAGGCACCGAAGGCCTGGGCGCGGTGGGCGGCTACAAGGACCTGGCCAAGTACACCGAGCTCGGTGGCGTGCTGACAGTGTTCGCCTTGCCTGACCGCTGATCGACGCGCATCATCCCGATACCGTGTATGTGAATTGAGGACGGCCGCGGGCGGCCGTCCTCGCTTGCCAGGAATGGAATATGAACAGACTCACGAACGGAGCAATCGCCGGCGCCGCCTGCCGGACCCTGGCGCTGCTGTGCGGATTTGCGTGCGCACCGGCCTTTGCGGCCGATACCGCGCCCTACCAGGTAGCTGAAGGCAACAAGGTCGATGCGCAAACCCTGAGCGGCTGGAAGACCTGGCGCGCCATGGCCTGCGAGCGCTGCCACGGCGCCGCCCAGGAAGGCATGGTCGGCCCTTCGCTGGTGAACAGCCTGAAAGTGCTGAGCAAGGACGAATTCAAGGCCACCGTGCTCAAGGGCCGGATCGACAAGGGCATGCCGAATTTTGACAGCAGCAAGATGGTCAGCGAAAACATCGACAACCTGTACGCGTATTTGAAGGGGCGCTCGGACGGCAAGATCGAGCCGGGCCGGCTGCAGGAGATCGGCAAATGAGGTGGCGGCCCTGGCTGATCGGCGCCGCCTGCCTGGTCTCCTGCCTGGCGGGCAGGGCGCAGGCCCAGCCCATGGCGGAACCGGGACAGGACAAGGTGCTGCGGGTTTGCCAGGATCCGAACAACCTGCCGCTGTCGAACCGCGCGCTGGACGGTTTCGAGAACAAGATCGCTGCCCTGTTTGCGCAGCAATTGGGCTGGAAGCTGGAGCACACCTGGTTCCCGCAACGGATGGGTTTTATTCGCAACACCTTGCGTGCCAAAGAGGACGCGTCCGATCACTATAAGTGCGACCTGGTGACAGGCGTCGCCAAGGGCTTCGACCTGGCCGCGACCACGCGGCCGTATTACCACTCGAGTTATGCCATGGCCTATGTCAAGGGCAAGGGACTAGACCGGGTACGCAGCCTCGACGATGTCCTCGCGCTCGATCCCGCGGCGCGCAAGAAACTGCGCTTCGGCGCCTTCGCCGGCTCGCCCGTCACCGACTGGCTGCTGCAGAACGATTTGATGGAGCAAGTGTCCTGGTATCAGAGCCAGACCGGCGACGCCGAACAGTATCCTGGCGAAATCATCGAAAAAGACCTGGCCAACGGAAAGATCGACCTGGCCTTTGCCTGGGGGCCGATTGCCGGTTATTTCGCCCGGAATGCCCATGGCGCGGCGATCGTCGCGGTGCCGCTGGTGTCAAGACCCGGCATGAAGTTCGATTTCGAGATTGCAATGGCGGTGCGGCACAGCGACAAGGCGTTCCGCCAGCGTATCGATCAATTGATCGTCGCGAACGAAACGCAAATCCGCGCCATCCTCGCGCAGTACGGCGTGCCGCTGCTGGAACTGAGCAAGCCCGCACCAGCGCTGCCGGCGGCGACGATGCCATGAGCGGCCACTTGCCATGGCGACTCAGCGCTGGCGCTGGCGGGCACCTGCGCAGCGCGGGCCGCCGATGCGTCGTCCTCGGCGCTCTCCTTGGCGCGCTGTCGATCGGGACGGTCGGCGCCCAGCCCGTCTCGCCTGCCGAAGCGCTGTTGTTCGAGACCGACCATCTGGCGAAAATAAAGGCGCCGGCCACCCTGGTCTATGAATTCCGCAAGCTTAGTAACGTCGAGCCTGCCTTTACCGACAGCGTCCAGCTCGACGTGTCGCGCAGCAAGGGGCAGGTGCACACGGCCCTGCGCTTCCTGAACGGCGCGCGCCGGCATGCGATGCCCGAGATCGACGATGCCCACGGCAACCCGGTGCTGCTCGGCTTTCTCGAACATGACATCGCCGACATGCGCCGCCTGACCGGCGGCGCGGTCAACTATTTCCGCAAGCGCATCCGGATGGCGCTGGCGGACAAGGCGCAGGTGACGCCGCAACGCATCGTGTATCAAGGCAAGACGGTGGACGGCCAGGCGGTCAGCATCCAGCCCTACCTGGACGATCCGCTGCATGCGCGCTTCGAGAAGTATGTGCGCAAGACCTATACCTTCGTGACCAGCGATGCGGTGCCGGGCGGCCTGTACCAGGTACGCACCTCGCTCGAGAACACGGCCGATGGCCGGCCGCCGCCGGGGACGGTAATGGCGCATAAGGCGGCGCTCGATGGTCCGGTCGCGGGCGCGGCCCAGGCCGCGGCAGCGGCGCCGATCCCGGTGGCGCCCGCCACGCCGCCGCCAGGCGCGGCAATGCCGGTCATCGACGAGACGCTCACCCTGGTCAAGGTCGTCGATCACCAGCGCTGAACCCGGCGGATGGCGGCTGCCTGGATACGGAATCAGCCGGAGGCACGATGGCGCCCTTAAAAGTGTTTGCTTTCGATTATGCGATGGAGGGCGGCGCGATGAGGCGGGCCTTGCCGCGGTCCTTCCTGCGCCAGGGCGGCATGCTGTTCGATGCCTTGCTGGCCGACCTGGGGGCCCTGCCCGGTGTCGAGCTGTGCACCATGGCGGCGCTGGACGCGCCCGGTACGGATGGCAGGCAGCCGGCGCGCTCCTTCGACGAGCGCTTTGCAGCCTGCGTGCAGGCGGCGGACGCGGTCTGGCCGCTGGCGCCGGAGTCCGAAGGGCTGTTGGAAAGCCTGTCGCGCGAGATCCTGCGCGGCAAGCGCATCCTGCTCGGCAGTGCGCCGGGTGCGGTACGGGTCGCCGCCAGCAAGCGCAAGCTGGCGCGCGCGCTGGCCGAGGGCGGGGTGGCGGCCGTGCCCACCTACCGGCCGCACGCCGCCTTGCCCGACGGGGAGGGCGCCTGGGTGGTCAAGCCCGACGACGGTGTCGGTTGCCGCGACACCCGCCTGTTCAGCGACCGCGCGGCGGCGCTCGCCTGGATCCGCACCAGCGCGGTGGAAGGTTATGTCTTGCAGCCTTTTATTCCAGGTAAGCTGGGCAGCCTGTCGCTGATCTGCTGCGACGGCGCGGCGCGCCTGCTGGCGCGCAACCTGGAACGGGTGGCGGTGCGCGACAACCGGTTTCACTTCCTGGGCAGTACCGTGAATGGGCTGGACGATGCCGACGGTGCGCTCGAGCGCCTGGCGCAGCAGGTGGCGGCGGCGCTGCCTACCTTGTGGGGCTATGTCGGCGTGGACATCATCTTCAGCGAGCACGGCGCCGTGGTGCTCGACGTGAATCCGCGCCTGACCGCGGCCTACGCCGGCTTGCACGCCTCGATCGGCTGCAACCCGGCCGGCCTGGTCATCGATTTACTAAAAGGCCCGGCGGCGATGCCCGCGGCCCTCACCAGGCGCCGCGCCGTGAGCGTCGACCTCGGCAGTTTTCCGGGCGATGCGGCTAGCTGACGCCGTTATCTGATCACCACACCCCAGGGCAGCTTGCCGACCGCAATATCGCGCAGCTTGCTGCGGCTGGCGGTGTCGATCACCGTCACGCTGTTCGAACGGCCGTTGGCCACATACAGCTTCTTCCCATCCGGGGTGAGCGCCATGTTCCAGGGGCGCTGGCCCACCGGCACGGTCGCCACGACCTGGTTGGTGGCGCTGTCGATCACCGACACATTGGCGTCGCCGCCGTTCGACACATACACCTCTTTCCCGTTCGGATGCACGGCAATGCCGTTGGCGCGCAGCCCGGCCTTGATGCGCGCGACGATGGCGAAACTGGTGGTGTCGATGACGAATACTTCGTTGGCGTTCTCGGTGGCGACATAGGCGCGGCTGCTGTCGGGCAGGAAGCCGATGCCGCGCGGGCGGGCGCCCACTGCGACCTGGGCCAGTTGCTTGCGGCCGGCAAAATCGAGGATGTCGACGGCATCGCCCTCTTCGGCGCTGACGAAGACCAGGCGGCCGTTCGGGCTGAACACGGCGTGTTCCGGATTCTTGCCGTGCACGGGAATCGAAAACGCCAGGGCATTGGTGCGCGTATCGGTCACCGCAATCGTGTTCTTGCCCTCGACGGCCGCGATCACCCAGCGACCGTCCGGGGAGATCGACACGCCTTCGGGCGATTCGCCCAGCGCCACCGTGGCGCCCAGCTTGCGCGACCCCAGGTCGACCAGTTGCAGGCGGTTGTTCGGCTGGTCGCTGACATACAGCCAGCGGCTGTCCGTGCCGACCGCCAGGCCGCGCGGCTTGGCGCCGCCCGGCAGCTCGCCGACCACCTGGTCGGTGGCCGTGTCGATGATGGAAACGGTGCCCGATCCCTCGTTCGGCACATAGGCGAACGGGGCGGCAAGCAGGGGCAGCGGCAGTGCGGCGGCGAGTGCGAAGGCGGCAAGGCAGGCGAAGCGGCAAATGGGCAAGACGGTCATCGATTCTCCACGGACAGGTTGGAATGCAGCCGGTCGCCCTGCGCGCCGCGCCGCGGCCACATGCGCAGCAGCAAGCCGTCGCGGTCGATCAGCATGTGCTTGGCGACGGCGAGTACGTGCACGGCTACGAGCAAGGCCAGCAGCAGCGCGGCCAGCTGGTGGGCGCCGTTGAACACGGCGTACCAGGTCTTGTCGTCCGGCCCCCAGGGCGCCCAGCGCACGAGGTTGAAAAACTTGACGCCGTGCTTGCTGAAGTTGGAGGCGAGATAGCCCGACAGCGGCAGCGCCAGCATGCAGGCATACAGCGCGATGTGGCTGACCCGGGCCGCGCGCCGCTGCCAGCGCGGCATGCTGTCCGGCAGCGGCGGCGGCGCATGCGTCAGGCGCCAGCCCAGGCGCAGCAAAATCAACAGGCCGATCAGGATGCCGGTGCTTTTATGCAGGTTGACGTAATAGCCGCGTGCGGGCGTGCCGCGCGGGATATCGCCGAGCAGCAAGCCAAAGGCGAACTGGCCGAGCAGCAGCAGCGCGATGAGCCAGTGCAAGGCGATCGCGGTGCGCGTATAGCGGTGCAAACTATCCATACTCAAGCTTACTCAATGAAACAGCGACTTGTCCGGATGCTCGATATTTAGCCGCTGCAATTTGCGGTACAGCGTGTTGCGGCTGATGTTGAGCTCGCGGGCGACGCCGCTCAGGTTCCACTGGTGGCGTTTCAGTTCCTGCAGCAGCACTTCGCGTTCGGCGCATTCGAACGGGTTCAGTCCGGGTTGCGGCCTGGCGCCGGGCGCGGCAGTCGCGGCGGCGACCGTCAGCACCGGTTCGCCGGGCGCCGTCTCGCCGAGCGACTGCCGGTATTCGGGCGGCAAGTCACGCAGGGTAAGGCGGTTCGATTCGCGCAGCGCGATCATGGTGCGCAGCAGGTGGCGCAGCTGGCGCAGGTTGCCGGGCCAGCGTTGCCGCTCGAGCAGGGCCAGCAGGCTGTCCTCGAGCTCGACCGGGCAGCCGGCATCGCTTTCTTCCAGCGCCAGCTGGCGGATCAATTCGCCGCGGTCGAGGCGTTCGCGCAGCGGCGGCATCGTGAAGGTGACGCCTTGCAGCCGGTAATACAGGTCTTCGCGGAAGGCGCCGCTTTCGACCTGCCGGGCGAGGTCGCAATGGGTGGCACTGATCAGCCGGATATCGAGCCTGACCGGCGTTTCCGCGCCGAGCGGCACCACTTCGCGTTCCTCGAGCACGCGCAGCAGCCGCGCTTGCAGGGCAACCGGCATGTCGCCGATCTCGTCCAGGAACAGGGTGCCGCCATTCGCCTGCAACAGCTTGCCGCGCTGCCCGTCCTTGCTGGCGCCGGTGAAGGCCCCCGCGCGGTAGCCGAACAGTTCGCTTTCGACGAGGGATTCGGGAATCGAGGCGCAATTGATCGCGACGAAGGGGCGGGTGGCGCGGCTGCTGGACAAGTGCATCGCGCGTGCGAAGCGTTCCTTGCCGGTGCCGGTTTCGCCCAGCAGCACGACGGCGACGTTGCGCTCCATGACGCGCTTGGCGATGTCGATGTTGGCGCTCATGGCCGGGTCGCCGAACTGCAGCGCGTCGAGCGCGCTGGCGCCTGCGAGCGCGGGCGGGCTTTCCGCGCGCTGGGGCCGGCGCACGGTCGTCGCCACCGGCTGGTAGACGACGGCGAAGAAGCGGGCGTTGCCGCGCACCTCGAAGATCGGCACGGGGTGATAGGCGCGCCGCACGCTGCTGTCGACCAGCCCGGAAAAGGTGATGTTGAACAGCTCGCAGACATCGCGCCCGACGATCTCGGCCGGGCTGGTGTAGCCGAGCAGGGACAGCGCCGCGCGGCTCGCGGCCAGCACCGTGCCGGTGACTGACAGCGCAATCGCGCCTTCGCTCAGGGTGCCGACGAATTCGGGCCGGTTGTGGAAACGCAGGATGAAGTCGTGGCGGAACTGCTGCAGGAAGACGCGGTTCTCGATCAGCTGCACCGACATGCTGACCAGGGCCAGCGTGTGCTGCTGGGCCAGGCGCGATTCGCCGGAGGCGTCGAGCACGCCGACCAGTTCGCCGCCATGGTCGAAGATCGGCGCCGCCGCGCAGGACAGGCCGATATTCCGGGACAGGTAGTGTTCGTCCTGGTGGACGGTGATCGGGCGCCGTTCGACCAGGCAGGTGCCCATGCCGTTGGTGCCCTGCACGCGCTCGCTCCAGACCGCGCCCTGCATCAGGCCGGTCTTGGACGCGGCATGGGTGAACGCGGGGTCGCCGAAATAATTGAGGAGGACGCCCTCGCGGTCGGTCAGCATGATCGCGTAGCCGGAGCCGGCCAGCTGCTGGTACAGGTTCGCCATCTCGACCTTGGCGACGGCCTGCACGTCGGCCAGGCGCTCCTGGCGTTCCTGGAGTTCGCTCGGAGCCACCACTTCGGGGTCGGCGCAGCTGTCGGGGTTGAGCTGGTATTCGTTGAGACAACGAATCCAGGAGCGGGTGATCCGGTTGCCGGATCCAATGCGGTCGCTTCCGATGCGGTCGTGGACGACCGAATGGACGCGCTTGACGTGTTCCACGGCAAACTTCGACATGCAATGTCTCCTACGTCCCGCAACGAGTCTCAGCAGTTGATGCCGGCAACTGTCACTTTATGGACTGTTTTGTGAGTTTGACACCCCATCTGTTATGCAGAATACACCCTTCGGGCGTGGAATTGTCCGCCAGTTTCCGACAATTTTGAATATGCGTCGTGGCGGCATGCAGCCCACATGGCGAACACCAGACCGGCATCAGTCCGGCTGCAATGGCGGGGAACAATCAACGATTCTGATTGTCCCCGCCACGATTTACTTGGCGATCAAGAGCAGCGTGCCCCGTCCGCACACACCATACGCCGTATTCTCGCCGCCGACGAGCGCCTCGGTCCCCGGCGCCTGCACTTGCGCCGCTCCTTCGGCCCAGGTACAGGTATCGGTGACGCGATACCAGCTCTTGCCGGCGCCCGGCCAGGGCAGCGTGAAGTTCACCTGCGCGCTCCAGGCGTTATGGGCGACATAGATGCTGGAGGCCGTATCGCCGAACTCGGATCCGTCGATGCGCCAGGCGATCGCGTGGTTGGCGCTGTTGTCGAAGTAGGCCGTATCGGCCACGCCGCCATCGGGCTTGAACCAGCGCAGCTGTTCCATCACGTTGCCGTTGTTGTCCACGCTCGAATAAAAATTCGCCGGACGCAGGGCGGGATGTGCCTTGCGGAAGGCGATCATCGCTTTCGAGAATGCCTGGAAGTTGCTCTGATCCGTCGTGCGGGTCCAGCCCAGCCAGTTGGCGGAGGAATCGAGGTTGTACGGGTTGTTGCTGCAGTTGATGCTGCGCAGCGCCTCGTCGCCGCCGACGATCATCGGCACCCCGGCGGACAGCATCGTCAGCGCCATGCCGTTGCGTGCGGCTTTTCGCTGGTCGGCCGCGATGCCGCCCTGGTCCCAGCTGTTGTTATTGTCCTCGCCGCCGTCGCTCGGGCCGTAAGGCCAGGCCTGGTTGTTGTTCTTGGTGTTGCAGCTATACAAATCCTTCAAGGTAAAGCCGTCGTGTGCGGTAATGAAATTGACTGAGTGCCAGGGCTTGCGGCCGTCGTCGCCATACAAATCGCTGGAGCCGGCGAAGCGCGACGCCATTTGTCCGGGCGTGATCGCCACGCTGCCGAGCTTGTTTTGCGACTGGCGCACGACATCGCGGTAGCCGCCATTCCACTCGGCCCAGCCGCTCGGGAAGCCGCCGACCTGGTACGAATTGCCGCCGATGGCCCACGGTTCGGCGATCAGGTCGACCCCGCTGCCGCCGGCGGCAGGCCGTGGCGGCAGCTCGGCGACGATGCGGTTCAAGGCATTGCCGGCGTCCATCTTGTCGAAGTTGTAGCAGCCGTGCTGGCACGTATTGCCCAGCACCGAGGCGAGGTCGAAGCGGTAGCCGTCCACGCCCAGCTGGTCGCGCCAGTAGGCGAGCGAATCGACGATCAGGTTCTGGGCGACCGTGTTGCGGGTGTTGTAGTTGCCGCCCACGCCAGTGTTGTCCCAGGAATTCTGGAAGTCCGCCGTCAGGCTGTAATAGGCGGCGTTGTCCAGGCCGCGCATGCCGTACAGGTTATAGGTCGTCTTGTCGGTCGGCGACCAGGCGCCGCCTTCGCCGGTGTGGTTGTAGACGACGTCGATCAGCACCTTGATGCCGTTGTCGTGGAAGGCCTTCACCATTTCCTTGAATTCGCGGGTCGGACCGCCCGGCGTCTTGTCGTAGGCATACCGGCGGTCGGGGGCGAAATAGTTCAGGGTCATGTAACCCCAGTAATTGTCGCCCGTGGTGCTGGTCGGATCGTTGTCGTTGGTATCGTTCTGGGTTTCCT
>Ga0213836_101557_pt1 | contig 13185 bp, 9 predicted proteins | sample SWPATP03_FD_160578 | JGI IMG/M metagenome (GOLD analysis project Ga0213836, IMG submission 160578) | Coastal seawater microbial communities from Marineland, Florida, United States - SWPA TP0 #3 | ecosystem: Environmental > Aquatic > Marine > Coastal | place: USA: Florida | collected 2016-08-05
AGCCCTTGCCGAACTGCTTTTCGATTTGCGCGAGGGCGGCGGCCAGCGCTTTGCCTTTTTCAGCAGCGTTGTGTACTACTTTTTTGTCGTCCATAATTTTCTCTCAGTCTTGGAGGTACCAAGGTGCGGGCACCCTCACGCTTCACAAGGGTACTACTGTATATAAATCCAGTAGTTCTGGCAAGCGCAAAATCGCCCATCTTTCGAAGAAGCTCGCGTTGTTGCGCCAAATCAAACACAATGTGATTAGCCGGGTGGTCTAATTCATAACAGGGTGATCTTATGCGAATTTTGCTTGCTGAAGATGATAGCGTACTCGCGGACGGGCTGACGCGTTCCTTGCGCCAGTCCGGTTATGCGATCGACGACGTGCGCAACGGCGAGGACGCCGACACGGCCCTCTCGACCCAGGAATTCGACCTGCTCATCCTCGACCTCGGCCTGCCCAGGATGTCCGGCCTGGAAGTGCTGCGCCGGCTGCGCGCGCGCGCGTCCCTGCTGCCGGTACTGATCCTCACCGCGGCCGACTCGGTCGAGCAGCGCGTCGAGGGACTCGACCTGGGCGCCGACGACTACATGGCCAAGCCCTTCGCCCTGTCGGAGCTCGAGGCGCGGGTGCGGGCGCTGACCCGGCGCGGCGCCGGCGGCGGCCCCACCGTCATCCGCCATGGCCCGCTGGTCTACGACCAGGTCGGGCGCAGCGCCTACATCAACGAACACATGCTCGATTTGTCGGCGCGCGAACTGGGCCTGCTCGAGATCCTGCTGGCGCGCACCGGACGCCTGGTGTCGAAGGAACAGCTGGTCGACCACCTGTGCGAATGGGGCGAGGAAGTCTCGAACAACGCCATCGAAGTGTACGTGCACCGGCTGCGCAAGAAGATCGAGGTGGGCGGGGTGCGCATCGCCACCGTGCGCGGCCTGGGTTATTGCCTGGAAAAATATTCCGACGCCGCCCGTGCCGGCGCCGAGCAGGCCGTGGAGAAGTGAAGCAGCGCACGACCGGCCTGGCCGGGCTTGACGCCGAGCTGCCCGAGCCGCTCTACGTCCCGCCCAATCCCGAGCCGGAAGAAAACATCCAGCACTCGCTGTTCGGCGAGATCCTCGACTGGATGCTGGCGCCCCTGCTGCTGCTGTGGCCGATGAGCATCGCGATCACTTACCTGGTGGCGAAATCGATCGCGAATCAACCCTTCGACCATGCGCTCGAAGACCGGGTGACGGTGCTGGCCCAGCAAGTGCGCGAGGAAAACGGCGTCATCGATACCCGGCTGCCCGGCAGCGCGCGCGACATCCTGCGCGCCGACGACATCGACAGCGTGTATTTCCAGGTGCTCGACGCGGCCGGGCGCCACGTCGACGGCGACCGCGAGCTGCCGCGACCGCGCAATCGCGATAGCGACGGCGATGGCGACAAGGACGGCGCGGTGCACTTCCGCAATGACGCGCTGCACGGCACGCCGCTGCGCGTGGCCTACCTGTACATCAACCTCGACCCGCTGGCGCCGCCCGACAGCAGCTCGCCGGCGTTCGCCCGCAAGGCCCTGGTGCAGGTGGCCGAGACGCTGGACAAGCGCGCCCTGCTCGCCAACGACATCATCCGCGGCGTGATCCTGCCCCAGTTCATTATCCTGCCGATCATCCTGGCCCTGGTCTGGTTCGCCCTCTCGCGCGGGCTCTCGCCGCTGGCGGAGCTGCAGGAACGGATCCGCGCGCGGCCGTCGGACGACCTCTCTCCCATCGATTCGCGCCAGGTGCCGGAGGAAATTTCGCCCCTGGTCGGCTCGCTCAACGACATGCTGGGCCGGCTCGCTCAAACGATCGACATGCAGAAGCGTTTCATTGCCGACGCCGCGCACCAGATGAAGACGCCGCTGGCCGGCATGCGCATGCAGTCCGAGCTCGCCCTGCGCCAGCTCGACCCCGACGAGATCCACCGGTCGCTGGAACAACTGGCCAAGAGTTCGGAATCGGCGACGCGCCTGGTCAACCAGTTGCTGGCCCTGGCGCGCGCCGAAAACCAGCCGCATGCCGGCCTGGCCTTCGAGGAAATCGAACTCGCCGCGCTGGCGCGCGGCGTCGTGCAGGACTGGGTGCCAGCCTCGTTCGCGCACCGCATCGACCTTGGCTACGAAGCCCAGGACGAGATTGTCACCATCGCCGCGAATGCGCTGATGCTGCGCGAACTGCTGTCGAACCTGATCGACAACGCGCTGCGCTACACCCCGGCCGGCGGCAGCGTGACGGTGCGGGTGCGCCGCGACGGCGATGCCGCGCTGCTCGAGGTCGAGGATACCGGCCCCGGCATCGCGCCGCACGAGCGCGCCCACGTGTTCGAGCGCTTCTATCGCATCCTCGGCTCGAACACGCCGGGCAGCGGCCTTGGCCTGGCGATCGTGCGCGAGATCGCGCAGCAGCACGGCGCCGAGGTCGACATCTTCAATAATCCCCGCAGCCATTCGGCCAAATTCCCGGGCAGCCTGTTCCGGCTGACCTTCCCGCCACCCGTCAACGCCCCCCTCGATGCCACCTGACCCATCGCCCTCCCCTGAACCCGACCTGCGGCGCCAGGCGCGCATGATCGCGGCCCGCGCCCGTCACTGGCGCCAGACCCGCCGGCTCACCGTGGTGCTGATGGCGCTCTGGCTGGCGACCGGCTTCTGCACTGTGTATTTCGCGCGCGAACTGGCGAATATCACCGTGTTCGGCTGGCCGCTGTCGTTCTACATGGCGGCGCAGGGCGCCGCGCTGGTCTGCCTGGCGATCATCGGCGTCTATGCCTGGCGGATGCGCCAGTTCGACCGTCTCTACCGGCACGCGCTGGAGAGCGGAGCGTGAGCGGCCAGAAATCCTATTTCCGGCGCCTGTCCGGCTACTACGCCTGGTTCTGCGTCTGCTTCGCCGGCTTCCTGCTGGCCCTGACGGTGCTGGAAAACGAAGGCATGCCGCGCCTGTGGATCGGCCACCTGTTCATGTTCGCCACCATCGTGCTGTATGCCACGATCGGCGTCGTCAGCCGCACCTCGAACGTGACCGAATACTACGTGGCCGGGCGCCGCGTGCCGGCCCTGTTCAACGGCATGGCCACCGCCGCCGACTGGATTTCGGCGGCCAGCTTCATCAGCCTGGCCGGCGGCTTGTACCTGTCCGGTTTCGACGCCCTCGCCTACATCATGGGCTGGACCGGCGGCTATTGCCTGGTCGCGCTGCTGATCGCGCCCTACCTACGCAAGTTCGCCCAGTACACGATCCCCGACTACCTCGCGGTGCGCTACGGCGGCGGCGCCGGCGGGCGCGGCGGGCCGGTGCGCGCGCTGGCCGTGGGCGCGACCATCATCGTCTCGTTCGTCTACGTGGTCGCGCAGATCTACGCGGTCGGCCTGATCGCGTCGCGCTTCACGGGCGTCGATTTTTCGGTCGGGATCTTCCTCGGGCTGGCCAGCATCCTGGTCTGCTCCTTCCTGGGCGGCATGCGCGGCATCACGTGGACACAGGTGGCGCAATACATCATCATCCTGGTCGCCTTCCTGATCCCGACCATGTGGCTGTCGGTGAAGCACGCCGACAACCCCTTGCCCCAGGTGGCCTACGGCTCGGTGCTGCCGAAACTGGCCAAGCGCGAAGCGCAGCTGGCGGCCGACCCGCGCGAGCACGAGGTGCGGGCGCGCTTTCGCGCGCAGGCCGAGGCCTATGGCAAACGCCTGGCGGGCCTGCCGGCGTCCTGGGAGCAAGGAAAACTGGAAGCCCAGCGCCGCCTCGACACGGCGCGCCTGCGCAATGTGTCGCTGGCCGACGTGCGCAGCGCCGAGCGCGCGCTGGCGGCCTATCCGAAGACGGCCGACGATGCCGAGACGCTCTGGCGCGACCAGCGCAGCCGCCTGCTGGCGCGGGCCCAGCCGCCGCAGCCGCATGCGGCGCCCTTCCCGGGTGCGACCGAGGCGGAATCGAATGCGCGCCGCAACAATTTCATGGCCCTCGTGTTCTGCCTGATGTTCGGCACCGCCGCCCTGCCCCATATCCTGATGCGTTCCTACACCACGCCCTCGGTGCATGAAACCCGGGTCTCCGTGTTCTGGACCCTGTTCTTCATCCTGCTGATTTACTTGAGCATTCCGGCGCTGGCCGTGCTGGCGAAATACGATATTTATACGAGCCTGGTCGGCAGCCACTTCAGTTCGCTGCCGACCTGGATTTCGTACTGGGCCAACATCGACAAGGTCAATCCCCTGATCCAGGTGATCGACATCAACGGCGACGGCCTGGTGCAGCTGGCGGAAATCGCGATCGACGGCGACGTGCTGGTGCTGGCCACGCCCGAAATCGGTGGCCTGCCCTATGTGATTTCCGGACTGGTGGCGGCCGGCGGCCTGGCGGCGGCGCTGTCCACCGCCGACGGCCTGCTGCTGGCGATCTCGAATGCGCTCTCGCACGACATCTATTACAAGCTCGTCGACCCAGGCGCCTCGACCCAGAAGCGGGTGACGATCTCGAAACTGCTGCTGCTGGCGGTGGCCTTCATCGCCGCGTACGCCGCCTCGCAAAAGCCGGCCGACATCCTGTCCCTGGTCGGCGCCGCCTTTTCGCTGGCGGCCTCGACCCTGTTCCCGGCGCTGGTGCTGGGCGTGTTCTGGAAGCGCGCCAACCACGCGGGCGCGATCGCCGGCATGGCCGTGGGCTTCCTGGTCTGTTTGTATTACATGATCCGCGTCCATCCGATGCTCGGCGGGCGCATGGACGCCGCCTGGTTCGACATCGCGCCCATGTCGGCCGGTATTTTCGGGGTTCCGGCCGGACTGCTGGCGATCGTCGCCGCCAGCCTGTTGACGGCGCCGCCGGCGCGCGGCAGCGATGGCCTGGTCGACTATATCCGGGCGCCGGAATAAATTAAAAGTTATCCAGGCGGCATGGCTTTTTAACATGCACAAATGTTATCCTAAAGAAATAATTGCCCGCCTCGCGGTTTTTTATCCATTCAGGATTCCAGCATGCCGTCCACCCGTGCCTTGTTTTGCAGCGTCCTCGTCGCCTCCCTGTCCTTGGGCGCCATGCTCCCGGTCCAGGCGCAGAATGCGTCGCCCCCGCCCGTCGAGCGTTTCTTCGGGCGTCCAGCCTTCAACGGCGCCCTGCTGTCGCCCGACGGCCGTTCGGTCGCGGCGCGCAGCAGCGCGCCGGGCCAACGCGCCTTCCTGATCGTGGTCGACCTGGAAACCAACCAGGGCAAGATCGTCGCCTCGTACAACGATGCCGACATCGGCAGGTTCCAATGGGTCAATAGCGAACGCCTGCTGTTTGACGTCAACGACAACAAGGTGGCGGTGGGCGACGAGCGCGACGCGCCGGGCCTGTTCGCCGTCAATCGCGACGGCTCCCAGCTGGTGCAGCTGGCCGACAGCGGCTATACCTCGCAGCCGAGCCGGGTGGCGGGACGCCGCCTGCTGCCCTGGCATACCTTCATGCTGGACCAGCGCGGAGCCCAGGACTCCGAATTCGTCTATGTAAAAAACCTGGTGTTCAAGACCGGCTACCGCCAGGCCCGGATCAGCCTGCTGCGCCTGAACACGATCACCGGCCAGTCGCAGGAAGTCACGCGGCCGCGCCAGGACGTGACGGACTGGATGCTCGACCACAAGGGGCAGCCACGCATCGCCGTCGGCAACGAAGGCGATACCGAGACCATCCATTACCTCGATCCGGCGACCAACGAATGGCGCAAGCTGGCCACCTCGAAATCCTTCGGCGCCGATGAGACCCGCATGACGCCGCTCGCGTTCGGTCCCGACGGCAAGCTGTATGTCAGCGTCCGCAACGGCAAGGACACCGCGGCCGTGCATGCCTTCGACGTCGCCACCGGCAAGCTGAGCCCGGAACCGCTGCTGAGCACCGCCGGCTACGACTTCGATGGCGCCATCCTCACCAGCGGCGAGAAAGTGCTGGGCATGCGCTTCACGACGGATGCCGAGTCGGTCGAATGGTTCGATCCGGCCATGAAGGCAGCCCAGGAAGCGGTCGACAAGCTGCTGCCGGCCACCATCAACCTGGTGGCGGCGCCACCCCTGCATGCGAAAGCGCCGTGGCTGCTGGTGCGTGCCTATTCGGACACCATTCCGGCAACCTATTACCTGTTCAACCGCGACACCAAATTGCTCAACAAGGTCGGCGAAAGCCATCCCGGCATCGATCCGAAGCAGATGGGGCGCCAGCAGGCGGTGAATTACAAGGCGCGCGACGGTCTCAACATACCGGCCCTGCTGACGCTGCCGCCGGGCGGGAAACGCAGCACCATGCCGCTGGTGGTGCTGGTGCACGGCGGACCATACGTGCGCGGCAGCAGCTGGGGCTGGGATGCGGAGTCGCAATTTCTCGCCTCGCGCGGCTATGCCGTGCTCGAGCCGTCGTTCCGCGGCACCACCGGCTTCGGCACCGCCCACTACCAGGCGGGTTTCAAGCAATGGGGCCTGACCATGCAGAACGACCTGGCCGACGGCGTGCGCTGGGCGGTGCAGCAAGGCTATGCCGACCCGAAGCGCGTCTGCATTGCCGGCGCCAGTTACGGCGGCTATGCCACCCTGATGGGCCTGGTCAACGACCCGGACCTCTACCGCTGCGGCGTGAACTGGGTCGGCGTCACCGACATCAACCTGATGTATGGCAGCTTCAATCACAGCAGCGACATGTCCGACGAATGGAAACGCTACGGCATGCCCGAGCTGATCGGCGACCAGGTCAAGGACGCCGCCCAGTTGAAGGCCACCTCGCCGATCGAGCAGGCGGCCCGCATCAGGCAGCCGCTGCTGCTGGCCTATGGCGGCGCCGACATGCGCGTGCCGATCGTCCACGGCACGAAGTTCTATGACGTCGTCAAGCGCACCAACCCGAACGTCGAGTGGGTCGAATATGCGGGCGAAGGCCACGGCTTCCAGCTGCCGGCGAACAACATCGATTTTTGGCGTCGCGTGGAAAAATTCCTCGATAAAAACATCGGCACGGGAGCAATTCAGCAGTAATCTGGCGATCCGGTATCCGTCTTTTTGAACAAGGAGATGTTTATGTCGTCCGGCAAAATCCTCGTTGCACAAGGAGGCGGCCCGACCGCCGTCATCAACCAGTCGATGGTCGGCGTGACGCTGGAAGCGCGGCGCTTCCGCAACGTCACCCGCATCTACGGCGCCCTGCACGGCGTGCGCGGCATCGTCAACGAAGACTTCCTCGACCTGACCCAGGAAACCAGCCACAACCTCGAGCTGGTCGCCGCCACCCCTTCCTCGGCCCTGGGTTCCACGCGCGACAAGCCGGACATGGCCTATTGCCAGCGCATCTTCGATGTCTTGCGCGCGCACGAGATCGAACATTTCTTTTACATCGGCGGCAATGACTCGGCCGACACGGTGCGCATCGTCAGCGAGGAAGCGCGCGCCGCCGGCTATCCGCTGCGCTGCATCCATATCCCGAAAACCATCGACAACGACCTGGTCGGCAACGACCACACGCCCGGCTTTCCGTCGGCCGCGCGCTTCGTCGCCCAGGCCTTCGCGGGCGCGAACCTCGACAACGCGGCCCTGCCCGGCGTGTATGTGGGCGTGGTGATGGGCAGGCACGCAGGCTTCCTCACCGCCGCATCCGCACTCGGTAAAAAATTCCCGGACGACGGCCCGCACCTGATTTATTTGCCCGAGCGCGTGTTCTCGCTGGAGCGTTTCCTGGCGGACGTGAAAGCGGCTTACGACCGCTACGGACGCTGCGTGATTGCGGTCTCCGAGGGCGTGCACGACGCCACAGGCGAACCGATCGTCACGCTGCTGGCCAAGGACATCGAAAAGGATGCGCACGGCAACGTGCAACTGTCCGGCACCGGCGCCCTGGCCGACCTGCTGTGCGAGGAGATCAAGGCGAAACTCGGCATCAAGCGGGTGCGCGGCGACACCTTCGGCTACCTGCAGCGCTCCTTCATCGGCTGCGTCTCGGACGTCGACCAGCGCGAGGCGCGGGAAGTCGGCGAAAAGGCGGTGCAGTTCGCGATGTGGGGCGACCGCGACGGCTCGGTCGCGATCCGGCGCACGGGCTTTTATTCGGTCGACTACGAACTCCAGCCGCTCGACCAGGTGGCCGGCAAGACGCGCACCATGGAAGACGAATTCATCAGCGAGAGCGGCACCGATGTCACCGACGCCTTCCGCCTCTACCTGCGCCCGCTGCTGGGCTCGCGCATGCCGGACGCGTTCCGGCTGCGCGGCGCGCGCGTGGCGAAGGTGCTGCATCCGGATGCGTAATTAAGCCTGCGGGCGTTACTTTCAGAGAGATTTGCGGGGCACCGCAGCTGATATTCTGATCGGCACTATCGAGGCCGCGCAGCCGGCCGTTCACACCACGACAACCTGAACGAGACAACATGATCCAGGGATCCAACATCGCGCGCCTCGGCGCAGCGCTGGCACTGCTTTTGTCCGCCGCCGCACCGCTGCATGCAGCCGAAAAGGCGCCGCTGCCGCCGATCGAACGCTTCTTCGCCAATCCGGTGCTGTCCAGCGCCGAGCTCTCGCCCAGCGGGCGCTACCTGGCGGCCATTTCCGGCGCCCCGGGAAGACGCGATGCACTGGTCGTGATCGACCTGCAGGGCAAGTCGGCCAAGCTGGTCGCCAGCTACCAGGACGCCGACATCCGCCAATACGAATGGGTCAACGACGAGCGCCTGGCCTTCGACGTCACCGACAAGCAGGTCGCACAAGGGGGGCGCTTCGAAGCCGCCGGCCTGTATGCGGTCAATCGCGACGGCGGCAACCTGCGCCAGCTTGCGGATCGCCGCGGCACCTCCTGGGTGACCGAAAACGACAGCAGGATCAGCCGCAAGATCCAGCCCTGGCATACCTTCCTGCTCGACCAGCATGGCAGCCAGAAGTCCGACGAGATATATGTCGCCAGCTATGTCTACAACGACGCAACCGAAGAACTGCACAGCGTCAACCTGCTGCGCCTGAACACGGTCACCGGCGCGACCCAGGTCGTCCCGCGCCCCGGCCGGGTCCAGGACTGGACGCTCGACCACAAGGGCGAACCGCGCCTGGCGACCTCCAGCGAGAAGGGCATCACCACCCTGCACTACCGCGACCCGGCCACTTCGGCCTGGCGCGTGCTCACCAGCTACGCGAGCTTCAAGGGCGGCGCCGGCGCCTACTGGCCGCTCGGCTTCGCCAACGACGGCACGCTGTACGTCATCGCCAACGGCCCGAAAGGCACCACCACGGTCCACACCGTCAATCTGGCCACCGGCGCACTCGACCCGGAACCGCTGGTGGAAACGCCGGGCTACGACTTCAGCGGCAGCCTGGTGCGCAGCGGCGACCGTGTGCTGGGCGTGGAGCTGCAGACCGATGCCGCCACGATCGTCTGGTTCGATCCCGCCCTGCAAGCGGCCCAGGCCAAACTCAACGCCCTGCTGCCAGGTACGATCAACCTGATGTCCTTCCCCTCGCAAGCCATGTCGGACTGGGCCCTGGTCGAGTCCTACTCCGATGTCCAGCCGCGCAGCTATCGCCTGTTCAACCTCAAAACTGGCGAGCTCGACAAGGTTGGCGACGCCTACCCGAACATCGATCCGGCGCGCATGGGCCGCCAGGAGCCGGTGCGCTACAAGGCGCGCGATGGACGCGACATCCCCGGCCTGCTGACCCTGCCTGCGAACGGCGCGAAAAACGCGCCGCTGGTGGTGCTGGTGCACGGCGGACCGTTCACGCGCGGATCGCACTGGGGCTGGAAGTCGGAAACCCAGTTCCTGGCCTCGCGCGGCTATGCCGTGCTGGAGCCGGAATTTCGCGGCAGCGTCGGCTATGGCGGCGCCCACTTCAAGGCCGGCTGGAAACAATGGGGCCTGGCGATGCAGGACGACATCGCCGACGGCGCCCGCTGGGCCGTGGCGCAGGGCTACGCCGATCCCCAGCGCATCTGCATCGCCGGGGGCAGCTATGGCGGCTATGCCGTCCTGATGGGCCTGGCGAAAGACCCGGACCTGTACAAATGCGGCATCGACTGGGCCGGCGTCACCGACATCAATGTGCTGTACGACAACCACTGGAACTTCACCTCCGATCTCTCGGACGAATGGAAGCAATACGGCATGCCCGACCTGATCGGCGACCGCGTCAAGGATGCGGCCCAGCTGAAAGCCACCTCGCCGATCGAGCTGGCGGCGCGCATCAAGGCGCCGCTGATCCTGGCCTATGGCGGCGCCGACCGCCGCGTACCGATCGCGCACGGCTTGCGTTTCCGCGATGCGGTCGCGCCGTATAACAAGCAGGTCGAATGGATTGCCTACCAGGAAGAAGGCCACGGCTGGGGTTTGCCGAAAAACCGCGTCGACTTCTGGAGCCGGGTCGAGAAATTCCTCGATAAACATATCGGCAGCGGCGCGCCGCACTGAACACTGATTCCAGAACGAGACAACATGATCCTCCGTACTTTCACACGCCAGGCGGCCGGCGCCCTGGCGCTGCTGCTCTGCACCTGCGCCACGCCGCATGCCGCGCCCGCATCGTCGCCGCTGCCGCCGGTCGAACGCTTCTTCGCCAACCCGCTCCTGGCCGATGCCAAACTGTCGCCCAACGCCCGTTACCTGGCCGCCATTTACGCGGCGCCAGGACAGCGCGCTGCGCTGCTCGTCATCGACGTCCAGCAAAAAACCTCGAAAATGGTGGCCCGCTACAGCGACGGCGATATCCGGCGCTTCGACTGGGTCAACGATGGCCGCCTGGTCTTCGACCTGACCGACCACCAGGTCGCCCCGGGTGGCGCCAACATGGCCGCGGGACTGTTCGCGGTCGACCGCGACGGCGGCAACCTGCGCCAGCTGGCCAGGCGGCGCGGCACGCCGGTTCCGGCGACCGGGTCGCGCAAGGACCGCGAGCTGCTGCCATGGCACACCCGCATGCTCGACGGACAGGGAGCGCAGAATTCGGACGCCATCTATGTCACCAGCGACGAATTCGAGAATTCGGTGACCTACGACATCCGCAATGTGAGCCTGCTGCACCTGGACACGCGCACCGGCCTCTACCAGACCGTGAAGCGCCCCGGCAAGGTGCGCCAGTGGATGCTCGACCAGAAGGGCGAGCCGCGCCTGGCCATGGCCAGCGAGAAGGGCATCTGGACCATCCACTACCTCGACCCGGCGACTGGGCAATGGCGTGTGCTGAGCACCTTCCCTGCCTACAAGGGCGGCAGGGACGCCTTCACCCCGCTCGGCTTCGGCAGCGACGGCAGCCTGTACGCGAGTGCGCACGGCGACAAGGACACGCTGGCCATCTTCACCATCGACCTCGCCACCGGCAAGCCGAATCCGACGCCGCTGGTGGCAGCCGCAGGGTATGACCTCACGGGCGAGCTGATCCGTAGTGGCGACAAGCTGCTCGGCGTCCAGATCCGCACCGATGAAGAGCGCACCGTCTGGTTCGACCCGGCCCTGGACGCGGCCCAGAAGAAACTCGATGCGGCCCTGCGCGGCACCGTCAACCTGATGTCCTTCCCATCGGGCAACCATACGGAATGGGCGCTGGTCAAATCGTTCTCGGACGTGCAGCCGCTCATGTATTACGTCCATAACATCAAGACGGGCGAGCTCGACAAGGTGGGCGATACCTACCCGGGCATCGATCCGGCGCGCATGGGCCAGCAGGACCCGGTGCGCTACAAGGCGCGCGACGGCATGGAGATCCCCGCCCTGCTGACGCTGCCCGCGGGCGGCGCCAGGAACGCGCCGCTGGTGGTGCTGGTGCATGGCGGCCCTTACGTGCGCGGCAATGCCTGGGGCTGGCATGGGGACACGCAGTTCCTGGCCTCGCGCGGCTATGCGGTGCTGGAACCGGACTTTCGCGGCAGCACCGGGTACGGCAGCCGGCATTTCCGCGCCGGCTGGAAGCAATGGGGCCTGGCCATGCAGGACGACATCGCCGACGGCGCGCGCTGGGCGATCGCCCAGGGCATCGCCGATCCGAAGCGCATCTGCATCGCCGGCGCCAGCTATGGCGGCTATGCCGCGCTGATGGGCCTGGTCAACGATCCCGACCTGTACAAGTGCGGCATCAACTGGGTCGGCGTGACCGATATCAATTTGCTCTACACCGGCCACTGGAGCATCCTTTCCGACGCGAGCGAGCAGTGGAAGCAGTACGGCATGCCGGAGCTGGTGGGCGACCAGGTCAAGGATGCGGCCCAGCTGAAGGCGACCTCCCCGATCGAGCAGGCGGCGCGTATCAAGGCGCCGTTGCTGCTGGCCTACGGCGGCGCCGATCACCGCGTGCCGATCTATCACGGCCGCAAGTTCCTCGAGGCCGTCAAGCCGTACAACCAGCAGGTGGAATGGATCGAATACGAGGACGAGGCCCACGGCTGGCACCTGCCCGCGAACCGGGTCGACTTCTGGAAGCGGGTCGAGAAATTCCTCGATCAACACATCGGCAAGGCCGCGCCAAACTGAGCGCCGCCAAGGTGGCATTTCGATAAAACTCTAACCGAGACAACATGGTCCCTCGTATTTTCACGCGCCGGGCGGCGACCGCCCTGGCGCTCCTGCTGTGCGCCTGCGCGCCGCTGCAAGCCGCGCCCGCCCCATCCGCCCTCCCGCCCATCGAGCGCTTCTTCAACACCCCGGTGCTGGCCGATGCCAAACTGTCGCCCAGCGCCCGTTACCTGGCAGCCATCTACGGCGTTCCCGGGCAGCGCGCCGGCCTGATCGTCACCGACCTCCAGCAAAAAACCTCGACGCTGGTGGCCGGCTTCAGCGACGGCGATGTCCGGCGCTTCAACTGGGTCAACGATGGCCGCCTGGTCTTCGACCTGACCGACCGCCAGGTCGCGCCCGGGGCCGACGAGATGGCCGCGGGCTTGTTCGCGGTCGACCGCGACGGCGCCAACCTGCGCCAACTGGCGCAGCGCCGCGGCGCCTCCTTCGTGCAAAATGGTTCGCATACCGATCACAGTATCCTGCGCCGTGGCATACCTTCATGCTCGACGCGCCCGGCGCCCAGAATTCCGAATTCATCTATGTCGAAAGCCTGGAACCCGAAAACAGCGACAAGGTGAGCGACGTCAGCCTGTTGCGGCTGAACACGCTCAAGGGGACATTCCGAACCGTGCAACGGCCCGCCAGGGTCGGCCAATGGATGCTCGACCAGAAGGGCGAGCCGCGCCTGGCCATCG
>Ga0213836_101570_pt1 | contig 13088 bp, 11 predicted proteins | sample SWPATP03_FD_160578 | JGI IMG/M metagenome (GOLD analysis project Ga0213836, IMG submission 160578) | Coastal seawater microbial communities from Marineland, Florida, United States - SWPA TP0 #3 | ecosystem: Environmental > Aquatic > Marine > Coastal | place: USA: Florida | collected 2016-08-05
CCACCTCCACCTCCACCGCCCCGGAGGTCCTCCACATTATTACTCTCGCGGTCGCCTTCCCACTTCATTTCGGCCGCCGCAGGTTGGATGAATTCATGCTTTCGCGCGCATCTTTCATGCGGAATTCGTCGTCGAGGGCGAGTCCGGCACGGGCGTCATCGTTGAGGGTGCGTTCGTGACGCTCGCGTGCGACTTCGCGGTCGACGCGCGCGTGGTCCTGATCGGGGAAAAGTGGCTTCATGTCTCATCCTTAAACTGTAAACTCGCTGTGATCTCGCCGGCACCTTGCCAGCTTGAATATGCCGCCAGTATGGACGCGCCGAATGAAATGGTATGTTCGGATATTCACATAGCAGCGGTTCTCTTGTGTGTACGACAGCGTACAGAGAATGGCGCGGCCAACGCGCATGCTGCAAGCATGACCTCGACCGCCATCGATAGCGACGCCCTCCTCGCACTGGGCCAGGCCCTGCAGCATGCAGGCTACCACTTCACGACCGTGACGCCGGCGACGCACCGCCGCGTCAATGGACGGCCCGGGAATGCCTGGGCGCGCGACTTGCGCGGGGTGTTCGGCTGGAGCCGGCCGTTCAGGGAGGACACCCTCCCCGCCGGGATCGTGACGCTGATGCGCAGCGCAGGCGTGCTCGTCGAGCGCGAGGATGGACTGCGCGCCGCCGTGCGCGCCTCCACCATCGGCAACCGCCTCTACTTCCACTCGGCCTTTCCGACCCATGACAACGATTCGGTCTTCTTCGGGCCGGACACCTACCGCTACATCGCCGCTTTGCACCGCGCCATGGAGACGATCACGCCGCCGCGGCGCGCGGTCGACATCGGCGCCGGCAGCGGCGCGGGTGCGATCGAAGTGGCTGCGCGCTTCCCGCAGTGCGAGGCGATCGCGGCCGACATCAACGACGGCGCCTTGATCCTGACGGACGTAAACGCGCGCCTGGCCGGAACGACCAGGGTCGAGGCGCGCCACAGCGACCTGCTGAAGGACCTGGACGGCGAATTCGACCTGGTGCTGTCGAACCCGCCCTACATCCTCGATCCCGCCAGGCTGCGCTACCGCCACGGCGGCGAGATGCGCGGCGCCGGCATGTCGCTGCAGATCGTCGACGCGGCCCTGGATCGCCTGCGCGCCGGCGGCACGCTGCTGCTCTACACGGGGATTGCGATCGTCGACGGGCGCGACGAGTTTCTCGACACGATACGCGCGCGCCTCGATGCCGCCTGCGCCTCGTGGACGTATGAAGAGCTCGATCCGGACATCTTCGGCGGGCAGCTCGATTGCGAAGGGTATGAGGAGGTCGAGCGGATTGCGGCGGTGTGGCTGAGGGCGACCAAGCGGGCTTGAGAGAGCCCGCCCGGCGCTTCAGCGCTTGAGCTGCGCCAGGTCGCGCACCGCGCCGCGGTCGGCCGAGGTGGTCAGCGCGGCATAGGCCTGCAAGGCCTGCGAGACATAACGCTCACGGCCGACGGGCTGCCACGCATCCTGGCCGCGCGCTTCCATCGCCGCGCGCCGGTGCGCCATGTCTTCCATACTGACGCGCAGGTTGATCGTGCGCGCCGGGATGTCGATGTCGATCATGTCGCCCTCTTCCACCAGGCCGATGGCGCCGCCTTCGGCCGCTTCCGGCGAAGCGTGGCCGATCACGAGACCCGAGGAGCCGCCCGAGAAGCGCCCGTCGGTGAACAGCGCGCAGGCCTTGCCCAGCCCCTTGGACTTGATATAGGAGGTCGGATACAGCATCTCCTGCATGCCTGGCCCGCCTTTCGGGCCTTCGTAGCGGATGATGACGACGTCGCCCGCTACTACCCTATCGCCGAGGATCGCTTCGACCGCCGCATCCTGGCTTTCGAACACGCGCGCCTTGCCGGAAAACTTCAGGATGCTGTCGTCGACGCCGGCCGTCTTGACGATGCAGCCCTTCTCCGCGATGTTCCCGTACAGGACGGCGAGGCCGCCATCCTGCGAATACGCGTGCTCGCGGTCGCGGATGCAGCCGCTGCTGCGATCGAGGTCGTTGCTGGCGAAGCGCTCGGACTGCGAGAACGCCACCTGGGTCGGCACGCCGCCCGGCGCCGCGCGGTACAGCTGGTGCACCGCGCGGTCGTCGCTCAGGCGGATGTCGTATTTGTCGATCGCCGCTTTCAGGCTCGGGCTGTGCACCGTCGGCAGCGAGGTGTCGAGCAAGCCCGCGCGCGCCAGCTCGCCCAGGATCGCGAAGATGCCGCCGGCGCGGTGCACGTCTTCGATGTGGTACTTGTCGGTCATCGGCGCCACCTTGCACAGGCAAGGCACCTTGCGCGAAATGCGGTCGATGTCGGCCATCGTGAATTCCACTTCCGCTTCGTGGGCGGCGGCCAGCAGGTGCAGCACCGTGTTGGTCGAGCCGCCCATCGAGACGTCCAGCACCATCGCGTTCTCGAAGGCGGCGCGGGTGGCGATATTGCGCGGCAGGACCGAGTAATCGTCCTGCTCGTAGTGGCGCTTGGCCAGTTCGACGATCAGGCGGCCGGCGCCCAGGAACAGCTCCTTGCGGTCGGAGTGCGTGGCCAGCACCGTGCCGTTGCCGGGCAAGGCCAGGCCCAGCGCCTCGGTCAGGCAGTTCATCGAATTGGCCGTGAACATGCCGGAGCAGGAGCCGCAGGTCGGACAGGCGGAGCGTTCGACTTCGGCCACGTCGGCATCCGACACGCTGCTGTCGCCGGCCTTGATCATGGCGTCGATCAGGTCGAGCTTGATGATTTTCTTGTCGCCGTTGACGACTTTCAGCACCTTGCCCGCTTCCATCGGCCCGCCCGAGACGAAGACCACGGGAATATTGATGCGCATGGCGGCCATCAGCATGCCCGGCGTGATCTTGTCGCAGTTCGAGATGCAGACCATCGCATCGGCGCAGTGCGCGTTGACCATGTATTCGACCGAATCGGCGATCAGGTCGCGCGACGGCAGCGAATACAGCATGCCGCCGTGGCCCATCGCGATGCCGTCGTCGACGGCGATCGTATTGAATTCCTTGGCCACGCCGCCGGAGGCCTCGATCTCGCGCGCCACCAGTTGCCCCAGGTCCTTCAGGTGCACGTGGCCCGGCACGAACTGGGTGAACGAATTGACGACGGCAACAATCGGCTTCTCGAAGTCGCCATCCTTCATGCCGGTGGCACGCCACAAGGCGCGCGCGCCTGCCATGTTGCGGCCTTGGGTGGTGGTGCGGGAGCGGTAGACGGGCATGGTGGTCCTCGGAGCGGCGGATAGATGAAGACACAACAATGCCGGGGACGCGGTGATTTGTCCAATACATGATTTTCGGCCCTGTGATTCGAATTACATATCACAGGAGGCATGGACGAAAAAAAAGCTCCCGGTGGGAGCTCTTTTCATTTACTGGCGGAGAGGGTGGGATTCGAACCCACGGTACGATTTAACGTACGCCTGATTTCGAGTCAGGTACATTCGACCACTCTGCCACCTCTCCTGAATCGGTGTTGCGGTCGCTGCAAGGCTGGCATTATAGCGACCCGTCAGAGGTTGTGCAAGGGAACGATATCAGACGCATAAACGTTAGAGCCTGAAATGGCTCCCTGCGGGAGCGCGGTACGGCGGGTGGGATTCGCCCACGTGCCGCGGGCCGCCCTCGCGCTTGCAAGCGCGAGTCTTCGAATCCCACACGCAAGGCCCGCAGGGGCCTTGCTCCTCTCCGCCAGCAAATAAAAAAGGCTCCCATGCGGGAGCCCTTTTTATTTACTGGCGGAGAGGGTGGGATTCGAACCCACGGTACGATTTAACGTACGCCTGATTTCGAGTCAGGTACATTCGACCACTCTGCCACCTCTCCTAAATCGGTGCCGCGGTCGCTGCAAGAGACCAGCATTATAGCCAGCCTCTGCAGAAAACGGAAGAGCTATTTAAACCGGGCTCAAGCGCTCGAGCCCGCCCATGTACCCGCGCAGCACTTCCGGAATCACGACGCTGCCATCGGCCTGCTGGTAATTCTCCAGCACCGCCACCAGCGTGCGTCCGACCGCCAGGCCAGAACCGTTCAGGGTGTGCAGCAGCTCCGGCTTGTTCTGCGCATTGCGGAAGCGCGCGCCCATGCGGCGGGCCTGGAAGGCTTCCATGTTCGACAGCGAGGAAATCTCGCGGTAGGTGTTCTGCGCTGGCAGCCAGACTTCCAGGTCGTAGGTCTTGGCCGAGCCGAAGCCCATGTCGCCGGTGCACAGCAGCATCACGCGGTACGGCAGGCCCAGGCTCTGCAGGATGAATTCGGCGTGGCCGACCATCTCTTCCAGCACCGCCTGCGACTGTTCCGGATGGGCGATCTGCACCATCTCGACCTTGTCGAACTGGTGCTGGCGGATCATGCCGCGCGTGTCGCGGCCATAGCTGCCTGCTTCCGAACGGAAGCAAGGCGTGTGCGCCGTCATCTTGATCGGCAGCGCGTCGAGCGGGACGATCTCGTCGCGCACGACGTTGGTCAGCGTGACTTCCGAGGTCGGGATCAGGTAGAAGGTCTCGCCCTCGCCTTCCGCGCCGCCCTTCTTCACCGAGAACAGGTCTTCCTCGAACTTCGGCAGCTGGCCGGTGCCGCGCAGCGAATCGGCGTTGACCATGTAGGGCGTGTAGCACTCAAGATAGCCGTGCTTGTCGGTGTGCGTGTCGAGCATGTACTGGGCCAGCGCGCGGTGCAGACGGGCGATGCCGCCCTTCATGACCGAGAAGCGCGAACCGGTGATCTTGGTCGCGGTCTCGAAGTCCAGGCCCAGCTTGTCGCCGAGGTCGACGTGGTCCTTCACTTCGAAGTCGAAGGACGGCGGCGTGCCGAACTTGCGCACTTCGACGTTGCCGGTTTCATCCAGGCCGCTTGGGACCGATTCGTGCGGCAGGTTCGGGATCGACTCCATGAGCTCGGCCATTTTGCGCTGCACCTCGGCCAGTCCGGCTTCGTTGGCTTTCAGCTCATCGCCCAGGCCCGCCACTTCCGCCATCACGCCGGAGACGTCTTCGCCCTTGCCCTTCAACATGCCGATCTGCTTCGACAGCGAATTGCGCTTGCCCTGCAGTTCTTCGGTACGGGTCTGGATCGCCTTGCGCTCGGCTTCGAGCGCGTTGAAGCCAGCCACGTCGAGCTGGAACTTTCGCGTGGCCAGGCGGGCGGCGACGTTGTCGATGTCTTTGCGGAGGAGTTGGATGTCTATCATTATTGAGGGTCAGGCCAGCAGTATGTCGAAAACGCAATTGTACCAAGCGTGCAGCTTTTCCCGAGCGAGTTTTACGCAATACCGCCAGCGCTACGGTCCTGCAGTCCCAGGCACTGTCCGGACTGGCCCTCACTACGATTGACGCACTTGACGGATACGCATATGCTAAATTATGTCTTAATTTAGCACCTACCAGGAGCGCATTATGGAACTTGCAAAGAGCTACCGCCCGATTTCTTACCTCAAGAACAACACCGCTGATGTAGCCAAGGAGATTGCAGAGACTTCCTCCGCCGTCGTGATCACCCAGAACGGGGTGCCATCTTTCGTCTGCGTCAGTATGGAAGAGTATTACCAAACCCAGGAAACGAACGCCTTGGTGAAGCTGATCAACATGGGCAAGCGTGAAATCGAGAAAGGCAAGGTTCGCCCGCTTGCACAAGCCCGGACGGATCTGGACAAGCGCGTCCTGAGTCGCCGAACGCGAGATGCCTAAGATGTACAGCGTCAACATCCTGGACCTCGCAGTAGAGGACATTGTGGAGCGAATAGACTATGTGCGCAATCGCTGGGGGGACGACGTTGCCGACAATGCCTACAGCGGACTGATGGACAAGCTGAAGCTTTTGGAAACCCAGCCGCGAATGGGTAGCGTGCCTACCGAGCTGAGCACGCTTGGCATCTCGACCTTTCGTGTCATCGTGCATGAGTCGCACACAAAGGTTCTGTATGAGCTGGACCACGAAACGGAGACGATCAATATCCATATGGTCTACAGCAGCAATCAAGACTTCCAGGCCCTGCTATATAAACGAATCATGCGATCGTAAACGAAGCCACCCGCAGGTGGCTTCGTTCATTTCGATCCTTGCACAAGGGATCCGGCTGCAAGTTGCGTCAGGACTCAGCCGCATCCTCGTCCAGCTGGCGCAGATAGGCCAGCTTCTCCGCTACCTTCGCTTCGACCCCGCGCGGCACCGGCCGGTACCAGCGCGGCTCGGGCATACCCTCCGGCAGATAGGTCTCGCCGGCCGCATACGCATTCGGCTCGTCGTGGGCGTAGCGATACGCGTGGCCGTAGCCGAGCTCTTTCATGAGCTTGGTCGGCGCATTGCGCAGGTGAACCGGCACCTCGCGCGACTTGTCCTTGCGCACGAAGGCCATGGCCGCGTTGAAGGCGTTGTAGCCGGCATTGCTCTTGGCTGCGATCGCCAGGTAGACGACGGCCTGCCCCAGCGCCAGCTCGCCCTCGGGGGAGCCAAGGCGCTCGTAGGTCGTGGCGGCGTCGTTGGCGATCTGCAGCGCGCGCGGATCGGCCAGGCCGATGTCTTCCCAGGCCATGCGCACGATGCGGCGCGACAGGTATTTGGCGTCGGCTCCGCCATCGAGCATGCGGCACAGCCAGTACAGGGCCGCGTCCGGATGCGAACCGCGTACCGATTTGTGCAGGGCCGAGATCTGGTCGTAGAAATTGTCGCCGCCCTTGTCGAAGCGGCGCGAATTCAGGGTCAGCGCGTTGTCGACGAATTCGCCGGTGATCGTGGTGATGCCGGTGGTTTCGGCCGAGGTCTTGGTCTGCTCGAGCAGGTTCAGGAAACGGCGCGCGTCGCCGTCGGCATAACCGATCAGCGTGGAGATGGCGACCTCGTCGAATTTCAAGTGCGCCAGTACGCGCTCCTGCGCGCGCTTGAGCAGGAGGCGCATTTCGTCGTCGTCCAGGGCTTTGAGCACATACACCTGGGAGCGCGACAGCAATGCCGAGTTCACTTCGAACGAGGGGTTTTCGGTGGTGGCGCCGATCAGCGTCACGAGACCCGATTCGACGAAGGGCAGCAAGGCGTCCTGCTGCGACTTGTTGAAGCGGTGAATCTCGTCGATGAAGAGGATCGTGTGCTTGCCGCGCGCCAGGTACTGTTCGGCCTGCTCGACCGAGGCGCGGATATCCTTCACGCCCGAGAGCACGGCGGACAAGGCGATGAATTCGCAATCGAACGCATACGCGGTCAGGCGCGCCAGCGTGGTCTTGCCGACGCCCGGCGGGCCCCACAGGATCATCGAATGCGGCTTGCCGGATTTAAAGACCAGGTTCAGCGGCTTGCCGGGACCGAGCAGGTGGCTCTGGCCGATGACTTCGTCGATGGTGCGCGGGCGCAGGGCTTCGGCCAGCGGGGCGGCGGGTTCGTTGCGGAACAGGTCATCCACGGCGGCCTCCGGCGGCGCGCATGCGAATCGAAAATGGCAGGAATTTTGGCATGTGGCTAGTGTAGCCGATGCGCCCGCGGGGAGCGGGGCGCACTGTGCACTGGCGACACCGGAAAACCAGTGTTACTGCTTGTTGACCTCGGCGCCTTTCGGCATCTCGAACTTGAATTGCTGGGCGCCAAGCGACGGATTGCGCTGGAAGCTGGTGAACTTCAGCACCGAGGTCTGGCCGAAGGTGTCTTTCAGCTCCATGGCTTCCGGCGTGCCGTTCTTCAGCCCGATGCTGATCTGCTCGAAGGTGGTGTCCTTCGATTTCGGCACGGCGTTGAGCCATTCCAGGCCGTCGCGGGTGCCCGCTTCGGACAGGGTGAAGTTCTTTTCCAGGTCGTTGCTGCCGAACAGGATCGCGGCCGGCGAGGAGCCGAGGGCATTGCCCAGCTTGCGCACGGTGACCTGGTTCAGGTCCTTGTCGTAGATGTAGAGCTGGTCGCCGTCGGCCTGCAGCAGCTGGTCGTAGGGCTTCTGGTAGTTCCAGATGAACTTGCCGGGACGGGCGAAGACGAAGCTGCCGCTCGAGATGGGCGAAATCTTGCCGGTTTGGGATTTGCGCTGTTGCTGCTGGGTGAATTCGCCCTTGGCGGATTTGGTGGTGGCGACAAACGACTTGAACTGGTCGAGCGCGCTCGCGTGGGCGGCGCCCGAGAGGGTCAGGGTGGCGATCAGTGCGGCGATGGTGGTTTTCATGTTGTTTGGCATCGGGGTCCTTATTGAGTGTGCGGCGTGCAGGAGTGCGAACGCGTGGGCACAAGTGCCCACCCTACGGTACGCGGCGGTTCCCGTCTGTGCGGGAACCAACGGGGGTTACTCTGCCTGGGTGGCGGGCACGAGGATGTCGCGGTTGCCGTTGCTTTGCATCGGCGATACGACGCCGCTGTTTTCCATCTGCTCGAGCAATCTGGCGGCGCGGTTGTAGCCGATGCGCAGGTGGCGCTGGACCAGGGAGATCGAGGCGCGGCGGTTTTTCAGCACCACGGCCACGGCCTGGTCGTACATGGCGTCGGCCTCGCCGCCGCCTTCGCCGGCAGTGGCGCCGTCGCCGCCTGTTGCACCCTCTTCCAGCGTGCCGCCTTCCAGGATGCCTTCAATGTAATTCGGCGCGCCCTGCGACTGAAGATGTTTTACAACTCGATGCACTTCTTCGTCCGAGACGAAGGCGCCGTGCACGCGCACCGGCAGGCCGGTACCCGGCGGCATGTAGAGCATGTCGCCCATGCCGAGCAGCGCTTCGGCGCCCATCTGGTCGAGAATCGTGCGCGAGTCGATTTTCGACGAGACCTGGAACGCGATCCGGGTCGGGATGTTCGCCTTGATCAGGCCCGTGATCACGTCGACCGAGGGCCGCTGGGTGGCCAGGATCAGGTGGATGCCGGCGGCGCGCGCCTTCTGGGCGATACGCGCGATCAGCTCTTCGACCTTTTTACCGACCACCATCATCAGGTCGGCCAATTCGTCGATGATGATGACGATCGTCGGCAGTTTTTCCAGCGGCTCCGGATTGTCCGGCATGATCGAGAACGGATTCGGAATGTGCTCTTCGCGCTTGTCCGCCTCCATGATCTTGGTGTTGTAGCCGGCCAGGTTACGCACGCCGAGCTTCGACATCAGCTTGTAGCGGCGCTCCATCTCGTTCACCGCCCAGTTCAGCGCGTGGCCGGCCTGGCGCATGTCGGTCACGACGGGCGCCAGCAGGTGCGGGATGCCTTCGTAGACCGACATCTCCAGCATCTTCGGGTCGATCAGGATCAGGCGCACATCAAGCGGGTCGGACTTGTACAGCAGCGACAAGATCGTGGCGTTGATGCCGACCGATTTACCCGAGCCGGTGGTACCCGCCACCAGCAGGTGCGGCATCTTGGCCAGGTCGGCCACCACCGGCTTGCCGGCGATGTCCTTGCCCAGCGCAACCGTCAAACTCGATGCACTGTCGTTGTAGACCTTGGAGCCGACGATTTCCGTGAGGCGCACGATCTGGCGCTTCGGGTTCGGCAGCTCGAGGGCCATGTAGTTCTTGCCGGGGATGGTTTCCACGACGCGGATCGAGGTCAGCGACAGCGAACGCGCCAGGTCGCGCGCCAAATTCACGATCTGGCTGCCCTTGACGCCGGTGGCCGGTTCGATTTCGTAGCGCGTGACGACCGGGCCCGGGAAGGCGGCCACGACCTTGGCGTCGACGCCGAAGTCCGACAGCTTCTTCTCGATCAGGCGGCTCGTGAATTCGAGCGTCTCGACACTGACGGTTTCCTGCACCGGCGGCGGTTCGTCCAGCAGCGACAGCGGCGGCAGCGGCGAGTCGCCCGGCAGGTCGCGGAAGAGCGGCGTCTGCTGCTCCTTGACGGCGCGCTCGCCCTTCGGCACCGACATCATCTGCGGCTCGATCTTGATCGGCGCCGCGTCGGATGACACTGCGCCAGGCATGGTCTGGGCCATGGCAGCCGTCGGCCCGGAAGGCGGCGGCGCAGCCGGCGCCGGTGCGGCCTTGCGCGGCGCGGCCACCGGCGCCTCGTTGTCGTCGTCGAACTGCGGCTCGGCGCGGCCCGGCGCTGCCGGCTTCTCGCTATGGCGCGCACGTTCGGTCACCACGACTTCGTCGCGCTTGACGGCCGCGACTTCGCCCTGGCGGCGGTCTTCGCGGTCTTCGACGCGCAGGCGGAACCAGTCCATGGTCGTATCGAACAGTTCGCCGATGCGTTCGGCCACGGCCAGCCAGGACACGTGGAAGAACAGCGAGAAACCGAGGCCGAACAGCAGCAGGAGCAGCAAGGTGGCGCCGGTGAAGCCGAAGGCCACCTGCGAGGAATGTCCGAGCAACTGGCCCAGTACGCCGCCGGGTGCGCGCGGCAGTTCGACGTCCCAGGACCACATGCGCAGGTATTCGAGGCCGACGCTGCCGGCGAACATCAAGCCAAAACCGATCCAGCGCACGATGAATTCGTCCTGGTGCTCCGGCTCGGCCGGCGTCGGCAGCTTGTCGGTCAGGCGCTGCCAGCCGCGCCAGACGGCGCGCAGGAACAAGGCGCCCCACCACCAGGCGGAGAAACCGAAAATAAACAACAACAAATCCGCCAGCCAGGCGCCGGCCTTGCCGCCCAGGTTGGAGATCGACGACACGGTATTCGCGTGCGACCAGCCCGGATCGGCTTTGTTGTAGCTCAACAAAATCATCACGAAATACAGGAAGGCGACGGCCATGGCGATCCAGCGCGCCTCCAGCAGGAGGCGGGCGAGACGGCGCGGCATCGGCGATCGCGGGGACGGATGACGGGGTGGGGTGACGGGTTGTGCGGGGCTCTTCTTGCTCATGCTGCTAAGTGCTGATGTGTTCGCCTTTGCGGAATCCAGCCATTCTAAGGCATATATTGCCGGACAGCCCGTCATTCATGCTCGTGCGCATCATCGTCTATAATCTAGCCTACGCTGGCCGCCTTGATTTATGTCTAAGCCGTCCCCAGTTTCCCACCTCTTATCTCTTTACCTTGCACCCCATGACCACTACGAAACACGCCAAAGTCCTGATTCTCGGTTCCGGTCCTGCCGGCTACAGCGCCGCCGTCTACGCCGCGCGCGCCAATTTGAGCCCGATGCTGGTAACCGGCGTCGAACAGGGCGGCCAGCTGATGACGACCACCGATGTCGAGAACTGGCCGGGCGACCCGCTGGGCGTGCAAGGTCCGGAACTGATGGCGCGCCTGCTGCAGCACGCCGAGCGTTTCAATACCGAGATCGTGTTCGACCACATCCACACGACCTATTTGAACGAAAAGCCGATCCGGCTGGTCGGCGACTCGCACGAATTCACCTGCGACGCCCTGATCATCGCCACCGGCGCCTCGGCCCAGTACCTTGGCCTGGAATCGGAGACGGCCTTCATGGGCCGCGGCGTCTCGGCCTGCGCCACCTGCGACGGCTTCTTCTACCGTAACCAGGAAGTGGCGGTCATCGGCGGCGGCAATACCGCGGTCGAGGAAGCCCTCTACCTGGCCGGCATCGCCTCGAAAGTCACCCTGATCCACCGCCGCGACAAGTTCCGCGCCGAGCCGATCCTGGTCGACCGCCTGATGCACAAGGTCAAGGAAGGCAAGATCGTGCTGGAACTGAACCACACGCTGGACGAAGTCGTGGGCGACCAGAGCGGCGTGACCGGCCTCAAAATCCGTTCGACCGCGGACGGCGCCCAGAAAGACCTGACCGTGCACGGCCTGTTCGTCGCAATCGGCCACAAGCCGAACACCCTGATCTTCGACGGCCAGCTCGACATGCACAACGGCTACATCAAGACGAAGAGCGGCACCGAAGGCATGGCCACCGCCACCAGCGTGCCGGGCGTGTTCGCCGCCGGCGACGTGCAGGACCATATCTACCGCCAGGCGATCACCAGCTCGGGCACCGGCTGCATGGCCGCGCTCGACGCCCAGCGCTACCTGGAAGCGCTCGAGGACGCATGATCCTTTTGGTATGGGACGTATGGCAGGCATGAAAGACTTCGGCGACCTGAAATCCTTGCGCGACCAGCTCAAGGAAGACGAGCGCCTGCGCGCCATCGCGCAAGCCGAACGCGAGAAGCGCGAGCGCATCGCGCGCGAACGTGCGGTCGAGTTCCGGGGTGCGATGGAGGGCGTCAGGAAGATGCCGGAGTCCAACCGCTACGTCTATCGCCCGGTGCAGGAAGCCATGCTGCGCGAGCACCCGGGCAAGCGCATCCTCTCGCAGGAAGAAGACGATGCCCTGGTGCTGCAGCAGTCGCTGTCGGACGGCTTCGACGTCGAAGGCCTGCTCGACGACGATCCGACGCTCAGCTATGCCAAGGACGGCGTCGGCCCCGATGTGGTCAAGAAGCTGCGCAAGCGTCACTGGCCGCTCCAGGGCGAACTCGACCTGCACGGCATGACGCGCGACATGGCGCGCGGCGAAGTCGGCGATTTCGTGCGGCGCTGCGTGCGCCGCGGTGTGCGCTGCATCCGCATCATCCACGGAATCGGCTACGGCTCCCCCAACGGCGAGCCGGTGCTGCGCGCGGTCGTGCACAGCTGGCTGGTGCAGCTCGACGAGGTGGTGGCGTTTTGCGGGGCCGGGCGCAAAGACGGCGGCCATGGCGCGCTGGTCGTCCTCCTGAAACCGGCGCTCGACCTGTAGCGGCCGACGTATGATCCAACCTGAATACAACACTGTTCGCAGCGCAATACTGTCGAGGCGACACCTCAACGGCGGTCGTTGTAGAATTCGGCCATCGCCAACCAGGCCAGCGCCCACTATAAGGGAACACCTTTGAAGTCCAGTCCTGTCGTTCCCATGTCCGAAGCGCCCCTGGTCGACCTGCAATCGTGCGCGGACGAGCCGATTCACATCCCGGGCTTCATCCAGCCGCACGGTTTCATGGTGTTCTTCGGCCTCGACGGCATGCTCGCGGGCTGGAGCGCGAACGTCCCTCCAGAACTGCCCGGCCTGCAGGCCGGCGTGCACTTCGGCGCCCTGCCCCTGCCCGCCATCGCCGCCGAACTGATCGAGGAATGCGTGAGCTGCCAGGTCGACGGCGAATGCGCCCCCGCTTTTATCGCGGTCGAACTGGGCAAGCACCAGTACGACTGCATCGTCCATGCGACGCGCGGGCGCATCATCGCCGA
>Ga0213836_101572_pt1 | contig 13084 bp, 10 predicted proteins | sample SWPATP03_FD_160578 | JGI IMG/M metagenome (GOLD analysis project Ga0213836, IMG submission 160578) | Coastal seawater microbial communities from Marineland, Florida, United States - SWPA TP0 #3 | ecosystem: Environmental > Aquatic > Marine > Coastal | place: USA: Florida | collected 2016-08-05
GCTCAAGCGCAGAGCGCTCAGAAGCCTCCGCGGCCTCGGCTACGACGTCGAACTCACACCAGCAGCCGCATAGCTCACGAGGGACTTTCCTAGTAGACGACCTGCCCCCGCGCTCGTCGAGCACCCCACCTGCCCGTCGAGCAGCACCGAAGGCGCGCTTCGAGACGACTCGTCTCCCAGCCACCCCGCCTACGCTGGCCCGATGTTCTTCATCTTCGGCTTCGGCGCCAAGCAGCAGGACCTCGGCCCCGGCGAGACCCGGACGTGCATGCGCTGCCACAACACGACGGTCTGGGGCCGCACGCGCGAGTCGAAGCAGTTCACGCTCTTCTTCATCCCCATCGCCCGCTGGGGACGCCGCGAGTACGAGGTCTGCGGCATCTGCGGCAACGCCGTCGCGATCTGACCGGTCGTCCTCAGGCAGCGCGCTCGTCGGTGACGGGGTCGAGGCGGAAGACCGCGCATCGCGGAGCAGCCTCGGCGAAGTCGTCCGCGCTCGCGTCAGGGCCAGCCTCGAAGATCTGTGCCGCGATCTTGCGGCCCTGGCTGTGCTGGTGCCAGTAGGCCCGCAGCACCGGCCCGCGCTCGTGGGGCTCCATCTCCGTGAAGCGCACGGGCTCACGGCGTCGGCCGCGCTGGATCGACCCGGCTCGGGCAGCGCGCACGTTCTTGACCCATGACATCCGTCGGCCCGCGACGACGTAGCGATCGCCGTCGAGCGAGACGATCGAGACCGGTGTCGGCCGCGGCTCACCGCTCGTCCGCCCGGGCACGACCAGGATGTGCGGCGGTCCGATCGCGACACCCGCGTTGTGCAGGAGCAGCATCATGCGGTTGGCGTGCTTGAGCCACGGGGGGAGGTTCGTGTCCTGCGGCATTCGGGTGCGGGCCTCTCTCTGCGCCGTGCGACGCGGCTGCAGTCGCGGTCGTCCCATCGGCGTCCAGTATGTCGGGCGGACGCCGGCACGGCCGACGACCGCGAGCTCGATCGGGCCCAGGGCGGCGCCGAGCCCGACTGGCGACCGGCGCGGCGCTCAGACCGATCGAGCGCACGCCCTTCCGGCCGCAGCGCGCACGCAGAGGGGCCGGGTCCCCCCAAGGAACCCGGCCCCCGTCTCTGTGCGCGGTGGCGTCAGACGTCAGACCCCGTAGTAGAGCTCGAACTCGAACGGGTGCGGACGGAGCGCCATCGGCAGGATCTCGGACTCGCGCTTCATCGCGACCCAGGTGTCGATGAGGTCCTTCGTGAACACGTTGCCCTCGAGCAGGAACTCGTGGTCCTGCTCCAGTGCGACGAGCGCCTCCTCGAGCGTGCCGGGCACCTGGGGGATGTCCTTGGCCTCCTCGGGAGGCAGCTCGTAGAGGTCCTTGTCGACGGGCTCGTGCGGCTCGATGCGGTTCTTGATGCCGTCGAGGCCGGCCATCATCTGCGCCGCGAAGGCGAGGTACGGGTTCGAGGCGCCGTCGGGCGCGCGGAACTCGATGCGCTTCGCCTTCGGGTTCGAGCCCGTGATCGGGATGCGGACGGCCGCCGAGCGGTTGCCGGCCGAGTAGACCAGGTTGACCGGCGCCTCGAAGCCCTTCACGAGGCGGCGGTACGAGTTGATCGACGGGTTCGTGAACGCGAGCACCGCGGGGGCGTGCGCGAGCAGGCCGCCGATGTACCAGCGAGCGAGGTCGGAGAGGTTGCCGTAGCCGTTCTCGTCGAAGAAGAGCGGCTTGCCGTCGAGCCACAGCGACTGGTGCGTGTGCATGCCCGAGCCGTTGTCGCCGAAGAGCGGCTTCGGCATGAACGTGGCCGTCTTGCCCCACTGCTCGGCCGTGTTCTTCACGATGTACTTGAAGGCGAGGATCTCGTCGGCCGCCTTGACCATCGTGTTGAAGCGGTAGTTGATCTCGGCCTGGCCGCCGGTGCCCACCTCGTGGTGGCTGCGCTCGACCTGCAGGCCGATGCCCTCGAGCTTCAGCACGATGTCGTCGCGGAGGTCGGCCTGCTTGTCGACCGGCGAGACGGGGAAGTAGCCGCCCTTGTAGGGCGTCTTGTTGCCCAGGTTGCCGCCCTCCTCGACGCGGCCCGAGTTCCAGGCGCCCTCCTCGGAGTCGACCGAGTGGAACGACTGGTTCTGCGTGACCGAGTAGCGCACGTCGTCGAAGACGTAGAACTCCGCCTCGGGGGCGAAGAAGGCGGTGTCGGCGATGCCGGTCGACGCCAGGTACTGCTCTGCCTTGTGCGCGACCTGCCGCGGGTCGCGGTGGTAGATCTCACCGGTGCGCGGGTTGTAGATGTCGAAGATCATGACGAGCGTCTTGTGCTCGCGGAAGGGGTCGACGTAGGCCGTCGTCACATCCGGGATGAGCTGCATGTCGGACTCGTGGATGTTCGCGAAGCCACGGATCGACGAGCCGTCGAACAGCTGGCCGACGGTGAAGAACTCCTCGTCGACCGTGGACGCGGGGATGTTGAAGTGCTGCTGCACACCCGGCAGGTCCGTGAAGCGGATGTCGAGGAAGCGCACCTCCTCTGCCTTGATGTAGGCGAGGACCTCGGACGAATCCTTGAACATGGTGCTCCTTGACTTTGGGGGTAGGGCGGATGCCTTGGCATCGACGCTACGCAGGAGCCGTTGCCCGCCCGTGACGCCGATGTTTCGGCGGTGTTACGTCAGCGGGGGCGACCGGGCCGCACGCGGCGCGGATCGATGCCCTTCGGGATGGGCAGGCTCGCCTGGCCGAGGGAGGTGAGGCGGTTCGCGACGGCCATCACCTCTGCGCGGCTGAGCGTGCGCTTGAGGCGCCGCATGGAGCGCGTGAGCTTGCGCAGCTCGAGCTCGGAGTCAGGGCCGATCTCGATCACGTGGATCGGCACGTTCGGCACGATGCGCTTGACCTTGCGCTTCTCCTCGCCGAGCAGGCGCGACAGCCGCTCGCGCGGGCCCTCGGCGATGAGCACGACCCCGGGCTTGCCGACGGCGCGGTAGACGGCGTCCTGCGTGCGCGGGTTGACGCCCACCGGCATCTCGCTCGTCGTCCAGTTGCCGCGCAGGCCGTTCTTCAGCACCGCGCCGACCGCGCCGGGGCGGCCCTCGATCTGCGCGAACGCGATCTTCTCGGCGCGCCACGTGAGCGTCATCATCATGAGCATCAGGCCGATGAGCACGCCGCTGATGATCCAGAGGATCAGGAAGAGCGTGTCCTGGCGGAAGACGATCGCGAGCACCGTGATGACCACGATGGGGCCGAAGAACGCCGCCAGCAGCAGCGGCAGCGCGAGCCGGTCGTTCCTGCGGGTCATCTGGAAGATGGACCACATCGTCTTGAGCCTGCCGGGCTCCTTCTCGCTGTCGCGTGCCATGACGACAGGATACCGGCGTGCGGGCGCCTCGCTCTCCACAGGCATCGGCCGCAGTCCCGCGCGGACGCGGCTCGCACTGGCAGGGTTCGTGGCGTGGACGAGGTGGGCGAGACGGCTGCGGCGGGTGAGGCGGCCGCGGTCGACGCAGCGGACGGGGGAGCCGGGGAGGAGGATCGGCCGACGATCGCCGGCCATCCGCTCGTGCGCCTGCTGCGCCGCACCGCCGAGCGCGAGGTGTGGGTCGCGGCGGATGCGTCGGGCGCGGGCGTCGAGCTGCACCGCAGCGTGCCGGGGGAGGAGGCACTGCTCGCCCGCGAGGTCGAGGCGCTGCTCCTCGCCGATCATCCGCACCTCCTGCCGATCCTCGACGTCGCGACGGACGCGGGGGTGGTCGTCGTGCGGCCGCTGCTGCCGCACGACCTCGCCGACTGGTTGCGCGACCGAGGGTCACCCGACCCGGGCGAGGCGGTGACCGCGCTCGCGCCCATCGCGGCGGCGCTCGGTGCGCTGCACGCGGTCGGGGCGACGGCGGGCGCCGTGAGCGCGCACCACGTGCGGCTCGACGCCGACGGCGCGCCGCTCCTCACCGGCGAGGGCGCGCGCGTCGAGGCGTCGAGGCCGTCGATCGCCTGGCGCGAGGGCAGCGCCGGGGTCGCGGCGGACGCCGACGCTTGGCGCTCGCTCGCCGGGGCGGTGCTCGCGGCGTCCGACGAGACGCTGCCCGACGCCGTCGAGCGTGCGATCGACTTGCGCGACCTCTCCGCCGCAGGCAGCGCGCTGCTCGAGGCCTGGTCGGCGCTGCCCCTCGCGCTCGAGCCGGACGACGGCGCAGCGGTCGCCACGACGCAGCGTCGCAGACGCATCCGTGCGGAGGGGCTGGAAGCAGTGTGGGCGCGCGCGGCGGTGCTGCTCGAGCGGGTCGCGGCGCGCGTGCCGCGGCCCGGTGGCGGTGCCGTCGCGAGAAGCCTCACCGCCGTGCGCCCGAGGTTCTGGGCCGTCGCCGTCGGCGGAGTCGCGGCGGTCGCGCTCGCGCTGCTGCTGCCCGCGCCGGGCGCGGCGGACGAGGGGAGCCGGGAGGCCGAGCGCAGCGTCGCCTCGGCCCGGCCGACCGCCTCGCCGGCCGTCTCGACGCAGCCGCAGCCGCAGCCGGACGAGCCGGCGATGACCGACGACCCGGTCGCCGGCGCGGCGCTGCTGCTCGCCGAGCGCGAGGCCTGCCTCGCCGCCGGCGACGCCGCATGCCTCGTCGGCCTCCACGAGCCCGACAGCCCGCAGCTCACGGCCGCATCGCCCTGGCGCATGCCCGACGATGCGCGGCTCGAGCTCGTGCAGCGCCTCGGCGACGCGTGGCTGCTGCGGGTGGTCTCGGAACGAGCACCGGCCTCGGTGCTCGTGATGAGCACCGAGGCCGGTTGGACCCTGCGTGACGCCTGGCCGACGCCCTAGCGGCTAGACCTCGAAGGCGCCCGACTCGAGGCGCGCCTTGACCTGTCCCAGGTAGCGGGCCGCGTCGGCACCGTCGATGATGCGGTGGTCGTACGACAGGGCCAGGTACACCATCGAGCGGATGGCGATCGAGTCCTGCCCGTCGACCGACACGACGACCGGGCGCTTCACGACCGTGCCGACGCCGAGGATGGCGCGCTGCGGCTGGAAGACGACGGGCGTGTCGAACAGCGCGCCGCGCGAGCCCGTGTTCGTCAGCGTGAAGGTGCCGCCGGCGAGCTCGTCCGGGCTCAGCTTGTTGTCGCGGGTGCGCTGCGCGAGGTCCGCGATCTCGGCCGTCAGCTCGCGGATGCTCTTCGAGCTCGCGTCGCGGATGACCGGGGTCAGCAGGCCGCGCTCGGTGTCGACCGCCATCGCCAGGTTCTCGGTGGCCGGGTAGGTGATCTGCTCACCGTCGTCCGTCGAGTTGATGAGCGGGTGCGACTTGAGCGCCTGCACAGCGGCCTGCGTGAAGAACGGCAGGAAGGTGAGCTTGCTGCCCGTCTCTTGCTGGAACGCCGCCTTCTTGGCCTCGCGGAGCTGCGCGACCTTCGTCACGTCGACCTCGACGACCGTCGTGAGCTGGGCGAGCGTCTGCATCGACTCGACCGCGCGCTTCGCGACCACCTTGCGGAGGCGCGACATCGGCGCGGTCGTGCCGCGCAGCGGCGAGACCTCGACCTCTGCGGGCGCCTGCGACGGCGCCGCCTCGGCGGCCGGAGCCTGCGCTGCCGACTCGGCCGCGGCGAGCACGTCCTCCTTGCGGATGCGGCCGCCCACGCCCGTGCCGGTGAGGGACGCCAGGTCGACGCCCTTCTCGTTCGCGAGCTTGCGCACGATCGGGGTGACGTACGGCGAGCCGCCCGTCGGTGCGGCCGATGCTGCCGGAGCGGCGGACTGCGCGGGCGCTGCCGGAGCGGCCTTCGGCGCGGGGACTGCGGGGGCCTTCGGCTGCGAGGGAGCGGCAGGCGCCTGCTTCGGGGCCTCCTGCTTCGGGGCCTCCTGCTTCGGGGCGTCCTGCTTGGGCGCCTCCTCGGCGATCGCCTCCTTGGCGATCTCCTCCTGCTCGACGCCCACCTCTTCGGTGCCGGCACCCGGGATGACGTCGTCCTCGGCGGGGACCGGCTGCGCGCCGGACGCCTGCGCGGGCTGCTGCTGCGAGGGCTCGTCGGCGGCCGGCGCGGGGGCCGACTCGCTGCCGGCGTCGCCGATGCGCGCGATCACGGCGCCGACGTCGACGGTGTCGTCCTCGTTCGCCAGGATCTCGGTGATCGTGCCGGCGACCGGCGACGGCACCTCGGTGTCGACCTTGTCGGTCGAGACCTCGACGATGGGCTCGTCGACCTCGACGGTGTCGCCGACGGCCTTGAGCCAGCGCGTGATCGTGCCCTCGGTGACGCTCTCGCCGAGCGCGGGGAGCGTGATCTCGGCGCCGCCGCCGGACGGCTTCGTGCCCGCCTCCTGCGTCTCGGTCGGCGAGATCTCGGTCTGGTCGGTGTCCTCCGCCTGCGCGACGGGGTCGGCCTGCTGCTGCGACGCCTGCGCGGCGTCGGCCTGCTGCGACGGCGAGTCCTGCGCCTCGGCGGCCGACTCGTCGTCGGCCTCCTGGTCGGCCTCGCTGTCGGTGCCTGCGGTCGCGGCCTCGGCGGCCGGGGCCTCCTCGGCGGGCGCGTCCTGGGCTGGTGCGTCGCCCGCGTCGCCGATGCGCGCGATGACGGCGCCGACGTCGACGGTGTCGTCCTCGTCGGCGAGGATCTCGGTGAGCGTGCCGGCGACCGGCGACGGCACCTCGGTGTCGACCTTGTCGGTCGAGACCTCGACGATGGGCTCGTCGACGGCGACCTCGTCGCCCACCGCCTTGAGCCAGCGGGTGATCGTGCCCTCGGTGACGCTCTCGCCCAGTGCGGGGAGCTGGATGTCAGTCATGCTTCGTGTCTCCTGTGGCGGTCGATCAGATGGCGTGCAGGGGCGTGCCGGCGAGCTTGAGCATGGTCTCGCCCAGGGCCTCGTACTGCGTCGGGTGGGCGTGGATCAGCTGCGAGACGTCCTCGGGGTACGCCTCCCAGTTCACGATGAGCTGCGCCTCGCCGATGAGCTCGCCGACGCGGCGGCCGATCATGTGCACGCCGACGACGGGGCCGTCCTTCACGCGCACGGCCTTCACCGAGCCGGTCGTGCCCACGATCTCGCTCTTCGCGTTGCCGCCGAGCGAGTACTCGTACGTCTCGATCCGGTCGTCGCCGTACTGCTCCTTGGCCTTCGCCTCGGTGTAGCCCACGGATGCGACCTCGGGGTCGGAGTAGGTCACCTTCGGGATGTTGACGTCGGCGACCGGGCGCGGCTCGAGGCCGGCGATCTGCTCGGCGGCGAAGATGCCCTGCTGGTAGCCGCGGTGCGCGAGCTGCAGGCCGGGGACGATGTCGCCGACCGCGTAGACGCCCGGCACGGAGGTCTGGAGGCGCTCGTCGACCGTGACGTAGCCGCGGTCGAGCTGCACGCCGGCCTCCTCGTAGCCGAGGTTCGCCGTCACCGGTCCGCGGCCGACGGCCACGAGCAGCAGGTCGGCGTCGATGGTCTCGCCGTTCTCGAGCGACACGTGCACGCCGCTGTCGTCCTGCGTCACGCCCGAGAAGCGGGCGCCGAGCTTGAACTGGATGCCGCGCTTCTTGTAGGCGCGCTCGAACTGCTTCGAGACCGACTCCTCCTCGTTCGGCACGAGGTGGGGCAGGCCCTCGATGATCGTCACCTCGACGCCGAACGAGCGCCAGACGCTGGCGAACTCGACGCCGATGACGCCGCCGCCGAGGATCGCGACGCGCTGCGGGATCCAGTCGAGCTGCAGCGCCTGCTCGCTCGTGATGACGTTGCCGGTGATCTCGAGGCCGGGGAGCGACTTCGGGTACGAGCCCGTCGCGAGCACGATGCTCGTGCCCGTGAGCGTCTCGTCGCCGACCTGCACGGTCGTGGGCGACGCGAGGCGGCCCTCGCCGGCGAACACCTTGATGCCCTTGGCGCTGATGAGGCCCTGCAGCCCCTTGAACTTCTTGGCGACGATGCCCTCGCGGAACGCGGTCACCCGCTCGATGTCGATCCCCCGCAGCTCCGCCTGCACGCCGGCGTCGCCGGACTCGCGCACGACGTCGGCGACCTCCGCCGAGTGCAGCATCGCCTTCGTGGGGATGCAGCCCTTGTGGAGGCAGGTGCCGCCCAGCTTGTCCTTCTCGACGATCGCGACGGTCTTGCCGAGCTGCACGGCGCGCAGCGCCACGGCGTAGCCCGCGCTGCCTCCACCCAGGACGACGATGTCAAAGCTCTGATCGGACACGCACTAGCTCCTTATGAGTCTTCGTTGCCGCGCCGGTGGACGTGGCTGTGCAGGGCAGGTCTTGCCCGTCCCAGCCTAGTCGGATGCATCTGCGTGGCGGGATGCGCGCGGGGCGAGCCCCGTGCGCCCTCGGCGATCACCGCCCTGCGAGCGCCTACTCGGCCTCCCGGGCCATCGTCGCGAGCGTGCGGATGAGGCCGCGCACGGTCACGCCCGTCGCGCCCGACGGCGTGTGGCCGAAGGGCGAGCCGTTGTTCGTGGAGGGGCCGGCGATGTCGAGGTGCGCCCACGGGATGGGCGCGCCGTCCCGCTCGCCCACGAACTCCGCCAGGAAGGCGGCGGCGACGAGCATGCCGCCCGCGCGGTTGCCGACCTTGGCGTTCGCGAGGTCGGCGACCTCCGAGTCGAGCATCCCGAGCATCTCCTCCGGGATCGGCATCGGCCAGACGAGCTCGCCGGCGGCTCGCGACGCGGTGACGACCGCGTCCACGAAGGCGCCGTCGTTGCCCATGATGCCGCTGACGCGGTCGCCGAGCGCGACCTGCTGCGCGCCCGTGAGGGTCGCGACGTCGATGATCGCGTCGGGCTGCGCCTCGCTCGCGAGCACGAGGCCGTCCGCCATGACGAGCCGGCCCTCCGCGTCGGTGTTCGTCACCTCGACCGTCGTGCCGCCGCGCATCGTGATGACGTCGTCGGGGCGGATCGAGGTCGACGAGACGAGGTTCTCGGCGAGGCACAGGTGCGCCGTGACGCGGATCGGGAGGTGGAGCGCAGCCGCGGCGACGGTCACCGCGTAGACGGTCGCGGCGCCCGTCATGTCGTACTTCATGTGCTGCATCGAGGCGGCGGGCTTGAGCGAGAGGCCGCCCGAGTCGAACGTGATGCCCTTGCCGACGAGCACGACGTGGCGGGTCGCGCTCTCGGGCGCGTGCTCGACGGTGACGAGGCGGGGCGGGCGGCTCGAGCCCTGGCCGACGCCGAGGATCCCGCCGAAGCCCTCGCGGCGCAGGCGCTCCTCGTCGCGGACGACGACGGTGAGCCCGGCGGCGGGCGCCTCGGCGGCGACGCGGTCGGCGAACTCCACCGGGCTCAGCAGGTTCGGCGGGGTGTTCGCGAGGTCGCGCGTGGTCCAGACGGCCTGCGCGGCGATGGTCGCGTCGGTGACGACGGAGGCGGCCACGTCCGCGGCGCCCGCGACCACGGCGATCTCGCACACCTTGGGCGCCTCGGCGCGCTTGAGGCCGGAGAAGCGGTAGGCGCCGAGCGCCGCACCCTCGAGCACCGCGAGCACGTCGTCGCTCGAGGTCACCGGCAGCGCGAGCGCGATCGAGGGCACGTCGCGCAGCGAGCGCACCGCGGCGCCCGCGACCTCGCGGAGCCGGATGGGCGACACGTCGTCGCCGAGCCCGGCGAACGCGACCCGGCGGCCGTCGACCACCGCGCGGACGATCTGCTCGCGCTTGCCCGTCACGCCCAGCGCGGCGAGCAGCTCGGCGTCGAAGCCTGGGACCTCCGGGGCGTCGCCGGCGAGCACGCCGTGCACGACGAGCTCGGCGGTCGCGTCGTCGGCGCTGGCGATGATGGAGAGAGCGGGGATCGGCATGGGTCACGAGGATACCGGCGCCCGGCGGGTGCGGCGCCCGGCGTCGCTAGGCTGGAGGGGTGTTCGATCCGCGCGACCTGACCCTGGCCCTCGAGGACCTCGCGACGGTGCCGCACGGCCTCGACCTCGTGATCGCGATCCACGGATTCGTGGACGCCGGCGCCGCCGCGGAGGCCGCGGCCGCCGCGATCCTCGACACGCTGCCGCACCGCAGCATCGTCGAGTTCGACACCGACATCCTCATCGACCACCGGTCGCGCCGTCCGCGCATCCTCTTCAACGAGGACAAGATCGAGGAGTACCTGCCGCACTCGCTCACGCTGCTCGTGGTCGAGGACGACGCGGGCGCCCCCTTCCTGCTGCTCACCGGTCCGGAGCCCGACTGGATGTGGGAGCGGTTCACGGATGCGCTGCTCGAGCTCATGGAGCGGCTCGACGTGGCGTCGACGACGATCATCACCTCGATCGGCATGCCGGTGCCGCACACCAGGCCGCTCGTCTCGACCGTCTCCGGCAACCGCGCGGAGCTCATCGAGCAGTACTCGGCCTGGCGCCCGGTCTCGCAGGTGCCCGCCTCCGTGATCCACCGCATCGAGCACCGGCTGCACGGCATCGCGCCGGTGACGACCTTCACGGTGCTCGTGCCGCACTACGTGGGGGAGTCCGGCTCGGCGGGGCCCGCGCTCGCGGCCCTCGAGGGCGTGACGAGCGCGACGTCCCTCGCGTTCCGCACCGAGGAGCTGCGGCAGGCCGACCGCGAGTTCCAGCAGCTCGTCGCGCAGCAGATGGAGACGAACGAGGAGCTGCAGCGCATCGTGCACTCGCTCGAGGCGCGCTACGACGCGTTCATGGCGCAGTCGTCGGTGCGGTCGCCGCTCACCGACGAGGACGGCTCGCTGCCGAGCGCCGACGAGATCGCCGAGGAGCTCGAGCGCTACCTGCAGCAGCGACGGCGCCCCGGGGCGGATCCGCGCGGATGAACAGCGCCCGCTCCTGGATCGTCTGGGGGGTCGGCGCGATCGCGTACATGGTCGCGATCCTGCACCGCTCCTCGCTGGGCGTCGCGGGGCCGGCCGCCGCGGAGCGGTTCGAGGTGCAGGCCACGCTGCTGTCCACGCTCGGCGCGGTGCAGGTCGGCGTCTACGCCGCGATGCAGATCCCGGTGGGCGTGCTCGTCGACCGCTACGGCCCGCGCGTCCTGATCGCGAGCGGCGCCGCCGTCATGGTCGGCGGCCAGACGATGGTCGCGCTCGCCGAGGAGCTGCCGCTCGCGATCGCCGGCCGCATCCTGCTCGGCATCGGCGACGCCGCGACCTTCATCTCGGTCATCCGATTGCAATCGGGCTGGTTCCGCGGGCCGATCGTGGCCCAGATGTCGCAGTGGACCGCCACCACGGGGCAGCTTGGACAGCTGCTCTCGGTCGTGCCGTTCGCGTGGCTGCTCCACCAGGTGGGCTGGACGCTCTCGTTCGGCTCGCTCGCGATCGTCGGCGCCGTCGCGCTCGTGCTCGTGCTGCTCATCGTCTTCGACGCGCCGAAGGGCGGGGCGCCCGCGACCGGCTCGATCGACGTGCCGGTGGGCTGGTGGCCGCGGCTGCGGAGCGCCATGCGGCAGCCCGGCACGCGGCTCGGCTTCTGGACCCACTTCTCGCTGCTCGGATCGACGAACGTCTTCCTGCTGCTGTGGGGCTACCCGATGCTCGTCGAGGGGCTCGGCTACGAGCGCGGCCAGGCCGCCGGCCTCATGGCGATCGTCGTCGGCACGGGCATGGTGGTCGGCCCGATCGTCGGGATCGCGACCGCGCGCTTCCCGCTCCGGCGCTCGACGCTCGTGCTCGCGATCGTCGGGCTCGTCGTCGCGACCTGGACGACCGTGCTCGTGTGGCCCGGGCATCCGCCCACCTGGCTCGTCATCGTGCTCGTGGTCGTGCTCGGCATCGCCGGGCCCGGCTCGACGGTCGGCTTCGACTTCGCCCGCACGTTCAACCCGCTGCGCGTGCTCGGCTCGGCGAACGGCGTCGTGAACATCGGCGGCTTCATGGCGTCGTTCGCGCTCATGCCCGCCATCGGCATCATCCTCGACGCCGTGCACTCCGCCCGCGCCGCGGGTGGCGAGGCGGTCGGCGTCTACGACTGGGAGGGCTTCCGCATCGCGCTCGCCTCGCAGCTCGTCGTGCTCGCGATCGGCCTCGTCATGATCGTGCGGACGCGCCGCGTCACCCGCTCGCGGATGCGCGAGGAGGGCATCGAGGTCGGCCCGGTGTGGACCGCCATCGCCCGGCGGATGCGGCGCCGCGGCCGCTGATCGCGCCGTCGCCGCGCCCGTCCGGCAACCTGGGAATGCGTATGCCATACCCGGCGCTATACTGTCAAGACCGACCCAGTCGAGGTTGTGCTGCCGCACGGACTTGACATGGGTCATTCGACTGCCCCGAAGCCTGGGTGCCTGAGACCTGCGGAGGACGCATGCCAGCCAAGGAAACGACCACGACGACGCGTCGTACCTCGACGAAGGCCGCTGCCGCGACTGACGCCGAGCAGGCCGCCGCGCCCGCGGCGGACGCGACCCCCGCCAAGACCCCCGCAAAGAAGGCGCCGGCCGCCAAGGCGGCCGCCACCAAGACGACGGCGGCGAAGAACGCTGCGGCCAAGACCGCTGCAGCCAAGACCACTGCGGCAAAGGCACCTGCAACGGCGAAGGCCACGACCGCGAAGACCGCCGCCGCGAAGACCGCCGCGGCCAAGAAGGCCGCTCCGGCCGCCGCTGCTCCCGCTGCCCGCGGGGGACGCCGCAAGGCAGCTGCGACCGAGGAGCCGGAGACCGAGGAGGTCACCGAGGAGGTCGAGGAGGCCGAGGAGGAGGAGGCGGTCCACGTCGAGAAGCTCCCGACCGGCGCCATGCGCCTCTCGGGCGACGACGACGAGCCCGCCGCCACGCAGATCACCGGCGCCACGGCCGACCCGGTCAAGGACTACCTCAAGCAGATCGGCAAGGTCGCGCTGCTGAACGCCGAGCAGGAGGTCGACCTCGCCATGCGCATCGAGGCCGGGCTCTTCGCCGAGGAGAAGCTCTCGATGGAGCCGAACCTCGACTGGCAGATGAAGCGCGACCTCACGCGCATCGCCCGCGACGGCCAGCGCGCCAAGAGCCACCTGCTGGGCGCGAACCTGCGCCTCGTGGTCTCGCTCGCGAAGCGCTACACCGGTCGCGGCATGCAGTTCCTCGACCTCATCCAGGAGGGCAACCTGGGCCTGATCCGTGCGGTCGAGAAGTTCGACTACACGAAGGGCTTCAAGTTCTCGACCTACGCGACATGGT
>Ga0213836_101579_pt1 | contig 13010 bp, 13 predicted proteins | sample SWPATP03_FD_160578 | JGI IMG/M metagenome (GOLD analysis project Ga0213836, IMG submission 160578) | Coastal seawater microbial communities from Marineland, Florida, United States - SWPA TP0 #3 | ecosystem: Environmental > Aquatic > Marine > Coastal | place: USA: Florida | collected 2016-08-05
AGCTGTCCATTGCCTGGTTGAGCTTGCCTTGCAAGTCGTTGAAGAAATTATTCATGTTCATCAGTCCTGGTCGGCGAGGTGGCGCACCACGATGGTGCGCGGCGACCTCGTTTAGTGCGTGACGACGAATTCATCGTCGCCTGCGCACTAAAAATTTGTGTTTCCCAACGAAAGTGGGGCGTGTGGGCGAAAAATCAAGCACATGCGATGCCCCCGTGAGCTGGCACGCATTCTGCTACAGGATGGGTAAAGCTGCAACCCAGGCCACCAGAGACACCAATCCATCCAAACAGGGGAATCGTCATGAAGAGCAAGTTAGCAAGCGGTGCAGCGTTATTCGCGCTGGCAATGATGGGCAACGTGGCGCATGCACAGGAGGCTGCGGCCCCCGAGCATCAAATCAGCTACAACGCGGCGGTCACCAGCGAGTACCGCTACCGCGGCCTGTCGCAGACCCGCTTCGACCCGGCCCTGCAGGGCGGCGCCGACTACACCCACAATCCAAGCGGCTTCTATGCCGGCACCTGGCTCTCGACCATCAAGTGGACCAAGGACCTGGGCGGCGACGGCAATCTCGAAGTCGACCTGTACGCCGGCAAGCGCGGCCAGATCACGCCCGAGATCAGCTATGACGTCGGCGGCCTGTATTACTGGTATCCATCGAACGACCTCAATCCCAACGCCAACACCTTCGAGCTCTACGGCCAGCTCGGCTATGGCCCGGCTTACATCAAGTATTCGCATTCGACCACGAACCTGTTCGGCACCACCAACAGCAAGCAGAGCGGCTACCTCGACCTGGGCGCCAACGTGCCGCTGACCATGATGGAAGGGCTGGTGCTGAACCTGCACGTCGGCCGCCAGCGCGTGGAAAACAATGCCCAGTTCTCGTACACCGACTACAAGGTCGGCCTGACCAAGGATCTCGGCTTTGCCAGCGTCTCGCTGGCCTGGATCAAAGCCAATACCGAAGCCTATGTCAGTCCGTCCGGGCGCAACCTGGGCAAGTCGGCGGCCGTGGTGTCCGTCTCCAAAACTTTCTGAAAGAGGCAATCCGATGAAACTGATTACCGCCATTATCAAGCCCTTCAAGCTCGACGAAGTGCGTGAGGCGCTGTCGGAAATTAACGTGCAGGGCATGACGGTCACCGAAGTCAAGGGCTTCGGGCGCCAGAAAGGCCATACCGAGCTTTACCGTGGAGCCGAGTACGTGGTCGACTTCCTGCCGAAGATCAAGATCGAAGCCGCCGTCGACGACGCCGTCGTCGACCAGGTCATCGACGCCATCCAGAGCGCCGCGCGCACCGGCAAGATCGGCGACGGCAAGATCTTCGTGTCCGACCTCAACCAGGTCATCCGTATCCGTACCGGCGAGACCGGCAACGACGCACTGTAAGGGGATTTCCAAATGAATCGAACAATGACAAAAATCCTCGGCGCCGCATTGGCGCTGGGCGTTGCCGTGCCGGCCTGGGCCGCGCCCGCCGTCAACAAGGGCGATACCGCCTGGATGTTTATCGCCACCATACTCGTGATCATGATGTCGATCCCGGGCCTGGCTCTGTTCTACGGCGGCCTGGTGCGCGCGAAGAACATGCTGTCGGTGCTGCTGCAAGTATTCATGGTGTTCGCCGTCATCATCGTGCTGTGGTGCATGTACGGCTATTCGCTGGCCTTCACCGGCGGCAACCCCTTCATCGGCGGTTTCGACCGCGCCTTCCTGAACGGTATCTACGATCCGGCCGCCGGCGTCTTCAGCATGGCCGCCACCTTCAGCAAGGAGGTGATGATCCCCGAGTTCATTTTCGTCGCCTTCCAGGGCACCTTCGCCGCCATTACCTGCGGCCTGATCGTCGGCGCCTTTGCCGAGCGCGCGCGCTTCTCGGCGGTGCTGGCCTTCGTGGTGCTGTGGTTCACCTTCGGCTACCTGCCGGTCGCGCACATGGTCTGGTTCTGGGCCGGTCCTGACGCGATCAAGGATGCCGCGACCCTGGCCAGCGTGACCGCCGACGCCGGCTGGCTGTGGCAAAAGGGCGCGCTCGACTTCGCGGGCGGCACTGTGGTGCACATCAACGCCGCCGTGGCGGGCCTGGTCGGCGCCTACGTGATCGGCAAGCGCGTCGGCTACGGCCGCGAATCGATGGCGCCGCACTCGATGACCATGACCATGATCGGCGCTTCGCTGCTGTGGGTGGGCTGGTTCGGCTTCAACGCCGGTTCGGCACTCGAAGCGGGCGACATCGCCGCGCTGGCCTTCATCAACACGCTGCTGGCAACTGCCGCCTCGACCGTCGCCTGGACCATGGGCGAGTGGTTCACCAAGGGCAAACCATCGATGCTGGGCGCCGCGTCGGGCGCCGTGTCGGGCCTGGTGGCCATCACCCCGGCCTGCGGTTTCGTCGGCCCAATGGGCGCGCTGGTGATCGGCATCGTCGGCGGCTTCGTCTGCCTGTGGGGCGTGAACGGCCTGAAGCGCCTGCTGCGTGTGGACGATTCGCTCGACGTGTTCGGCGTGCACGGTGTCGGCGGCATCGTCGGCGCACTGCTGACCGGCGTCTTCGCCGCGCCGCAACTGGGCGGGCAGGGCGTCTGGGATTACGTCACGAACAAAGCATCGAGCGACGTGTATTCGATCGGCCACCAGGTCTGGGTGCAGGCCCAGGCAATCGGCGTGACCATCGTCTGGTCGGCGCTGGTGGCGTTCATTGCCTTCAAACTGGTCGATATCGTGATCGGCTTGCGCGTGCCGGAAGAGCAGGAACGCGAGGGCCTGGATATTACCAGCCACGGCGAATCGGCGTACCATTCGTAACAGCGCGACCCGTTCAGCATAAAAGGCGCCTGCGGGCGCCTTTTTGTTTTCTGGCGCCTTTAAAATAAGGACTGTTGCCCCAAGATACGGGCATTCATTGCCAAGAAGCCAATAAGGACGTCCACTTTCATGGTTCCGCACCTCGCAACCGCCCTGACCGGCCCGCTGCTCGATTTAGAAAAAAAGATCCTCGACGCCACGCCGGCCATCGAGCGCTGGTTCCGCCTCGAGTGGCAGGAGCACACGCCGCCCTTCTATTGCTCGGTCGACCTGCGCAACGCCGGCTATAAGCTGGCGCCGGTCGACACCAATTTGTTCCCGGGCGGCTTCAACAACCTGGCCAGCGAAATGCTGCCGCTCACCGTGCAAGCGGCAATGGCGGCGATCGACAAGTATTGCCCCGACGCGCGCAACCTGCTCCTGATCCCGGAAACGCAAGCCCAGTCGCGCAACCCGACCTACCTGCAAAACGTGGCGCGCCTGATGCAGATCTTCCGCCAGACCGGGCTGCACGTGCGCCTCGGCTCGCTCTCGCCGGACGTCACCCAGCCGACCCCGCTGGCGCTGCCGGACGGGAACATGCTGGTCGTCGAGCCGCTGGTACGCTCGGCCAACGGGCGCCGCCTCGGCCTGGTCGACTTCGACCCGTGCACCATTTTGCTGAATAACGACTTATCCAGCGGCATCCCGTCCATCCTGGAAAACATCCATGAGCAGTCGCTGCTGCCGCCGGTGCACGCCGGCTGGGCGCTGCGCCGCAAGAGCAATCACCTGAAGGCCTTCGACGAAGTGGCGAAGAAATTCGGCAAGCTGATCGACATCGACCCCTGGCTGGTCAACCCGCTGCATGCGAAGGTCAGCGAAGTCGACCTCGAGCACGACCAGGGCACCGAGGAACTGGCCGACGCCGTCTCCTCGCTGCTCTCGAAGATCAAGAAAAAATACAAGGAATACGGCATGAAGGAGCAAAAGCCCTTCGTGATCGTGAAGCCGGACGCCGGCACCTACGGCATGGGCATCATGACGATCAAGGATGCGAGCGAAGTGCGCGACCTGTCGCTCAAGCAGCGCGCCAAGATGTCGGTCGTCAAGGATGGGCTGGCGGTGACCGACCTGATCGTGCAGGAAGGCGTGCCGACCTTCGAAAAGATCGACGATGCGGTGGCCGAACCCGTGGTCTACATGATCGACCGCTACGTGGTCGGCGGCTTCTACCGCGTGCATGGCGAGCGCGGCATCGACCAGAACCTGAACGCACCGGGCTCGCAATACGTGCCGCTGGCGTTCGCGCAGCAGCATGCGGTGCCGGACTTGAAGGCCAAGCCGGGGACGGCGGCGCCAAACCGCTTCTATGTGTATGGCGTCGTGGCGCGCCTGGGCTTGCTGGCGGCTTCGCTCGAGATGGAGCGCACGGATCCGAATCCGGAAGTGTACTGAGGGCACCTCGATAAACCTACTGCGCGTCGTATGTTCGGTGGGGGCGCCGAGCTATGCGATGCGCGCTGTGCGTTCGTACAGCGAGCATGATCGCCTTGGCGGCTCTACCGGAACGCCTTCCGCTCGCTACGGTTTCTCGAGGCTCCGTTACGCCGCTGGTGCGCTTGCAAAACCCGGCCAGTCCCGTAGGTTGGGCACTTGTGCCCACGCGGAGCAAACACACCGATAGCCCCACAGGCAACAGCCCCAGAACGTCCGCACACAACCCGGTCGTGGATGGCCCGCCGGCGGCGCCAGTCAGCGCTCCTTCTGCACCATATACACAAAGTGCGAGCGCAGCGGCGGCGCGAGTGCGGCCAGCACTTCGGTGACCAGCACCGGCAGCCCGGCCAGCGCGCGGCCCACCGGGGGCGCCAGCAGCAGGGTCTGGTATTGGCGGCGGTGGCCTGGCCAGTAGCCGTCGAGCTCGTCGCGCGTGACCTTGCGCGCGTGCGGGTTGCGCGGGTTGGTGTAGCGGAAGTCGACCACCAGGCACCATCCACCAGGTTTCAGGACGCGCCACATGTCGGCCGCGAGGCGCTGGCGCAGTTCGGGATCGAGCAGCGGCGAAATCACGGTCTGGGCGCTGACCAGGTCGGCGCTGGCGGCCGGCAAGGCGTTCACGGGGCCGCAGTGCCAGTGGACGTCGGGCGCCGAGCGCGGGCGGGCGAGCTCGAGCCGGTCTTGCTGCAGGTCGGTGCCGGTGAGGTTGGCGGGCGTTGCCCCCCAGTCGATCAGCTGGCGCAGGAAGCCGCCCGTGCCGCAGCCGACGTCGACGACGCGCACCTTGCCGAGGTCGGTGCCGAGGGTGCTGGCGAGCACGCGCGACAGCACGCGGGTACGCATTGCATGCTGGTAGACGACGTCGGGCCGGTGCCAGGCGGTGCGCGCCAGGGCCGCGCCGCCATGCCAGCCGCCGACCACCTTTGCGATGCGCTCCTGGTCGTTGTTGTGATCGAGTTGGGCGTCCATCCATCCATCGTCGCTTGACCAATCTCGCCACGATTTGCGCACGCTCAGGCGTCGCCACGATCCAGCGCAATTTGCTCATCAGCATTACGTGCTTGACGGAACTATTCTGAACCGGCCCGCCGCCCGCGCGAATATGCAATTCCGGCTAAAATCGAGGGCATTACCCAGACAGGACCCTCCATGAAAATCGCCTTCCTCGCCGATCCGCTCGATGGCTTCAAGATCTACAAGGACTCGACCTTCGCGATGATGCGCGAAGCGGCGCGGCGCGGCCATGAGATCTACTTCTTCGAGCAGCGCCACATGGCGCTGGACATGGGCGTGGTCAGCGCCGAGGTGGCGCGCATCCACCTCACCGGCGAGCAGGATGCCTGGTATCGGGCGGACGAGGCGCGCGACCTGCGCCTGTCCAGCTTCGACGCCATCATCGAGCGCAAGGACCCGCCCTTCGACATGGAATATGTCTACGGCACGTATTTGCTGGAACTGGCGGAAAAGCAGGGCGCGCGCGTCTTCAACCGCCCGTCGGCGATTCGCGACCACAACGAAAAGCTCGCCATCGGCCAGTTCAGCCAGTACACCTCGCCGACCCTCGTCACCTCGTCGGAAAGGCGCCTGCGCGCCTTCCATGCCCAGCATGGCGACGTCATTTTCAAGCCGCTCGACGGCATGGGCGGCACCGGCATCTTCCGCGTCAAATCGGACGCGATGAACCTTGGCGCGATCATCGAAACCCTGAGCGACAATGGAAAACGCACCATCATGGTGCAAAAATACATCCCCGAGATCGTCAAGGGCGACAAACGCATTCTCGTCATCGGCGGCAAGCCGGTGCCGTTCGCGCTGGCGCGCATCCCGCAGGGCACCGAAGTGCGCGGCAACCTGGCCGCCGGCGGCATCGGCGTAGCCCAGCCGATCACCGAGCGCGACCGCGAGATCGCCGAGGCGCTGGGGCCCCTGCTGGCCGAGCGTGGCCTGTTACTGGTAGGATTGGATGTGATCGGCGATTTCCTGACCGAGGTGAATGTCACCAGTCCGACCTGCTTCCAGGAGATCACCGACCAGACCGGTTTCGACGTGGCGGCGATGTTCATCGATGCCGTCGAGCTGGCAACAGGGAAATGACATGGTAGGTATTTTGCTCCTGACCCACGCACCGCTGGGCCAGGCATTCATCGCGGCAGTGGCCCATGTGTTTCGCGGGCCGACCGAGCGCTTCGAAGCGATCGACGTCGCCGCCGACGAAGACACGCACGCCGTCAACCTGCGCGCGCGCGACGCCATCGTGCGCCTGGACGACGGCGACGGCGTGCTGGTGATTACCGACATCAAGGGCGGCACGCCGGCCAATTGCTGCAATTCGCTGGCGATCGCCGGCCACGTCGAAGTCATCGCCGGCATCAGCCTGCCGATGCTGCTGCGTGCGATCACGTATCGGCGCGACACGCTCGACGTGGTGGTGGAAATGGCGCTGGCCGGCGCCCAGAACGGCGCGGTGCGGGTCGATAACCGCATCCGCGTCGGCCCGGGCTGATTGGTTCTGAAGGTTCGAGGATGCAGTTCTGACGATTGAAAAGAAAACGACAACATGATTCAACAAGAACTTGAAATTATCAACAAACTGGGCTTGCATGCCCGCGCATCCGCCAAATTCACCCAACTGGCCGCGAAGTACAAAAGCGAAGTCTGGCTCACCCGGAATGGCCGCCGCATCAACGCCAAGTCGATCATGGGCGTGATGATGCTGGCCGCCGGCAAGGGCGCGAAAGTCACGCTGGAAGCCGACGGCGCCGACGAACAGGACGCCATCACTGCCTTGTCCGGCCTCGTCAACGACAAGTTCGGCGAAGGCGAGTAATGCCGGAATCGGGCCGCTACCGTTCGGGACCCTCGATGGCGTCGTTCACCCTCCATGGCATTCCCGTCTCGCGCGGGATCGCGATCGGGCGCGCGCACCTGCTCACGCCGGCCGCGCTCGACGTCAAGCACTACCTGGTCCCGGTCGAGCAGATCGAAGCCGAAGTCCAGCGTTTGCAGGACGCGATCGCCGAAGTGCACCGCAACCTGCAGGAACTGTGGACCGACCTGCCGAAGGACGCGCCGACCGAACTGGGCGCCTTCATCGACGTCCATGCGCTGATCCTGTCCGACCCGATGATCTCGGAAGCGCCGCTCGACATCATCCGCGCGCGCCACTACAACGCCGAATGGGCGCTGGTGACCCAGATCGACGAGCTGTCGAGCCAGTTCGACGAGATCGAGGACGCCTACCTGCGCGAGCGCAAGCACGACATCCAGCAGGTCGCCGAGCGCGTCCTGAAAGTCCTGATGGGCACCGCCTTGTCGGTGCCGCCGCTGCTGGCCGGCGACGAGGGCTACGCGCCGCAAATGGTCGTCGTCGCCCATGACATCTCGCCGGCCGACATGCTGGCCTTCCGCGACCGTTCCTTCATCGGCTTCGTGACCGACGTCGGCGGCCAGAACTCGCACACGGCGATCGTTGCGCGCTCGCTCGACATCCCGGCGGCGGTCGGCATGAGCCAGGCCTCGCGCCTGATCGAGCAGGACGACTGGATCGTCATCGACGGCGACGCCGGCGTCGTGATCTGCAATCCGAGCCCGCTGGTGCTGGAGCAGTACCGGGCGCGCCAGCTGGCGCTCTCCAAGGCCCGCAAGCGCCTCCAGAAGCTGAAGAAGACGCCGGCCGTGACGAAGGACGGCACCGCGATCAAGCTGATGGCGAACATCGAGCTGCCCGACGACTGCCCGCATGCGCTGGAGGCCGGCGCCACCGGCATTGGCCTGTTCCGCTCCGAATTCCTGTTCATGGGCCGCGGCGCCCACGCCTTGCGCGTGCCCGACGAAGACGAGCAGTTCGAGCAGTACCGGCGCGCCGTGGTCGCGATGAAGGGCCGTCCGGTGACGATCCGCACGCTCGACGTCGGCGCCGACAAGCCGCTCGACCAGGCCGAGCACACGGCCCTGAACCCCGCGCTCGGCCTGCGCGCGATCCGCTACTGCCTGGCCGAACCGCAGCTGTTCCTGACCCAGCTGCGCGCGATCTTGCGGGCGTCAAGCTTCGGCAAGGTGCGCATCCTGTTCCCGATGCTGGCGCACGCCTTCGAGATCGACCAGACCCTGAACATGCTCGAGCAGGCCAAGGCGCAGCTGCGCGAACAGAACATCAAGTTCGACCCGGCCGTGGAAGTGGGCGCCATGATCGAGATCCCGGCCGCCGCGCTGGCGCTGCCGATGTTCGTGCGGCGCATGGATTTCCTCTCGATCGGCACCAACGACCTGATCCAGTACACGCTGGCGATCGACCGCGTCGACTACGAAGTGGCGCACCTGTACGACCCGCTGCACCCGGCCATCCTGCAGCTGATCGGCATGACCATCGCCGCCGGGCAGAAGGCCGGCGTCGACGTCGCGGTCTGCGGCGAGATGGCGGGCGACACCAAGCTGACGCGCTTATTATTGGGAATGGGCCTGCGCGAGTTCTCCATGCACCCGGCCCAGCTGCTGTCGGTGAAGCAGGAAATCCTGAACGCCGACCTGAGCCTGATTGCCCCGCGCATGCGGCGCATCATGCGTTCGATGGAGCCGGGCGAAATCCTCGAAGCGGTCGAACAGCTGCAGCTCACGTAACACGTAACATCGAGGCGGCCGCCAGTGCCGCCATCTACAAAGATAAAGAAAGTCTCATGGGATCCATTGGAACCGTTTCACCGTCAGCGATGCATTTCGCCGAGCCGCTGCTGCTGCAAAGCGGCGCCAGCCTCGGCGACTACACGCTGATGTACGAAACCTACGGCAGCCTGAATGCGGACCGCTCGAACGCGGTGCTGGTCTGTCATGCACTGAACGCCTCGCACCACGTCGCCGGCACCTATGCCGACGAACCGAAAAACCTCGGCTGGTGGGACAACATGGTGGGGCCGGGCAAGCCGCTCGACACCGACCGCTTCTTCGTGATCGGCGTGAACAACCTCGGTTCCTGCTTCGGCTCGACCGGCCCGATGCACGTCAATCCCGCCACCGGCCAGCCCTACGGCGCCGCCTTCCCCTTGTTGACGGTGGAAGACTGGGTCAGCGCCCAGGCGCGCCTGGCCGACCGCCTCGGCATCGACTGCTTCGCCGCCGTGATGGGCGGCTCGCTCGGCGGCATGCAGGCGCTCTCGTGGAGCATCAAGTTCCCCGAGCGCCTGCGCCACTGCATCGTGATCGCCTCGACGCCGAAACTCTCGGCCCAGAACATCGCCTTCAACGACGTCGCGCGCCAGGCGATCCTGACCGACCCGGACTACCACGGCGGCGATTTCTACGAACACCATACCGTGCCGAAGAACGGCCTGAAGGTGGCGCGCATGGTCGGCCACATCACGTATTTGTCGAACGACGACATGGCCGAGAAATTCGGGCGCCGGCTGCGCAACGCGGCCGAGACCCCTGGCGCGGGCCGCAACGACTACAAATTCGACTTCGGCGTCGACTTCGAGATCGAATCCTACCTGCGCTACCAGGGCGACAAATTCTCGGAATACTTCGACGCCAACACCTACCTGCTGATCACCAAGGCCCTTGATTACTTCGATCCGGCGCGCGAGCACGGCGGCGACCTCACCAAAGCGCTGGCCACCACGCGCGCCCAGTTCCTGATCGCCTCGTTCAGTACCGACTGGCGCTTCTCTCCCGAGCGCAGCCGCGAAATCGTGGAAGCGCTGATCTCGAACCGGCGCCAGGTGACCTATGCCGAGATCGACGCGCCGCACGGGCACGACGCCTTCCTGCTGGAAGACGCGCGCTACATGGGCGTGGTGCGGGCCTATTACGACCGCATCTGGAACCACATCACGGCAGGGGAGGCGGCATGAATTTCGAAGACCTGAGCACCTTGCGGCCCGACCTGGCCTTCATCGCGCACTGGGTGGGCGAGCGAGCCCACGTGCTGGACGTCGGCTGCGGCGACGGCGCCATGCTGCGCTACCTGGAAAAGGGCAAGCGCTGCACCGGCTACGGCATCGAGATCGCCGACGACAAGGTACTGGAAAGCACCCGCCGCGGCATCAACGTCATCCAGCACGACATGGAACAGGGCCTCGGCCTGTTCGGCGACAATTCCTTCGACACGGTGCTCTGCCTGTCCTCGCTGCAGATGATGCAGCACGTGGAAGCGCTGCTGCGCGACATCGTGCGCGTGGGGGCGGAAGCCATCGTCTCCTTCCCGAACTTCGCCTACTGGCCGCACCGCGTGGCGCTGCTCAAAGGCCGGATGCCGGTCTCGCGTTCGCTGCCTTACCAGTGGTACGACACGCCGAACGTGCGCTGCGCAACCATTTATGATTTCAAGGAGCTGGCCGAGGAGTGCGGGCTCGAAGTGATCGAGTACGTGGCGCTGGCCGATGGCAAGCCGGTGACCTTCCTGCCGAACCTGCGCGGCAGCCTGGCGGTGTTCAGGCTGCGCAAGAAGGCGAAGCGGGCGTAGCGCGCACCCTTATCGTGCGTACCCCCGTCACGCTTTTCTGCGACGATGCTGTTGACAAAAACAGCACACCGGCCACTCACATGAACAAACTCAAACACCTGACCGTCGCCATCGCGATGCTCTCCAGCCTCGGCACCGTTTACGCCAAGGAAAAAGTCGTCCAGGACGGGATCGCCGTCGAGAAGCTGTCGCGCGCGCGCCTGCTCGTCTCCGAAGAGCAGCTGGAGGAGCAATCGGCCCAGCAGTACCAGCAAATGATGTCGCAGGCCCAGCAAAAGAACGCGCTGCTGCCGGCCACTGATCCGCAGGTCAAGCGCCTGCGCGCCGTCGCCCAGCGCCTGATTCCGTACACGCCGCGCTGGAACGAAAAAGCGAAGGCCTGGAAGTGGCAGGTCAACCTGTTCGACGTGCAGCAGGTGAACGCCTTCTGCATGCCGGGCGGGCGCATCGGCTTCTTCACCGGCATCATCAACCAATTGCAGCTCAGCGACGACGAAATGGCCGCCATCATGGGCCACGAAATCGCCCACGCCCTGCGCGAGCATGGCCGCGAGCGCATGGCCAAGTCGGGCATCACCTCGGTCGTCGCGCGCGGCGCCGGCGCCCTTGGCGCGGCCATCTTCGGGATCGACCCGAGCATCACGAATACCGTCACCGGCATGATCGGCCAGGGCGTCGTCTTGAAGTTTTCGCGCGACGAGGAACGCGAGGCCGACCTGGTCGGCCTCGACATCGCCGCCCGTGCCGGCTACGACCCGCGCGCCGGCATCGTCTTGTGGCGCAAGATGGCGGCGTTGAACAAACGCGCACCGATCGAAATCCTGTCGACCCACCCGGGCGGCGACACCCGCATCAAGGACATGGAGAAGCACATGAACGTGCTGCTGCCCCTGTACGCGCGCGCCAAGGGCATGACCGTCAACCAGCTGCCGCCTTACCGCGTCAACGTCGCCCTGAAATAAAACGATGGGGCGCCAGGCAGAAGCCAATTCCTATGTGCCGCTACCGGTACGCGGCGGCGTCGCGCCCAGCTACCTGTGGCTGACCGAAACGCGCGCCGGCGGCATGCTGCGCTTCCTGGCCGAGCGCTTCCCGGACGTGACGCGCGACTCCTGGGCCGCGCGCCTGCAGCGCGGCGAAGTGGTCGACGCCACCGGCCGGCCGCTCACGGCCGACAGCCACGTGCGCGCCGGCATGCGCATCTGGTACTACCGCGAGCTCGACGAAGAGGAAACCCCGATCCCGTTCAAGGAACGCATCCTGTTCCAGGACGCGCATCTGCTCATCGTCGACAAGCCGCATTTCCTGCCGATGATCCCGACCGGGCGCTTCCTGCACGAGACCCTGCTGGTGCGCCTGAAAGCGCAGCTGGAACTGCCGCACCTGACGCCCATCCACCGGCTCGACCGCGAGACGGCGGGCGTCGTGATCTTCTCGCACAACCTCGACACGCGCGGCAAATACCAGTCGATGTTCCAGAAGCGGGTGGTCAAGAAAGTCTACGAGGCGCTGGCCGGCCCCATCGAAGGACGCGACTTCCCCTTCACCTACAAGAGCCGGATGGTCGATGGCGACAAGTTCTTCGTGATGACGGAGGAAGCGGGCGAGCCGAATTCGGAAACCCTGATCGAAGTGCTGGAGCGGCGCGGCGACATCGTGCGCTACCGCCTGCATCCGCACACGGGCCGCAAGCACCAGCTGCGGCTTCATTTGTCTTCGCTGGGCGCGCCGATTTTGAACGACGCGTTTTACCCGGTGGCGCTGCCCTGCAAGGGCGACGATTTTTCGGCGCCGCTGCAGCTGCTGGCGCGTGCCATCAGTTTTGACGATCCATTAACGGGCCAGACGCGCACGTTCACGAGCGAACGCTCGCTCGACTGGCCCGGATAAGACGATTAAAGGTGGTAATCGATGATCAACGGCGCGTGGTCCGAGAAACGCTCGTCCTTGTAGACCGACACGCTGTGCGCCTTGGCCGCGATGCCGGGCGTGGCCACATGGTAATCGATGCGCCATCCCACATTGTTCGCCCATGACTGGCCGCGGTTGCTCCACCAGGTGTAGTCGGCCGCATCCGGCGCCACCACGCGGTGCACGTCGACCAGGCCCAGCTCGTCGAACAGGCGCGTCATCCACGCGCGCTCTTCCGGCAGGAAGCCCGAGTTCTTCTGGTTGCTCTTCCAGTTTTTCAGGTCGATTTCCTTGTGCGCGATGTTCCAGTCGCCGCAGATGACGACTTCGCGGCCCTCGGCTTTCAGTTCCTGC
>Ga0213836_101582_pt1 | contig 12994 bp, 7 predicted proteins | sample SWPATP03_FD_160578 | JGI IMG/M metagenome (GOLD analysis project Ga0213836, IMG submission 160578) | Coastal seawater microbial communities from Marineland, Florida, United States - SWPA TP0 #3 | ecosystem: Environmental > Aquatic > Marine > Coastal | place: USA: Florida | collected 2016-08-05
TGGTAAAGCAATTGTCTAGGATTATGTAGGTATCAGCGAGAGATGACGAAACAAGTCCCCAGTTGAAAAGTTGTTTAGGGGTATCGGGTTGGTTCCGGTAGATGATAGTTCAGGTTTTGCGATCGCATTTTGTTGGTAGTGAGTAGGCTCCTCAATATTTCACCAATAATCTGACTCCCATAGGGAACCAGGTAGGCGGTCTGATATCTTTGTACATTGATAGGGGTATCGTTGTACATTGATAACCTAGTGGGTTCCCCCTACGGCTACCTACGGCTATCGTGTTGACTTGGAAGCATATCCCCCCCCTAACCGAAACAAGCACTATTGGGGAAACGAACGATGTGATAGCAGTCAATGGTGAGGAACGAACCGATAGGCTTGCCATTGACGGGTATCACAAGGGAGTTACCCTATCGGTGTTTGGTTAGGGGGAGATAGTAGGCATTTGACAGATTGATTAAGTTGTGCTTATTGATTAACCCGTCAATAATTAAGTTTTGTTGCTGAGGGATATGCGCTAATTGTCCCGTGTGCTAAGACTGAATGGAGTGCATTTTGAATGTAACAGTACGACTAACGGGTTAGTTAATTTCCTCCTATCGCAATAATGATAAGGGTTTAAGTTAATTGGAGATGTTGGGTACGAAACCCAACATCTTGGTTGGGTTTCACTGCGTTTCACCCAACCTACAAGAGATTTGGCAACTTGGTTGGGTTTCACTGCGTTTCACCCAACCTACAAGAGATTTGGCAACTTGGTTGGGTTTCACTGCGTTTCACCCAACCTACAAGAGATTTAGCAAGCCCTCACCACTAAATTAAACGATAAACAATTGACCCATCACTCTCACGATTATCCATGGTAATTAACTGCTGTATCATCATTTCTTCTAACGTTTCCCTAACTTGTTGACTGCTTAAACAGGTTTCTATTACACAATCAGCTAGGGTGACTTCTCTGTTTCTTTTCATAAGTTTGAGCAGCTTCAGTTCAACATTATTTGCTGAGGGAAGATTGGCTGAATTATTCTGGTTTAAACCGCTATTTAGTTTCTTAGCTTGATTAACAGCCCGGACATTTTCAATAGTAGCAACCACAACATATATACCTGCCACTAAGTCAAAAAATTCATCATCATCTTCCAAAGATGAATCTATCATCAATCCCAAAAACGTTATCAAAATAACTATTCCAAATCCTTTAAATAAGGCTTTATAACGTCCGGTATAAATATAGCCAATCGGTAGAAAGAAAAAGGTCAATAATCCCGTAGCCCAAGCATTTTTATTAGCCAATTTGCTAATTCTTTCGGTATCTTGTGAGTCACTCATAATCAATTCCTCAATTTTAGATGATTATAGTTAGGGCATAGGAAGGGGACTAAGCTACCACTAAGCGATCGCACATCTTCAACTCTCTCAGGAAATCAAAATAACCTGATCCAAATAGATATAACACATCCTGAGCGCGGGTCATTGCCACATAAAATTCCCGGCGAGCCTTTGCTTTTTCACCCACACCAAACTGCTGCACCCACGGGATAATTACAGCTTTGAACTCTAAACCCAAAGCTGATTTACCAGTAACCACCCTGACACCAGGATGACTAGAACAGTAGTTAATTTTGTGGTCATGTTTATTATCATTCACCCAAAAAACTCCCATTCCGATATGGTCTAGGGTTTTAATTAGATGCTCAAAAGATTGACTCTCATTTGTTCCCTTATAGCGGTAAATCACAGCAATCTCATGAGGTTTATATCCCTCATTTACTAACTTCTTAATAGTGTCAATTACACCATTAATTTCATCCATACGGTTTGGTTTGATATGAAGCTGTGGTATCTTACCATGTCTAACTGCTGCCAAGGGTTCTACCACAGGAAATGTCTCATCTTCCAGTTCATCATCTTCTGCTGAAGATAGATCACAAACCATAGCCCATGCTAACTGTAATATTTCCTCAGTATTCCGGTAGTTTTGGGTAAGTTTTCGCATCCTCCCCTTTGCTTTCACTCCCACAGATTTCCAGGTAAACTTATGTCGGCGATAAATACTCTGGGAACGGTCGGATACAATTACTAAATCGCCATCTTCTGGGTCTTTGAGAGCCGCCGTACAGCATTCAAACCACTTAGGATGGAAAGTATGACCTTCATCTATTAAGATGGCATCCCACCTGTCATCGCTGGGAATTTTTTGCAGTGCATTTAACAGCCTAGTACCCATTTCATAGTCGTATATATCGTCGTCTTTAAAATGGTTAGGATTGGGTAGACCTCTGAGGACGGATTTTGCCCAAGCATGGAAGTGCATAACTTCAATGCGTCGGTGATATAAAAGGTTATAGTCTTCTTTGATGAGCGATCGCAAATAAGATGCCAAAGCAACATTATAGCAGAGAATTAGGACTTTCGTATCTGTCCAACCTCCCGCTAAAATTTTAGCGCGACTGAGAAGAATCAAAGTTTTGCCACTACCTGCGACTCCCGAAAATAGTCGATGACCGGAATTTAAAGAACGCGCCAATTGTTCCTGGCGATAATCGAGAGTTGTCAGAATAATAGCATCCGGCTTAACCAGTTTACCTTCCGGGACACTGCTAGGTTTAGCTGGTTCTTGTCTAACCTGAGCTTCTGGGTGAATTACCCCTCGAATAGTATTAATTTGGTCATCTTCTAAATCTGCAAATTTAAATCGGACGGTAAACATGGCTTCCAGGCGTTTAATCAGCGCCCTTTCTCCGATTTCTTGCCATGTCATCAGTTCATCTTTGTAGCAGACCTGTGGCTTTTCTAGTAAGGCATAAATATGATTTTCCCGCGCCTGTGCTTCTGTGATATTAGTCATCACTGCACCGACACCGATAGGACATACCAACTTACCTTGATAATCTCCATCATCTTGGCACAGGATAGAATAGCCTTTAAGTTTGGAAAGCAGAGCATCTAGGTAGCCTTTCGCTTGTCTCATAGGAGACTGACAATGCTCTAATTGACCGTCTTGTTCAATATGAAAGAAAAAACTATCTGCTTTGTGGATTTGTTTAACTGACCACCCCTTAACTTCTAGTATCAGTAAACCGAAGCTGGGACTAAGGATCATAAAATCGGGGTAAAATCCGCTGGTAATGGGTTCATAGTAAACAAAGAAGTCGTCAGGTAGTTCATCCCGCAACAAGCGGAACAGCATTTTTTCTCCTTTGCTGGCTTTCGATGGGATTGAATCAGGGATGACTAATGCCATGGTTGATGAGCTAAGATGACCTGAATAGCAGCCTTGAGCTTTTGAGTAAATTTGCTTGTCGCCGCACTGATAAACTCAGTATAAAGCAATTCCTACGATTTCACAATGGGTTTACTTAACTTCATGATTGAGTGTTCGTCAGTGTCAGTAATTTAACGGATTAACTACTAACAGCTACCATGGGGAGCCTTTTCTCCTCCAGAGAAATGACAGGAGGTTGTTTGGTGAATGTTCTCCGTGGAGGCGGTTACATCTGCGATTAAGCAGGAGAATGGGGAGTAAAATTGTAAGTGTCAATTATACAGAATAGTTTGTTCTCTTGGCGATCGCATCTGAGAGGGAGGGAGGTCAAATAGATAGAATTGAGACTCCCCTGATTGGGGTGTGGCACATTCCTCAATAATGAGGAATGTTAAGCCAAGTTTTCACGGATTAAGAAAGATCGACAATATTTGCCCACTTAGCAAACGAGGGAGGAAAGAAATTTACCTCATAGCCTGAATCTTCCCATTCTTTGACCCACAGAGGGATTTTACCCCCATCAGGAGTTGAAGCAAATAACCGGGCTTTGTTCTCCACGATATAAAATATCTGTTTGAGAGTGTCTCCCTTGTCTAAAGCATCACTCAGGATTTCGTCTAACTCCGGGGGGACTCGCTTAACCCTTGTTTTGTCGTCCTCGACCCAAACCAGTTTTAAAGATTTGAGGTCGCGCGGACCCAGGTTGGTTTTAAAATAAACCCGTTTCAGGGTAGCCACGGGAGCTAAACTTCTTTCTATCCTTCTGATTTGCTGGAGTCTCAGAAAGTGCCATTCTGCTAAACGTAGTCTTTCTTCCGGTGAAATAACCCCTTTACTGGTAGCGTGTTTAAGACCATATTTAGCTTGGGAACATCCGAGGTTAGCCAGCAGATGGATTAACTCTCGTTCTTTTGGTGTGGCTTGTCGCCTCACTAAATTATGGGTCGGTTGCCGTCTTGTTTTAGTATCCATCTCAATTGGTTCGCTGCTGACGATGATAAAATCTGGGTGAAACTATTCAGTTTTCAGTAAGACTGGATTAACTTTGGTGTGTTGAAATCGATATTTCCCATCATGGCGATCGCTCCTGACTTTTTACAGTCTATCAGTACCGGGGTACGACATTAATTTTTCAGCCAGAGTCACTTAGCTACCACTGAGAAATAGGATCTTGATTTTGGGGAGTTGGACAGGAACAAAACCAAGCATGGCGGGGATTTTTCCGGTTAATGGTCTATAAAACAGCTATCCCACTTTCAGAAAAAGCGGGTGATTGCAATAGACCCCTTGAAATCTCCAAAACCGACCTGTAATAATTAATACAGACTCGCAAACCTTGATTGGTCGGTAACAGGAATTGAGCTTGTCCGTAGTGTCCGTGAGTTGTCCACTCAAATCCGACCTGATTCCCCTAGTTCAGGGGGTCGGGCGGATAGGAAATCTACCAAAGTTATCCGAAAGTTTATCGATCATTAGGGTGTTTTTTCATCAGGGTGCATTTCCTTTACTCAAAACATCTATCATCATTCTACCTCAGCCAGAGAGGGTTGCTCTCATGCTTTGAGGCGATTAGTTTCGATGACCCACTGTTCTCACCGGAAGCCAAAAGCATTCCGGTGCGTTTTTTTGTGCCCATTTTGGTTGCTGAGAGTTTCCTTTACCAAATCTTTACAATAGGGGGCTTGACCCCTCATAGCAAAAAGGCTATATTGTGTTATGTAGATGCACCCTGATGGTAGAGAGAGTTGCTCAGGCAGTTCTCTCTTTTTTTTTGTCCCGTTTCCTGGACTGTGGCAGAATACTACTCTGGTAGCCTCAAATATGGCGGGGAATATGGGAAAGCGGGTTCACCTCTGGGAAAGTTGGGTTAAGCACGATCGCATTAATTTGGTTTTACTACTGGTCTGGTGCGCGATCGCCTTAATTTTGCGTCTGATCAACTTAGAAGCTAAACCAATCTGGAGTGATGAATTCGCCACCCTAGCCTTTAGCCTGGGTCATGGTTTCCATAGGGTCCCCTTGGATACAGCGATCGCTCCAGAATTACTGCTGTTTCCCCTACACTTGGGCGATCATATGGCGATCGCTTCCGTTTCCGAAAGGCTATTTACAGAAAGTAACCATCCCCCCATTTACTTTTGGTTGACCCATCTGTGGGTTCACTGGTGGGGAACTCCGGGGGATTTAGTCTCAATTTATATAGCCAGATCCCTTAGTGTTCTATTTGGGGTCGCTACAGTTCCCGCTATATTTGGCTTGGGGTGGCTATGTTTTAGATCTGTACTCGTTGGACATCTGGCGGCGGCGTTCATGGCCGTTTCACCATTTGGGGTATATTTAGCCCAGGAAGCACGACACTACACTTTGGCAATGTTCTTGGCGATCGCATCTTTCGCCTGTCTCACGGTCGCTATTGAACGCCTCAAAGCACAAATCTCTCTCCCGGTCTGGCTGGTTTTGGTGACTGTCATAGTTAATAGCCTAGCAATGGCCGTGCATTTCTTTTTTATCTTCCTCCTGATAGCCCAAGGGTTAATAGTTTTGGCATTTTGGATTCAGGATATCCGCTACTATCCTCTACGGTTTCCCAAGCTGAAACTCTGGAAAGGGTTTTATGCGATCGCATTAGGTACAGCTATCGGTAGCTTGGTGTGGTTGCCAATTTTTCTGAAAATTTCCACCGGAGATAGCCAGTTAATTGCTTGGACTTTACCGAGTCGCAATCATTTTATTGAGCCCATTTTTCGGCTAATCGCTTGGGTGATTACTATGGTGATTATGTTACCCGTCGAAAAGCAACCTTTGCCCATTATTATAGTTTCTAGTGCCGTGGCTTTGCTGGTTTTAGGGGTATTAATCAAATTATTATTTGATGGTTGGAAGTTGACAAGCGATCGCCACAAAGAATCACTGAAGTTATGGCTAGGCTTTACTTTGGTGATTATGGCTATATTTGTCGGCATGGCTTGGGCTATTGGTTTGGATTTAACCCTAGCAGCCCGATATCAGTTTATTTATTTTCCCGTCGTGTTACTAATCCTGGCCGCCGGGTTAGCTAAAAGTTGGGAGTTTCCCGGAAAATCTCAATGGCGACGATATGCGATCGCTTTTATAGGTTTCATGTCTTTATTAGGTGGGTTAATGGTAGTGTATAACTTAGCTTACCACAAACCCGATCGCCCCGAACTTGTCGCTGAGGAAATATCCGCTTATTTAAGGTCAGATATTCCCACCTTAATTGCCACCGTTCACAAAAGCCATGAACAAACCGGGGAAATGATGGGAATTGCCTGGGAATTACAAAAGTTAGGTATCCGGGAAAATTCCCCTTTCTTTCTACTGGCGCATCGCCATGATGGTGATTCTTTAACTTCGACCAATACCTTAGTTAAGACTCTGAATAGATGGCCGCAACCCATGAATTTATGGTTGATTAACTTTGCCGCTGAATTTGACCATTCCGGGTCTAATTGTGAGCGAGAATTGGGGGTAAAATCTCGCGTTCGGGGTTATTTCTTGCGGATGTATCGCTGTGGGTATAATGAGAGTTTATGAGGGGAATTGTGCTTTAATTTGCTGATGGGGTTTGCATGGGGGTGACACTTACAGATACTATGGTTATTTAATAACATAAGTTAGCAAAAGACATGAAGGCAATTACTCTTCTCGGTTCTACAGGTTCTATCGGTACTCAAACTCTCGATATTGTTGCTCATCACCCCGACAAGTTTAAAATTGTGGGATTAGCCACAGGTAGTAATGTCACTCTCCTGGCGCAACAGGTGCGACAGTTTCGGCCGGAAATTGTCGCTATTTGTGACCAGAATAAGTTGTGGGAATTGCGAGAGGCGATCGCCGATCTTGACCCCCAACCCATTATAGAAGCAGGAGAGTCTGGTATAGTGGAAGTTGCCCGCTATGGAGACTCGGAAGCTGTGGTGACTGGTATTGTTGGCTGTGCCGGACTATTGCCAACAATTGCAGCTATTGAAGCCGGTAAGGATATCGCCCTGGCTAATAAGGAAACTCTCATCGCTGGCGGACCTGTCGTCAATCCTATGATTGAGAAATATGGCGTTAAATTGTTACCCGCTGACTCCGAACATTCCGCTATTTTTCAGTGTCTGCAAGGGGTTCCCTCTGGGGGTTTACGACGGATTATTCTGACAGCTTCTGGGGGCGCTTTTCGTGATTGGCCTGTAGAAAGGTTAACCGAGGTCACAGTGGCTGATGCAACTACGCATCCTAATTGGTCCATGGGGCGTAAAATTACCGTTGATTCCGCTACCATGATGAATAAGGGTCTCGAGGTGATTGAGGCTCATTTTCTCTTTGGTTTGGATTATGATCAAATTGATATTGTCATTCATCCCCAGAGTATTATTCACTCTTTGATTGAGTTGCAGGATACTTCTGTATTGGCGCAGTTGGGTTGGCCGGATATGCGTTTGCCCCTATTATATGCTCTATCTTGGCCGGAAAGAATTTATACCGATTGGGAACAGTTGGATTTGGTCAAAGCTGGTAATTTGACTTTTAAAGCACCAGATAATCAAAAATATCCTTGTATGCAGTTAGCATACGCGGCCGGACGGTCTGGGGGGTCTATGCCAGCCGTGTTAAATGCCGCTAATGAACAGGCTGTGGCTCTGTTTTTAGATGAAAAAATTAGCTTTTTGGATATTCCCAAGGTCATTGAAATGGTGTGCGCGCGCCATGAACAAGATAATTGTCAAAATCCTAGTTTGGATGACATCTTAGCCGCCGACCTATGGGCGCGTCAAGCAGTTATAGAGGCTAGTGCAAGGGTTCATCAAAAAACGGCGATCGCTTTGTAGTTGATTCTATCCCAGAAAAACCCGGTTTCTGTGTCCAGTGGGAACTAGAGAAACCGGGTCTTTTAGCTAATAATGGAGTGTTGCCCTAAGTAGTGACACCAGTTTCCGGTTCTGCTTCAGGGGTTGGGGGTTGGTAGGAATAGTATCCCGCTACTTCCTCATAAACCTTGATGTATTCCCGGGCTGAGTTTTCCCAGCTAAAGTTTTGGTGCATGGCTCGCTGTTGGAGTCGCCGCCAATGGTCTTTATAGCGGAAAGCCTCCGAAGCGCGAACCATAGACGTAAAGAAGTCCAGAGGTTCGTAGCGGTCAAAACAGTAACCTGTGCCGCCTTCCCCTACTGGGTCGTTATGGGATACCGTATCGACTAAGCCTCCTGTACGCCGCACAATGGGAATACAGCCATAACGCATTGCTAACATTTGGCTAATTCCGCAAGGCTCAAAACGACTGGGCATAATTAAGGCATCCGCACCAGAATAAATCCGCCGTGATAGGGCATCATTAAACAGAATTTGGGTCGTCATTCTCCCCGGATAGCGGGATGCCATTTGCCACATTTGGGTTTCGTAATAGCGATCGCCTGTTCCCAGTAAAATAAATTGGGAATCAGTAAAGGACATAAACTGATCCATAATTTGAATTACTAGATCGAGTCCTTTTTGTTCCACCAGTCGTGTTACCATACCAATCAGGAAGGCACCGGAGTTAACTTCTAGTCCTAACTCTTCCTGAAGGGCAACTTTATTGGTTTTCCGTTTTTCCACGGTATCAGCATTAAAGTTTTCCACGATATAGCGATCGTTTTCCGGGTTATAAGACGACGTATCAATCCCATTAAGAATCCCCGACATTTTGCCACTTATATAGGAGAGCAAACCTTCCATGTTTTCCCCATAGCCAGCCGTTTGAATCTGACTAGCATAAGTGGGAGATACTGTAGTTACCCGGTCAGCAAATTGAACCGCTGCCGCCATGACATTATGACCTTCCATAAACCAAGGACACCAGGTAATCCGTTCCAAAAACCAGCGCCAAGGTCCTTGATAAGCTAAATTATGAATGGTAAAGATAGTACCTATATCAGGGGTTTCTTTCATCCATACGGGAATCATCCCGGTATGCCAATCATGACAGTGAACAATTTGGGGTTTCCAGTAATTCCAACAAAATTCAGCAGCCCCATTCGCAAATAGGGTGAACCGCCAATCCTCATCTTCTCCATAGTAAATCCGACGAGGCATAAACGAAGGATGTCCAAATAAATATAATGGAACATCAGTTTTGGGAAATGTCGTCTCAAAAACCGCAAATTTTTGATACATGGCGGTTCCCCACCATATAGGTTCCTTGGGTATTTTGATTTTGTCTGGTAAAAAGCCATAGTAGGGCATAAATACCCGGACATCATGGCCCATTGCCCGCAAGACCTGGGGCAAAGCACCCACGACATCCCCCATACCCCCGACTTTGGCCAGGGGTGCCGCTTCCGCCGCTACAAATAAAATTCGCATAATTGTATTTTGCGTTCCCTTAGATCGAGATGCGTAACGTGATCATACCGGAGGCCGTTGCAATATTTTTACATTTTTCCGAAAGTACCTAGAATGATCCCACCGGTCAGCCTAGAGCAAGAAGTGATCAACGTTCACACATGAATGCTCCGCCACCTGCGTTCCGCGAGGTGGGGGTGGGGACAAGGATTTATCCCTCGTGACAGGTGGCATTCTCACCGTGTTGCGGGAACTTTTGCCCGCATACACCCCTAAGTCGTTTCCGCTTCGGGCTGATGAATAGTTTTGCCCTGAGTCTGACGTTGATTAACCGACTACAGAGGACTTATAAGCCGCTTTACCTTTCTCAACCAATCGTGTCTCTGGGGAGTTCGGGTTCTATGCCCGCCCATTACCGTGCCAGTTGATTAGGGGTCGAGAGTGAAGTCACCTTCACCCCCTCCCATTCAGAACCGTGCATGAAAGTTTCCCTTCACACGGCTCCTAGTTTGATTGCTCCATTGTTAAGGACACAGCATCGGCTTCATCTAGTGCCGTTTTATCATCATGACAGTGGCGGTGCAATAGTTGAAGATTCTTGTACTCCTCTTTACCACCTTGGCTTCGAGGTACTATGTGGTCTACTTCAACTAAATCTGATGGGGTAAAGTATTGCCCACACCAGGCGCACCTACCTTTTTGCTTTTTAAGTAGTTTTGCTACCCTTGTTGGTGTATCGATTGCCTGACCTTTCCTGGTTGCCCAATAAGTCCAATTTCCGTCGTATGGTGTTGCATCCGGGCGCACTAGGGTATGTCTGACAATTGGCGTCCAGCTATGCTTGTGGAAATGTAACCCATCTTTGGTTTGGAACATCCAACTTTCTTGTCTTTCTTTCCCATTACTGAGTTTAACTTTTCCAGGTATGAAATAATTACTCAGTTTTTCGTAGTTTGCCTTTCCGCATCTTGAGACTGTCCATGCCCTTAACATTTGCCAAATTATGTGGTCTAGCTTAGAGAAGGTTTCTATTGAAACGACCCCTGAATAGTAATTTGACCATCCCCGTATTATCGGATTTAGCTTGCTAATCAAGGCTGATTGGGGTGCTGTCTTATGTTGTTTGATTACACCCTTAATCACTTCTATCTGGGCTTTAACTGCCTTCTTACTGGGTTTGATGTGGGTTAAAAAGGTTTTCCTTGTGTCCCTATTTATCTTCCCCGCTCTATGTTTTCCTGCTGGGTATTGCCTAATATTGAATCCCAAGAAATCGAAACCAGGTTCTTCTGTTTTCCCTTCATATTGTATGGGGTTAAGTGTATGACACACTCTGGTCTTTTCCGGTTTAATCTCTAATCCTATAGGTTTTAACCAACGGGAAATAGCAGTTTTGCACTGTTCAATGATGTCCAGTGACGGTGATATCACTACAAAATCATCAGCGTATCTTATTAGGGTGGCTTTAACTTTACCCCCACTTGCTTTTGGATACATTGTTTCAATTAACCTAGCCATTCCATCCAGTGCAATGTTGGCGAGTATTGGACTTATTACCCCTCCTTGTGGTGTCCCGGCTTCTGTATCCTCGAATACGCCATTGTCTAGCACTCCTGCTTTTAACCATTGTTTCAGGTCGCGTTTAATTACGCTAGGACAATGAATTTTGGACAGTAGGTAATCATGGTTTATTCGGTCGAAGCATTTCGCTATATCCGCATCAAGGACATAGTATTGACCCTGATTTATGGCCGTGTATATTCTACCAATCGCGTCATGGGCTGACCTGCCTGGTCTGAACCCGTAGCTTGTGCCTTCAAATCTCCCTTCCCATTCGGGTTCGAGAGCCGATTTCACCAAGGCTTGCCTGGCTCTATCTTGGATTGTGGGTATCCCTAGAGGACGTTTCTCATCCCTTCCAGGTTTTGGAATCCACACCCTTCGTAGTGGTTTTGTTTTGAGGTTTCCCTTGATTTTCTCAGCCATTTCTAACCTTTGCTTAGGGGATATTACGACCATCCCATCTACTCCAGCCGTCTTTTTGCCTTGATTGTCTTGGGTCACCCGTCGCACCGCTAAGAGCCGGGCATAATATGATTTCACCAATAGACGTTGCCACCTTCTAACCTTCGCGTCCTGTCCCGATTTAGCTGCTTGGAATATCCTCTTTTGGAGCTTAAAGACGTATCGCTGAACCTTAGTCCAGTTGATACTTCTCCATACAAACGCACGTCTTGATTGGTCTGGTTTTCCCAAATCCGTTCTTTAAACTCGATTTCGTCATATTAACCCTTAATCGACTCTATCCTTGCAATCAAACCGTGACCCGTTGGCATATCCCGTCCATTACAGCCGGGCGTTAGCTTCTGGTCACATCTCACTCCCTCAAAGGCCTGCGCTTACACTTTCACTACTGAACATTTCGACCAAATGATTCAGAGCCATTGAGGGGTTAAAACGTTCCGTTTATATGGGCTTTCCATCTTTAGATTTGTCCTCTCCACCGGGGTACTTTAAAGGTCTGTGTAGGTAGTTTATCTAGCCTCCTACTTTTCCCCTTACTCTTTTGAGCGCAGCGTATCAACCTATTTCGCTACTTAGTTCTTACGATGGTTCAAGTCAGACATTTGGCTCACGCCTAATCATGGATGGTTGGCAGTGGTCATGGTTCCAATACTAGGTTGTATCTCGGAGCCTTCCGTTCCCCACTTCAATCTGACGGGTTGTGAGTCCTGAAATTGGGGGTGGCTATCGCCGTTACTCTCTACGCAATTGTTAAAGAATCATTAATATTTCCGATTTTGCGTTTTGACCTTGAGTTCCCTACCTTGTTTTGTATATTTCTATACCAAACGTTGGGACATATAAACAGTTATGGGGATGGTCAGAAGCGAGATCCTTATATTCAACCAAGGGGTTGAAGTCCCCACCAGGCGGTTATTTCGGGTATTGCAACCCTATTTCATGCCTGAACGTCTCGCACAGATAGAAGAACTATACCACAATCTCCGCTCCTTGACCCCCACGCCGCAGGCAGGTGGGGGAGTGCGTCGCTCTTTTTGTTCAACCATTGTATGTTGCTAATAGCATCTGGGATTAGTTTAATTATTGACACCAACCCGGTTGTGGTTGGTGTCCTGATTGACTATGGTGCAGGTTGAATACCTGTTATCCCGATTTAACTTAAAGCCTTATCCTAACGACGATAACCGGAATTTACTTAACCCGATAACTATGCCTAGTTACTCAGATATTACTCACAATCTGGTATTGCACAGTGAGGAATGATGAAGAGAACGGAGGAAGTTGTCCATGCTTCAAATAATAGATAAGTAAGCGAATTGATTTGTACAACATCTCAGTGGACTTGGAATAACACAAAGTTTTGCGATG
>Ga0213836_101583_pt1 | contig 12991 bp, 9 predicted proteins | sample SWPATP03_FD_160578 | JGI IMG/M metagenome (GOLD analysis project Ga0213836, IMG submission 160578) | Coastal seawater microbial communities from Marineland, Florida, United States - SWPA TP0 #3 | ecosystem: Environmental > Aquatic > Marine > Coastal | place: USA: Florida | collected 2016-08-05
CTGCCGCAGCCGCGCCTCGATCGGGTCGAAGGCGTCATCATCGCCCGGTAGCGCGGGCATGGCGGTCGCTGTAGTCGCGGTCATGGCGTGATCTCCCTGGCGGTTCCTGCCGCCGGTTGGGTGGGTGCAAGTCACCCGGAGATTACGCCGCCCTCAAATTTCCACCACCTTCGCGACACGACCGCCCAACGTCGAATGACGCTCAAAAATCCCATGTCGATCACTCCGATAACCCCCGACGAACTCCGTCAGGGGCAAGGGTCCACATGGGTCAGTTCTCAGTGACAATTCCGACTGCTGCTGGGTCAGTTCTCGGTGACATCCAACAGGCCTCGTCACGCAGCAGCAGCGCGTCGGTTCCCCGCGGGTGTTCGGCCACGACCGCAGCGTCCTTGAGGACCTGCACGCGTCCCGCCTGCCCGCGCACCTCGACCTCCTGCCCGACGAGGCGGAACGGCACGGCTCGTAGCGACGCCCCTCGAAGCTGACCATGCAGTCGACCTCCACCGGCCGGCGCACGACGACATCGAAAGATGATGAGGATCAGCGAACCGTCCATTGGACGGTTCGCCCGAGGAATGGCAGTGTCTCGGGCAGTGGCGTCAGCAGCTTGCGCTCCTGCTCCCAGGCGTCGGCGATAGGGGTCCCGGTCAGCGGGCAGCGCAGCCGGTGGGCCCGATCCTCCAGCCGGGCGTCCGTCACCGCCTGGCTCGATGCTCGAGGCTCTCGAAGTGTTCCGCCCTCGGATCTACGACCTCACGCAGGTCGCGGGCGCCGCGCTCGGCCTTGCCCTTGCCTTGCGGATGGCGCGGTGGGCCGGGCATCGACATGGAACTTCAGCTGCACCGCAAACCGCCGGTAGGTCTCGTTGATCACCCCCCACGCACCGGCCCCCTTCGCAATCGCCGTCTTCACGTTGTCGATCCGCAGCACCGCAGGAACCCCGCCGAGGCGCTGCAGGCAGGCCAATTGGCAGGACTGCCATGAGCCGTGTCCTTCGAGCGCGCCCAGACCACCGCGCGCTTGCGGCTCCACGACAGCGTCACGATCAGCGCCACGAGGTCCACCGTGTCGCAGCCCAGCACCGCGCCGGGAAACTCCACCCAGTCCACCTGCGCCTGCGCCCCGGCCGGCGTCTCGACACGCCGTCGCGCCCGGATGGCTGGTGCCGGATACGTCCGCTTCCAGTACCGCTGCACGGACTTCAGGCTCCCGTCATAGCCGTGTTCGCGGCACGAGCCCGCGCGTGCAGCTCGGCCAGGTTGGCCCGGCTACCCTCCTGCTGGCTGCGCCAGTGCGCAATCGCCTCCGCATGCGCCGCAGCCTTGAGTTCCTGCTTGCTCCGACCGTCGCCGCTATCCGACGCCCACCGCTTGCGGTGGTACCGCACCGTCCCCTCGCTCACCCCCAGAAGCCGCGCCACTGCGCTCTGCGAATGTCCCTGTTTCAACAAGACCGCCATCGCCGTCCGTCCCTCGATCTCGAGACGACCCATCGTCCTCCCCCGGCAACCCCTGCCGGGAAAGCGATCGGGCCAAGGCGACACCTCGTAAATCTGGGTGTCGCCTTACGGACTCAATGGCGTGTCCCCATGCAACGTGGCCGCTTCCCGATGCGCTCTCGGACGACGTCCTCGAGTTGCTGCGGTTCCCTGTGCCTCCGGCGGCATCGGATGGGGACCGCCCCGTGCCTAGAGGGTCGAACGCCGACCCAGGCCCCAGGCCCCTGGCGACTGGCACCGCGAGCGGCCGAGGCCCTGCAGGACACGGCCGCATGATCACCCGGGGTGTGACAGGCTCGCGGCCTCATGCGGAAGCCGCCGTTCGCGCCCGGGCGGAGACCGCGCCGGATCGTGCCGTGAAACGAGTGCGCGTGGCGCGCGCCGTTCCTCGCGCCGGGACGTCGCAGAGGCGAATGGCCGCCTTGAAATCCCGGCTCGGAGCGGTGTCGTTACCCCTGACTGCCCACCACGCGCCACGGACCCGGATCCGATGCCCGCAAACCGTTTCACCGTCCCCGATCCCGACGCCGAGGCGCGGCTGGCGCGCGTGCTCGGCCGGCTGATGCAGGACTTCGCCGGGGTGCTGGAGGAGCTGGGCGAGGGCGCGGTGGCGCGCCATCTGCCCTGGCAGGCGCTGTGGCGTGGCGTGCCGGGGCCCTCCGGCTGGCCCGACCCGCCGCCACCGCGGCTGGTCGAGGCGCAGGCCATCGCCTTCCAGCTGCTCGCCCAGGCAGAGGAGAACGCCACCGCGCAGCGTCGCCGCGCCGCCGAGACCGCCGGCGACATGTCGCGCGATCCCGGCGGCTGGGACCAGCACCTCGCCCGGCTCAAGGCGCGCGGCCTGGCCCCCGAAGCGATCGCCGAGGCCATCGCCGGGCTGCGGATCGAGCCGGTGCTGACCGCGCATCCCACCGAGGCGCATCGCCATACCGTGCTGCGCCATCACCGGGCGATCTATCGGCTGGTGGTGGAGCTGGAGAACAGCATGTGGACCCCGGCCGAGCGCGCCGCCCTCGGCGCCGGGATCCGCGCCCATCTGGAGCGGCTGTGGCGCACCGGCGGGGTGTTCCTGGAAAAGCCCACCGTCGCCGACGAGCGGCGCAACCAGCTGCATTACCTCACCGTCGCGCTGCCGGCGGCGCTGCCCTGGGCGGATGCGCGGCTTCAGGCGGCCTGGGTGCGGGCGGGGTTCGACCCGGCGCTGCTGCGGCTCAAACTGCCGCGGATCGGCTTCGGCTCCTGGGTGGGGGGCGACCGCGACGGGCATCCCTTCGTCGATGCCGCCACCACCGCCGAGACGCTGGCGCTGTTCCGCGCCCGGGCGCTGGAGCTGCAGCGGGCGGCGCTGGGCGAGCTGGGCGCGAAGCTCAGCCTGTCGGAGCTGCAGCAGCCGACGCCGGCGGCGCTGGCCGAGTGGATCGCGCATCGGGCGCCGCGGCTGGGCGAGGCCGGCGCGGCGGCGCTGGCGCGCAACCCGGCGGAGCCGTGGCGGCAGGCGGTCAACCTGATGGTGGCTGCGCTGCCTCCCGAGGCCGGCCCACCCCCGCCCGGTGCCTACACCCGCGCCGCCGAGTTGGCGGCCGATCTGCGCCGGCTGGCCGCGGCGCTGGACGAGGTCGGCGCCGCCCGGCTGGTCGCGGCCGACATCCAGCCGGTGCTGCGGCTGGTCGAAACCTTCGGCTTCCACCTCGCCGTGCTGGACATCCGCCAGAACGCGGCCTTCCACGACCGCGCGCTGGGACAGCTTCTGGCCGCGGCGGGCGAGCCCGGAGGCGCCGGCTTCGCCGACTGGCCGGCGGAGCGGCGGGCGGCCCTGATCCGGCGCGAGCTTGACATGCTGCGCCCCTTCGCGCCGCCGGACGTGACCGCCGGGCGCGAGGCCGCCGATGTGGTGGGGGCGCTGAAGGTCTGCGCCGCGCATCTGGCCGACCATGGCCCCGAGGGGCTGGGCGCGCTGATCGTCTCGATGACCCGCAGCGTCGAGGATCTCTTCGCCGTCCAGCTCTTCGCCCGCGAGGCCGGGCTCTTGCGCCACGACGACCCCGACGGCCCCTGGCTGCCGCTGCCGGTCGTGCCGCTCCTGGAGACCATCGCCGATCTGGAGGCGGGGCCGGCGATCCTTGCCGACTGGCTCGACGCGCCGGTGGTGCGGCGGTCGCTGGCGCGGCAGGCCGGCGGGGGCGAGCCGGTGCAGCAGGTGATGGTCGGCTATTCCGACAGCGGCAAGGACGGCGGCATCGCCGCCAGCATCTGGGCGATCCACCGCGCGCAGGTCGCCATCGCCGAGGTCGGCCGGGCCCGCGGCGTGCGCATCCGCTTCTTCCACGGTCGCGGCGGCAGCATCGGCCGCGGCGCGGGGCCGACCCACCGCTTCCTGGGCGCCCTGCCGCAAGGCAGCCTGGCGGGCGACCTGCGCCTGACCGAACAGGGCGAGACCATCGCCCAGAAATACGCCAACCGCGTCACCGCCGCGCATGAGCTGGAACTGCTGTGCGCCGGAACGCTGGGCGCGACGCTGGCCGGGGCCGAGGACCCGCCCCATCTGGTCGCCGCCATGACCCGGCTGGCCACCGAGGCCCGCATCGCCTGGCGCCGGCTGGTCGAGGCCGAGGGGTTTCTGGACTTCTTCGCCGAGGCGACGCCCATCGACGCCATCGAGGAAATCCGCATCGGCTCGCGCCCGGCCCGCCGCACCGGGCAGCGCACGCTGGCCGACCTGCGCGCCATCCCCTGGGTCTTTGCCTGGGCGCAGGCGCGCTTTGGCCTGCCCGGCTGGTACGGGCTGGGGGCCGGGCTGGGGGCGCTGCGCGACGCCGAGCCCGACGCCTTCGCGGCCCTGGTCGCCGCCAAGGCCGAGCCGACGCGCTGGCCGCCCTTCCACTACCTGATCTCCAACGCCGCCACCGCCTGGGCCACCGCCGACCCGGAGATCATGGCCGCCTACGCCGGCCTCATGCGCGACCGCGCCACGGCCGACCGCATCCTCGCCGAGATCATGGCCGGCCACGCCCGCACCGGCGCCATGCTGACCGAGATCTACGGCGCGCCCCTCTCCGAGGCCCGCGCCGATGTCCACGCCAGCCTCACCCGCCGCGCCGAGGCACTCGCCCCCCTCCACCGCCACCAGATCACCCTGCTCGCGGACTGGCGCGCCCACCGCACGGCCGGCGACGCCGCCGCCGCCGAGACCCGCCTCACCGCCCTCCTGCCCACGCTGAACGCCATCGCCGCAGGCCTCGGCGCAACGGGCTGAGGGACCCCGGCAGCCCGCCGGACACGCGAGCGCGGCCTGCCGGCTTGGCGGGTCCTGGGGCCGCGCTCAGCCCGGCATCCTGAGCGCGCTGGCGTCGATGCCGCGGGTCTCGGCGCTCTCCAGCACCGCCGTGCGGAGGGTCTGGTTGCGGTCGAGCATGCGGCGGAAGCGGGCCTCGTCGAGGACGAGCAGGGTGGAGTGGCTGATCGCCGTGACCTGGGTGCGGCGGGTCTGGCGGCTGAGCAGCGACAACTGGCCGAACATCTCGCCACGGCCGAGGCGGTGCTTCTGGCCGGCGGTCTCGGCCTCGACCGCACCCGAAGCGATGAAGCAGACCTCGCGCGGGGGGGTGTCCTTGCGCATCAGCACCTCGCCGGGCTGGACATAGCGGGCCTTGAGCGCCCGGGCGAGGCGCGCGCGGGCGGCCTCGTCCATGTCGGCGAAGAGGGGGAAGCGGCGCACCAGCTCGGTCTTCTGCACCGCGAGGTCGAGGGTGGGACGGGCCTCGGCCCGGCGGCGCCGGGCGGCGAGGTCCTGCTTCAGCGTGGTGTGCAGCTCGCGCCCGATCAGGCCATCGGCGAACAGGATGTCGTATTCGCGTTCCTCCAGCCGCAGCGAGGTGCGGCGCAGGAAGCGGCGCTCCATCTCCTCGGCGTAGCCGGGGTATTGCAGGCGCAGGCCGTCGAGGGCCGCCTGTGTCTCTTCCTCGCGCCGGCGCAGGAGTTCCTGCAGCAGGTCCGCCACCCGGCGGCCGTGGATGCGGCGGATCTTGGTGTCGATGTAGCCGTGCAGGTCGCGCAGGATCAGGCGCTGGTTGAGCAGGATCTCGAACCGGTCCGCGGTCAGGCGCGCCAGCAGCCCCGACAGGTGCAGCCGGTTGTGCAGCCGGATCGCCAGCCGGTACCAGCGCCCCTGCGCGAGGCTGATCCGGCCGGTGGCGCGATAGGCGTCGCGGCCGCCCAGCCGCGTGCGCTCGATCAGCCGGTCGGCGTCCGAGAGCATCTGTTCGGCGAGGCGGGCCGAGACGAGCTGTTCGCGGAAGGCCTCCAGGATCATGTCGCGCTCGCGGCCCGCCAGCGCCACGAGGCCCAGCGTGATGCGGTCGCGGTCGGGGATCTCGCCCTCGCCCTCGGCCCGCTGCACGGCGGCGTCCAGCCGCGCGCCGAAGCGCTTGGCCTCGGAGCGGACGATCTCATGTGTCAGTTCGTGGTTCCTGGCGGTGGCGGCGACCTCCTCGCGGACGTTCTGCAGCGCGACGGCGATGACCTGGTTCGACAGCGCCCGGTCCATGGGCGCCAGCCGGTCGAGGCCGAGAACCCCGATGATCCAGCGCAGCGTGGTCCCCTGCACCAGCAGCGTGAAGAGCACAAAACCGGTGGCCAGGATGCCGACCTCGCGCTTGATGTCCATGGGCACGCGCAGGTTCTCGGTCACCGCGAGTGCCAGCGCCAGCGTGACCGCGCCGCGCAGGCCCCCCCAGAGGATCGCGGTGCGGTAGGGGTTTCCAACCTTCGGCGACAGCCGCGCCAGTGTCAGGAGCGGCAGCACCCCCCACAGCATGATCACCCGCGCCATGGTGGCCGCGACCACGACCACGCCGATCAGGAGCAGATCCTCCAGCCGCACGTCGCCCATCAGGCGGGGGATCAGCAGCGCCGCCAGCAGGAAGATCAGCGCACCTGCCCAATGCGCCAGAATGTCCCAGACCTCGCGCAGATAGCCCCAGGCGGCGGGCGCCAGCCGGCCCGGGCCCATGAAGTTCAGTGTCATGCCGGCCACCACCACGGCGATCACGCCCGAGGTGCCCAGGGTCCGCTCGGCCAGGATGAAGGTGACGTAGGGCAGCGCCACGCTGAGCGACACCTGCGCCCGGGGAAAACGCGCGAGCAACGACAGCGCGCCCACGGCCAGCCGCGCCATCCCCCAGCCCAGCGCGATGCCGCCGAAGATCAGCCAGGGGAACTCCACCAGCGCGTCGCGCAGCGTGGGGTTGGGCACGCCCAGCATCACGAAGGTCAGGAAGAAGCCGAAGAGCGCGATGGCGGCGGCGTCGTTCAGGAGGCTCTCGCCCTCGACGATCCGTGTCAGGCGCTGCGGGGCGGCGATGTTGCGGAAGATCGAGACCACCGCCGAGGGGTCGGTGGTCGAGACGATCGCCCCGATCAGCAGGCAGGCCACCAGCGGCAGCGCGGTGAAGGGCGTCAGCGCGAAGCCGATCACGAAGGTCGCCACCACCACCGCCAGCACCGCCATCACCAGGATCGGCACCCAGTCGTCGGCCATGCGCCGCAGGTTCAGCCCCAGCGCCACCTGGAACAGCAGCGTCGGCAGCAGCACATACAGGAAGACGTTGGCACGGATGGGAAAGTCGAACACGCCGCGCGCCGCCGGGAACAGCATCTCGGCCGTGCCGTTGCTCACCAGCCAGAGCCCCGCGCTGCCGATCAGCGCCCCGATGAGTGCGAGCACCACCGTGTAGGGCAGCCGCGACCAGTCGGCCAGCGGCTCGCTCAGGCTGATGACGATGAAGAGCGCGGCGACGATGCCGACCAGCGTGATGACGTCCATGCCGGTGCTGATAACGGGCGGCTGTGCGCCGGTAAATCGGGCACGCGTCGGACTTCGCCGCAATGACGCGGATTTCAGCCCGCCCCGTCAGTCCGCCCCGTCAGCCCAGCGTGCCGCCCCGCCCCTGCTCCAGCGCCCGGATCTGGCGCATCAGGCCGACCGCCTCCTCGACGTCGAGCTGGCAGGCGATGCCGGCGCCGCGTTCCTCCTCGAAGCGGCCGACGGCGGCGATCTCGCGCAGGAGGGTCGGGGCGACATGTTCCTCGACCAGCCAGAAGACGAGGTTGCGGTGCGAGGCGAGGTCGAGGCCGAGGAAGCGGCGCTCGGGCTCCAGACCCTCGCCGCGGGCCGAGGTGATGACGGTGGAGCCGGTGGCGCCGGCCGCGCGGGCGGCCTTCAGCACCTCGTCGAGATGCGCGTCGGGCAGAAAGGCGATGATCAGCTTGAACTTCATGGGCCGTCCCTCCGTGCCTGCATGTCGGCCTGCGCCGCGCGCCGGGCCTCGACTGTCGCCATTGCCAGCACCGCCAGGGCGGCGCCCACCATCGCCAGCACGATCAGCCCGAAGCCGTCGGCCAGCGCGGACCGCTCGGGCAGCGCGCCCGCCAGCGCCACCCCGTAAGCCGCGATCACCGGGACGGTCACGACCGAGGTGGCGATGGCCCCGCTGTCCAGCGCCAAGGGCACGATCCCCCGCGGCGCCACCAGCGCCAGCACGGCCAGCGCCGCCACCATCGGCGCCAGCACCATGCCGGTGGACAGCCCCAGCATCAGCCGCACCACGCCCACCCCCAGCCCCAGCCCGATCCCCGCCGCCACCGCGCCGCGCAGCACCATCGGCCGCACCGCCCCGCCCGAGAGGTCGCGCACCCGGTCCGCCGTCGCCGCCAGCGTCGGCTCGATCAGCGCCGCCGTCCCCCCCAGCGCCACGGCAAACCCCACCACCGCGGCGAAGGACAGCCCGTCGCCCCGCGCCACCGCCCGCGCGCTCAGCGCCTCGGCCAGCTCCGCACCCAGCGGCAGGAGCGTCCCCTCCAGCCCGATGCGGAACAGCGTGAGGCCGGCGGCGAGGTGCAGCGCCCCCACCAGCACCCGCCGCGCCATGGCCCGGTCGGCCCGCAGGAACCGCGCCCAGAAGAAGCCGAGGATCAGCGCGATGGGCGCGAGGTCCAGCGCCGTCCGCCCGAGTTCGTGCATGAGCCCCATCTCAGCCCACCAGCAGGAAGGCGGCAGCGAGGAACAGCAGCATCGGCGCCAGGCTCGCCAGCACCACCATGCCGAAGCCGTCCACCAGCGGGTTGCGGCTGCGCAGCACGCCCGCGAGGCCGATCCCCAGCGCCAGCATCAGCGGGATGTTGATGGCCGAGGTCGCCGCCGTGCCGGCATCCAGCGCCACCGCCACGAAGGCCGCGTCCGAGACCACCGCCACCGCCGCCACCAGCCCGTAGCCCGGCAGCACCAGCGCGATCAGCGGCCAGCCCCTGAGGATGCGCCATACCCCCAGCACCAGCGCCAGCCCCAGCCCCACCGCCACGCCATAGCGGATCTGCGCGGCGATGGCGGCCAGCTGCGCCTCGGTCGCAGGGAACTCCGGATCGCCCACCATCGCCTCGGCCGCCGTCCGCGCCACCGCCGCCAGCGCCGGCTCCGCGGCCGTGCTGCCGAAGCCCAGCGCAAAGGCGAAGCCCATCAGCCAGACCGGGTGGCCCCGCCGCGCCATGGCATCGGCCAGCGCCTCGCCCAGCGGAAAGAGGCTCATCTCCAGCCCGCGCACGAACAGCGTCAGCCCGACCAGCACCGCCGCCAGCCCCAGCAGCAGCGCGCCGGGCCGCTCCGGCACCCCGCCCAGCACCAGGGCATGGAACAGGCCCAGCACCGCAAGGATCGGCGCCATGTCCCGCAAGGTCGTGCCCAGCGCCGTCGCCAGCGCGCGCAGCTGCGCCATCCTTCTGTCCGCCCGCGGCTTTCCTCTCCGTCCCCTGCCTGCCATACTGGCCGGAGCCGCGCAAACGATCAGGGCCGGGACCGCCATGCTGACCTCCCTCCTCGCCGCCTCCGACCTCTCCCACCGCTCCGCGCCGGCCGTTGCGCGGGCGGTGCAGATGGCGGAGTGGAGCGGCGCCCGGCTCGCCGTCCTGCATGTGGGCGAGGAGGACCAGCCCCCCGCCATGGAAGCCGAAGAGCGCCGCGGCGCCGCGGCCTTCCTGACCGGTCAGCTGGCCGGGATGGGCGCCCCCGCGACCTGCGAGGTCGTCACCCGCGCCGGCGACGCCTTCCGCGTCATCGCCGAGGAGGCCGGGGCGCGCGCCGCCGATGTCATCGTCCTCGGCGCCCACCGCCGGCAGATCCTGCGCGACATCTTCGCCGGCACCACCGCCGAGCGCGTCACCCGCACCTCCGGCCGCCCCGTGCTGATGGCAAACACCACCGGCCCGCGATGGGAGCGGATCTTCATCGCCACCGACATGTCCGACACCTCGGCCCATGCCGCCCGCACCGCCCATGCGCTGGGGCTCCTGGACGGCGCCGAGGTCACCTTCCTGCACGCCCATGCCCCGGTCACCCGCCAGATGATGACCCATGCCGGCATCCCGGCCGAGCGCATCCAGTCCGAGGCCGAGCGCGAGTTCCAGACCACCCGCCGCGAGCTCGCCCGCTTCCTGCAGACCCTCGGCCTGGGCGACCTCGGCTACAGCGCCCGGCTGGTCGAAGGGCTGGGCGCCGAGGCCATCGCGGGCCTCGTCGCCCAGTCCCGCCCCGACCTCCTCGTCCTCGGCACCCGTGGGCTCTCGGGCGTCAAACGCCTCTTCCTCGGCTCCGTCGCCCAGGACCTCATGGGCAGCCTCGAAGTCGACATGCTCGCAGTCCCGCCGAAGCCCTGAGGAGGGCGTGCCGGCTGACGGGGGATCGGCGCGGCGCGAGGCACTCCTGTGTGGTGGGGGCGCGAGGGTGGTGGCGTCCCGCGCCGCGATGACAACCGCGTGGGCTGCGGGGGTGCGGGGTTTCCTACCGGGAGGTGTCGCCCCAGACTCACGCCGGAAGGGTCGTTGGTCACCCTCCCGATCCGCGCCAATCGACAGGAAAGCCCATGACCGAGCCCGCCCTCCGCCGACTTCGCCGCTCCGTCGCAAGCCTGCATCGCTCCGGGATGCTGGTGCCCGTCGCCGGCCTCGCGGTGATGGGCGGGTCGGCCTGGGCGATGGCCGCTGCCGCCGCGGTCTGGCCGGACGCCGCGCTGGCCCCGGGCGACTTCGGCAGTTGCAACCCGATGGCGGGGGATTTCGGCTGCGGTCATGGCTTTGGCTGCGCCTGCCACCTGCTGCCGGCCTCCGATCCGCACATCTGATCCTGTCAGGACGGCCGCCGCGCCGGGCCGAGGCGGCAGGCCCGGCGCTGTCATGCGTCGAGGATGCGAGCCCCGCACTGGGCCCAAGGTCGATGCGCGGGCGACTGCGGAACCCTCAGTTGGTTGCGTCCCCGAAGGCTGCGGTGTCGCGGCCGACGTCGCCGGCGGGGCTGTCGGGGGCGCGGGCCTCGGGCGGGGTGCGGCGGGCGAAGGCGGACCAGAGGGCCAGCGCGGTATCCTCGCCCCGGGCGCGGGCGCCGCGCCAGGCGGTGTAGATCTGACCGGCGCGGACGATCTCGTGCTGGTCGGGGGTGAGGCGGGCGAGGTGGGGGTCGGCCTCGGGCGGCAGGGCGTCGAGGAGGCCCGCGAAGAGGGCGTCGCGTTCGGGGCCGGTGACCCAGGAGGCGGCGCCGGTGATCACCGCGCGGTGGGTGCGGGGGGCGAGGTATTCGATGCGGGGCCGGTCGTCGGTGTTGAGGGGGGCCTCGGCGAACAGGCCGGAGGCGGCGTTGCCGGCGTAGAACTTCAGCGCGCGGGCGGTGAGGATGGCGTCGGGCGCCTCGGCGCCGGTGAGCGCGCGCCACTGGCGGGCCAGCGTGGCGGGGTCGAGCGGCGCGGGTTCCATCCGCCCCACCAGCGCCAGGATCGAGCGTTCGGGGTAGAGGTCGCCGCGCCAGAGGGTGAGTTCGGGAAAGACCTCGGCCATGGTCGCGGCGATGATGTCGAGTTCGGCGCGCGAGACCTGGTAGAGCGGGATCCACTGCACATAGGCGCCGCCGGGGTTCAGGCGGCGGGCGGCGAGGCGGTAGTGCTCGACCGTGTAGACGTTGCCGACGCCAGCCCGCCAGGGGGTGAAGAGGTCGGCGATGATCAGGTCATAGGTGGCGCGGGAGCGGGCGAGGCATTGCCGGCCGTCCTCGGCGTGGATCGTCACGCGGGGGTCGTCGAAGAGGCCGCCCACGTAGGGGCGGAAATGGGCGCGCGCGAGGGTGATGACCTCGGGGACCAGCTCGCAGACGGTGATGCGGGCGGGATCGGCGAAGAGGCCCGCGCCGGCGGAGATGCCGGTGCCCATGCCGAGGAAGAAGATCTCCTGCGGGTCGGGGTGCAGCAGCAGCGGGATCAGGGTCTGGTTGCGCTCGGGCACCAGCGCGCCGGAGCCGCCCAGGGTGTAGAAGTTGTTGACCCGGATGAAATGGGCGTCGTCGCGCCGGATCACGGCGACATGGGCGGCGGTGCCCTCGCGCATCTCGACCAGTGCCTCGCCTCCGCGCAGACGGATGCTGTCCAGCGGCGGCATCAGGAAGGTCAGCGCCAGCGCGCCGGCGGGGGCGGCGAGGCGGAGGGCGCGCGGCAGGGGCAGCGCCAGCGGCAGCAGCAGGTAGAGGGCGGCGAGGGTCCAGAGGCCCTGCCACGCGCCCAGCGTCGGCAGGATCAGGAAGCCGCCCGCCAGCGCGCCGAGGATCGCGCCGGTGGTGTTGACGGCGATCAGGCGGCCCAGCGTCTCGCCCGGGGGCCGGCCGGTGGTCTGCAGCAGGCGCAGCAGGTAGGGCAGCACGGCGCCCAGCACCGCGCCGGGGATCAGCATGGTCAGGGCCGCGACGCGGGCGACCTCGGCCACATAGCCCGCGAAGTCGCGCCGCCCGCCGAGATAGGAGAGGCCGTCGGTGAGGTGGTGAAAGAGATGCGGCGTGCCCGCCACCACCGCGGCGGAGGCCAGCAGGAGGCCGGTCAGCACCACCGCCGGCGCGGGCCGGGCCAGCCGCGCCAGCGCATTGGCCACCGTCGCCCCCAGCGCCAGCGCGGCGAGGAACACCGTCAGCACCAGCGCATAGGTGTAGACCGAGTTCTGCAGTACCTGCGCGAACAGGCGGGTCCAGATCACCTCGACCGCCAGGGTGGCGAAGCCCGACAGGAAGGCCACCGCCCAGAGCCCCCGGGGGAGAGGGAGGGCCGGGCCGGCAGCCGTCACGGCGCTCCTCGGCGTTGGGTCCGCCGGGACGGGCATCTGGTCCGGCGTGGCCGCCAGCGGCCGCGCCCGCCGCGCCAGCGCCAAGGCGGCCAGCCCCACGGCGATGTCGGTGCCCACCGCCAGCAGATAGGCCCCTGAGAAGCCCAGCCAGACCGGCAGCACGAAGCCGGCGGCCAGCGCGCCCGCCGCCCCGCCGGCGGTGTTGAGCGCATAGAGCGCCGAGCCCAGCCGCCCCAGCCCCTCGGGCGTCCGCACCACATGCTGGCCGATCAGCGGCAGCGTGCCGCCCATCAGCACCGCGGGAGGCATGAGAATGGTCGCGGCGACCAGCGCCTTGGCCATGGTCTCCAG
>Ga0213836_101588_pt1 | contig 12974 bp, 13 predicted proteins | sample SWPATP03_FD_160578 | JGI IMG/M metagenome (GOLD analysis project Ga0213836, IMG submission 160578) | Coastal seawater microbial communities from Marineland, Florida, United States - SWPA TP0 #3 | ecosystem: Environmental > Aquatic > Marine > Coastal | place: USA: Florida | collected 2016-08-05
AGGTTGGGTGAACGCAGGAAACCCAACATCTTAGTAGGTTGGGTGAACGCAGGAAACCCAACATCTTAGTAGGTTGGGTGAACGCAGGAAACCCAACAAATCAGTAGGTTATGTGAACCCAGGAAACTCCACAAAAACTTAACCACCCCCAGCCTAGCCGACTGTGTTGGGTTTCGCGATCGCTCCACCCAACCTACTAGAAACCCCGTTTATTAAATGTTTCCGTGGCTGATATAACCCCGATTTTTAGGATTGGGGGGGATTTTCGGGGGAGGTGAAAATATTGCCCGCTGCGAAAATATCTCCGATATTTAACCTTAATTCTGGGAAAACTTGCGAGACTATTTGTTGATTGTCCGTCAAAACAGTTTCTTCATATAAACCCTCATCCAGCCGCAAAACCGATATCTTATTTAACATCGGATCTACAATCCAATATTCCGGGATTTCCGCCGCCGCATATTCGGTTCTTTTGTACCTATAATCTCGGTTTACGGATTCGGGACTGACTACTTCCACCACTAGGAGGGGTGGAGTTTAAAAAACGGCCGATTCATCCAACAATTCTACAACTTTTTCTCTGGAAACGACACAGACATCCATCAATCGCGACTTCCTCGGTGAGGTTCTCACCCCGGCTTCTTTCAAACACAACCAAGGTGAATTAATCCGACTTATTTCGGCTTTCAAAGTATCCCGGATAAAATCGGCGATCAGCAAATGTCGGATGGTTGGTGGGTTTATGATTTCTAATTGTCCATTGACTAATTCATAATGGTTGTCTGTGCCATCGTCATATTTGAGGTAGTCTTCAAAAGTATATGTTTTGTCGGTGGTTATAGATGTCATGGCTATGGTATAATGGTTTCTGAATGGGTTATTGAGATCCAGGCAGTTAGTAGCTGCTAAAACACCAACACTAACCCCCCCTGAAAATCTTTCGACTTCAGGGGGGTTACGGTTTTACCAACCCAAAGCTGAGATAAAACCAGCAGATGGTTTTTCGGCTTCGGAAGTTGTGGTTGTGTTAGAATCAGAGTCGATGCGGATTTCTGTGCAGAAGGTGGAGGTGTTGAAGCCTCCGAACCGCTTGACGGCACTCGATCGCATTCTAACATTAGAACCAACAAACCAAAAGCGTTCAATAGAACTCATGGTTTCATATTCGGTTATTAAGGTTAAGCCGTCCTCTTCGTCCATTTCAAAACGTCCAATCACCGGGACAATTTCCGCATAACCCCTTTCCCGCAGCATTCGACCCCGGCGCGGATCGTCTGGGTCTGGTACGATCGCAAATACGGTAGAACCCTTATGGTTTTCGTCTTCCTTATCCCAAGCCATTTCGCCATTCCAGGTGACATGAGCCCCCCCCGCCGCCAAACTCGGGTCAATATCGTGCATTTTGCAGATCTCGGCTACCTGGGGGTCCTCAGCGGTAAGGGAGGTTACATTAATATCGGAAAATCCTTTTTCGGCTTGACGAAAAGCTAGGTGATGGGTCGTCCTTAGCGATCGCCATCTTCCGGCACTCATATTAAAAAATTCTATAGCATCCATTAGCTTAATCTCCAGTCTGACGGCTATCCGTTTATTTTATGGCAGTTAGGGCTGAGTCTGTGGCTATCAGATCGGAAAATCCAAAGTTTTGTTAAATAGATTAGTGCCTAAATGTCCATCATGGACAGATTGTCAAGTGTATGTTACGATAATTTACATTCCAGGTAAACAAAAGTTACGGTTTGACCCAAAACCGTACTCTCACCCCTAGAATTTCAGAGGAGGAGCGAACAATGCAAACCCCAGGAAATCTAAGCATAGAGCAACAATTCAAGCTCAAGGTTCTCCAGGAACAAGTCAAACACCTAAGTTTAGAAGAAGCTCAGGAGTATTTAATTGAGGTATTTCGCCAAGGGATGGTCAAGGATAATTTACTGAAAAACTGGATGAAAGGCGCATAGCCTCAAAACACCATCAACCAATCACCACAACCAGAGGGAGGTCAGAAAGGGCTGATTAAGTTAAGTAGCCTCTGACCTCTTGGGAATAGGTTATGCTTAACCAAAGCGACCACTAACATATTGTTGTGTGGCTTCTTGTTGGGGATTTTGGAAAAGACTATGAGTATCGCTAAACTCGACCAGGTAGCCAAAACGCTTGCTACCATCTTCGGCTTTGGCGTTAAAAAAGGCAGTCATATCGGCGACCCTAGTTGCTTGCTGCATATTATGGGTAACGATAATAATAGTGTATTGTTGTTTGAGTTCAACAATAAGTTCTTCAATCCGCATGGTAGAAATGGGGTCTAAAGCGGAGCAAGGTTCATCCATGAGAATTACATCAGGTTGAACGGAAACAGCGCGTGCAATACATAGACGTTGTTGTTGACCCCCAGACAAAGCCAAACCACTTTGTCGGAGTTTATCTTTGACTTCATCCCAGAGTACAGCCTGACGAAGCGATCGCTCTACAATTTCATCCATATCACCTTTGGACTTAGCCAAACCATTGACGCGCACCCCATAGGCGATATTTTCATAAATAGACTTAGGGAAGGGGTTAGGCTTCTGAAAGACCATACCAATTTGTCTTCGCACTTGGACAGGATCGACAATTGGATCGTATAAATTCTGACCCTGATAGTAAATATTCCCGGACAACCTAAAGCCTGGAATCAAATCATTAATGCGATTAAAGCAGCGGAGAATAGTAGTTTTACCACAGCCAGAGGGTCCAATAAAAGCGGTTACCCGTTTTTTAAGAATGTCCATAGTCACGCCACGAACCGCCTTAAAATCCCCATAGAAAACATCAAGATTTTGAGCATGGATAACTATATCGGTATCAGTCAAATTAGCAGTATCGGGAATACTCGCATCCATCATCAGCAGTTAACTCCTGAATTGTTGAGTAATTTATTAGGTACAAATCGAACCCCAAAAACTGGATTACTAGAGTTGGGGAATTAATTGGATATATAGCCGAGTGATGAGAGTTAATAAGTATAACCGTGAATATCACCGCCGCCGGATGGAAGTCCGGGGGGAACAGGTTGAATTTTACCCATCATCATGTAATATTGCTATATATTGAGGTTTACGGTTTAGCCAAAACGACCACTGACATAATCATGAGTTCGCTGGTCTTGGGGACAGGAAAAAATGTTTTCAGTGGTATCTACTTCGACTAGATAACCAACCCGCTTACCACCTTCTAGGGCTTCGGCGTTAAAGAAGGCGGTATAATCAGCTACGCGAGAAGCCTGCTGCATATTATGGGTAACAATGACAATGGTATAATGTTGCTTGAGTTCAGCCATCAAATCTTCAATTCGCATGGTAGAAATCGGGTCTAAAGCGGAACAGGGTTCATCCATCAAAATAACATCGGGTTGAACAGCGATCGCCCTAGCGATACATAAACGTTGCTGCTGTCCTCCCGATAGAGAAGTCCCCAACTTTTTAAGATTATCCTTCACTTCATCCCAGAGGGCGGCGCTGCGTAGGGCTTTCTCGACCCTCTCCTCTAGGTTATCTTTAATGCCATTTACCCGCAAACCATAGGCGACATTATCATAAATAGTCTTAGGGAAAGGGTTAGGCTGCTGAAAGACCATACCAATGCGGCGGCGGACAACGACCGGATCAACTCCCTTGTGATAGAGGGGTTGACCTCGGTAATTCAAAAGTCCTTTAACCTCAGCACCGGGAACCAGGTCATTAGTGCGGTTAAAGCAGCGCAGGAGGGTACTTTTACCACAGCCAGAGGGGCCAATAAAGGCGGTAATTTTACGCTCTAGGATATCCATATTAACATCCCGGAGAGCGATCGTGCCACTGTAGTAAACGGATAGATTTTTAATCTCAAAAATGCGCCTAGTATTTACGGACACATCATCAATATATTGTTGCATGGTTTCTCCAATTAGTCAAGCTAAAAGAACATTGAGGCAGAATAGGCGAGTTAACAAGCTAGTTAAATTAAAATGCTTTTTTCCTGCTAAAAAAGCGGGCTAAAACACTGAAAATGAGGACAAGTGACAACAATACCAAGGCGGCAGCCCAAGCCAAAGCCTGAGAGGCTTTGTAGGGAATAATCGAGAAAAAGTAAATCAAGATAGGTAAGGTAGAAACTGGTTCCCAAACATTAGCCGCCCAGAAGTTATTGTTAAAGGAGGTAAACAGTAAGGGTGCGGCTTCTCCGGCGGCGCGGGCGACAGAGAGAACAACACCGGTGACAATAGAAGTTAGGGCGGCGGGTAAGACAATTTGAACGACAGTTTGAAATCGGTTGGCACCAATACCGGTTGCAGCTAACCGCATTTCATTAGGAACCAATAACAAGGCTTCTTCGGTAGAGCGAATAATAATGGGTAACATCAAGACAGCCAAAGCGACCCCACCAGAAAAAGCGGAAAATCCTCCCATGGGTTTGACGACAATGGAGTAAGCAAATAAGCCACATAAAATGGCGGGAACGCCGGTGAGTACGTTACAGGAGAACTTGACCAAGTAGGCTAACTTAGTACCGCGACCGAACTCGGCTAGATAAATAGCGGCAATGACACCAAAGGGAACGGCAATCATGGTAGCAATTCCGAGGGTCATGAAGCTACCGATAATGGCATGACCAAAACCGCCCTCAGAGAGACCGGGAGGGGGTGGTAATTTAGTGAAGATATCGGGAAAGACTAAAGCGCCTGCGCCTTTTTGAAAGACGCTAACGAGAACCCACAGCAAGGGAATGATGACTGTGGCGGCAAAGACCATGGTTAATACGGTTAATATCCGTCCGAAGAGGCGGCGATGGCGGGCCATGGTTTTCTCGCTAATATCGAAACTATCGCCTTCAGAAGGAAAGGAAGGCTGACGACCTGGATTATCCATAATTTATGTTTGCTAAACTTAGTGGGGGATTGACTGAACCAAAAACTAAGGTCAAGAAACTAAGGTCAAGGTCAGAAACCTTACTCAATATTCTGAAATCGACGAATTACGAGTTCCGCCAAAATATTGACGACGAGGGATAGCATCATCAGGACTAAACCTGCGTACATGAGGGCGGCTACTTGGGTGCGTCCGGCTTCGCCAAATTGGGAGGCGATGAGACCTGTAATAGTTGCTCCGGGCTGTAACCATGATATGTCAATGCGGTTAGCGTTACCGACTAGCATGGCGGATACCATGGTTTCACCCATGGCGCGACCCATTCCCAACATGACGGAACTGATAATGCCAGATAAGCCGGCGGGGATAAGGACTCTGATAATGGTTTCCCAGCGGGTGGCTCCTAAGGCGAGGGAACCATTGCGGAGGTCTCTGGGTAAAACTTCAAAGGTGCTACGGGTGATGGAGATGATAATGGGGACAATCATAATGGATAGGACTAAACCGACCAGTAAGAGGTTATTACCGGAGGGGGTAGCGCCACCGAAAAAGGGAATCCAGCCGAAGTAGCTGTTGAGAAATCTAAAAAGGGGTCTGATGACTGGAATGAGGACAAAAATCCCCCAAATGCCTAAAACGACGCTGGGGATGGCGACAATTAGCTCGATCGCAAAGGCGATGGGAGTTGTCACCCATTTAGGAGCAAAGCCTTCGGTGAGGAAGATGGCGACACCAATGCCCAGGGGAATGGCAATTAGTAGGGCGATAAAGGCGGTAACTAAGGTTCCATAAATTTGGGGTAGTACGCCATATACGTTGGTTACGGGGTTCCAGGTTGTACTGACTAAAAAACCGAGACCAAATTCGCGAATGGCGGGGGTAGCTTCGATGGCGGTTTGTACGATTACCCAAAGTAAAACGGCTCCGGCACCAATAGCCAGGAGTAGGGTTAATCCCCAAAAGCCGATATCGATGACTCGAATGGTGCTGGTTCGTTTTTCGAGGCTACGGCTGGGTAATTGATTTAATGGATCAGCCAGGGTCATGATGTTGTTTTGTCTCCTCTTGGAATGACGTAGGGTGGGTCACATTGGATCAGCTATTGGGGAAACCAACCAAGTTTGTGCTGTGACGCACGGTACGGGGTATTTACAGGAAAGAGCGATCGCTGGGACTAGGGAAGTGTGGGAGTAGTTATCAGTTATCCATGGAACAGGAAAAGGCTAACTGAGTGGCTTGTGACTACACCCACACTCTGGGCTATATATCCCAACTACAGAAAAGTTTCGGTAATGGGAGTACCAAAAATATGGAACTCCTGAATTATCTAAGGGATTCTGTTAGTTGGCGTTGATGGTGTCAAAGACGGCTTTAATCCTTTCTACTAAAGGATCAGGGGTGGGAACGAAAAGGAGTTCTTCTGCTAAGGCTCTACCTTCTGGACCCAAGGACCATTCAAAAACCTGACGCATGGCTTGCCATTTGGCATCGTCTTCATAGTTTTGATAGATCATCACCCAAACTAGACCGACAATGGGGTAAGACTCAGCACCGGAGGGGTCAGGAACTAGCAAAGCAAAGTTATCGGGTACGGGTTCATCAAGTAAGGCTTTAGCTGCTGCTTCTGGAGATGGGGCGATAAAGTTTCCGGCTTGGTTTTCGATTACGGCTGAGTCAATGTCGTTGAGGGCTGCATAGGCATAAGATAGGTAGCCAATGGCTCCCTCGTTTTGTTGAATGGAGGCGGCAACACCTTCGTTTCCTTGACCGCCAATACCTATGGGCCAGTCTACGGAGGTGCCGGCACCAGCAGGCCAGTCAGGACAGATTGTATTAATGTGGTTGGTAAATACAAAGGTGGTTCCACTACCGTCGGAACGGTGAGCGAAGACAATGGGTAGGTTAGGAAGATTGAGGTTGGGGTTATCGGCTGCGATCGCCGGATCAGTCCATTGAGTAATCTGTCCGGTCACGATACCACAGTAGGCTTGCCGGGATAGGCGGAGTTGGAGGTTATCAATTCCTGGGAGGTTATAGGAGAAGGAAATAAACCCTCCGGTCATGGGAATTTGAATGGGATCGTGGCCGTGGGCGGCGATGAAGGATGCTGTGCGATCGGCTGAGTCTGTGATCGGTGCTTCACTGGCTCCGAAGTCTACTGTGCCGTTGATGTATTGCTCTAAACCGGCTCCACTACCTACGGACTGATAACTAACTTGTACGTTGGGGTCTACCTGGCGGTTATAGGCATCAAACCAACGTTGAAATATGGGGGCGGGAAAGGTCGCCCCAGCGCCGCTAATGGATATTCTTTGGCCGCGAGTTTCTCCATCTTGGGGGCCAGGAGCGCAGGCGGTGGCTCCTAATAGTATTGGTAGGGAGGCTACTGCTAAAAGGACTTTGCGATTGAGAACCATGAAAAATACGTCCACTTGGTGAAACGACTAGGAAATCAGATGAACAATAACCGATTAAGGTTCTGGTTTAATTTGATACTCAGGTACAAAAACAGACTTTAAGCCCGATACCTACACAAGAAATTACCACAAGATTGATGACTCCACAAGGGGAGTTGGTGGTTAGAAAAAAATCTAAAGATTTAGCTTAACTTGGTTTTGCTGTCAAGGATAACCTAACCTTAAACTAATCTTAATCAAGGCTAACTTGACTATAGGTGGCTGGTATGGTGCTGTTTTTATTAAATTCTAATTGGGGGGAACATCTTATGTCAAAGAAAGGCGGCTTATTTAGTCTGAGCTGTGGGGAGATTGATAAATTTTAGTAGCACCTAACTTTACCAGAGGGAGGAAAATTAATGAATAATTAACAATTGCAATCTATGGCCACGGGGTGGGGTTGCCATTGAGCTTGGGGTGAGATGATGGTACGATGGGGAGATTAAGGTAATTACGCAGTTTAAGGCTTAATCGTGGTTCAAGCACTGCCATCAACTAACCGTCAGTCCGAACTCAATGCTGAGTATTGGTCGCTCACACCTAGGAGTCAGACAACAGAGCAACTATCGCAGTGGCTCAATTCCCTGGCTGACCGGGTAATTGGGGGCGATCGCATTGGTCGAGAAGAGGCGATCGCACTGACTGAAATCGAAGGAAATGATCATATTCTACTGCTGTGCGAGGCGGCGGACCGAGTACGTCAAGCCTGTTGTGGCACAATGGTAGATTTATGTAGCATTATTAATGTCAAGTCGGGGAACTGTTCGGAAAATTGCAGTTTCTGCTCCCAGTCGGTTCACCACCCTGGGGAAAATTCGCCGATTTATGGGCTAAAATCCCCAGAGGAAATTCTGGCTCAGGCGAAAGCTGCGGAAGAAGCTGGGGCTAAAAGGTTTTGTTTGGTTTCTCAGGGACGGGGTATTAAGTACAATAGCCCTAAGTCTAATGAATTTGAACAGATCCTGGAGACAGTTCGCCGCATTCAGGCGGAAACTTCTATTAAACCCTGTTGTGCTTTGGGAGAAATTACCCCACAACAGGCTCAGGCTTTGGCGGAAGCGGGTGTGACTAGGTATAATCACAATCTGGAATCTTCCGAAAAGTTTTACGGTAATATTGTGACGAGTCATAGTTGGGACGATCGCGTTCAAACTGTGAAAAATATCAAGGCTGCTGGTATTCAAGCCTGTACGGGTGGCATTATCGGTATGGGAGAAAGCTGGGAAGACCGTGTTGACCTGGCTTTAGCATTGCGGGAACTTGAGGTAGAGTCGGTTCCGATTAATTTACTGAACCCCCGTGAAGGAACTCCTTTGGGGGGGCGCTCCCGTCTTGACCCATATGAAGCGCTCAAGGCGATCGCTATTTTTCGCCTACTCCTCCCAGAGCAAATTTTGCGATATGCAGGGGGACGGGAAGCTGTTATGGGAGAATTACAAGCGTTAGGTCTGAAAGCGGGGATTAATGCCATGCTGATTGGACATTATCTAACTACTATGGGCCAACCCCCTGAAAGCGATCGGGCTATGTTAGAGTCTCTTGGTCTTGAGGGTGGAGAGGCTCCTATTCCCGGACAAAAACCAGACCAAAAACACCAGACCACAACCTCAAGTATAACTCCCTGACAATTGATACCACCAGTTGAATTTTTATGGGCGATCATTGGCGTACTTCTGACTATCGGTGGCACCTTCTTGGAAGCGTTTGTCACCGACCCCTCTAGCCTTTGGAGTCAGCCTAACATTCAGATACATTCCTTGGGTGTTACCTATCAGATCGGAGCGGTTCTACTGGTGGGCTGTATGGGAGGCAAAAATGCGGCTGCTATGTCTCAAATTGCCTATCTCGCCTTGGGTTTGACGGTTTTACCTGTTTTTTCCCAAGGAGGGGGGTTCGGCTACCTCGCAGAGCCTACCTTTGGCTATCTATTGGGTTTTGTTCCCGGTGGTTGGGTCTGTGGTTTTTTGGCTTTTCGTAATCATCCTAAGTTGGAATTGCTGGGGTTTAGCTGTCTGTGTGGATTGATTTCTATTCACTTGGTGGGGATACTTTATCTGGTTGCTACTCATTTGATGAATAATGTTGGCGATCGCATGATTCCACTAATGACGGCTATTCACAGCTATTCTCTTACTCCCCTCGGTGGTCAGTTGGCTGTGGCTTGTGCGGTAACTGTTATATCCTATGTCCTCCGGGGGCTAATGTTTTATTAATTAAAATTATCCTCCATGGGATTTAAAAAAAACTCGACTTTTTGGATAGCTGCCACTATCAGTTTGGTGATAGACCATTTGACTAAGTTTTGGGTGGTGCAGACTTTTGAGTTGACTACCCCTCCCCAAACTGTCCCCATTTTACCGGGTATTTTTCATATTACCTATGTGGTTAATACTGGGGCGGCTTTTAGTTTGTTTAGCAATGGCGGTGTTTATTGGCTGCGTTGGCTGTCTCTGCTGGTTAGTCTGGGATTAATGCTTTGGGCTTGGTTTGGCCCTCGGTTTATTTCCTGGGAACAGTGGGGATATGGTTTGATTCTTGGCGGCGCTTTGGGTAACGGTATCGATCGCTTTGTTTCTGGTCATGTGGTCGATTTCTTCGATTTCCGCCTGATTCAATTTCCTGTTTTTAATGTGGCTGATATTTCTATTAATGTCGGCATTATCTGTTTGCTGATCGCTGCTTTTAAGCCCCATTCTCACCCATAATTTTTCTGGTAAAGGGGTTGACATGGGCGGGCGGTTTCTGTTATAATATTGACATATTCTTAATAATAAGAAATTGCCAAAAATAAAAAAATTGCAACCATCCCATTATGATAAAAGTATAGCGCAAGTCAGCGCCAAAAGCAACCCCCCTCCCCAAAAAGCGAAAATTTTTAACATTTCTTAATTTTTTGTTACAAAACTTAACAATATAGTATGTATGATAGATAAAAGTGGAGCATTGAGTGTAATATCGGGCCAATGGGAGTAAGTGAATTGTTAGCAGCAGAATCGATAATAGCAGAATCGGTGAAGGGTGAGGGAGACTATGATATAGCGATTGTGGGTGGTGGTATTGTGGGGGCGACAGTAGCGTGTAGCCTAAAAAATTCCGGGCTAAGAATAGCACTAATTGAACCTCAACCAAAAGCGATCGCCGCGAGTCGTCGCCAAGCCTATGCTTTAACGTTACAAACGGGGCGAATTTTAGATCAGATCGGGGTATGGGGAGATATTCTACCAAAAATCACGACATTTTATCAAATTAGTCTGAGTGATAACGATCATCCAAATGTGATTAATTTTGAAACGACGGACTTAGGGACTGAGGCGTTAGGATATGTGGGGGAACATTCGGTTATCCTAACAGCAATGCAAAGGTTTCTGGAAGATTGCGCGGAGGTGCATTGGTGGTGTCCAGGGAGAGTCAAACAAGTAAGTTATTATAGCGATCGCGCGGAAATCGAGGTAGAAACTGGGGAAGAAGTTAAGACTATTAAAGCGCGGCTAGTTATGGCGGCTGATGGTGCAAAATCTCCCTTACGTGAAGCCTGTGGAATCAATACGAAAGGCTGGAAATATTGGCAGTCCTGTATAGCGTTTACGATTCAAACGGAAAAACATCATAATAATGTAGCGTTTGAAAAATTCTGGTCAAGCGGACCGATGGGAGTTTTACCGCTACCGGGGAATCGCTGTCAAGTGGTGTTAACTGCGCCCCATAGCCAAGCCCATGAGTGGCAAAAAATGGATAAAGGGGAGTTTTTGGAGTTGCTAGAATATCGGACGGGTGGAGTTTTGGGGCGGTTGGAATTATTGAGCGATCGCATAGTGTTTCCAGTGCAATTAATGCAAAGCGATCGCTATGTTAATCATAGATTAGCTTTAGTGGGAGATGCAGCCCATTGTTGTCACCCGGTGGGAGGTCAAGGGTTAAATATGGGGATTCGTGATGCTGGTGCGATCGCCGAAATTGTGAAAAAGGCTTATCAAGCGGGTGAAGATATTGGCGACCTAAAAACTCTGAACCGATATCAGAAATGGCGGCGGGGAGAAAACCTGCTAATTTTGGGGTTTACGGATTTTCTGGATCGGATGTTTTCGGGGAATTGGCGACCTCAAGTTATCTTGCGTCGTTGGGGACTGTGGGGCTTAAAAAAAATCCGACCTTTGCGTTATTTGTCTTTACGAATAATGACGGGATTATTTGGACGCGCGCCCCAAATTACTGAGTGTAAGTAATTAAGTCAATAGGGAGTTATCAATTATGGGGTGGGGGGTGATGCTGAGGGGTTGATGTTTTCCCAAGGGGGGAGTATCTTAAATGCGATCGCTATATATAAGTAATTTAGACCATGATCATCAATCGCCGCCATTTTTTCAAAACTTCTGCTTTTCTGGGGGGGTCTTTACTGCTAGATAAGCTGAGAAGTCCGGCTGCTGTGGCTGCTAATGAGTTAGTTACACACGCCCATCAAATTATTATGCAGTTAGACTGGAAATATAACGCCCAATTTGCTGGGGTGTTGCTGGCTGATTATTATAATCTCTATAAAAGCAGTGGTTTGGCGGTAGAAATTCTACCGGGAGAAACTGCGATGATTGTGACTAATCAAGTAGCTGAAAATCCGGCGATGATTGGTTGCGGTGAACAGGATATTATTATGAATGCCCAAATTGCGGGTAAACCTATAAAAGCTATAGCTACGATGTTCCAAAATTCCCCTTTGGGGTTAATGTCGATGCCAAATAGTCAGATTTATGACCTACAGGATTTAATTGGAAAACGGGTAGCGATGCAGGGGGAAAGTTACTCGATTATGCAAATGGTTATGGGTCATAATAACATTGGGTCCGATGAAATCGAAGTTATCCTAGTTTCAGGAGAGGAAAAACATGATCTGCTACTGAGGGGTGATGTGGATGCTGTGCAATGTTATATTGTAGATGAACCGATTGGATTTGCTGCTAAAACGGGAATTACACCTAATACCATGAAGTTTAGTGATTATGGTTATGATGCCTATGTTCAGGTGATTTTTGCCCATAATAAACTATTACAGTATCACCCGGAAATAGTGCATACATTTTTAGAGGTGACATTTGCGGGTTGGCGGCTGGCTTTGGATGATGTGGAAAAGGCGGCGGAAATTATTGTGAGTAATTATGCAGAAACCGGGGGAGAGTATGATGATTTAGATTATCAAATAGCGTCTCTGAAACAGGTGGCTAATTATGTAACTGCGGGGATTACAGATAATGACCTAGGAAAAATAGATGGCGATCGCTGGCAAAGTATGGCTACCAAATTCGAGAAGTATGGTATCATAAATGATGTGCCATTATTCTCTAATTCAGTAGATGATAGATTTATCAATTAATAATTAATAATTGTAGGGGCGGGTTCTGGTGTGACCTCGCCTCCCAACGACAATATTAATAAACCCGCCCTCCGGGTTCTGGTGTGACCGACTCTCCCAACGACAATATTAATAAACCCGCCCTCCGGGTTCTGGTGTGACCTCGCCTCCCAACGACAATATTAATAAACCCGCCCTCCGGGTTCTGGTGTGACCGACTCTCCCAACGACAATATTAATAAACCCGCCCTCCGGGTTCTGGTGTGACCTCGCCTCCCAACGACAATATTAATA
>Ga0213836_101596_pt1 | contig 12952 bp, 7 predicted proteins | sample SWPATP03_FD_160578 | JGI IMG/M metagenome (GOLD analysis project Ga0213836, IMG submission 160578) | Coastal seawater microbial communities from Marineland, Florida, United States - SWPA TP0 #3 | ecosystem: Environmental > Aquatic > Marine > Coastal | place: USA: Florida | collected 2016-08-05
GCGCCTGCGGCAGCTGGCCGCGGGCGACGCCGATGTAACTGGCCAGCCGCGCGGTCGATGCGAGCGCATCGCAGCTGGCGGCGTCAACCCGCTTCTGCCTGACGTCGTAACCGGTGGCCAGCAAATTCGTGTCGGGCTGCAGCAGCAGGCCGAAATCCATGTCGGCGAACTCGCGCGCGCACGCCGCAAGGCCCTCGATCTCTTCCAGGCGCACCCGGGCCAGGGCTGCGCCCTCTTCCACCATCTGCGCCAGCGCGCGTTCGGCCTCGCTCTCGCCTGGTGCGCGCAGCGCCAATGCGGCCAGTTCGCGCAGGGTCGGGATGCGCGTCAGGCCGGCGTCCAGCACATATTCCTGCACCGCGCGCATCCAGGGGACCTGGGCCAATAAATCGTCTTGAAAGGCGCGGCAATCGGCCTCCAGACGGGCGGCCCAGTCGCGCAGTTCGGCGTCGGCGGCCTCCGGCAATTCGGCAGTCAGCATGGAGGCGGCGCGCACGGCGGCTGCCAGGCAGGCGGCCAGGCCCGGCAGGGTGTCCCCGTTGCGGCAGCGCTCGGGGTCGAGCACGGCGCGGCAGGCTTCCAGTGCTTTGCGCACGCCGGGCGCCGCGCCTTGCGCATGTTCGTCGACCACATGCAGCGTTGCGCGCAAGCCTTCCAGGGAATGCGCGCTGGCGACCGGTGCGTCGGCCAGTGCCTCCAGTCCGCTGGCCAGGGTCAGCAAGTGGCCGGCCAGGTTGCCGCTGTCGGTTGTCGAGATGCGGATCGGGGATAGCGGTGCGAGCGTGCCCACGTCATAGGCGCCATAAAAATGGCCACGGTGGCGCTCGAGCAGGGCCATGCTCGAGAAGGCCGCGCGCAGCCGCGCCAGCAGCGCCGCTTGCGAAATAAAACCGAAGTCCCAGGCCGATAGATTGGCCAGCAGCGTCAGGCCAATGTGGGTTGGCGTCGTCGACCCGGCAAGCGCCGGCTGCGGCTGCTCCTGCAGGTGCGCCGGCGCCAGCCAGTTGGTCTGCACGCCGACCACGTCTTCGAAAAAGCCCCAGGTGCGGCGCGCCAGCCTGGCGAGGAATTCTGTCTGCGCCTGCGACAGGTCCGGCGCCGCGCGTTCGAACGGCAGGCTGACCCACCAGGCCAGCACGGGAGAAAGGAACCACAGCAGCAGCAGCGGCGCGGCCGCGAACAGCGCGAACGGATGCAGGAAGGTCAGCAGCACGGCCACCACCACGGCCAGCGTTGGGGCGAACCACATGCTGCGCCAGGCCGATTCGACATTGGTGCTGGAGCGCACCAGGTGCGAGGCCTTCCACTGCAGCAGGTGCTTGCGCGTGACCAGCATGCGCCAGCCGGTGCGGCCGATCGCGTGCAGGCTGACCCAGGCTTCGTGCGGCAGGAAGGCGGTGCTCATCACGGCATGGGCCAGGCTGTCGGACGCACCGTGCGCCCAGTTGCCCAGGTGCTGGCGCCACTGCATGTCGTGCGGCTTGTCGACCAGGGTGACCAGGATGCGGATGAAGGCCGGCAGGAAGAACACGGACAGGGCGGCCGCGCTCCAGAAGGCCGGGCCCGCCAGGCGCGACCAGCACAGCACCAGGGTCGCGGTCAGCGTCGGCGCCACCAGGCTGCGGCGCAGGTTGTCGAACAGTTTCCAGCGCGAGAGCGGAGACAGGGGATTCGCTTCGCGCCCTTCGCCCTGGGTGGGCACGCGTGCGCGCAGCCAGCCGGCCAGTTGCCAGTCGCCGCGGATCCAGCGGTGGCGGCGCGCGATGTCGTCGCTGTAGCGCGCCGGCCAGGCTTCGACCAGCTGGACGTCGCTCAATACGCCGCTGCGCAGGTAGCAGCCCTCGATCAGGTCGTGCGACAGGACGGCGTTGTCGGGCAGGCGACCGTCCAGCACGCGCATGAAGGTATCGACCTCGTAAATCCCCTTGCCGATGTAGGAGCCTTCGCCGAACAGGTCCTGGTAGACGTTCGACCTGGCCAGCGTGCAGGGGTCGATGCCGGGCGCGCCGCCGCACAGGCGCTGGTAGCGCGAGCCACGCTCGAGGGGGAGCGAGCTCGCCACGCGCGGCTGCAGCAAGGCGTGGCCGGCCACCACGCGACGCCCGGCGCCATCGAGCACGGGATGATTCAGCGGGTGCAGCATGGCGGCGACCATCTGGCGAGCGCTGCCAGGGGGCAGCTGGGTGTCGGCGTCGAGCGTGATGACGTAGCGCACGCCGTCCAGGCCTTCGGTATTCCCCTCGACCAGCATGAAGCGCTCGCGCGCGCCGCCGCGTAAATAAGCATTCAGGTCGGCGAGCTTGCCGCGCTTGCGCTCGCAGCCGATCCAGGCCTGCTCACCTGCGCTCCACAGGCGCGGGCGGTGCAGCAGCAGGAAGGGTTGGTTCTCGTAGCGGGCGTTGAGCGCAGCGATGCCCAGGCGTGCTTCTTCCAGCAACTCGGCGTCCCCGAACATCGTTTCTTCCGGCGCGTCGGCGAAATCGGTGAGCAGGCAAAAGCGCAGCTGCGGGTCGCGGTTGGCGAGGTAGCGCAGCGCCAGGCCCTCGCACAGCGCCTTGAAGCCTTCGCTGTCGTGCAGGAGCGCGGGCACGGCGACCAGCGTGCGGGCGTCAAACGGGATGCCCGCCAGCAGATCCATGCGCGGCAGCGGTTTTGGCGCGACCAGGCGCGCCGTCATCAGGTTCGTCAGTTGCAACGCAAGCTGGCTGGCGCCGAAGGAGACCAGCAGCGTCAATCCCAGCAGGAGCGCCATGCCGGCGCCGCCCTGGAAGGCGTGCACCAGCAGCGCCGCCGTGAACAGCAAGGTAAAACTGGCGACCGCGCCGAGATAGGCCGGCAGCGGCTTGCGCCGCGCCGCCCGCCGCAATGCCGGCAGCGCACCCGGCGCAGGCTCGAATCGTGCGCGCAGCGCCGGCAGGCCGGCGCCAATCAGGTAATGGCCGACGTGGCGGGTGGGCGCATCCGGCGCGCCAGCCAGCGCCAGGGCGGCGGCCGCCACTTCGCTTTCGCCCTGTCCGTGCTCGCGCGCGAGGCGCTCGACGGCATGGCGGTAATGGTCGCGCGTGGCGAAATCCATGTGCGGGTAGACGCCTGCCGGGTCGCGCCGCAGCGCCTGCTCGACCACGCTCGCGCTCTCGACAAAGGCGTGCCAGTCGATGCGCTCGATCGCGCGCAGGCTGGTCAGGCAGTTGGCGAGCGAGGCCGCATCCAGCGCCTGTGCCTCGGCGTCGCGCGCAACCAGCGTGTCGACGGTCTCGCCGTTGTCGGCCAGGCGGGCGCCGACCCATTCCAGCACCTGGGCCAGGGCGGCGCCCCGTCCCTGCAAGCGCTGCGCCAGTTCGGCGATGAAGGCCGCCTGCAAAGGCTGGACCGCGCGCGCCATGTCGGCCACCAGCAGGATCAGGTCGCCGGGGCGCTGCTCGGCGGTATCGACCATGCGCGCGGCCCATTCGCCGGCCAGCTTGCGCTGGCGCTGAGTGTCGACCAGGCGCGCGGCCAGGCGGCGCAGGTTCTCGATCAGGGACAATCGCAGCATGATCGGGATCGCCCACAGCTCGCCGAGGGTGAGCACGGCCTGCTCCTGGTAGGCGCCGATAAAACGCGCCAGTGCGGTTTCGTCGAGCAGGCTGTCACAGTGGGAGACGAAGTCAAGGCCGAGGTCGTGGACGCGCGCCTGGCCCGATGCAGCCAGGCGCGGCAGCGTGCGGCGGTAGGCGCGCGGCAGGTGATGGCGCGCGCTGCGGACCTGCGCGGCGATCAGGTGGTAGTGGTCGAGCAGCAGTTCGGCCGCGGGCAGCGCGCCGTCGGCGCCGGCGGTGGGCGTCAGGGCGGCGCAGGCGGCGGCGATGACGGCGGCGTTGTCGGCCAGGCGCGGCAGCAGCGCTGCGGATGCCTCCTCATGCGATACGACATGCAGGTCGGCGAGCGCACGGGCGTGCAGCGCCATCCGCGCGGCATCGAAGCGCTCGGCGCGTAGCGGCGCCTCGTCCGCCTTGGTGTGCATGTCTTCGTTCAACAGGAGCCTCGATGATGAGCCGTCAGATGGCCATCACCAATGTTAAAACCTCATCAAGAAGGTCACTGTGCGTTGACGAACGGAGTAGCTGGATGGTTGCAAACCCGCCGCAGTGGCTTGCGCTCCGTCAGATCAGGACGCCAGCAGCGCCAGCCCGCCGGCCAGATGGCGCACGGTGTCGTGACCGAGTTCCTGGGCAATGCGCGCGGCCTGGGCGCTGCGGTTGCCGCTGCGGCAAAAGAACACCAATGGACGCGTTTCGCGGCCCAGCCAGGCGGCGTGTTCCGGCAGGCGCGACAGCGGCAGGCTGTAGGCCGCGCGTCCATGCAACCTGGGTGTGCCGAGCGCGTGCTCGCAAGCTTCGCGCACGTCGATCAGGAGCGCGTCCGGATGGGCGCCGAGGAAGCGTTTCAAACCGTTCGCATCGAGCGCGCACGGGACCTGGCCGCGCGCCGTTTCAAGCGCGGCCTTCGCCTCGACCGCGGTCCCCGACCCGGTTACAGGACAGGCAGCCGGCGGCGGCGCCAGCAAGGCCTGGCCGCAGCGCGCGATGCGGGCGCAGGCTTCATCGATAAACGCGTCGTCGGCCAGCGGCCCGAAGGACATGCGCACCGCATTCGCACAGCGCACTTCCGGCAGCCCCATCGCCAGCAGCACGTAGCTCGGCGCCGCCTGCGCGGCCGAACAGGCGGAACCAGCGCTGACGCGCACGCCGGCGGCGTCGAACAAATCGAGCAGCGTCTTGCCCGAGCGGCCGGGAACCGAAAAATTGAGCGTGGTCGGCAGCGCGTGTTCGACAGGCGCGTTGAATTCGATGCCGGGAAAGGCCGAGCGCAGGCTGGCGGCCAGCCGGTCGCGCATCGCGATCAATTTGGCGTGGCTGCGGAAGGTGCGCCCTTCTTCCAGCGCGCGCAGCACGGCGCCAAGGGCGGCGATACCGGCCATGTTTTCGGTACCGGAGCGCTGGCCCGCCTCCTGGCCGCCGCCGCACATCAGCGGCGTGTAAGGCGCATCCGGGCGCACCCACAGCATTCCGATGCCTTTCGGCGCATACAGCTTGTGGCCGGAGAACGGCGCGTAATCGATACGGGTGTGGTCGAGGGCCAGCGGCAGCTTGCCGAGCGCCTGCACGCAGTCGACCATCCACAAGGCGTCGCTGCCGGTGTCGGCCAGCGCGGCGGCGATGCCGTCGAGATCGGAGACGACGCCGGTCTCGTTATTCGCCGCCATCGTGCACAGGAAGGCGGTGCGCGGCGCCAGCGTGCGCAGTGCTTCCAGACAGTGGCGCCCGTCGGCATCGACCGGCAGCGCCTGCAGCGTGAGGCCGGTGCCGAGCAGCGCGTTCCAGTGCGCCAGGCTTTCCGGCACCGCCTTGTGTTCGGTGGCGCCATACAGCAGCAGGTCGCCGCAGCGCAGTCCGGCCGCGCGCCGTTCGCGCACGGCGCACAGGGCCGACAGGACGGCGGTCTGGATGCCTTCGGTCGCGCCGCTGGTAAACATCAGGCGCCCGGTCGCCGCGCCCAGCACGCGGCGCGCGCGGCTGCGTGCATCGTCCAGCAATGCGCGGGCGCGCAGGCCGGCCGCGTGGCTGCTGCTCGGGTTGCCGAAGCACTGCTGCAAGGCCGTTTGCGCCGCCAAAATGGCCGCCGGCAGGACAGGCGAAGTGGCGTTGGCGTCGAGGTAAATTTCAGTTGTCATAATAAAAGCGCAAAAACTGTAAACACGTCGGCTGATCGTGTTATTGTTTAGCAATATGTTACGGGCATATAGCGGTAAGTTCGTTCCAAATAAGCTACAAGAAGATTATTTATAAGCATATTTGTTCTATTAGTGACCTAAAACTAAAATGAATTCACTAGACAAGTTTGATTGCGCCATCCTTGCAGCACTCCAGGCAGATGCAACCCTCTCGATCTCAGGCTTGTCCGACAAGGTCGGCCTTTCCAGCACGCCCTGCTGGAAGCGCGTCAAGCGCCTCGAGGAAGAGGGATATATCGAGAGCCGCGTCACCATCGTCAACCGCCAGAAGGTCGGCTTGCCGGTCACGGTGTTCGTCAGCGTACGCACCCCCGAGCACGACGAAAAATGGCTGGAGCGGTTTGCCGCGGCCGTCGTGGCCCTGCCCGAAGTGCTGGAATTTCACCGCATGAGCGGCGACGTCGACTACCTGCTGAAGGTCGCCACGACCGACATCGCGGGCTACGACCGCTTCTACAAAAAGCTGATCAAGACGGCGCAACTCTCCGGCGTCTCCTCGGCCTTTTCGATGGAACAGATCAAGTGCACGACCGCCCTGCCGCTGGAGCTGATTGCGCACGGCCTGCCTGCCTGAGACGACTGCACCGCCGAGCTGATTCATGCGATGATGGCGCCCGTTAGTCATATAACGGAGACAGGCTGATGCCATCGAAATTCACCATCGCGCCGCTGGCGCTGGCCGCGCTGCTGTGCGCGCTGGGAACACCCTTCGCCGCACTGGCGCAGGAACAAACCGTCAAGATCGGCGTGACCGGCCCGCTCTCGGGCGCGAACGCGTTTGCCGGCAAGGACAACGAAAACGGCGTGCGCCTCGCCATCGAAGAACTGAATACCAAGAAAATCAAGGTGGGCGGCAAGCAGCTGCGCTTTGAACTGCAATCCGAAGACGACGCCGGCGATCCGAAACAGGGCGTGACGGTGGCGCAAAAGCTGGTCGACGGCGGCGTCAAATTCGTGCTCGGCCCCTACAACTCGGGCGTCGCAATCCCTGCGTCCCGCGTCTACAACGACGCCGGCGCGCTGATGTCGACGGTCGGCACCAATCCCAAGATCACGCAGGGCGGCTACAAAGGCGTGTTCCGCATCGTCGCCAGCGATTCGCAGGTCGGCGGCGCGATGGCGAACTACGGCGCGCGCGAGCTGAAGCTCAAGAACGTCGGCGTCATCGACGACCGCAGCGCCTTCGGCACGGGCATCGCCACCGAATTCAAGCGCCAGGCGCAGGCTGCGGGCATGAAGATCGCGGGCCACGAATTCACCAGCGAGAAGGCGAGCGACTTCGCCGCCATCCTCACCGCGCTGCGCGCGAAAAAAGTCGACGCCATCTTCTTCGGCGGCTATGCGCCGCAAGCGGCGCCGATGGTGCGCCAGATGAAGGCGCTCGGCCTGAACGTGCCGCTGCTGGGCGGCGACACCCTGTGCAGCCCGGAGATGGCGAAACTCGGCGGCGCGGCCGTCGGCGACAACGTGCGCTGCGCCCAGGCCGGCGCCATCATCGCCAAGCAGGCGACAGGTCCGGCCTTCCTCGCGAAATACAAGGAGCGTTTCAAGCGCGAGCCCGACGTCTACGCGCCCTCCTTCTACGACCAGACCATGTTCATCGCGCAGGCGATGCAGGCCGCGAACAGCCTCGAGCCGGCGGCCGTCTCCGCACAGCTGCGCACCCTGACCCACCAGGGCGTGGTCGGCAGCTACGGCTACGACGACAAGGGCAACCTGAAAAAGACCGCGGTCACGGTCTACACCTTTAAAAACGGCGCGCTGGCGCCACTGGCAAGCTACTAAGGTCACTCCATACAATGAATCACGTCTTCAAATTCGGCGCACTCGCCGCTGCCGCCCTCATCGCCTGCGCACCGGCGCAAGCGGCCGAACACGCCAACGCTGCCGTCGCCAGGCAGGCCGCCGCGAATCCGCAGGCCGGCAAGAAGCTGAACCTGCTCGCCGACGAATACTACGATGCACTGGCGCGCTTCGACCCGGTGGCGGCCAGCGAGAGCGGCGACAACCGCTTCATCGACCAGATCGGCATGTCGATCTCGCCGGCGGAACGCGCCAGGCAGTTCGCCCGCTACAAAACCTTCCAGAAGCACCTGCACACGATCAAGCGCGACCAGTTGAACAGCCGCGACCAGACCAGCTACGACATCCTCGACTACGAGCTGGGCATGGCGCTGCGCTTCGAGCCCTTCCCCGAGCACCTGCTGCCTTTGAGCCAGATGGACAGCATGCCGGTGACGCTGGCGAACTACGCCAGCGGAGAAGGCGCGCAGCCACTGGCCACCGTGCAGGATTACCGCGCCTATGCCAGCCGCCTGGCGCAGCTCGGACCCTGGGTCGACCAGGCGATCGCCAATATGCGCGAAGGGATCAAGCGCGGCATCGTGCATCCGCGCTCGGTGATGAACTCCGCCCTGCCCCAGTTCAAGCAGCTGGTGTCAAACACGCCCGAAACGAGCATCTATTACGCGCCGGTGAAAAAATTCCCGGCCGGTTTTTCGGATGCGGATAAGCGCGCGCTGACGCAGCTGTATGCGAACGCGATCGGCACCAAGTTGAACCCGGCCCTGAAGCGCCTGAGCGCCTTCCTCGAAAAAGACTACCTGCCGGCCGCACGCACCAGCACCGGCTGGAACGCGCTGCCGAACGGCGCCGCCTGGTACCAGGTGCGCGTCGCCAGCCAGACCACGACCGATTTGCAGCCGGACGCGATCCACGAGATCGGCCTGAAGGAAGTCGCGCGCATCCAGGGCGAATACGGCCGCATCGGCCCGAAGATGGGTTATACCGGCCCTGCCGCCGGCCTGCCGGCCTGGGTAGCGCAGCAGGCGAAGTTCAAGCCGTTTAAAACCGAGCAGGAAGTCATCGACGTGTATCGCAAGCTCGACGCGCAGCTGCGCACCAAGCTGCCGTCGATGTTCAACCTGCGCCCGAAGTCGCCGCTCGACCTGCGCCTCGAGCCCGAACTGAGCCGCGCCACGGCCTCGGACCACTATACGCCGCCGGCGGTGGACGGCACCCGTCCCGGCGTGTTCTGGTCGGTCGTGAACGACCCGGCGCAATACGGCAGCACCGGCATGGTCACGCTGTTCCTGCACGAGGGCCAGCCGGGCCACCACTTCCACATCGCGCTGGTGCAGGAACTGGGCCTGCCGAACTTCCGCAAGTTTGGCGGCAACAACGCCTTCACCGAAGGCTGGGCGCTGTACGCCGAGACGCTGGGCAAGGACATGGGCCTGTTCGACAAGCCGGAAGATTATTTTGGCCACCTGAACGACGAAATGCTGCGCGCCGCGCGCCTGGTGGTCGACACCGGCATCCACACCAAGGGCTGGTCGCGCGAGCAGGCGATCACCTATTTCAGCGAGACGCTCGGCTACAGCGAAGCCGATTCGCGCGCCCAGATCGAGCGCTACATGGTGTGGCCGGGCCAGGCGCTGGGTTATAAAATCGGCTCCCTGAAGATCCTGGAACTGCGCCATCGCGCCGAAGCCGCGCTCGGGTCGAAGTTCGACCTGCGCGCTTTCCACGACATCGTGCTGGGTGAAGGGACGTTGCCGCTGGCGCTGCTGGAGAAGAAGGTCGATCGCTGGATTGCGGCGAACAAGTAAATAGTGAGCGATGAACAAGTAAAGTGAATCCGTTTGGCGGTTTCCGACGTATATAGCCAGGTAAGCCCACTATCTATCTATAACAACCAAGGAACCGCCATGCGCACACTCACTTCCAGCCTGATCATCGCCGCCCTCTTCGCTACCAGCGCCGTCGTGCAGGCCCACGCCGCCGACGTCATGGTCGGCGGCCAGAGCATGTTGTCGAGCAAAGACATTGTCGACAATGCCGTCAACTCGGCCGACCACACCACGCTCGTGGCGGCGGTCAAGGCCGCGGGCCTGGTCGACACCTTGAAGGGCAAGGGACCGTTCACCGTGTTCGCGCCGACCAATGCCGCTTTCGGCAAACTGCCCGCAGGGACGGTCGATACGCTCGTCAAGCCGGAAAACAAGGCGACCCTGACCAGCATCCTCACCTACCACGTCGTGGCCGGCAAATATGACTTCAAGGCGCTGAGCGACGCGATCAAGAAGCAGAACGGCAAGGCCGAACTGGCTACCGTGAATGGCGGCAAACTGAAATTCATGATGAACGGTATGCACAATATCGCCGTGATGGACGAAAAAGGGCAAACCGCGAATATCAGCACCTACGATGTCTACCAGTCGAACGGCGTGATCAACGTTGTCGACAGCGTGCTGATGCCGAAGTAAAGCAGGACGCGGGCGGGTCCGTGATGCGGACGCGCCCGCCGATTCACTTCACATTGATGAAGGGGACCGCGCCACCGGACACGTTGGGCAGCTTGCCATCCCATTTTTCGATGGCGATGCGCTGGTTTTCCATCTCGCGCAGGCGGATCAATTCGGGCGTCACCTGCTGGCGCTGGATCGACAGCGATTCGGCTTCGGCTCTGGCCTGGGCCACGCGCTGACGCGCTTCGACCTCGATACGCAGCAGGTCGCGTTCGGCCTTCAGTTTCAGCTGCTCGGCGGTGGTCTTGGCCTCGATCGCTTCGTTGAACGACTTCGAAAAATTAAAATTCACGATCGAGAACTCGTCGACCATGATCGCGTGGCGCGACAGCCGTTCGCGCAACTGCGCGACGATCTGGTCGCGCACGTCGGTGCGCTTGGCGATCAGTTCCTCGGCCGTGAAGCGCGCGGTGACGGCTTTGACGGCTTCCTGCACCGACGGGATGATCATGCGCTCGCCAGGCTCGTTGCCCAGGTCGCGGAACACGGATACCGCCCCTTCGGGCTTGACGTGGTAGTTCAGCGCCACCCGCGTGTGCACGATCTGCAGGTCGCGCGACGCGGCATTGCCCTCGCCTTCTCCCTTCTGGATCGATACGTTGACCAGGTTGATCTTTTGCGCCAGCGGCCAGCGGAAGTGGATGCCCTCGCTCAGCACCTCGCTGCTCGGGTTGCCGAAGGTGGTCTTCACGCCGCGGTGCCCTGCCGGTACCGTGCCGAAGGGCGCCAACGCGAACAAAACGGCCAGTACGATGACCGCGACAACGAGTTTCGATGCCAGTCCCCTCATGATTTCCCTTTCTGATCGGTTCTGCCGGCCGGGTCGAGGCGCGTGCAGGACATCACGGCTGTAATGACCGCTAAAGTATATCGCTGCTGAGCTGTCGGAAACCGAGAATTACCTAGTGCAGCCGTCCATGCGAGAAGCCTTACTTCTGCGGGGTGATGCGCCACACGACGCCACCACCATCATCGACCACCAGCAGCGCCCCATCGGCCGCCACCTCGACTGCCGCCGGACGCCCCCACACATCGCGGTCACTGAGCACCATGCCGGTCATGACGTCCTGGTACTGCCCGGTCGGCACGCCCCCCTTCATCATCACGCGCACGACCTTGTAGCCGGTGCGGGTGGCGCGATTCCAGGAGCCGTGCAGGGCCAGGAAGATGTCGCCCTCGTACTCTTTCGGGAAGGCGTTTTTCGCGCCCTTCGGCGCCTGGTAGACGACCATGCCGAGCGGCGCCGAGTGCGACTGGATCAGGGTGTCCGGCACAGTCACTTTGTTCTTCAGGTCAGGACGGATGCCCTTCAGGCGCGGGTCTTCGTTGGCGCCGATGTAGTACCACGGCCAGCCGTAGAAGCCGTCCTTCTTGACCCGCGTGAGATAGTCGGGCACCAGGTTGTCGCCCAGTTCGTCGCGCTCGTTTACGCTGCAGAACAGGTCGCCCGTCGCCGGGTGCACCAGCATGCCGACGCAGTTGCGCAAGCCATTGGCATACGGGCGGCGGTTGCGGCCGTCGACGTCGAAGGCCAGCACGGCGGCGCGCTCCGTCTCTTCTCCCCAGGCGGCGCCGACGCCATACTTGGCTTCCCATTGCGCCAGCGGCTGCGGCGCCGTCGCGCCGATCTTGGCGGCGAAGTTGGTGGCCGAGCCGACCGACAGGAACAGGGTCTTGCCGTCCTTCGAGAAGGCTAGCGTGCGCGTCACGTGGCCGCCGCTGGTGTCGCTGATTTTGTCGACGATGACTTCCGGTTCGCCCTTGGCCTTCAGGTCGCCGACGCTGTACGGGAAGCGCACGATCGAATTGACGTTGGCGACGTACAGGTATTGTGGTTTGGCGCCGGCCGGCCACAGGGCCATGCCGTAGGGGCGCGACAGGCCGGTGGCGAAGACACTGTTCGTGTCGGCTTTGTCGCCGCCGCTCGATCGCAGCAGCGTGATCTGACCCTTCGCGGCGTCGGACAGGAAGATGTCGCCGTTCGGCGCGCGCAGCGGCAGGCGCGGTTTGCCGAGGTTGTCGGCGTAGATGCCGACCTTAAAACCTTTGGGGACGGCGGGCATGGCGTTGTCCGGGCGCGCAGCCAGCTTGGGGCCGTTGCCGGCGCTTTCGCTGGCGAAGGGAGCGGCCAGGTCGGCGGCCTTGATGTGGTGCAGGTCGCCGGGTTTGTCCATGGTCCAGGCGGCGCTATCCACGGCCGCGCCTTTCGTGGCGCTGCTGGCGGCAGGCGCGGTGGTCTTGCCGGTCTGGGTGGCGAGGTAGTCGATCAGGGCGGCGCGGGCCTTGGCGTCGGCAACGCCGATCGGCATCGCGGTGCCGGGGACAGCCTTGTTCGGGTCGCGCAGGAAGACGTCGAGTTCTTCGCGGGTCCAGGTTTTACCCGCCGCGCCGGCGTTGGCGAGGGCGTCGGTGTAGTTGAAGTTGGGGACGCCGGCGGCTTTGCGGTTGATGACGTTGAAGAGGCCGGGGCCGGCGCGCGAGGTCAGGGCGGGGTCGACGGTGTGGCAGCTGGCGCAGTTTTGGTCGAAATAGGTTTGGCCGGCGGGGGCGGCGGAGGCCGTGGCCGATAGCGCGAGGCAGGCGGCGCTAATCGCAATGTGAAGATGGGGTTTCATTGTTTGTTCTTTCTTTTTACGTCGCAGATGAGGTAGCGAGTCAGGAATGCGTGCGTCAGTGGAGCTGCTGCTGCGCCGTTAGCGGTGTGCTGGATCCGCGTGGGCTCGGAGAGCGGTTCGCCGCCCGGCCCACCCTACGGGAGGCGTTACGTATCCGAGACGCAGGGGGATATCGGCCTCCCCGACTTTTATTCGACCATGAACACCGGGTAGCGGCGCCATTCGGGTTCGCGGTATTTGTCGCAATTGGCGAA